>ENA-UESG01000076-UESG01000076.1-human-gut-metagenome-genome-assembly--contig:-NODE-76-length-115040-cov-19.329767_pt1 | contig 115040 bp, 88 predicted proteins | sample MGYA00243002_ERZ508003 | MGnify/ENA primary metagenome ERZ508003 (study PRJEB26167, sample SAMN06115514) | human gut metagenome | host: Homo sapiens | place: China:Shanxi | collected 2015-12-02... | reverse complement strand
CAACCCCAGCATAGGCTGTAAGGTGCTGCGCGTGGTCAGATCCTCCCCCCCCCCCCCCCCCCCCGTCAACGCGCAGAAAAAGAAATGCCCGTTTATCAAAACTAAAACAAAAGTAAATATTGAAATGTATTTAACGTGCAACGGGTATACCTTTAATTGCCGGCATTCATTTACATTGTGTAATCTTAACGTTTATAAAATAGGTTTTAAAAAGCACATAAAAATAAGTAGGAGATTTGATATTATTAAAGTAAACAAATAAAGCAATCTGAGAGAAGTCATTCGGTTCGACAGGAGTACATCAGAACCTGACTTCGATGACCCCGAAGAGAAAACACAGAATTCGCCATGCCTACCACCAACACTGCACATCTCGATCTTGACCGGATCGATCTGCGCATACTGCGTTTAGTCCTCATTCTGAGCAATACACAGTCCCTCACGAAGACTGCAGCAGCGATGAAACTCTCCGTTTCGCAGGCCTCCCGACTGCTTGCTGACGCGAGGGCTATTTTCGGAACCGAAATTTTCAGCCGGCATGGCCCGCAGATGGTGCCGTCTCCCCAGCTTCTGGAGCTGCTGCCGCGCCTGCAAAATGTTTTTAAAGCGCTGGATTCACTTCTAGGCGGTGCATCCACACTCAATATTCTTGAAAGCAGTGAAGTCATCCGCATTGCTGCCGTCGACAACACGGCCATGGTCTTTATCATGCCGTTCCTCAAGGAACTTCATCAGCGCGCGCCGAAGCTCGGTATCGAGATCGTGCCGTTGGGCAATCAGTCAGCTGCCGGATTGGGATCCGGTGCGGTTGACTTCATGTATGCCTGCGATCCGCATCTGCCTGCATATCCCTCGCTGCGTCAGCGTCTGCTGCTTGCTGCTCCCCACTGTGTTTTGGTTCGCAAAGATCACCCGCTTTGCGAGGTGCCTGACGGCATCGTCGGCCCAGAGGAGCTGGCTCGATATCCGATGGTGATTCCTACAGTGAGTCAGCCGTCGGGACTCAACGCCATGATCATGCCGTTTCATGAAATTTCTTCGCAGCGGTTTCTCCAATCGCCGTTCTTTTTGGCCAACGCATGGTCGCTTTTAGATTCTGACGGCTACACCATTCATCCCATTCCGCTCGCCGAAATTTTGACGGAACGGCTGCCCCTCGCTGCATTGAAGCCAAAAGATATTGTGATTCCGCCGTGGGTGCCGCATCTCTATTGGAGCGTGCGCACCGATGCAGATCCGCTCCGGCAGTGGGTGCGTTCTTTCCTAATTAGCTGCGCCAGACAGCGATGGAGCCGGTATTGTTCTGACGATGAAGCGGGGTGGCGCGAAGCCATGGCTTCGCTTGAAGCCGCTTCAATCTGCTCGGTGTGCAGCGAGTAGGGTGAACACGCTATTTCAAAAAAATACGCAGTTCATAAAGGGACAGCACTGCCGTTCGCCGATCAGCAGCGTCTTTCTAAACATGAAAGCCGATGTTGCAAGCCGTGCGTGTCGATAGCGGAAATTCGACAATTTTTACACTTTGTTTGGTTTTCTAAACTTTGATTCATTCCGGAACATTGTTTCCGGCAGCGTTATCGGATCAATTAAAGAGAAACAAATGAAGAAGATTGTCCCAATCTGTGCAGCCGTCGCTGCGGCTGCCATGATGCTGTCCATTTCAACCCCCGCCATGGCTATGGGCGGCCCATCGGGTCCTCACGTTACGTATCCGGTGCAGGGCAACATTGGCGAAGTGATTGTCAATCCGTACAAAGTGGCACCGCTCACTGCTGTCATCCGTGACGCTGGCTACGATCTTTCGGATGTCACCGTCCGCATCGTGCCGAAGACGAACGGTCAGGAGATTACTTATAAAGTTTCCCGCACAGAATTGAAGACACACGCCGGCATTCCGGTTTTCGGTCTCTATCCGGATTGGCAGAACACCGTCGAAGTGAGCTACACGCGCACGTTCCAGGGCAAGTCTGAAAAGTTCAAAGATACCTATCGGTTTTATGTGCCGAGCGTGTATACAGTTTCAACCGGCATGCCCAATCAGGTAAAGCCTTTTGAAGTCAAGCCCGTCCATGTTGATCCGGATTTTTCCGATCGCCTCTACCTCATCAATTCGCAGCTCATGAGCACCATGCCTGTTGGCAGCCGCTTCGTTTGGAACAACCCGTCCGGCGGCGCGGTGGAATGGGCCTTTAATTCCAATATCGGCATCATCGACACGAAGGGCGAAGTCCGCTGGTGGCTCCTGGATCAGGAGATCGGCGACAATGAGAATCCCTGGAAATCGGGATACTTCATGGGGTTCCAGCAGACCAAGGATGGCGCGCTCACCTGGGGCTACGGCCAGAACTACTGCAAGTACGATCTCATCGGCCGCAAGGTATATGACCGTCGTCTGCCGTCGGGTTATTCGGATTTCTCGCATTCCTTTGACAACGCACAGAACGGACATTCCTTCCTGCGCGTCGGTTCTGCAGACTACCGCCGTGCCGACGGCCGACGCGTTCATACCGTTCGCGACGTTATCGTAGAAATTGATCAGGACGGCCGCGTCGTTGACGATTTCCGCCTGATGGAAATTCTCGATCCGTACCGCGACAACGTCATCAAGACGCTTGATCAGGGCGCAGTGTGTCTCAATATTGATGCCTCCAAGGCCGGTCAGACCATCAGCGCCGCTGAACTTGCCGAAATGGATAAAAGCGACAACTTCGGTGACGTTGTGGGTGTCGGCGCAGGCCGCAACTGGGCCCACGTCAATTCCGTCGATTACGATCCGACGGATGACTCGATCATCATTTCGTCCCGCCACCAGTCCGCCGCCATCAAGATTGGCCGCGATAAGAAAGTGAAGTGGATTCTCGGCGCCCCGGACGGCTGGAAGAAGGGCTGGGCAGAAAAAGTTCTGCAGCCTGTTGATAAAGACGGCAAGCCTATCAAGTGCGAGAACGGTAAGTGCGAAGGCAACTTTGACTGGACATGGACGCAGCACACGGCCTACCGCATCGACGAAATGTCTGATGCGGATACCCTGATTCTGTCGGTCTTCGACAACGGCGACGGCCGTGGTCTGGAGCAGCCCGCACTCGCCGAAGAGAAGTACACCCGCGGGGTGATCTACAAGATCGATCAGAAGAAGATGACCGTGCAGCAGCTCTGGGAAGTGGGCAAGGACCTTGGCCACGAATATTTCAGCCCGGTGACCGGCATCACGAAGTACATGGCCGACAAAAACTCCGTCGTAGTGTTCTATTCCACTGCAGGTCTTCTCGGCCCGTCTGCCGGTCCCAACGTCAAGGAAGAACCGGCTCATCCGTATCTCACGGAATACCGCTGGGGTGAAACGAAGCCGGCTGTTGAACTGAAAATCAACTCGGTCATGGGCTACCAGGCATTCCCGATCAGCGTTGAACAAGCCTTCACGCACTAATCCGCCGTCGCGCTGAGACGCTCGATCCTCAACACATTTCGTTTCGAGAAATCGCAAGAGGGTCAACGCGTTTTCGCATAACCGCATCTGAAGCCGGAAGCTGATGAATTCACCAGCATCACTCGGCTTCAGATGAACAGCCTGATTTTTTTTTGCAGCCTGCGGACAAGACCAACTCCGCAGGGAATAAAGGAGCTCACAAATGAAACTCAAGCCTATCAGTAAGGCCATTTTGGCCGCCGCTGCCGCAACCAGCATCATGCCGTTTGCCGCTCAAGCAGCCGACGTCAATGTGTACGGCCTGGTTGCCACCGGTCTTTACTACCAAAAGACTGAAGGAGCCGACAACGGCAATGTCGGTATGGCGCAATACAAGCAGACGCCGACCGATTCGCACTTCGGCATTACCGGCCGAGAAGATTTGGGCAACGGTCTTTATGTGGGGTTTCAGCTCGAAAACGGCTACAGCACTGATTCGGGCGCCATGTGGGAAAACAACCGTCTTTTCAATCGCGTAGCTCGTCTTTATGCGGGCAACAGTCAGATTGAAGTTTCAATGGGCCGAATTTCAACCTTCACGTGTGCTTCCGATCCGTATTCGGTCTTCCGCAAGCTCCGCGCGAATATGACGGCGTCCGGACTGCCCGGCATGGCACCGGCCACCATGGTCTTCAACGTGGGTGAAATGGACAATGCCATCGCTTTCCGTACGAACGGCGACGACGGATTCTTCGTTCAGGGCTTTTATTCCAATGGTTCGAGCAGCGAAGAAACTGAATACGGCTGGTCCAACAACAATCATGTGATTCAAGCCGCCTTCGGGTGGACGGGGCAGTCACTTCGTATCGGTACAGTGCTCAACTGGGAGCGTCCCAGCCATCATACTGACGGCACGAAACCTCGCAAAAACGAAACGACCGGCATTCATATCCTCGGGAGCTACGATTTCGGCGGTCCGGCTGTTTCAGCCATTTTCTATAAAGGCAGCAATGATTGGCGAATCGGCGGCGCGCCGGACATGGACAATATGATTAAAGGCGTCGGCGGATTGACGAATTACGCAGATTCCGAAGACGGCATGGACCTGACTGTCGGTTTCGTGAGCGTGGGTTATCCCATGGGAGCGCATTTTTTCAGCGCAGGTCTGGGCATCATTAACGCAGATTGGAAGGGCATTTCAACCAACATGAAGGAAACGAAGGGCACGGCTTATCAGGCTTCGCTCATGTACTACTACAACCTTTCCAAGCGCACGCAACTTTATTCGGGCGTCTCATATTCTGACGGCGACAAGCTGCTCGATACGGTTGACCGCTTCAATCAGATCTTCGGAACGGTCGGTCTGCAGCACCGCTTCTAATTGTTTTTTGCGGGAGAGAGCCAAGGCGCTTTTGCGGTGTTTGGCTCTTTCGCCTTAGAAACCTTGGGAGGGAAGGCTGCGCATAAAAAGGCGTTGACGGTTTAAAGGGACTGATGAGATTTCAGAGCATTTCGTCATTTCCGAGCATGATCTTTGAGCCGCCAACGCCGTTATCTTTCACGAACTGGGCTGATGCACCGCAGCGATGCATCAGCCCATTTTTCATACAGCAATCTGCTTTAAGCTGCCCGGCGCTTCCATTTGAGCAGGAAGGCCGAGTTGATAATGACAAGCACCGAGCCGGCATTGTGCACCAGTGCGCCGAAGACCGGATTGAGAATGCCCAGCATCGCCAGAATGATCGCGATGAAGTTCAAAATCATCGAGAAACTCATGTTCACCTTGATGGTTGTCAGCATGCGCTTAGAGAGCGCAATGAGGTGCGGCAGCTCTTTGACATCGTCATCGACGAGCACAATGTCAGCAGCATCCACGGCAATGTCGCTCCCAATACCGCCCATGGCAACGCCGACATTGGCTTTCTTCAGAGCAGGGGCATCATTGATGCCGTCGCCGATCATGCAGACGTTTTCCAGACGCTTTTGATAGGTGCTGATCCAGTTCAATTTGTCTGCAGGACGGCAGTTGGCGTGTACGTCGCGAATGCCGAGTTCCCCGGCAATGGCTTGTGCGGCGCTGTGATGATCGCCGGTCAAGAGCACGGGCGAAACGTGGAGCCCTTCAAGAGCTCTAATCATTTGAGCCGCTTCATTTCGAACGGTATCGGCGAGCGCTGCGTAGCCGACCATTTTCTGATCGACGGCAATATAAACAATCGTGTGGCCTTGACTGAGATGCGTTTGAACAGCAGCTTCAGCTTCTTCGGGCACTGCACCGCCGTGTTCAGCAAGGAGCTCCCGGCTGCCGGCCAATACGGCATGACCATTAACTGAAGCACTGACGCCTCGGCCCGGCAGCATTTCAAAAGCTTCACACGGATCAATGGCGGCTCTGACATCGCTCTTAAAGCACCGCACTACCGCTTTGCCGAGCGGGTGTTCGGAGAATTGTTCTGCAGCAGCACAGACGGCATAAAGGTCATCCGCAGTGAAATCTGCAGAAATCGATTCAACATGCACCACTTTGGGCGCTCCGTAAGTGAGCGTCCCTGTTTTATCGAAAGTAATCTTGGTAACTGCAGCCAGGCGTTCAAGCGCGTCGCCTTCACGGACGAGAAAACCGTGTTTCGTTGCGTTCCCAATGGCAGCCATGATGGCCGTCGGCGTCGCCAGAACCAATGCGCAAGGACAAAAAACGACGAGAATCGTCACCGCTCGGATAATTTCGCCGGTGAAAAACCAAGTCAAAGCGGCAGAGGTTAGGGCGATGACGACGATCCAAGTGGCCCAGCGATCCGCAATACCGACAATCTTGGCTTTGCCGGCATCAGCCGACTGAACCAAACGAATCATGCGCTGAATGGAGCTGTCTTCGCCCACTTTGGCAGCACGCATGTCAAAAGCACCGAATTGATTGACTGTACCGCTCGAGACTTCGTCGCCGGGCTCTTTGTCAACAGGAAGCGATTCACCGGTCATAACGGCTTGGTTTACGGATGTATGACCGGAGATGATCACGCCGTCAACCGGAATCGTCTCCCCGGGCAGAACACGGAGGAGATCCCCCACTTTAACGGCTTCGGCCGGCACGATCTGCTCGTTCTCAGGGGTGATTAACCGAGCTTTCTGAGGTGAGAGATGCACGAGCTTTTCAATGCCGGCACGAGCTTTGGCAACTGTGAGTTCTTCGAGGAGGCTCCCGAGCTGCATAATGAACGCCACTTCGCCTGCAGCGAAATCTTCTCCAATGATGACCGAGGCGATTAGGGCAAGGGATACCAAAAGGTCCGCTTTGATATCGAATTTCGTAATGATGCCGATGAAGGCTTCGGTGACAATCGGCACGCCGCAGAGGATGATGGCTACCCAGGCAGCGGAGAAGGGAAGCGGAGCGTCAAAAAGACTTAATAAGAGGGCAACGCCCGAAATAATGAGAAAGGCGATGTCGCGTTTCATGCCGCCGAGCCCGAGAAGATATTCAAGGCCATCGACGAGTTTGCTGACGAAGTATTTCATGACTGCAGACGGATGTGGTTTACCGTGTTTTCGACCTCGTTTAGGCTGACCGAAAACCCGTTTCGATATACCCCCACGGGTATTCGTTTCGTACGCATAATACCTATAGGGGTACTGGTACGCAAGTGAAATCGAGCGGTTCCTATCTGCAAATCCGGCAGCTGCCAAAAAAAAAGCGGCAAATTGCCGCTCATTTCATCGGGAGGTTCGTCCGTCAAACCAACATGCCGTTAAGTCATGTTGGCGAAGCGTTCGACCGCCTTGGTAAAACTGTCAATGGTTCTGTCGGCATCACCATGTTCAATGCCGTCACGCACACAGTGTTTGATATGTCCCTCAAGAACAACGCGGCCGCAGCCGTGCAGTGCTGACTTGGCAGCATTGATTTGGGCGAGGACATCTTCGCAGGGGACATCTTCATCAATCATGCGGTCAATGGCCTGGACTTGACCCAGAATTTTTTTCAGGCGGCGATGCAGATTTTCTGCATCCATACACTGACGCATCGAAGCTCTCCGTTTTATTTGAAAAAAATGAAGCTGTATGAGCACCGTAAGGACGACAGTATAAATCTTCATACGGATGAGAAAATCGGATGAAACCTTCATTATTCAACATAACGTCTATTATGTTGAATAATATTTGGAGCAAATCACCGGTATTGAACGCCTGTCGAAAACCTCAGGTATGACGAGTCCGCTTGCCCCGCAAACGGCGGCGCGCCATGCGCATCGTATAAACTTACGTTTTTTGCAGTTTGGATCAGTTTTGCGCGGCTTATAGCGCAGAACTGAGGTGCTTCATCGTTGGGTTTCAACCCGACTCCGCTGCTTCAAACACCTGCCGGCGTCCTTATGGAATGACGGCAGGCATATGCGGGATGCGGATTCCCTCGACATCCATCCTGCACAAACAACTAAAAGGATACGGCATGGAACAACGACAAACCTGGAGCAGTCGGCTGACCTATATTCTGACCGTAGCGGGCGCTACGATCGGATTCGGCGCAACTTGGCGCTTCCCCTATCTCGTTGGTCAGAACGGCGGCGGTGCCTACGTCCTGATGTTCATTTTGGTGATGCTTTTTGTGGGCATTCCCATCATCCTCGTCGAAAATGTCATTGGCCGCCGCGGGCAGGCCAACAGTATCGACGCCTTTCTGCCTGATAGCTCTAAATACTCTCCGCTCTGGAAGTTCTTCGGCTACACAGGCATTCTGGGTGCATTCGGCATCTTGTCCTACTACATGCCGTTAGGCGGCTGGGTCATAACCTATATCTACCACCTGATCCTTGGACTTTTTGGCATAGAGGGCGGTCTTGACCTTTCCTCCCCAGTCACCAAAGAGCTGACGAGCACCTTCTACCACGCCAATATTGAGCAAGCCCCTCTCATGATCACCATCTGCACAGCCGTCTTTGTGCTGATCAACTGGGTGATTCTCCGCAAGGGCATTATCGCGGGCATTGAAAGATCGGTGAAATTCTTAATGCCGCTGCTTTTTCTCTGCCTCATCGTGATGGTTGCCCGCAATCTAACGCTTGACGGCGCTTGGGAAGGCGTTCGCTTTTATCTGATGCCCGACTTCAGCAAGCTTTCGGGCAAGCTCCTCCTTGACGTGCTCGGGCAGGTGTTCTTTGCACTCTCCCTTGGTTTCGGCGTCATGATCACCCTTTCGAGTCATCTCAAGAAAGATGAAAGCATGGTGAAGACCGCCGTCATTACCGGCATCATCAACACGCTGATCGCCATTCTGGCTGGCTTCATGATTTTCCCGTCGCTTTTCAGCGCCGGCCTGAGCCCGGATTCCGGTCCTTCGCTCGTCTTTAAGACGCTTCCCATTGCCTTCTCGCACATGGCTTTTGGGAATTTCTTCGCTATTGTGTTCTTCCTGCTGCTCGTCGTTGCCGCCCTGACTACCTCCATTACCATCTATCAGGTCATCATCTCGGTGCTGCATGAAAAGTTCGGCTTCCTCTACGTCAATGCCATCAACACTGCATTGATCTTCACTTTCATCTTCGGCAACCTTCCCTGCATTCTGAGCGACGGACCGCTCGCCGATGTTCGAATACTGAATCGCTCCGTCTTCGATGCCTATGACTTCATTTCCGGCAACATCTGTTTTGTCGTGACAGCACTCGGCGCTGCGGTTTATGTCGGCTGGGTCATGAAGAATCGGGCGCTCGATGAAATTACCAACGGCGGGAAGCTCCATGGTTCCGTTTACAATATTTGGTACCAGTTTGTCCGCTTTGTGATTCCGGTGGTCATTCTTGCGATCTTCATTTACGGCTTGATTCCGCTCTTCTCATAAAGAGATTGGGACCCGCGCTGCTGATGAAGCATGCAGCTTGTTCCTTAACAGCTTCTCAGAGCTCGTTTGCTTTGCGGCAGACGAGCTCTTTAGTTTGTGATGCCGGGAGCGCATAGCGGATGGTGAAAGAGCTGGGCACATTTGCGGCATGCGGGCATAGAGCCATTCTGTGCATTAAGTCGTTGCATTTCTCATGAACTTAGGCACTACGCCTTAGCTCATCAGCAGATATGATTCTGCGCCAGCCGAACAGCTGTTCCAATGATCAAAACAAACATTGCGCCGCGAGCCTATGCCCTTAAGCGGCCGCTGAAGACCATGACCACGATGACCGCCGCCAGCCGCCCCAAATTATGGAGAAACGACATTACAGGACTGCGCGCGCTGGGGGTTCTGCCTGTACTGATCTTCCACGCTTTTCCGTCTCTGATACCCGGGGGCTTCTTTGGTGTGGATGTCTTTTTTGTCATCTCCGGCTATCTGATTTCCGGAATCATTTTCCGCGGCATAGCGAGCAGCTCATTTAGCTACCTTGATTTCTATGAGAAGCGCATCAAGCGCATTATTCCCAACCTCATTTTGCTGCTCACTTTTGTGGCTGCAGCGGGCTGGTTCATTCTTCTCCCAGATGAATATGCCAATTTGGGGATGCACATTGATGCAAGCACGCTCTTCATTCAAAATTTCCAGCTTCTCAGTGAAATTGGCTATTTCACGGAAGATGCACTTCGCAAACCCCTGCTCCACCTTTGGAGCCTGGCCATTGAAGAACAGTTCTACATTGTTTTTCCGCTCATCTGTACGCTGATCTGGCGCTTAAGCCGTTCTGTGAAGATGATTGGCATCGCTGCTGCTCTCATTGCATTGGGTTCACTCGCAGCCTGCCTCTCCTCTTCGGATCGCAATTTTGCCTTCTACTTCCCATTGACTCGCTTTTGGGAATTAGGTGCCGGCATTCTTTTGTCTTATTCTGAAACCTTCATTGGGTTCAGTACGTCGCGTTTTTCCCAAAATGTCCGCAATGGGCTGTCCATCGCCGGCATCCTGATGATCGTCCTTCCGATGGCGTTCGTTACTGAGAGCACAGCGCATCCCGGACTTATCACGCTGATTCCGGTTCTCGGCGCCGTTCTGGTCATCGCGGCCGAACCCGATGCCCTTTTCAACCGTACGCTTCTTTGCTGGCGTCCGATGACCTTTGTTGGGCTAATCAGCTATTCACTTTATCTCTGGCACTGGCCGCTCTTGGCTTATCTCTTTATCGCCGTGCCGGATGCAACGCCCTCCGTATTGATTGCCGCATTGGCGCTGAGTTTTGTCATTGCCGCACTCGTATATTTTTATGTCGAAAATCCTATTCGCCGATGCCGCAATTCCGGCAAAGCTGTTCTTCTCCTATTGGCTGGCTTAGTCTTAATGCTGGCACTCGGAGAGACTATTCGCCAAACTGACGGATTCCCTCAGCGCCCGCTTAAATTTGAGGACAAGGTGATCTCTGTTCGTGCAGAGAATGAATGGGATGGCTTTGAAAAGGCCCCCAGATTCAAATATGAGGGTGTGGATATTGCCACCCCCAACCCCAATGCATTCCCGTCATTGATTTTCATTGGCGACTCTCATATGGCGCAGTACTATCTGCGCGCTCAGCGGCTTAGTGAACGCGAGCATGTCAACTTCGGCATGATTGCCAAAGCCGGATGGTTCCTCTTCAATGACCAGCGCATGGGGGACTATGCCCGTGCAGTGAAAGCGATTGTTGCAGACAAGCGTGTACACACGCTCGTCATCGGCAGCATGTGGGGCGAAATTAAGGAGGAAGAGTTTTACCAGGTGGCCGCAACGGTCCGTCCGCTGCTCGAGACCCGAAAAGACCTGAAGGTCTATGTAATGCTGGATTACCCTTGGACGCCGAATGTCGGCGGCCAGCAAGGCATCTACGATCCTTTGAAGCACGTCAACCGTATTACGGGCGACGCCGTCGGCATGGTTCAGCCATTCCCAGCAGCCGATGACTGGAAGCGCGGCAATGAAGAAATCCAAAGAATTCTTGGTGACGCTGCTGAATATATAGACCCCACCCCTATTGTCTGCCCAGGTCAGAAATGCAATCTGCAGGCTTGGTATCGGGATGACGATCACCTGCAGCCCAAACGCATCGAAGCCGACGGCATCTGGGTAGACCGCATCTTTGAGCATGCTGCGGCTGCCGAATCCAAAGAGCGGAGCCGATGATTCAGGTCGAAGGCTGTGCGGCCATCTTTCGAATCGATGAGAATCAGCAAAAATCAAAGGAACCTCTTAGGGCTTGAGTGTTCACATACTTTGACGGAACGCTGACTCATTCGTTCTGCGTTCCGTCCAATTCTGCAGAAGCTTGAGGAGCTGCGGCCTGCCATAGAACCGCTTCTCATCAAACCTTCAATTCATCAGAAATTGCAGGCATCCAAGCGGCAGTCTCAACCCCGTGCCGCCCGATCGGGCTGTCGAAGGGGCTTAAGACCGGATTTTGATTAGCCAACAATCCTGCATTAATGCGCTAAGCACAAACCCTGATTAGGCGATGCCAAAATGAAAGCGCCATGAAATGGCGCATAACACATCAATCGTTTACTCCATTCAACACGATAAAGAGTCACGTTAATTTATTGGTTTACCGATTAAAGATGTACAACGCTTGATTTTTAACAAAGGTGCGTAGGTAAGTAAACGTTAACTAATTTACGAATCTAAACATACAAAGTTCTTTCCGTATAATCGATAACAATTCTCGTTCTAATTCTCAACGAAAGGACCTTGCTAATGAAGCCCTTCCGCCTTACCCGCCGTGCGCTTGGCAGCGCTGTCTGCATGACGCTCCTCGCTGGTACTGTTCTTTTTACTTCGCCGACGCCTGTTCACGCAGCAGCTCAGGGTAAAGACACTCTGGTATTCGTCAATTACCGTGATCTTCGAGATCTGAATCCGCACCTCTATGCCGGCGAAATGTTCGCTCAGGAAATGGTGTTTGAAGGGCTCGTCACCCTTGGCAATGACGGCAAGTATCACGGAGCAGTAGCCGAAAGCTGGGACATCTCGCCCGACGGCCGCGTGTACACCTTCAAAATTCGCCCGAATCTGAAGTTCACCGACGGCCACGTGCTTGACGCCTATGCTGTCAAGGCGAACTTTGATGCGCTGATTGACAACAAAACGCGTCACTCCTGGCTTGAAATGATGCGTCTTCTTGAAGGCGTAGAAGCGCCGGATGCCAACACGTTCGTTATTAAGATGAAGGAAGCCTACTACCCGATGCTCACGGAGCTTGCGGTTACACGCCCCTTTGCTTTTGTTTCGCCCAACGTCATGAAGGACGGCAAGACCAAGAACGGTCTTACCGCCTTTATCGGTTCCGGTCCCTATGTGCTGAAGGAGCATGTGGTTGACGAATACTCCGTCTTTGAAGCCAATCCGGACTACTGGGGCAAAAAACCCGCCATTAAGCGCATCGTCGTGAAGGTCATTCCAGACAATCAGACGCGTATTCTGGCGCTGGAAAAGGGCGAAATCGACCTCATCTGGGGCAAGAACATGATCGATGCTGACGCGCTCAACAAGTACCGCGACAGCAAGAAGTTCTCGATTGCCGTTTCTTCGCCCACTTCAACCCGTCAGATCGTTCTCAATACCACCAACGATATCCTCAAGGACAAGAAGATCCGCACGGCCATTCAGCATGCGACGAACAAGTCGGTGATCTCACAGGGCGTCTTCCACGGCTTTGAGCCGGGCGCTGACACGCTCTATTCGACTTCGATTCCGTACTGCGATATCGATCTGAAGCCCTATAAGTACGACATGAAGGAAGCGGCCAAACTGATTGAAGAAGCCGGCTACAAGCGTGACGGCAAGCGCGCGCCTGCCGTCAAAGACGGGAAGCCCTTGGCGCTTGGGCTGCTTTACAACTCCAATTCGGTTTCTGAAAAGACGATTGCTGAATACCTCCAGAGCGAATTCGGCAAGCTCGGCATGCAGATCTCAATCCGCGGCGAAGAAGAACAGTCCTATCGCGACAACATGAAGAACGGCAAGTTCGACATGGTCTTCAATATCTGCTGGGGAACGCCCTATGATCCGCAGTCTTCGCTCGCTGCAATGCGTCAGCGTGTCTACGGCGACTATGAGGCTCAGCTCGGTCTCCCTGACAAGCATGAAATCGACGCAGCCATCACCAAGATCCTGACGAGTACGGATGAAAAAGAGCGCCGCGAACTCTATCGCTACGTGCTCACGCATTTGCACGAGGACGCGGTCTATCTGCCGATTTCATTCGAAACCAACAAAGCGCTTTTCAATGCTGAACTGGGCGGCGTCGGCTTCCTCTCGAACCAATACGAGATTCCTTTCGCCGACATGTATTGGAAGTAACCGCTTCTGATGCCGCAGGGGCTCGAACGCATGCATGCAGGGTCGAGCCCCTATTCGACTGCGCCGTTCCATTTATGGAAGTTTGGCGCCGGGGATTTGTCTTTCTATGCGCCAATACATCATCCGACGACTGTTGGCAACGATTCCGCTGCTCTTCGTCATCTCGTTTTTCTGCTTCATCTTTATCAATCTCATCCCGTCAGATCCGGCGGAAGTTGCGCTCCGCGTAAGACAGACGCCCGTCATTACGCCCGAAGCCATCGCGCAGGTCCGTGCGGAATTGGGCCTGGACCGGCCGTTTTTCGCGCGTTATGTCGACTGGGTTTGGAATTGCCTTCAGGGCGATTTCGGCGTGAGCTACACCAATCCGTCCCGCACAGTGCTGGGCGAACTCGGCCGCTGTCTGCCGGCCACCCTGTCACTTGCGGGCCTTTCCTTGGTCTATGTGATCGTGCTGAGCCTCCCCATCGGCTTTCTTTCTGCCGTCTATAAAGACAGCTGGTTTGACCGCATCATGCGCGGCATCGTCTTTGCGACAACGGCCATGCCCGCTTACTGGGTGGGTCTGCTCCTCATCTGGTTCGTCTCCATCAAGCTCGATTTGCTGCCGACGAGCGGCTCGGGCACTTTTGCCCATTTGATCCTGCCTGCCTTTACGGTGGCGCTAACCTACATTTCGACCTATATCCGCCTGATCCGCAACAACATGCTCGAAAACATGCGTGAAGACTATGTGCTTTACGCACGCGTCCGCGGACTCAAGGAAGGTTCGATTCTCGTCAAACACGTGCTCAAGAATTCGCTCCAGTCGTGCGTGACCGCCATCGGCATGTCGATTCCGCAGCTGATTGCCGGCACGATCGTTGTGGAAAACGTATTTGCCTGGCCCGGTCTCGGCAAACTCTGCATCACGTCGATCTTCAATCGCGACTACCCGGTCATTCAAGCCTATGTGCTCATGATGGGCGTGCTCTTCGTGATCTTCAACCTCCTCTTCGACATCATCCAGTGCGCGGTCGATCCGCGTCTGCGCAAACAGGAGACGGCCTGAAATGCTTAGAGTTTTTCTGCGCAATCCGGTCACGCAGTTCTGCCTGGTCGTGATTCTGCTTACGGTCTTTGCGGGCGTCTTCGCGCCATTGCTTGCGCCGCATGACCCGTATGAAAACAATATTCTGATGAAGTTCGCTTCACCTTCATGGGAATATCCGCTCGGCACCGATCAGCTCGGCCGCTGCGTTTTCTCACGCATGCTTTACGGTATTCGTCCAACCTTTTTCCTGTCGCTCCTCACCATGGCCGGCACGATTGGGCTGGGACTGCTGATGGGGGTTTTGGCAGGCTACTTCCGCGGACCGATTGATGAATTCATCATGCGCGTGGTCGACGTGATGCTCTCCTTCCCTTCGCAAATCATGATTCTCGCCGTGGTGGCGCTCATGGGCGTGAACATTGAGAACGTCATCATCGCCAATATCTTCATCAAATGGGCTTGGTACGCCCGAATGATCCGAACGGCCGTCGTGAAGTGCACCGAATCGAACTTTATTCTGTACTCCAAGTCCATCGGTTCTGGGAATTACTTCATTCTCACGCATCACATGCTGCCCTGCATTGCTGCCGAACTTGCCGTTCTCGCGAGTCTCGACACGGGCTGGGCCATTCTGAACATCTCCACGCTCTCCTTCCTCGGTCTCGGCGTTCAGGCACCGATGCCGGAATGGGGCGCGATGCTCAACGAAGCCAAGAACGTCATGATCTCCAATCCCGAACAGATGCTCGTTCCGGGCATTGCCGTCGTCGTGCTCGTCGGCGCCTTCAACCTCTTGGGCGACAGCCTTCGCGACGCCCTTGATCCCAAGGAGGTACGTCTCTGATGTCTCAGCAGTCTGTACTTGACGTACAGGATCTGTACGTCACCTTCCATCAGGATAAGAAGTCCGCCGAACTCGTCAAAGGCGTCAGTTTTTCCGTAGCGCCCGGGGAGTGTCTCGGCATTCTCGGCGAATCGGGCTCAGGCAAATCCATGACCGCCAAGGCCATGCTGGGACTTCTCGATCGTTCGTTTGAAGTTCGCGGCAAGGTGTTCTTTCAGGGAGAAAGCCTTCTGGAGAAAGATGCCGATGCACTGCGCCGTCTTCGCGGCTCACGGATCTGCATGGTGCTCCAGAACCCCATGAGCTGCTTTGATCCGCTCTACCGCATCGGCGCTCAGATGGCAGAAACCTTTCAGGAACATACGGACTGGAGCAGCGCCGAAATTCGGACCAAATCGATCGAAGTGCTTAAACTCATGAAGATCCGTGACCCGGAGGATGTGCTGCGCAAATATCCGCATCAGATGTCGGGCGGCATGCTCCAGCGCGTGATGATCGGTCTCGCGCTTGCTCTGAAGCCGTCCCTCATCATCTGCGACGAGCCGACAACGGCCATCGATTCCATCAGTCAGTACGCCATCATGCAGGAGTTTCTGCGCATTAAAACGTCCCGCAGTGCTGCGATGATCTTCATCTCGCATGATCTCGGCGTGCTCTCGCTCATTTCGGACAAGCTCGTCGTCATGCATCGCGGCCTTGCCGTTGAGCGCGGTCTGCCCGAAGAAATCTTTGAGCATGCGAAGGACCCCTATACGCGCGAACTCATCGATCGGCATCTCTCAGTCATGTCGACCTTCAGCCGGGCTATTCGAGGAGAAAAAGTTCATGCTGCTTGAAGCAAAAGACATCCGCGTTTCATTCCGCAAGGAAAATCAGACGCGGCTCTTCGGCCGTGAACGTCAGGAAGTGCTCCACGGCCTTTCGATCGACCTCAAGGAAGGTGAATGCCTTGGCATCATCGGCGAATCGGGTTCGGGCAAATCAACTTTCGGACGTGTCCTCTGCGGACTGCTTGCGCCCGACTCCGGCACGGTTCGTCTCGACGGGCTCGATCTCTACGGCCGCCTGCCGCGTGTCGACAAAGCGCGCATTCAGTCGAGCATTTCCATTGTTTTTCAGGATTACACCACTTCGGCCAATCCGCGCTTTCGCGTACAGGGCATTATTGGGGAATCCTTCCGCGCCCTGCGCCTGAAGGGTGCAAACATCAGCCGAGAAACTCAGCGCAAGGAAACCATTGAACTCCTTGAACGCGTCGGTCTCGACGAAAGCTTTCTCACCCGCTATCCGCATGAGCTTTCGGGCGGCCAGCTCCAGCGCGTGTGCATTGCCCGCGCCGTCGCTCTGAAGCCCCGCTTCATTCTGCTCGATGAAGCAATTAGTTCTCTCGATGCGGCAACGCAGATTCAAGTAATGGACCTTCTGAAGGATCTGCGGCGTGAACTGAATCTCAGCTACGTCTTCATTACCCACGACTTGACCGCCATTACCTATTTCTGCGACCGCGTGCGGTTCCTGCACAACGGCAGCTTTGTAGAAGCCGTTGATGATATGAGCAGAATCGGCGACATCCGCAATGCTTACGCCCGCGATCTGCTGCGAGCTGTGATGGGCATCGGCATTCACGGCGCTCCGGATCCGGAAGCCGAAGCCCGCATGGAGCGAGATGAAGAAATCGGCACGCCGCACGGTGATGTGATGCACGTTCAGGGACAAGTTCTTTATTGACCATTGCGAGGAAAAACCCACAATGATTGAATTGTTTGAAATCGAGGGCGGCGTCACGCTGCGCGGATACCGTACATCGGGGAGCCGCCCGGGACCCCATGTGCTGATCACGGCCGGCATACACGGCAGTGAATATCCCGGCATTTTGGCCGCCAGAAAACTCAGAGCCTTTCTGTCGCAGGCCGATATTGCCGGGACAGTCACGGTCCTGCCGCTCTGCAATCCAACTGCTTTAAAGGAACGCGCCAAAGCGATCTTCCCCGAAGACGGGAAGAACCTTAACCGCATGTTCCCCGGTAACCCGGAAGGTTCTGCGTCGGAAAAGACGGCTTGGGCGATCACCCAGCTCCAAGACGAAGCAGACTTCTACATTGACCTGCACGGCGGGGATCTCTTTGAAAAACTCACTCCCTATGTTTACGTGCCCGGCAATTGTGCGCCTGAGGTGACCACAACGGCTCGTGCCGCAGCCCAGGTGCTCAGTGTACCGGTCCGGGTTTTGTCACAGGCATCCACCGGCGCCTACAACAGTGCTGCGCTTCGCGGCACGCCGTCCATTCTCATCGAGCGCGGCGCCTGCGGGCTCTGGGAGCCCGAAGAAATAGAAGCCTACTTTGAAGATCTCAAGGCGCTCTTCGCGCACCTTGGCATTATTGACGGCAAAGCGCCGGTTAATACTGCCCAGCGTGAGGCACCGTTTGCGACCTATCTGTCGCATTCGGAGTTTGGTCTTTGGTTCCCGCGCGTCAAGGCGGGCGATGATGTCCTCAAGGGTGACCTGCTTGGGCATCTCGAGGATTTCGATGGCGCGGTGCTCGCGCAGATTCATGCCCCGCATGACGGGCGCATTCTCTATATGACTGCAACGCTTTCTGCTCCGTCCGGCTGCGATTTGGTCGCCCTGGGATAAAGCATTCCGTCTGAAAACACCTCTGCGCGGTACTTCAGTCCGCGGAGAAACCCCAAATGCCGTCGTCAGCCAAACGTTCAAACCGCTGACGACGGCGTTTCGTTCTTATGGGCAAACACCCCTGCCGGTCTCTGCGTCATTCGTCAAAGCTTTGCATAGTCTTCGTCTGAAACGGGTTCGAGCCATTCGTTTGACGAGCCTTCGGCCGGAACTTCAATGGCAATATGGGCGAAAGACGAATCTTTTGCCGCACCGTGCCAGTGCTTTACTTCCGGCGGAATATTGACAACATCGCCCGGCTTCAGTGAGCGGGGAGGTTCGCCGTACGCCTGATACCAGCCGCGGCCGGCCGTAACGAGCAGAATTTGTCCGCCTTTATGATGCACGTGCCAGTTGTTGCGGCAGCCCGCCTCGAAAGTGACATTAGCCGTCACTAAACGCTCGACGGTGAGCATTTTGAGCCAGCTGCGGCCGGAGAAATATTGACTGTAAGCATTATTGGGATTGCCGAGCCCAAAGATACCCGGATTGATATTTTGTTCGTTCATGGCGTAACCAGAAGATTTTCGCAATTAGCAATAGATCTGCAGGGCAAAGAGTTGCTTTGCTGCAAACCGCAGAAGTGATCCCGCGATCTGAATGATCGGATGCGCTTCATGCTGATTTTTGATCAAATCTTTCAGAACGACTGCTCAATTCCGAGCAAGGTATTGCCTATTACGATCAGAACTTGGAATGCGATGATTCATCTCTTCGCCGCTCAGCCGATCATCCGTTATTGATAAAAGGTTGATTTTGATTGAACAACTGATCATTCATCCTTTCCGTTTCGACTTTGCGGACGGCTTGCCATGAGGCCGGAAACCTCGCCTAAATGCTTATGCCGATGAAGCGGCGCATCCTATTTCTTTAAACCGACATCCCCCTTCTCTAACGCCGTCGCGGTTCAGTCATTAGTAAATCTGAGAAGGAGTGCCGAGGTTCATTCCTCGGCAAAACCAGTTGCCAAATCGTATCGAGAGACAGTTTGAGCGTGCCGTGAACAGGAATAAAAAAAGCGGAACTTCACCCAAGGAAGTTCCGCTTTTGGTCATGCTGCAGAAAATCAGAGTTCTTCAGCAGAGCGATCCGCATAGGTGCGGAAATCATCAAGCTTGGCGCCGGCGTTGATGGCGGCGATGAGCCACTTCGGCTTGCGGCCGCGGCCCGTCCAGGTATTGCCGTCGGCATCGCGGTACTTGACCATACGGCCGTCGTCGTCCTGTTCGCCCGGAGCGGGGACGGTGATGTCGTCCGTCGTAAGATGGTACGTGCGGATCATGACCTTAACGCGTTCCACAACCTGCTTCTTAATCGCAGCGCGGCGAGCATCCAGAGCACGCTGTTCTTCTTCAATCTGGGTCAGTTCATTTACGAATTTATCATCGGACATATTATTCTCCGAAAAAATGGGAAAAAGTCTTGTTGGAACGAATAATACCAAATTTAATCTCAAAAGCAATATCTGACTTGAGAAAAAAGTTATTCAAACTCGTGTTCGATCAGACTGTTTAGACATATCGAGAAAGAGAATATTGTGATGCAATGGGATGAAGAATTCTTATTGAGCAGGTTTTGTAAGCAAGAATACTAAGATCAAAGCTGAAGACGGCGCAGAGAACCGCAAGCGATTGAACTATTGTGAGCTGCAGAAAGATTCAATCTGAAGTACTTGGCCGAATGAATGCCTTATGCCGCGCTGCGTTTGACTTAAAGTTCCTTTTGCCCTGAATATTTACGTTGTTACTGCCGCACAACAAGACTTAGCGGGAGTACTTGCTCTCAAAGCAAGACTTTTCGTGCCGCAATTGCATACAATTTCATAAAACGAAAGTTGTATTTGCCGTCAATGCATCTCGATTGGTATCGAAAAACATGCCGCTTCACTATGAACTCTCTGATCTGCGCCTTCTTTTGATTCTCATGCGTACGCGCAGTTTGTCAGCGAGCGGAGAAGCGGCACATTTGACAACTTCAGCCGTCAGTCTTCGCCTCCGGAAACTCGAAGACGGCATCGGCGCGCAGCTTTTCACGCGGACCGGGAAAGGACTCGTGCCGACTGAAGCCGGAACCGCATTGGCCGAAGCTGCAGTGCCCATTCTTGCAGAATCGGCGGCGCTCGACGCACGATTAAATCCCTTTTCAAAGCATGATCCGGAGCCGCTTCGCATCTTTTCAAACAGCACAGGGCTGCAGAATTTTCTCTGCCGAATCGCGGCCGATTATCTGCGCGAAAATTCAAGTTTCCGCGCCGTATTAACTGAACAGCGAAGTTCATTGACGCCTGAGGCAGTGCTCACCGGTGAAGCCGATTTGGGACTCATCGGCGGAATTCGGGAACTTTCGCCGGCCTATCGGACGAAGCTCGAACTCGTTCAATTTGTCGAAGATCGCCATGTGGTGATTCTCCCGAGAGACTCCAGCGCGGCTCAGCAGTTTAAAAATCGGCCGATTCTATTTGCCGAGCTCCTCAATCTTCGATTTGCTGCACTCACTGACGCGAGTCCAATGACCGCAGCCATGAAAGAGCGTGCATTGGCCGCAGGCTTTCGCTTTGAACCGATTATTGAGGCCCCTTCCTTTAGTCTGCTGGTTGAACTGGTGGCTCGAGGGCCGCTCGCGGCAGTCGTTCCTGCGTCGGCTGTTCCGCCAAACGCACCGGTAGAAGTGCGCGAGCTGGAGGACAGCTGGGCGGCACGCCCGCTTGCTTTCGTATTGCCTAAAGCGCGCCCAGCTTTGCCTTCAGCAATTGATTTTGTCGAATTCGCATTGCGTACTCAAAAAAGATAAGCATCATTGCGTCACCATTTGTATACCAATAAGGGCATAAAGAATACCTCAACGCGCCATTGAGTATCTCTCAACGCATCTGACGCTCGCGAGGCGGATACTGTCGGGCAGATTCAATGCATCCAACACCGCCCTATGACCGAGTGCGGCCGCGGATGCGGCATTTCGACAAAATGCTCGGCCACATTCCGAGCACACCCTCAAGGAGAAATTCTTTATGAAGCGCACTTTCATTGCCGCCGCCCTGGCACTTTCCGTCGGCGCAGCTTTTGCCAATCCCGATGCCGTTGTGATTGGTGCCGGCGGAGCTGGACTTTCCGCAGCCGTTACGCTCCACGACCTTGGGCGCGAAGTGGTGGTTTTGGAAAAGATGCCGATGATCGGCGGCAATACAGTGCGTGCCGAGGGCGGCATCAATGCCGCGGAAACGCCGCAGCAGAAAAAGGCCGGCATCCCCGACACGATCGATCAGTTCTATGCCGATACGATGAAGGGCGGCCACAACCTCAATGACCCTGCGCTGGTGCGCACGCTGACGACGCATGCGAAGGACGCCGTCGCTTGGCTCGTTTCACTGGGTGCTGACCTCAATACCGTTGGGCGCGCGGGCGGCGCCAAGTATCCCCGCGCTCACCGTCCGACAGACGGCTCCGCCATCGGCCCGGAAGTCATCCGTGTGCTCTGGAAGGCCGCCAAAGACCGCAAGATGGACGTCCGCACGCAGACGCGAGCTACCGAAATCATTATGAAGGACGGCCGCGTAGCGGGCGTCAAAGCCACGACCAAGGACGGCAAGGTCTATACGATTGATGCCAAGGCCGTGGTGCTCGCCACCGGCGGCTTCGGCGCCAATCAGGATATGCTCGTCAAGTATCAGCCCAAACTCAAGGGTTATGCGACGACCAATCAGCCCGGCGCAACGGGCGACGGCATTATCCTGGCCGAACATGCCGGCGCAGCGCTCGTCGATATGAAGCAGATTCAGGCGCATCCGACGGCTGCGCCGGACGGCACGCTGATTTCTGAAAGCGTGCGCGGCGACGGCGGCATTTTGATCAACGCCGAAGGCAAGCGCTTCACCAATGAGCTCCTCACGCGCGATGTGGTTTCGGCCGCTGAACTTAAGCAGCCCGGCCGCTTCGCCTGGGTCTTCTGGGATGATGCTACCCGCAAGTCCGCCAAGCTCATGGACTCCTACATTTCGATGGGTCTGGCCGTCAAGGGCAATACCGTCGCCGAAATCGCCAAGGCGATGAACGTGCCGGCGGCAGAGCTAGAAGCCACGCTCAAGGCTTATGCGGCCGGGAAAGCTGCGGGCAAGGATGCGTTCGGCCGTGCTGATATGCCGCAGGCTATGCAGACCGCCCCGTTCTTTGCCGTCAAGGTTCAGCCGGCCGTTCACCACACGATGGGCGGCGTGAAGATCGATACCAAGGCCGAGGTGCTTAATCCTGCCGGTCACACGATCCCGGGTCTCTTTGCGGCCGGTGAAGTCACGGGCGGCGTCCATGGCGGCAACCGCCTCGGCGGCAACGCTCAGGCTGATATTGTGACGTTCGGCCGCATCGCCGGTCAGTCTGCTGACGCTTATCTGAAGACGGCCAAGTAATAAAAAGTAATGCTCGCCCCCTGACGCTCAGCCCGAGGGCGGCTGAAACTAAAGAAAAAGCTTCCCGACGCACGTGAGCATTGGGAAGCTTTTTATATTGCGGTCGACGGAGAGGAAAAACCGCCGCAGTCGGGTGCGGAGATCTGCATAGAGGCGGTGACTGCGGCGGCAGGAAATCTTTCTTCATCGCCTCCGCGAGCGTCTCAGCTCGCTGCCGCTGCAGCCTCGCGAATCTTGGGCGCCGGCGCAGCCGAAGGCGTGAATTCGGCTGGACAAAGGAGCGATACGGAATAATCCTCAAAAAGTGAGAGCCGAGCTGCCCGCTCAGCGAGCAGTGCGCCGTTGGTACGGTTCCACGCTTGAGCCGAAGCCGAGTCGCGCCAGATGGACTTCACCATAATGCGGCGAGCCTCATCAACAGCCATGAGCTGTTCGGTTGAAAGGCATCCGTCAGCTGCAGCCAAATCCCTTTGTGCTTCAAGCGCGTAATGGACGTATGCCTCAAGGCGCCCGGGCTGAACCTGAGCTTCAAACAGCAAGACAACTGACATGCAACCTCCGATGAGGAATAACCTCATTCGGATGCTAGAACGCGGTGCAAACAATGCCTATCCACCAAAAGAACTCCGCCAAAGTAATTAGATGCTGAGCGGCATGCCCTCGGCTCGATCGGCAGACGGCCAGATGGTGTTGGGTCAGCTATTACCTCATTTGTCTGATGCACTAATGGGAATGCCTGAGCCGCATGCACTTTTTCGGTGCGCAGAAGTCCTAGAATCGATCTTCCAGCGAATCAAATTCCCATTTTGCCCTATGACAAAACCTACTGAAGGCGCCTTGTCCGCCAAAGACGGTACGTCTTCCGAGCGCGTTCAAACGGACGCAGAATCGGCCGATTCTGAAGCTCTCTCCTCTTCCAAAGCCGTGAGCCAATCGGACCATGAGGATGCCTGGTCCGACTTTTGGGCCGGCGCACGCTCAACCCTGCCGATCATGATCGGTATTTTGCCGCTCGGCTTTATTCTCGGCACGCAAGGCGCGCAGCACGGGCTCTCGGCCATCGGCATGGCCATCATGTGTGCCTTCAACTTTGCGGGCGGCAGTGAATTTGCCGCTGTGGCGCTCTGGAGCTCGGCACCGAGCTTTATTGTTATTGTCTGCGCGACTTGGCTGATCAACTGCCGGCATATTGTGCTGGGCGCTGCGCTCACGCCTTTTATGCAGAGCGCGAAAGTGTCAACGCCAAGGAGCCTCCTCGCCTTTTTCGTCATGTGCGATGAAACGTGGGCACTGTCCATGCAGGAAGTGCATCGCCGCCGCAAGGCGGGGCGCCCTGCTGCTGAGCTCTTCTCCTTTTCCTACCACATGGGCGTCGGCGTAACGCTTTGGACCTCGTGGTTCATGGTCGCTGCGATTGGCGCCGCTGTCGGCGGGTCGCTCGGCGACCTGACCCGCTGGGGGTTCCTGATGGCTTTCCCGGCCACCTTCATCGGTCTCGTGGCGGCGATGCGGCCGGCGCTTTCCAAATCCGGCCCGATGGCCGCCTCGGCGCTCGTCGCGGCCGGGTCGAGCCTCTTTGTGCCACTTCACTGGAGTATTCTCCTCGGCACCATTACCGGTCTGGTTCTGGCAGCGGTGAGCGAATAAGGAGAACACGAAGATGTCCGATACGCTACGCACTATTTTCGCCCTGCCCTCGCTTCAGGAATTCATCGTTATCTGCGGCATGCTGCTTGCCACCTACTCCACACGCCTGATCGGCTGGCTGGTGCTTCGCCGTCATCCCGTGTCGCCGCGCATGCAGCGCATTCTGGATGCCGCGCCCTGCTGCGTAATGATTTCCATCGCCGCACCGGCCTTTATGACGACAAACATTGTGACGCTCGTGACGCTCGCGGCCACGGTCGTTGTGGCCCTGAAGACCAATTTGGCGATCACGATTGTCTTCGCGGTGGCCTTCAATGCACTCCTGCAGACCTTCTTCTAAAGTCTGGGAGACATATTGGCGCTCAATACGGCTCGAACTTCGCATGTTCGAGCCGTTTTTTTAGGGGTTTGAAGGCTCGAGCAGAATCGTACAGTTCTTTGCGGCGATCAGCAGGGCGGGCCAAAGCCTGTGGTCTTAGAGTTTGAAGCGATTCATCATCGCTGCCCGACGATGCCCCAAAGAGATGCCGGCATCGCTTTTTTTCGGGTGAGCCTCACCATTCAAACAGGACAAAAAATGCAGATCCTCCAAAATGTCGAATACGGCGGTGAGCGCCCGCTTTTTGCGCTCCGCAGCGCGGAGCTCGACCACGTTGTCATTCACCCGGGCGAATCCGCCTTAAAGCACGTCGAAAACATCACTGCCCGAGAATGCCTCTTTGAAGGCAAATACCCCTTCTGGCACGCCAAACATGTGGTGCTCGAGGGCGGCCGCTTTTCGCCCGGCGCCCGCGCCGCCATCTGGTACGCCGACGATGTGCGCATGAAGCACACCCGAATCGACGCGCCGAAGATGTTCCGCGACATGGAAAATATCGACCTCGAGCAGGTAGAACTCTCCGACGCGATGGAAACGCTTTGGAACTGCCGCAATATCAAACTCAGGCACGTGTCGGCCGATCATGCCGATTATCTCTTCATGCATTCGGCCAACATTGATATCGCCGACTATGTTCATCACGGCAACTATGCTTTCCAGTACTGCCGCAATGTGGTGATCCGCGACGCCGAGATTCACGCCAAAGACGCCTTTTGGAATTCGGAGGACGTCACGGTGTACGACTCGGAAATCGACGGCGAATTCCTTGGCTGGCACACCAAGCGCCTGAAGCTCGTCAACTGCCGAATCAAGGGCACTCAGCCGCTTTGCTATGCAGAGGATTTGGTGCTTGAAAACTGCACGATGGATCCCGACTGCGATCTCGGATTTGAGTATTCCACCGTGAATGCGGATATCCGGAGCCCCGTAACGAGCATCAAGAACCCGATTCACGGACTCATCCGCTGCGAATCGCTCGGCAAATTGATTCTCGACGAACACCGCCGCAGCGGATCGGACTGCATCATTGAAACCGGTACGGCACAATAGGCGCTTTCGTTGCCGAAGAAGGGGAAATTCAGCATGAAGGCATTCAACTTCGACGAACCGACAGAGCGTCGGGGCACCGGTTCCTACAAGTGGGATTCTGCCGACGCGGATGTCATTCCGCTTTGGGTAGCGGATATGGATTTTCGTACGGCCCCCTGCATCATTGAAGCACTCAGCGACCGCGTCCGGCACGGCGTCTTCGGCTACGAAAAAGTGCCCGACGCCTGGTACGAAGCGCTCCAAGGATGGTTTGCCCGGCGACACGGCTGGCAGATCCGCCGCGAAGAAGTGCTCTGTACCACCGGCGTGGTCCCCGCCGTCTCCGCGGTCATCAAAGCCTTTACGCGGCCGGGCGACGGTGTGGCGCTGATGACGCCGGCCTACAACTGCTTCTTTTCGAGCATCCGCAACAACGGGTGCTTTGCGGCAGAAACTTCGCTTCTAATGGGCGATGCCGGCTGGACAATTGATTTTGCGGCGCTCGAAAAGACGCTCGCCGACCCCAGAGTGAAGGTGCTCCTTTTTTGCAGCCCGCACAACCCGGTGGGCCGTGTCTGGACGGCCGACGAAATTCGCCGGACGGCTCAAATCGCACACCAGGCCGGCGTGCTCTTCGTTTGCGACGAAATTCACGGCGAGTTTGTCTTTGGCGGCAACCGTTATCTCCCTGCGGCTCAAGTTGAGGGCGTCGATCCCCTGCGCACGGTGATCTTGACCTCCCCCACCAAGACCTTCAATCTGGCCGGGGCCGGCATTGCTGCCATTATTGCCGCCGACCCCAAGGTCCGAGCGAAGATTGACCGCGCGGTCAATGACAACGAGTGCTGCGACGTCAATGTATTCGGCGTTGCTGCGGATATTGCCGCCTGGAACCAAGGGGAGGAGTGGCTCGAAGCCCTGCTCTCCTATCTGCAGGGCAATCTGGCTGCCGCTCAAGCCTTTTTTGCCGAAAAACTGCCGCTCTGCCGGCTTTCCAAGCTCGAAGGCACTTACCTCCTCTGGGCAGACATGCGGCCAATGCTGGGTGCGGACCTAGACACGGACGCCTTTTGCGAGTCGCTTAAAACGCACGAGAAAGTCTGGGCTGCAGCAGGCTCGCATTACGGCCGAGACGGCGAAGGGTTTGTGCGCATCAATATTGCGACGCAAAGAGCCCTGCTCCTTGAAGGTCTCACACGGCTCGCTGCCGGCGCAGAACGCTGGCAGAACCGCGAAAAAGAATGAACGGATCTTTTCTCTGGTTTGGAGGACGGGCTTCAATGTGAGGTATTACCGATGAAGAGTGTCTTTTTTACCAAACTAAGATGAATGTCTTATTGACGGTTTTACTAATTCATCCCATGATTACCCCAACAGCACCCAAAATGATGGGTGCGCAAAATTGAAAGCGAACTTTTCAATTTTTTGAAATTCTCGTTTTCTCACGACTTTTTGGGAACTTTTATAACCATGACCGAGCGTCGCTACAAGCTGATGTGCTGCACCATGTGCGCGTGTCTGATGTGCTGCTGCACGCAGACCGGCCGCGACGCATGGTTTCGATGTCGTGAGACCTGAACTTCCGGAACATTCAGCCATATTCCGGTGAGTCAGGTTTATCTCAGCGGGATCCAAAAGGCGTCGCGGAAGCGGCGCCTTTTTTTAGACTCCGAATTCAATCCGTTTCGTAATTTGACTTTCCGACAGAAATAACTGACAGAAAGCGGGGCTTCCTTTACGCATAAAACACCAAAAGACTTCGGTAATACATCATCAACTCATTTTTTAAAAGCTTTACTTATTCATTGACGTCCAGGGCCATCATCATGAAGATCTCTACCATTGCCGTTCACGGCGGTCTCACCGACACTTCCCACTACGCTGCCGCATTCCCCGTTTATCTCACATCGACCTTTATCCAAAAGGGGCCGACGGAGTTCCGCGAATACGGCTACAGCCGCACAGCCAATCCGACGCGTTCGGACGTTGAAAAGCATGCTGCCGACATTGAGGGCGCCAAGCACGGCATCGCCACTGCCACCGGCATGGCCGCGGTTTCGCTGGTCTTTGAAACGCTCAATGCCGGCGACCGCGTGCTGATCTCCAACAACGTCTACGGCGGCACCTGGCTTTATGCGACCGAGCTCTTTAAGAAGCGCGGCGTCGAATTCACGGTGGTCGACGACTTCAATACCTACGACTTTGAAACGGCGCCCGCTGACGTCAAGCTCGTCTACATCGAAACGCCCTCTAATCCGCTCCTCGAAGTCACCGATATTGCTCATGTGGCCAAAGCTGCCAAAGCCCGCAGCTGGCTGCTCGCCGTCGACAATACGTTCCTCACGGGCGTCAATCAGCGTCCGCTCGACCTCGGCGCCGACGTGGTCATCTATTCAGCCACTAAATATTACGGCGGTCATTCCGACCTTCTCGCCGGTCTCGTCGTCCTCAACGACGACAAGCTCTATGAAAAGCTCAAGCTCTACTCGAAGGCCCTGGGCGGCGTCCTCGATCCGTTCGACAGCTTCCTGCTCGAGCGCGGCATCAAAACGCTGCCGCTGCGCCTGGCCCGCCACGAAGAAAATACCCATGCGATTGCGCGCTACCTTTCCGCTCATCCCGGGGTTGAAGCCGTCTTTTATCCGGGGCTTGAATCCGATCCAGGTTATGCCGTCAACCGCCGCCAGTCCAAAGGCGCGGGCGGCGTGCTCTCTTTCCGCTTCAATGAAGAGGCCTATGACCTTGAAAAGTTTGTGAAAGCCTTGAAGCTCTTCCAGTTTGCCGTGAGTCTCGGAAGCGTTGAAAGTCTGATCAGCATTCCGGCCACCATGACGCATGAGTCCTATGCACCGGAACTGCAGAAGAAACTCGGCATTACGCCCAATCTCATCCGCGTCGCCGTCGGCATTGAAGACATCGAGGATCTCATCGCCGACTTTGAGCAGGCCTTTGCCGCCGCGAAGCGCTGATGAAGCACTCCGGCCGCTAAACCACTTTCACAGAGCTCACTCATCAAGAGCGACGGTCCGCACCCGCGGGGCTTCCGGCAGGGTCACGACACTTTTTATCCGACCACCCGCCGCGGCTCTATCGGAGGCCCCGCCGGTGCGGACCGTTATTGAGCAAAACGCATCGAATTCGCTAAGTTCAAAGGATTTTCATCATGACGCACTCCATTTCCGCTTCTGCCCATTCTTTTTCACTGCGCGCGGTCTCTCGCCGCTGGACGCTCGGCGCCGCGCTTGCACTGACAGCAGCGTTTGGCTTCGCCGCGAACGCCGCACACGCCGAAGATCTTGATGACATCAAGGCCCGCGGCGTCCTCACAATTGGCACGGAAGGGGTTTATGCGCCCTATACCTATCATGACGAAAAAGGCCGCCTCACGGGCTACGACGTGGAAGTTGGCCGCGCCATCGCCAAGAAGCTCGGCGTTGAAGCGAAGTTTGTCGAAACCCCGTGGGATGCACTCATTGCGGGCATTGACGCCAAGCGCTATGACATCGGCATCAACCAGATTGGTCTTTCGCCTGAGCGCCTCGCGAAGTACGATTTCACGAAACCTTATGTGTCAATCAAGGGCGTGCTCCTTGTGCGCAGCGACAACGAGAAGATCAAGGGATTTGAGGACCTCAAAGGCGTCCGCATGGCGCAGACCATCACCTCCAACTGGGGAAAGATTGCGGTTAATGCTGGCGCTGAAATCGTCGGGGTGCAGGACTTCGCGCAGTCGGTTCAGCTGATTGCTCAGCGGCGCGCCGATGCGGTGGTGAATTCCGAACTCGCCTGGGTCGATTACCGCAAGGCGCAGCCCAACGTGCCGGTGAAGGTGGTCGCCACGACCAAAGAGGGCATTGACGTGGCTATTCCGGTGCGCAAGGGCAACCCGAAGCTTCTCGCGGCGCTCAACCAGGCGCTCGATGAACTGCGCGCCGAAGGCGTTCTAAAGGCGCTTTCCATCAAGTTCCTCGGCATTGACGTGTCAACGAAGTAATCTTTGGCGGCGTCGGACCTCAAGGAAAAGTTTTTCTGCCCGCACTCTTGACCTTAAAGGACAGAAAAGCCCCCAAACTCCGGCGCCGCTTCCCTATCATTAGACACTTCCTGCAAGCTCCCCGCCCAAACCGCTGAAAACGGCCGTGTACTCTCCCAGAGGGCAATCACGGTTGTGAGCGGCCCCCAAACCGAGCACGTCATGGACCAGCGCATTATTCAAATATTGTCGGACTCCTTCACTCAGCTTCTCATTCCCGGGATCTGCGTGACGATTCCGCTCACCCTCATTTCTTTTGCCATTGGCCTCGTTGTCGCCGTGGCCATTGCACTCATTCGGACGGCGAAGACGCCCGTTCTCGAGCCGCTCGCCCGAATCTACGTCTGGATCTTCCGCGGCACGCCCGCGCTCGTACAGCTTTTTGTCATCTTCTTTGGCCTCCCGAGCATCGGCATTGTCATCGACGCCTTTCCGTCGGCCGTGATCGCCTTTTCGCTCAATGTGGGCGCCTATGCTTCTGAGGCGCTCCGCGCTGCCATCAGCGCAGTGCCTAAGGGGCAGCTCGAGGCCGGGCTCTGCGTCGGCATGAGCTGGACGCAGACGATGTTCCGCATTGTGCTGCCGCAGGCCTTCCGCACAGCTTTCCCGCCGCTCTTCAACGAGTTCATTTCGCTCGTAAAGAACACTTCACTTGCCTCGTCAATTACGGTTTATGAAATGTTCATGAGCGCGCAGCGCATCGCCGCCCGCACATATGAGCCTTTCTGGCTTTACCTGGAAGCGGCCGTTATCTACCTCGCCTTCACAACGATCTTGTCGCGCATTCAGGTTTGGGGCGAAAAGAAACTCCAGCACTACGACTATTAATGAGGGGCCCCAAAGATGCTTGAACTCAAGAATATAAAGAAGTCTTTCGGCGGCACCGAAGTGCTCAAAAATGTCGGCCTCAGTGTGTCTAAGGGCGATGTGGTCGCCATCCTTGGTCCTTCGGGGTCCGGAAAGACAACGCTCCTCAGAATTGCCAACTTTCTTGAAACCGCTGACGGCGGCGAAATGAATTTCGAGGGCGAGGTGCTCGACCTCCCGAAGGTGAGTCACCGGGATGCAGCCCGCATCCGCCGCAAGACGGGTTTTGTCTTTCAGAACTACAACCTCTTTCGCAACCTCACCGCACTCGAAAACGTCACCGAAGGGCTTCGCGTCGTACACAAGCTTTCCGCCGCCGAGGCCGAGCGCATTGGGCGGGAATGTCTTGAAAAAGTCGGCATGGGCGACCGCGCGGATCACTACCCGAGTCAGCTCTCGGGCGGTCAGCAGCAGCGTGTCGGCATTGCCCGAGCCATCGCAGCCAATCCCGACGTCATTTTCTTTGATGAACCAACCTCCGCGCTCGACCCGGAACTGGTGGGCGAAGTGCTGGCCGTCATCAAGAAATTGGCCGAAGAAGGCCGCACGCTCGTCATCGTCACCCATGAGCTCGATTTCGCCCGTCATGTCGCCACCAAGGTGACCTTCATGGATAAGGGCGTCGTCGTCGAAGAAGGCGCACCGGAAGTGTTCTTCACGAATCCGAAGGAGCCGAGAACGCGGCAGTTTTTGTCGCGCTATCTGGCTTCCATCGGCACGCCCGACTATGTGATTTAAGGCTCTTGAAGGCGTCCGGCCGGCCGCTTTGGGTCAAATTGGGGGCGGTCGGCCGGACGTATTCTCTGAGAAAACTAAAGAGCAGAGAGCGCCGCCCGTCAGGCGATGCGCCTCGCGAACATGAAGCTGCGCGAAGAACCAGCCCATTTCGGCGAAGGCCAGATCATTTCGCCGATCTTCTCCCAGGGCTTACGCTGATAGAAGCTGTAGTCGCAGTAGTTATCGGTGAAAAGCGCATATTCCTGAGCGCCGTGAGCACGCATGACGGCGTGCACTTCCGTGAGAAGGCGCTTGCTGAGTCCCATTCCTCGGGCTTTGGGCGACACCCACAGAAAATCGAGTTCGGCCGCAAATCGGCGGCCGTCAGCCTGTGCGCGCTGGGCCAGCCGGCGGTTGCAAATCGAAATTTCGTCCAAAAGCGCCATTGCCTCACCGCCGAGCTTATCCACGGCTTCCTGCGCCCAAACGACCGAGGACTTCCAGGAACTCCCGAGCTCGAGCTTTTTCATGCTGCGGGCATGGCCGACAGCAGCGCCGAAGAGTTCATCGCCCTTCCATGCCAAGCATCCAAACGAAGCTTTTTCAAACAAGGCGGCCGTCCACCAGCCGGACACGACCGGATCGCCGTCATCCTCCATGCCCCATTGCTGGTAATAGGCATCCATGACAGCCTGAAAATCTGCGGCAGCAAGCGGTCTTACCACAATGCCGGCGTCGGCGAGCGCATCACCGTGACGAGCATCCGGTGCATTGGCTGAACGAATCTGCGGATCCGCTGGGGTTGAATGTGTAGTTTTCTCCAAATAAGTGGGTACTGAAACGAAAGTCATAAACCTTATAAAAGAGTTGGGGTGCGCGCATTCTATCCGAATACGCCCAGGACTTCATTGGTTTTTGCCGAATAATCAGGACGTACGCTTTCCCGCCTTGCTCAAAAATCCTGTCACCCGTCATTCGTTTTGGGGGCCGCTCAACCGCCTTCAGCGTCATGGCGAACTTCTAGGGCACCTCCTTCGGGCGGTAAGCAAAGGGCCGTGCCGCGGGGTTAAGCTTAGCCAAAAGGATTAAACGCCAAACTGCCTTTCACTTGTCCGCTCTCCGCCCCAGCTGATGTCCTTTACCCTTCGTCCTTTCGCGTCTGCCGCTCTGCTTCTGAGCATGGCCGGACTCTGCGCCGGCACCCTTCTGGCTGCCGAGCAAACCGAGCCCTCCGAGGCAAGCGCCGTGCGGGCGCGGCCGCTGGTGCTCGGCGTGGTGGAAACGGCGGAGCCGAGCTTTGACGACAATACCGTCCGTCCCGTTCTCAAAGCCATGCAGTCGGCCGCGCCGGGCACACAGATTGACGTCGTTCGGCTCTCCTCGGCCACATTTGAAGTGGCTGTCGCTCAGCTCAAACCCGATCTGGTCATCTCGCCGGCAGCGGACTTTTTGCGGATCGTCGACAGCATCGGCGCACATCCGATCGGCACGCGCAAAACCAAATACGCCAAGCACCCGTCGAAATCTGCGGGCGGTGCAGTCATCGCTCTCGCCTCACGCACGGACATTCAAAAACTCACAGATCTGCGGGGCAAATATATCGCCGCGACGCTGCCTACCTCGGTCGACGGCATGCTTGCCGTACGCATGGAATTGGCTGAGCGGGGATTTGACAGCCGCCAATTCTTCCGCTCCGTCCGTTATCTGGGCTACAGCATGCCCAACGTGATTGAAAGCGTGCTTTCCGGTCACTTTGACGCAGGCGTGGTCCCCGTCTGCACGCTCGAGCGCATTGAAGCCGAGGACTTGATTGAACGGGGCGCGCTGCGGGTGATCAGCCCGAAATCTGACGACGATACCGTCTGCGCTCATACGTCCGAGCTTTATCCTGACTTGGTAGCAGCCACTTTTTCCTGGACGGATCCGGAACTCACGCGCCTCACAACCAGTGCGCTCCTTGCTTCCAAATCGGCGGACGCAGAATTCAACTGGTACGGCACAAGCGACTTTCACCGCATCCGCGCCCTCGAAGAAACGCTGCAGATCGGCCCCTGGGCTTATCTGCAGGAAATGACGCCCGAAGCGCTCTGGCGGCGGTGGCGATTTGCTCTCTTTGCCGTGCTGGCGGGGCTCGGCCTCCTGCTCCTCAACGAATGGCGTCTGCGGCGGCTCGTTGCCAAACGCACGGGAGAGCTGAAACGTTCCATGGAAGAACGCGATCGGCTCGCTCAGCGTGAGCGCGCTGTGAGAGACCGGCTTTCGAGTCTCGAGCGCATGGGCGCCATCAGTCAGCTCTGCGCCATGATTGCGCATGAGTTAAAGCAGCCCGTGGGGGCCGTCATCAATTATGTGGCGGTGGTCAAACTTAAACTCGGTCTGCAGACCGTCCCGGGGCTTCCCGGCGAAACCGCGCTCAATACTTCCGAGCGGCCGGTCGATCCCCTGTTGCTCCGGGCGCTTGCGGGTGCCGAGGGCGAGGCGCACCGCATTGCCGCCATCGTCGACCGCGTGCGAAGTTATGCCCGACGCCAACATGCGGATCCGGTGCCGGTTGATATCGTCCGCGAAGCCCAGAATGCTCTGAGATCGCTCAAAGCGGAACTGCGCCCCTTTGTCGTTATTCGTCCGCCTTTTTCGCTCACCGCTGACGATGCGTCAAAGCGCCGCCTCATCATGCGCGGCGACCCGCTTGAAATAGAGCTTCTGCTCCTTAACGTCATGAAAAATGCCGCGGAAGCCGTCCAAGGGCTGCCCGACGGCGCCGTGCTCGTTAAATTCCGCAGAGAGACCCTCCCAAGCCCGTTGGCGGAGAATCCGTCGCCGAGCCCTGCCGCGCCGTCCGCTGAAGCCGTGATTGTTGAGGTCGAAGACAACGGTCCGAGGCTTTCCGACGAGGCCTTCGAGAGGCTTACGCGCGTTTCGCAGAGCGTGAAGGACGAAGGGCTGGGACTGGGGCTCGGGATTGTGCGCAGTTTGGTCGAAGAAAACGGCGGCCGCATTGCCATCACCCGACGCGAGGATCTGAGCGGCCGCGGACTGCGCGTTACGCTCTGCTTCGACTTGGATGCTGAAGGGTTAAAGGCCCAAAGCGCGCCTCACACCGATCCCGCGGACAAATCGGCAGCCCAAGCGTTCCAAAGGTCTCACGAACCTGCGGCGAAAACGGCAAAATGACAGATATGAGACCCCCGCACCATCAGGAGCATGATTGGAAATGACCGCCAAACCCCTCATTCGCATTGTTGACGACGACGAAGCGCTCACCGCCTCGAGCGCCATGCTGCTCGAAGCCATGGGCTGGGATGTTGCCGTGTGGCATTCGGGCGGCGCCTTTCTCGATGAGGCCGATCTGATGCGGCCGGGATGCCTGGTGCTCGATGTGCGTATGCCGGGGCTCACCGGGCTCGATGTTCAGGCCGAACTCGAAAGACGAGGTTCAAACCTCCCCATTCTCTTTCTCTCCGCGCACGGCAGCATTCAGATGGCTGTGCATGTCATGCGCCACGGCGCAGTCGACTTTCTCGAAAAACCCGTTGAGCCGATGACGCTCGTGCAGCGCGTAGCGCAGTGCGTCACCGCATCGCTTTCAGCAAAGGCTGACGACGCAGCGGCCGACGAAGTTCGCCGGCGCTTTGATCGGCTTACCCCGCGAGAGCGCGAAGTAATCGACGGCGTACTGAAAAACGCCCCCAATAAAATCATTGCTCGGACGCTCGGCATTGAACTCTCCACCGTGAAGATGCACCGCGCAAACGCATTTGCAAAATTGGGCGTGCATTCGCCCGGGGAACTCCTCAAGATGGCCTACGAGGCCGGCATCGTTTCGTCCGCGGCGTCTGCAGCCGAAAGTTCCGATGCGCAGGCATTCTAAACGGTTTTTCGATCTTTCCCATGCTTCGCCGTACGCTCCTCTCATCGCTCCTGCAAACCGCCCTCTTGGGTGCGGCGGGCGGCATTGGCTCCGCTCCGGGTAAAGCAGCCGCCCGAAACAATGCTCGGTCTGCGCCCGTCGAAGAGTGTGAGGCCGATCTGGTGATTGTCGGGAGCGGCGCCGCCGGCCTTTCAGCCGGTCTCGCCGCACTGGAAGCAGGCGTGCGCAAGGTTGTAATTTTGGAGAAAGCGGCCATTGCGGGCGGTCATACGATGCTCGCTTCCGGCTCAGTGTCGGCCGTCTTCGGCGCTGATGTCGACAAACTGATTGACGCCATGCTGACTGCCGGGGCCGGCGAAAACAATCCGGCGCTCGTTGAAACGCTGGCGCGCCAATCCGGCGCAGCATTTGAATGGCTAGCCGAACACGGCGTCAATTGGATGAAAACGCCCTATCGCGCCGTGGGCTCGCCCGGCGCCTGGAGCTATTCCACGGGTTCTGCACAGGCGGGTTACGACTATGTACAGTGCCTCAACCGCGCCTACCATCGCTTGGGCGGGCGCATTCTTTACCGTACGAGCGCATCGTCGCTCCTCTTTGCGGCGGCGGAATCTTTGGACGGACATGCGCGCTCAGCCGTTGCGGGCATTTTTGCCGAACGCCCGGAGGGCCCCATGCTCCTCATCCGTACGCCGGCAGTCATCATTGCCGCCGGCGGCTTCACGGCTAACCGGGCCATGATTGCCGCATTCCGCCCGGACATTGATCCGCAGACGCCGACCACCGCGAACCCCCGAGGCGAGCTACTCGACGGTTCCACGGGCGACGGCATTCTGATGGCGCAGGCCGCGGGCGCCAAGCTCGTTGACATGTCTGCCGTCGAAGTGGTGCCCTTTACCGGTGGGCGCCTCACTGACTTCGTGGGCGGAGACGTCTGGCTCAATGCAGAGGGCCGCCGCTTCGTCTCCGAAGGTGAAACCTTTGATGTTATCCGCAGCGCTGTCGAAGCTCAGCCCGAAGGCCGGCTGTGGGTTGTTTCTGACGTCAAGAGCAATAAGGGCGCGACGCTCCCCGTCAAGCTGATGAGCGGAACGGTGGCGAGCGCTGAATCGCTGGAAGCCCTTGCCAAAGCGCTGCAGGTGCCCTTTACGACCCTCAGGGCTTCCATTGACCGCTGGAACCAGTCCGTCAAGAGCGGCTGGGACCAAGACTTTAACCGCCCGATGCCCGCGCAGGCGCAGACGATCGACACGCCGCCCTTTTATTACGGCGAAGAACGCTTTTCCATTCATTACACCTCGGGCGGCATTGCCATCAACCCCAAAGCACAGGTGCTTGACCGCGATGATCATCCCATTCCCGGTCTCTATGCTGCCGGGGAAACAACGGGCGGGGTTCACGGCCGCACCCGTCTGGGCGGCTGCGCCCTGACGGATTGTTTCGTCTTCGGACGAATCGCCGGGAAGGAAGCGGCGCTGCGAAGCCACAAAAGCCTCCGTCCCCGCTGATATACAACCGCCAAACACCAGCCGCTGCCCGCTTATCAACTGCCCGGACCATAGCGTCAGCCGTCCGTGATTATCGGTCGTCCCGCCTCTGCGGGACGCTTTGACAAGGGTCGCAATACCGCAAAAGGCCTGCAGCTCCAACTGCATTGAATCAGTATGCTTCCTTCTTAAAGCGCATCAATGCTCAAAAAAAGGAAATCACATGCACAAACGCCGTCTTATCCAGTTTGCACTTGCCGGTCTCGCCGGCTTGACGATCCATCCGCTCGCTGCCGCAGCTGCCAGTCAGGCGGCGGATGAAGATCTGCCGCTTCTGGTGGCCGGCATGGATGCGGCCTACCCGCCCTTCGGCTTCAAGGATTCCAAAACAGGCGAGTTCGTGGGCTTTGACGTGGACATCATCCGTGCCATCGGCCGCACGGCGGGCTTCAGGGTTAAAGTGGAGAACATTCCCTTTGACGGTCTGATTCCGGCCCTCAAGACCCGAACGATTGACATAGCCATTAATGACATTGGGATTACGGCCGAACGCGCCAAGAGCGTTGACTTCTCGGACCGCTATTACATTGCCGGCATGGGCATTGTCGTCGCCAAAGGCTATCAAGGCATTCAAAGCGCAAAAGATTTGGAAGGCAAACGACTAGCGGTAACGATCGGATCGACCGGCGAAATCGCCGCCAAACGAATTCCGCATGCGCAGGTACGCGTCTTCAATACGCTGAGCGACTGCTTCCTGGAGCTCATCAACAACGGCGTCGATGCTGTACTCAATGACATTCCGACCAACGACTACTATGCCGTCACTGCCGGTGCCGGCAAGGTCGACTCGCTTTCCATTTCGCTCGCAGCTGAAGATCTCGGCATAGCCGTCAAAAAAGGCCGCAAGGACCTGCTCGAAAAGATCAATAAAGGACTCGCGAGCCTGAAGGCGTCCGGTGAATTCACTGCCATCTACAAGAAATGGTTTGGGCGTGAACCATCACCCGAGCTCCTCCGTTAAGTTTGCCGCATTGCATGGAATAGAAGCGCCTTCTCTCTGAATGCATTGACTCTCAGTCAATACTCAATCTAATAACGGCGTCACTCAGTTTTTATGCTGAGCGGCGCCGTATTTTCATTTGATAGGATTTGAGAGGCACTCAATCCTGACGAAAAGCTTGGCGCTTTGAGCTTAAGTCTTCAGAATGACATCCTGAAACCGCGATGGACTTTGGTTATGACATCAAAACAAAGAGATAACCGTAAGGCCATGCCGCTCATATTGCGCATAACGAATGCCGCAGCATTCGTTCAAACCCATTGCCAATAGCCGCTGACCTCCAAAAGGAAAGAAAGGTCAGCTTTCCGGCACGAAAGAGGACCGTCTGTCGAGGAGATGCGTCACGATACAAGGCGGCATATTGATGTCTTCAAGGGAGGCGCTTTTCCTAATTAAAATGGAATAACTCTCTAAAGAGGAGTGCCAAAGAAGGAAAACACAGCATGGAACTCGTAAAGATCAAGGATGACCGCAAAACGCTCTATATGGATCTGCTCCTCATTGCGGATGAAGATGTTCGCATGATTGAGAAATATCTCTCTCGCGGCGAGATGTTTGCCTTGTGTGATGGCGACCTGAAGGCGCTTTGCGTTGTGACGGAAGAAGGCCCCGGCGTGTATGAAATTAAAAATTTCGTGACGGTCCCAAAGTATCAGCGCCAAGGATATGGTCAGCGTCTCATTTCACTCATCGCGGATCACTACAAACACTTAGGCAAAGAGCTCTATGTGGGCACTGGAGACAGCCCTGCAACACTCCTCTTCTACGAAAAATGCGGGTTTCAAAAATCGCATACCGTCAAGAATTTCTTTAGAGACCATTATGACCACCCTATTTATGAAGACGGCAAACAGTTGGCGGATATGATCTATTTAAAAAGGTCTTTATAAAACCCCTCTATTGAATAGAGATGCCGGTGTTTTGATTGAAGTTCAGAGCACCCAACAGACATCCCTAATCCAAATGCCGCATTGACGAACAATACCCATTGCCCATCTCATTAGCATCATTTTATTTCTGTAACCTAACTGCTTGAGCTAACAGCATATTCTCACCCTCTAAGCCGCTCAGCGATGAGGACTTAAGACCTTGGGAGTCTATTGCCGTTTTCCATTTCAATAACTCATCCCATTCAAAGAATGCATAAGCTATTCATTCAACTTCATCATTCGATGAGAGCGTCATAGCAAATGCTCGGCACCATTGCCCAGCAACATGCTATTTGAATGATTTATTGGAACAGCGTTTGCAAAGCACTCTCTTCTTTCATCGACGAGTCTCTTCATCGGCATTGACAACAATAGTTTTTGTGATGACAGCTGTGAATACCGAGCGTCTATTCACTCACCCTTAGTACTTCTTTGGATGGGTTTTTACTACCTAATCCCACTACCTCCCGCGGGATGTATTCATTGGGAGAGGGTCTTACTAGGATGACTTCAATAAGGAATGTTTAAGGGGAGCTCCAAGCGGCTTTCGCCGCAGGGCTTATCTCATAAGCATTCCCGACAACCGAAACGGATGGAATCCGCGGTTTAAAAACCCCTATAAAGAGAGACTCATCATGGCCCTGACCCCCAAGCTCACCGCGCTTTTCGCAGCCGGCGTGCTCGCGGCATTCGCCGCCGGCGCCGCCTCTGCGGCCGGCATGCCGTCCAAAATCAATGGCCCGCACGCAAAGCTACCCTGCTCGACGTGCCACAAAAACGAAATGACTGCGCCGCCTAAGGAAACGTGTTTAAGCTGCCACGGCTCTTACGACAAACTCGCCGAACGCACCGCCAAGCTCACGCCGAATCCTCACTTCAGTCACCGCGGCGAAGAGGACTGCACGAACTGCCACAGCCTTCACGGCAAATCGCGTCTGGAATGCAACGACTGCCATTCCTTCAACCTGAACTTCAAGTGGTAACCGTCATGAACGCACAGAATTTTTCCCGCCGCTCCTTCCTCGGCGCAGCTGCTGCGGCAGCGGCGGCCGCCGCACCGCTTGCTCATGCGGCGAGCGTTAAGCAAGAAATCCCTGCCCAGTGGGACATGGAGGCCGATGTCGTCGTCCTCGGCGCCGGCGGCGCGGGTCTGATGGCTGCCTGTCAGGCCCATGACCGCGGCGCCAAAGTCGTCGTCTTCAATAAGGGCGGCTCCTCCTACCATACGGGCACCAACCTCTGCGGCGGACTCTTTACCGCCTGCGGCTCACGCATGCAGAAAGCCGATCCGAAGATCAAGGACGACTGGAAAGCCTTTGCCGACGACATCATCGCCTACGGCGAACACATGTCCCTGAAAGAACCCGTCTACGGCTTCACAAAGCATTCGGGCGAAGCCTTTGACTGGCTCGAAGACCACGGCCTGGCTGCCCATCATCTTGAGCCTTATGCGGGCCATACAAATGTTCGCGCGCATCGTCAGGATTCCTTCAAAGGACGCGATTACATTGACGTGCTCGAAAAAGAAATCAAAGCGCGCAAGATTGAAGTGCATCACCGCATGCCGGTCGTCAAAATGTACTTCGATGAAGCCGCCAACCGCGTGGTCGGCGTTCAGTGCGGCCGTGAGGGCAACTTCATCAACTGCCGAGCCAAAATGGGCATCGTGATGGCTACCGGCGGCATTACCGGTACGCCTGAATCCCTGGACCGCTGGGTGCCTTCGGTGGCCGGCAAAGGCGTTGCCATCGGCGGCGAAGGCAATGACGGCTCGGCCATGATGGTCGCCGTTCGTGATGTGGGCACGCCGCTCTCGCACATGCAGTACATTGCTTCAAACCCCTGCGGCATTGTCGTCAACGGCCGCAGCGGCCCCTACTGCCGCTGGTGGTTCATCACCGGTCAGGGCGGCATCCTGATCAACAAGAACGGTGCGCGCTTCATTACGGAACGCGAAGGCATCTGTCACGTCACGCCTAAGCTTGCTGGGAACCCCGACGGCTGCCACTACGTGCTCGCCGATCAGGCGACCTGGGAGCGTACGCTTAAAAAGATCAAGCTCTCGGCGCTCGTGGGTCTTCCCTCCTGGTCCGAAGAACGTGTTCTCGCTGAATTCAAGAAGCAGGAAAACCTCTGGAAGTGCGACACGCTCGAAGAGCTCTCCAAGGAAAGCGGCGTCAGCCTTGAAGGCTTGAAAAAGCAGATCGAAATCTGGAACAAAGCCGTTGAGACCAAGGTCGACAACCAATTCGGCCGTACGGATCAGGAGTGGCAGATCGGCGCAGGCCCCTACTACATGATCCGCATGTTCCCGTGGAACAACCTCTCCTGCGGCGGCGTCCGCGTCACGGAGGAATTCCAGGTGCTCGGCTGGGACATGAAGCCGGTGAACGGTTTCTATGCTGCCGGCGAAACCGTGGCCGGCGTTCACGGTGCGTTCTACTGCGGCGGCAACGCCTGCGGCTTCGCCCATACGTCGGGCTTCATGGCAGGCAAATACGTCACGGGCTTTAAGGAAACTAAAGAAGCCTAAAGCGTACGTATCCCTGCGCTCCGCGCCGCAGTCCGGTTCCTCCTCCATCGAAGGACTGCGGCCATTTCATTCCCGGCTGCCCCAAGGCAGGCCGGGGATTTTTTGCGGGGCTTTTGGGTAAAGAGCGCAAGCCGCACTTACTTGGCGGTCGGCCGCAGCGCTATGGGTTCACCGCGCCGGCCGTCCGGATCCGGAAACGGGTCGGGCTCGGCCGGTGCGTTTTCCACGTCGCGCAGGGTCTCCCAAGCGTCCTTCCTGTCGACCATCATTTTGACCTCCTCACGCCAAAAACGAATGCCGACCAAGAGCGCAATGAAGGTGAGGTACCCGAAGAAGCAGCCCCATAAATCCGCCATACCCGCCCAGTCAATGCCCCGCAGGCCAATGTCGCGCCAGAATTTGAAGATCCAGACGAGCGGAATGCCGAAAGAGGCGAACTTCACCCATCCGTGCAGAAAGCCGACAGCCATGGTGGCGCCGCCGAGGATAAAACCGACCGGCACGAGAAAGATCAGGCACCCGGCGCCTTCGCCCGGGTTTTTGCAGTTCCAGGAGAGCAGATAGGCCACCCAAGTATTAGCCATGGCGCCCAAAAAGAGGGCCGGCACAAACTGCCAAATACTGCCGGCGAACCTCAGCTGTCCGAATGTGGTGAGGATCGATATGGCGGTCGTCACCACCGTCGTATAAATAAGCGCATAAGGGACGCCGCGCAAGAGAAGCGACACCAGACCTCCCGAGAGCACCGACGCATTCCACACTCCAGTGACGCGCAGCCGCCCGATGATCATGAGGCTCGTGAGGCCGTGGAACATGAGCGAGAAGAAAAGCAAAAAGTTGATGACCGTTCCGGTTGCACCCTGTCCCGTGGGATTCGCGAGATAACGAAACCCCATGCGAAGGGGCGACAGGAGCGCCTCGGTGCCGGCAGTTGTCTGTCCGAGTGCGGAGACGCCGCCGGGACGGGAAGCCGCTCTTTCAGCACTGAGCTCAGCCGTGATTTTATTAAGCTGAGAAATAAGTTCGCCGTTCTGGGCGGTATTGGAGTCGTCCAGATAGGTACCGAGCCGGACGGTCTGAGCACCGCGAAGCAAGGACGCCTGCGCATCCTTCGGTATGAAAATCACGGCCTGTACTCGGTCGTGAGCTGTCATTCGGCGGGGATCTGCAGGGGAATGCACGACGCGCTCAACCTGGATATAGGGCGAGGCATTAAGTTTTTCAATGAGCTCAGCCGACCAGCGTGACTGATCGAGGTCGATCACCGCCACGGGCGCTTCGAAAACTACATCGTGGCTAAGAATGATGGAAAATGCGACGATTGTAATCAGCGCAACGGCAATGCCCATCTTGTGGTAGGGCGGAAACCGCCCGGAAAACATGGCAGTCCATTCTTCATGAATGCTGCGGGAAATGCGCAGAAATCGGCGGATCACAGCTTCACCTCCAGCGTCATGCCGGTCAGGAGCCCTTCGGCCGGTTCGACATTGATGCGGACTTTGAAGAGCGTCAAATCCGCCTGACCGCGTTCACGCACCATTTTGAGGTCTGCAAAATCGGGCGCAGCGGTCACGGAAAGCACGGTCCCGCGCACATTCTGGTTTAGAGCGGGAGACCAGCATGTCACCTTGGCGCCCTCCTGAAAGCCCTTCACCTTGTTTTCGGCAACGTAGCTGTCGAAATAAAGACGCTCAGATTCAAGGAGCACGGCCGGGGCATTGGGGGACACCAGTTCTCCCTTTTCATAGAGCACTTCGAGCACTTTGGCTTTTTCCGGCGCCTTAAGCGTCAGGCGGCTCTGGTTGACTTTGAGCTGCTCCAGCGCTGCAGCGGAAGCCTCACGCCCGGCTTTGAGCGACTCCAGGCTGATGCGTCGGTTTTCCGCAGCCTGACGGGCGTTGACCACCGCATCGAGCCGCATGCCTTCGGCTGATCCCGTGTGCGAGAGCTTTTGACGGTCTTCCTCACGAGCCCCGACGCAGGCTGCATCCAAGGCACGCTCTGCCGAGGAGAGGCCTTCCCGCGCAGATACCGCGGCGGCTTTAAGCGCATCGAAATCCGACTGCGCCAGCGCCCCCTGCGGCAAGAGCCGCTGAGCTCTCTTCCAATCAGCCTCGGCGCGAAGCCATTCTGCTGAGGCCGACTTCCGGGCCGCTTCAGACGCTTCAATCTGACGCCAGAGGGTTTGCTCCTCAGTATTCGCTTCGGCAAGCGCAAGCCGAATGCCTTCCTCTTCGGCAGCTATCTGCGCATCGGCCTGATGAATCAGCGCCTCAGTCTGACGAATCGAAAGGCCAATGTCTGTGCCGTCAATGGCGAGGAGCTTCGCACCCGCTTCAACCGTCATGCCTTCTTCAATCGGACGGTCAACGAGACGCCCGCTCACCGTTTCGAAAGCCGCTTTCACCTGATGCGCCGTGAGAATGCCTGCCTTGAGACTTTCAGCATTCGTCACGGCATCGTTGCGGTTTCCCAGCCAGATCAATGCGGCTGCTGCGCAGAGCACACCGGTAAATCCGAGTGCGGTGCGCGTGATGTCTCTAAGCTGCTTTTTGGAGAGATTCATTTTATTTTGTCGGCAAAGTGTTGCAAAAAAGAAAACGCAGGCCGCTTCAGGAGCGCCCCGAACGGCATCAAAGTCGTGGGAATATGCAAAGATCGTGTCAGTGTCCGGCCACGAGTTTCTTTAAGAGCGCAATCATGGTTTCGCGTTCCGCGCTCGAGAGCGTTTTGGCGAAATCACTGACACGGTTGAAATGCGGGAGCATGGCCGACTCCAAGAGCCGGCGGCCGGCGGGCGTGAGTGAAATCAAGGCCGAGCGGGCATCAACGGGATCTACGGTTTTGGCGACGAGCGGCTCCTCTGTCTGCAGCATGCGCGTCACCATGATGGAGGTGGTCGAGGGAGATACGCCAATGCGCACGGAAAGCTCCACCAAGGGCACCGGTTCGCTGATGTCATAAAGAATCATCAGGAGTGCGAATTTCCCTTCTGTCAGTCCGGTATCGCGCCGAAGTGCGCCGTAGATTTCTTCACGAATCACATCGGACGCGCGGATGAGGTAAAGCATGAGCTCAACGCCCGCAATGTCATTTTCCGAAGCATTAAGGGCGCCGTGGCTCCTGCGAAGATTGTCGCGAGTCGGCATTAATCGTTTCGGCATTGCTGCTCCTGCGGACGCCCTGCGCTGTGCAGGTCGTATGTTACATTTATTTTGCCGGCGAATTATATCGCTTTCATCCGCTTTTGAGGCAGCAACACTTTGCATCAGTCCTGCGGTTTCTGCCGTCCATAGAATGTTTAGAATAAAAATAGTTTAGCTGCTAAATTATTTTTGGATCAACATGTCCTGGACTGACCTGCCCGACTTAACTGAACTCCTCCTTAGGCTCGGGTGCGCGCGCGAACAAAGCCGTGACGCACGGCATAAGCCTGAAAAAATCGACGGCTTTATCCCAACGGCACCCGGCAAGATTCTCCATCAGCTTCAGCTCGTTCATCCCGAGGGGCTTGGCGTCAAAGCCTTGGCTCAGGCCGTGTCGCTCTCGCCCGGGGCTGTATCGCAAACCGTTCAGACATTGGTCGACGTCGGCCTGATCGACCGGTCAACCGCACCCAACGACCGCCGCGCCGTCGTGATTCGGCTCACCGATGAAGGCATCAGACAAATTCATCGCCATGAAGCCATGATGAATGCCCTGCTTGAGAGTCTCATTGCGGAGGCGCCGCCCGAAGACCGCGCCGCTTTTCACCGCACCCTCGAGCTCGGTCTCGCTAAAGCCCGCTCCGAGTGGAGTGAGAGATCGACTGCCGCGAGCAGTGATTGACCGGACTGACCGCCGGCTTTAGGCTGAATATTGATTTGGAAACACAAAATTCTCATGAAACGCTCTTCTATCCGCCTTATCACGCTTGCGGCACTCTCGACGGCATGCCTTGCCGCCAGCCTCTTCGGCACCGTTCAGGCTGCCCCAGCGCCAAACGCCAAACTCCCTGTAGTGGCCGTCCAAGCCGTAGAAATGCTGCCGCAGACGGTGAGCCGCCGATTGGCTGGCCGCGTGACTGCGCTCCATAGGGTGAACATCACTGCCAGAGTGTCCGGTGAAATAAAAGAGGTAGCTTTTGCCGACGGCGCGCTCGTCAAAAAGGGCGATGTGCTCTACCGTCTCGACGATGTGCAGTATCAGGCTGCGCTCCAGTCTGCCAAAGCGGCCGTCATGCAGGCTCAGGCCGAATCGCTCTACGCCGAGCGCGACTATAAGCGTCAGCAGGCGCTTTACGAACAGAAGGCCTCGAGCCGCGATGTGCTTGACGCCGCCGAACGAACCGCGAAAACCTCTGCTGCCGCGCTCGCCTCTGCCAAAGCAGCGCTGATCACTGCCGAAGACAATCTGAAGCACTGTGTGATTGCCGCCCCAATGGACGGCCGCATGAGCTTCACCAACTACTCGGCCGGGAACTACGTGACGGCCGCCGGTTCAGCAAGCACGACCCTCGCCACACTGGTGTCCGTGTCCCCCGTTCGAGTCCGTGCAGCGCTTTCGATGAAGGACATCGCCGGGCTCTTCGGCAGTATTGCGGAGCTTCAAAAATCGGCCGCTGTGCAGGCGGAACTTTCGGACGGATCCGTTCTTTCGGAAATCGGCCGCATCACCGCGGTCGACAACGCTGCTGACGAGAAGACCGATACGCTCTATGCCGCTGCGGAATTTAAGGATCCTCTCGGCCGTCTCGTCCCGGGAAGCACGGTGACGATCACCATTACGCTCTCAAAGCCCGATTCTCTCTTCCCGGCCGTGCAGCCTTCGGCTCTGCAGCATGACGCCGAAGGCGCCTACGTCTGGGTAGTGAATGCACCTCAGGACGGCGCGCCCAAGACTCAAAAGCGCCGAGTGGAGGTCGGCCGTGCGGTGAACGGCCTACAGCTCATCACCGCCGGGCTCCAAAAAGACGATGTTGTCGTTGTGGAAGGCATGCAGAAGGCGGGCGAAGGGAAAACCGTCAAGGTCCTGCAGGCGGCGGCTCAATCTGCCGGCAACACCTCCGAGCAGCCGTCCAACTGATTGGGGTGCATTGATGTTTTCCAAGTTTTTCATCGAGCACCCGCGCTTTGCCGCGGTGGTGAGTCTCGTCATCACTATTTCAGGACTGATTTCCCTTTGGAACCTCCCCGTGGAGGAATATCCGGAAATCAGCCCGCCGACGCTTTTCATCTCGGCCACCTATGCGGGCGCTTCCGCGGACGTTGTCACACAGACCGTTGCCATTCCGATTGAAAACGAAATCAACGGCGTTGAGGATCTCCTTTACTTTTCGTCGACGAGCTCCAATTCGGGTACGTACAACTGCCAAGTCACCTTCAAAACAGGGACCGACAGCGACATTGCGCTCGTTAATCTGCAAAATGCCGTCAAGCGTGCCGATGCCCAGCTGCCGAGCGAAGTGACGAAAACCGGCGTATCAGTGGAAAAACGCGGCAGCGACACGCTCGGCATGTTCGTCTTCCGCACCAACGGCGCGTCGATGGATCTTAATGAGCTCGCCAACTACGTTGACAAAACGCTTAAAGACGACCTAGCGCGCGTCGACGGAGTTTCGTCCACGAGCATGATGAGCGAGAGCGAATACGCAATGCGCATTTGGCTTGATCCAGTGCGCATGGCCGGGATGGGCATCGGCACGAGCGATGTAACAAACGCCATCAATGCGCAGAACATTCAGGCTGCGCCGGGCAATGTCGGCAGTGAAGGATCTTCAGATTCCGTCACCTACAAGGTGAATGTGACCGGCCGTCTGGCGGATCCTGCCGAATTCGGCGCCATTATTCTTCGAAGCGATGCCGCGAGCGGACGCGTTGTGCGTCTGAGCGACGTCGCTCGAGTCGAACTGGGCTCGAGCAGCTACACCGGCGGCACCACCATCAACGGCGAACCGGCCGTTGGGCTCGCGCTCTACCGCAGTCCTGATGCCAATGCGCTCGCCACGATGAACCGCGTCAAGGCCAAGCTCGCTGAATGGGAGCCGCGGCTGCCAGAAGGCGTCACCGTGAGTCCCGCCTACGATCCGACAAAATTCATTCAGACAACCATGGAGGAAATGGTTGTCACCATCCTTTCCGCCCTTCTGCTGGTGATCCTCATCACCTGGGCGTTCCTGCAGAGCTGGCGGGCTACGCTCATCCCGGCCGCGGCGATTCCGGTCTCTTTGATCGGCACCTTCACCGTCATGGCCGCGTTGAGCTTAAGCATCAATACGCTCACGCTCTTTGGTCTCATTCTCGTCATCGGCTCGCTCGTTGACGACGCCATCGTCGTCGTCGAAAACACCGAGCGTCTGATTGCTCAGGGCCTCTCACCGCACGATGCGGCCGTCAAGAGCATGCAGGAAATCACCGGCGCCGTTATCGCCACGACGCTTGTCACGGTTGCCTGCTATCTGCCGCTCGCCTTCTACGGCGGCATGGTGGGAGCAATTTACCGCCAGTTTGCCGTCTCCATGTGCGTGGCGCTCTCTATTTCAGCCGTCGTTGCGCTCACGCTCTCCCCGGCGCTCTGCGCACTCGTGCTGCGCCCCGGCGACGGTGCAGCAGATGCCGAGCAGGCTTCGCGGGGATTTTCAGCAAAGTTCTTTAAGCCCTTCAATCGGTTTCTTTCAGCCTCCCGCGAAAGCTATGTGCGGGGCTCGGCCTGGCTTATCCGCCGCAGTCTGATTGCGGCCGTCGGGATGATTGCTGCCGTGGGCGTCACCTGGTTCCTCTATGGGCGGATTCCGACGGCCTTCATTCCTTCTGAAGACAAAGGCGTTATCTTTGCCAATATCGAGCTCCCGGCGGACGCCACGCAAAACCGTACGGAAGCCGTGATGGAAACCGTGCTCGAGCGGCTTCGCACCATTCCGGGCGTGCAGACCGTTATGCAGAATGTCGGCATGAGCATGCTCTCCGGATCCGGCGAATACGCCGGCATGGCCGTTCTGGACCTCAAGCCCTGGAACGAACGCACGACCCCGGAAACGCAGCTTTCAGCCATTCAGGCCGAAATTGCCAAACGCACCCAGAACATTGCCGCCGCGGAGATTGTCTCTTTCACGCCGCCCGCCATTATGGGTCTGGGCGGCACGGGCGGCGCATCCTTTGAAATCTGCGGCGTCGGGACGGTCGATACGGCGCATCTCTCGGATGCCGTGAACCGCTTTAAGTCGGCGCTCGGTGACCGCCCGGAAACGCTCTTCGCCATGAGCTCCTACAGCGCTGACACGCCGCAGCTGCGCTTCACGCTCGACCGCGAAAAAGCTGAGCTCCTTCAGGTGCCTGCCTCGGACGTCTACTCCACCATGCAGACGCTGCTCGCCTCCTACTATGTGAACGACTTCACAATGAACGGCAGCAACTACGAAGTCATCGTACAGGCTGATTCAAAATACCGCGGATCAAACCTCTCGCTCGAAGAAATTCCCACAACATCCTCTGACGGCAATATTGTGCCGCTCTCAGCCCTGGGCTCACTCTCCTGGGAAGTGGGGCCTCAGCAGATTACGCGCTTTAACAAGATGACCTCTGCGGGGGTCAATGCGCAAAGCGCTGCCGGGGTGAGCTCAGGGGCCTTTTATAAGGCCATTGAGGATACGGCCGCCGCGTCGCTCCCCAAGGACTATCACATCGAGTGGACGGGCCTCTCCTATCAGGAAAGGCAGAACGCCGGTCAAATCGTCACTTTGATGGGTCTGGCGCTTCTCTTTGCGTACTTGTTCCTTGTCGCACAGTATGAAAGCTGGACGATTCCGCTCTCGGTCATGCTTTCCGTGCTCTTTGCCGTCATGGGAGCGCTCCTGGGGCTCGAACTCACCGGCGGCGACATGTCGATTTACACGCAGCTCGGCATGGTGATGCTCATCGGTCTGGCCGGAAAGAACGCCATTTTGATGGTCGAATTCGCGAAAACAGCTCGTGAGTCCGGGCTCTCGATCATTGAAGCCGCCAAGCAAGGCGCCTCCATCCGCTTCCGCGCGGTGATGATGACGGCCTGGAGCTTCCTCTTCGGCGTCCTGCCGCTGGTGTTCGCGACAGGGGCGGGCTCCGCGAGCCGTCGGGCCATCGGCATCACAACCTTCGCGGGCATGCTCACGGCCACGCTCATCGGGATCTTCTTTATCCCGTTCCTCTTCACGCTTTTTGAGACGCTCCGTGAGAAGTTTCATGCCTGGCGACGGAGCTGATTCGAAATCCTGAAGCATTTTCCGAATCGGAGATCGAAAAAGAACGGCGGGGGCCTCCTCAAAAGAAGGCGCCCGCCGTTCGTTTTAGCGTTCGGCCTCAGGCTGCCGCGCCTTCGGCCGCAGTGAGATTGATGCGGCCGAGACGGGGCGCTTAAAAGAGCGCGATCAAAGCATCCACATCCTTGGGGTCCGTTGCCCATGAAGTGGCAATGCGCTTCACGACATGCTCATCATCAAGCCGTTCCCAGAAACTCATTGCGACGGACTGCCCCAGACGATCAGCTTCCGCATTGGTGAGCCGCAGGAAGATCTGATTGGTCGTGCTGCCAAAAAGCAGTTCACAGCCCTTCTTCGTCAGTGCTTCACGGATGCGGTCGGCCTGAAGCACGGCGTGACGGCCGAGCTCAAGGCCAAGCTCTTCGGTAAAGAGCGCATCGAACTGGATGCCGAGCACCTTGCTCTTGGCGAGCATTGCGCCGTACTGCTTCATCAGCGTAAAGAACCCCGGCACCGTGCCCGCCTTGGGGAACACAACCGCCTCGCCGAAGAGCAGACCGCACTTGGTCCCGCCGATATAGAAGACGTCGGCGAGACGAGCCAGATCGCTGAGCGTCACATCGTTTGCGGCGGAACCCAATGCATAAAAAAGCCGTGCGCCGTCAACATAAAGCGGTGCGCCCCAGCGGCGGCTGACCTTCGATAGTGCAGTCAGTTCCGCGAGCGAATAGACGGTGCCGTATTCCGTCGGCTGCGTGATGTAGACCATGCCCGGCTCCACCATGTGCAGGCGGTTGCCGTCACCGTGCCAAGCGCGAAAAACCTTATCGACCGCTTCGGCAGAAATTTTGCCCTGCTGTTCAGCAATCTCGATCACTTTGTGACCGGAGGCCTCAATGGCGCCAGCCTCATGCACGGCAATGTGACCCGTTCGGGCCGCAATCACGCCCTGCCAGGGTTTGAGCATCGTGCTGATCACCACCTTGTTGGTCTGCGTTCCGCCGGAAAGAAAACGAACTTCAGCATCCGGCACGCCGCAGGCAGCGCGAATTTTTTCACGGGCAGCATTGCAAAAGCAGTCGCTTTCGCTCTCGTCATAGCAGCCTGTCTTTACAAAGTTGTTTTTCATGAGCGCCTCGAATACCTTGGGGTGTGCGGCATCGAGATAGTCACAGGCAAAGTTCAGCATAAATAAGCTCCGCAAGAATGGGGAAAACGAATCTGAATTCAACGATCGAAAAGAAGTTTATGCCGAAGCGCCTTGTGCGTAAAATGCCCCGAATGAACATGTGATGTGCAAAATAATCACTATAAGTATCCTCTTCCCTCACGGGCTGACGTTCGATGAATCTGGAAAAAGTGCACTACCTCCTCACCGCCATTGAATGCGGAACCTTTTCGCTCGCAGCCGAAAAACTCGGCATGACGCAGTCGGGACTCAACCGTCAGATCTCGTCGCTCGAAACCGAACTCAAAACAACGCTTCTCCTCAGAGGCCGCCGCGGCGTGGTGCCGGCCAAAGGCGCTGAACCCATCATCGCCCGTCTCAGAGATTTGATGACTGCCGAACGATGCGTTTACGAGGAAATTGCCGCTGTGAAGGGACTATTAACGGGTTCACTCACCATCGGCTCCTATTTCAGCATTTCGACAACCTGGCTGCCGCAGCTCCTCAAGCAGTTTTCCGATGCTTATCCAGCCATCACGCTTTCAACGGTTGAAGGCGCAGATGCCGAACTCATCGAGCGGCTGAGAAACGGCTCGCTCGACTGCGCCTTTCTTTCTCAGCACTCCTACGACGGCGACTTTTTCCCGCTGATGGAAACAGAGTTTGTGGCGCTCCTGCCGCCCGGGCATCCTTTGATTCAAGCCGACTGCGTTACCGTGAGGCAAATTGCCGAAGAACCCTTCATCTATCCGCGGCTTCATCACAATTCGGACATTGATGACTTCTTCACCCGCCACAAAATTGAACCGAAAATTCATCTGCAGACGAATGACCCGTATTCAGCCTATGCCATGGTCAATGCCGGACTAGGCGTCTCCGTCAACAACCGGCTGCAAAGCATCAACCTCAAAGGCAATGTTGTCCTAAAGCCCTTTCATCCGCAGGAACGAGTTGCGCTGGGACTGGCCCTCCCTTCGCTTGAAACCGCCTCGCCGGCCTTGATGCGCCTCGTTTCTATGGCTCGAGAAATCGCGGAAACATTCCCTAAAGGTCCATGGGGAGCGGCACTCCCCGCCGAATAAAGCCTTCATTTTTCCCTTCAGAACGAGAAAAACACCGATTGTTAGAAATGATCTCAAAAGCCTCCCGAGGCTCAGCATTACAAATATTGCTTTCGTATACATTTGCTGTATGATTGGCCGCTATTGTGTCGATAGAAATCGCTGATTGGCACACAGAACAGTTTTCGCCCAAGAAAAACTTCGCCCAATCCTTAAACCCGCCCGTCATGCAGAATAAATCCGCCCTTCTTCTTTCTTTGACTGCTGCTGCCGCAGCAGCAGCCCTCTCCGGCTGCGTTTCCACCGGCCCCGTCGATCCCGAAAGAGCCGCCAAACACACGCCCGAATATCAGTATCAAAAAAAATTGAGCCGAGCGAATAATCTCGCAACGGAATTCGGCGTAAAGCACATCATGGATCGCCCTGCGCCGAAGGACGTCAAGCTGACGAGCGATGGATCGATGCTGCTTGACGGCGCCGTCTGGGGGGCACTTCACGGGACTGTTGCAGGGAGCGGCATCCTTTCGGGAACAGCCGACTGGAACATCGGCTTCGGTCTCTGGCTCGCACAGTCGCTCCTCTTGCCTTCGACCGATCCGACGCCCGACAGCTTGGTGGGATACGTCCGCGCCGAAGAAGCTCAGGACAGGAAAGCCGCCGTCAACGCTTTCGTTGCTAGGGCCATCCCTGCCATCGCTGAATCACTCAAGAAGCAGGATCAGTTCAAGGACTATCAGATTTCATACCACATCGACAAAACGGGGACCGGCAACAATGAAGCCGGGATTGAGGTCGTCAACGAAGAATTGGGATGCAAACCCTGGAAGGACACCCTCTTGGGAATGGGTCAGTGCGGCATCGAAATTGTCAATTTCGGCCTTTGGACCTTCGCGCCGCAGATTTCAACGCCGCGCTTCACCTACCCGCAGATTCAAGTCTGGTATATCCAAGGAAAGGACGTTCAGCTCAAGTTCCGCGACGCTGTTTTGAAGCCGAAATTCGATTGGGCAAAGGCCATGATGGCTGCGGCGCCTGACCTCCCAGAGTATGTCTACGCCTACATCAATACCCGCAAAGGCCCGGCGCCGGAGAAAGCATTGAACCCTCCGTTCTTTGTCGAAAAGGACCGTGTGAACTTCTTCATCATTCCCCAAAACGATGAAACGGAAGAGCCTTCTTCCGAGGAAGAAAAGAAGTCTCTCCAAGACCAAACTCAAACCACTGCCGCCAAATAACCGCTTGATCTCGAGCTTTCGGCTGGACCTCTCACGCTAATCCCGCAATCTCTATAGGCGTGAGGACAAGATCCAGCCGCAGAACACGGCGGTCTGCATTTCGGGGATCACGATGGTTTTAGGCATCCCTCCGGCCGATCATTTATCGGTGAGCGAAAATCTCACTTCAAAACCAGCAGCAAAAGGTTTTCCGCAGCTCGTTCGCGAAAATCCATATTCGCTGCCGGGGATTCTCCGGATATCTGCGGCGCCAAGAGCGTCGCAGAAACGGCCCCCATCAGGAGGGAGAAGACCAGGTCTGGAGAGGTACCGCGAATAATGCCTGCTTCCAATGCCTTTCTCAGTATGGGCATGGAGGCTCTTTTGAAAGGCCGCACCAGTTTTTCAGTAATGCGCGGAATGCGGCTTTCCCCATTGTCGTGCTCCTCAGGCATGGGGTCGACCTCATGCATGAGCAATGCAGGAACATCCGAAATGGCGGGACCAATTTGAACCAGCATCTGCACCCAGCGTTCAAATGCGGCTTTGGGGTAACGTTCTGCAAGGTCCGCAAGACGAACGAGTTCGGCGAGCTGTGTTTGCTGATCTAAGGCGAGCTTCTCAAGGAGCGCATCATAGAGTCCCTCTTTGCTGCCGAAAAGCTGACAGACCAAAGCCGGCGTCACGTCGGCATCCCGCGCAATCGCTCTGAGCGACGTGCCCCCGAACCCGCAGCGTGAAAAATGGCGCTGCGCCGTCTCAAGCAGTATTGAGCGGCCCGAAACTTCGGAGGCCGGACGTCTGCCGCGTCGGCGGGCGGTTCCTTCGGTCTGCGTTGGTCTTGCGCTGGAGCCCATAATGCTCTGTTCCTCAATATGCAGGCATTCAAAAATGAAAGCAGCTCCATCGCTCCGGCTCATTGGATTCAGCTGGGAACGATGGAATACTCAACTCTAACGCCTCGAGGCTCAGAACTGGCCGCTAAGAGCTTAAATCTTCAAAATTGGAATTTGCAGCCACGAATCATTGGCGCCGCCAAAATGAACGATATGAGCGCCGTGATTGGCCGAAGCCGGCGTCGGCACGGTCGCTGCCGAAACACTCGGAGGCACCGGCACATCGCCTCCCAACACCTCCATGACAGGCGGGTGCAACGGATCATAGGTTCCGCCGGCAGCGGGCACCGGAATGGGATGACGGCCAAATCCCATTTCAAAGGTCGTGGGCACAATCTTCACGCCGCGCACCTCGAGCTCCAAGACCTCCCCTTTTCGATAATGTTCGCCCATCGGCCAGACCGCAATGTCGAGCGGCACCAGTTCGCCAGGACGGAGCTTCTTCGGGTGTTTGTAGACATAAAAGGGTTCGAGCTCAGTCGTGCGCTTAAGGTCGAGTTCACGCATCGAAGCACGCAGTCTTCCCGTTGCGACGGCATCGGGAGCAATAAACTCTGGAATCGGACGATGGAGGGCTTCTCCGGTCGGCGACACTTTGCGGACCACCACCTCAACATCCATATCGTCAGATTCGGGCGTCTCCATCCAGAGCTTCGCACGCATGTATCCCACCACGTCGGCATTTTCTGGGAAGACATAGCGGAACTTGACGCTTCCGGAGGCCGAATCGTACTGCAGGGACGAGGCATTCGCCGCAAGAGACTCCGTCAGCCGACCGTCCTCGGCCAGATACAGACGTTTAAGCGTTGTTTCCGGCAGCGGCCAGTTCTCAGCAGGCACATCCACCCGCTCTGCGGTGCCGCCCGAGTCGAGCACTGAATAACGCACGCGGGGCGTCTTTTCAAATCCGTTGTCCATACCTTTGAGATAACGGTCAAAGAAGGCCAGCAATTCCGCACGGTACTTCGGCGAATAAAGGTCATACCATTCATTGGTGTTGTTGACGCGAAGCCACTTATCTTTGGAGGCAATCCGCATAAAGCCGGCAAACGAGCCGTGTGTATGCACCGGATTGGTATAACTCGCCACCACATAAGCGGGCACTTGGATTTTTTCCAAACGCGCAGCCATGTTTTCCCAATACGCATCCTTTACCAAGTGCGTGGCAATCATCCGCGGCTGATCCTCAATGTAGTTCGGACCGGCAAAGGTTTTGATGATCACTTCCGGGAACCCAGGCTCGGGGATGCCGCCTCGCGTACCCGGTTCTTCAAAGTGGTCGCAGAAACCTTCCCACGGCGCAATGGCAGCAAGGTGCGGAGGATTCTCTGCAGCGATAAACCACTGCGAAACCGTTAGCCAGGAGTTGCCGGCCATGCCGACCCGGCCGTTGCTCCAAGACTGCGCAGCCGCCCATTCAATGAAGTCATATCCATCCTCAGCAAGCTGACGCCCCCAGTAGGAAATATCGCCTTCAGAATGCCCCACGCCGCGGGGATCAGGGTTGAGCACAACATAGCCCTGCGCTGTCCAGAAAGCCGGATCGGCGCCCTCAAACTTCTCGAGCCCAGAAACAGCATTCTGCGGAACGCCGGAACGTTTGGGAACGTCATCCAGACGCTGACCGCCCACGGTTTTGCCGTAGGGACTCCAGGCCACAATCGCGGGATGGCGGCCGTCATCATTTGGGCGGAAGACATCGGTATAGATGGTCGTGCCGTCGCGCATCTTCAGAGCCATATTTTCTTCAAGCACAACATCGCTTTCAAGCGGCGCTCCGCCGGGCGTTCTTATTTCACCCTTCTTCAGCAGAAACCGCCTGCCCGGAACGAAGTCGTGCGGCATGCGGGCGCGCACGGCGCCGATCTCCATGGCACGACGGTGCGGCACGGGATAAGCGTCGTTGCCATAAATGCGGATCTTTTTATCAATCACATTGGGCAGTGATCCAGTAACGCGATTCTGTACGGCTCCTGCAGTCGTGCTAAAGGTCGCTGCGACGGCCGCCCCGACGGCGGAAGTCAGAAGGGTTCTGCGCTGCATGATATTCATTCTCCATTAAATGAACATGTGTTTATTTAATGGAGAGAATATACACCTATCTGGCGGCGATTGTCAGCTGCAGCCTCTTCTGCTTCCAGAAAGTTGTCGGCAGTCCCTGCCCAATCGCCAAATGCCAACACAATTCTGATAATTTTGATTGGGCTTTCTAAATTCAATATGGCTTCGCGTTGTGCCCTTTGTCAGACTCCGTCAGCAGCAGACGCTGATCTAGACGCTCGATATCGTTCATTCTATGCACCCACGCGCGAAGGGCTCGAAAGCCTTTCGCCGTATGCAACATGAATGGCGTGACGTTTGAATCTTCAGTGCTTGTTCGGCCAACGGTCAAACGCCACGAACCATCTGGCTGCCAACCCCGATGTAGTCCTATTCCTTGAACATTGCTCCAGCTTTGCCGGCGTTCATAAAGACCGCTTCAGTCATTTCAAACTGAAGCGGTCCTGTTTCTTTAATCGCCTAATTCCCCTGTCGCCGTTTCAAGACGTCGACCAGTTCGAATAAGGCGTTATCAGTTAGAAGGCAAAGCGCAGATTGGCCCGCAAACCGTGCATAGTTACATCGCCGTCATAAGCACCCGTGTAGGAAAGTCCGAACGTGGCAGTCTTGCTGAGCTGAGCTTCGACACCCAGACCAACCGTCGCCATGTCGGAGAGCTCTCCGCCTTTGATCAAGGCTGTACCCGAACCGGCGAGATTCATGCGGGCCTCAGCTTCGGTATCGCCGAAAAAGTGGTTCCAGGCAAGATCGCCCTTCAGAGTAACTTTGGCAGCACCGAAGCTGAACGGCACACCGGCTCGAATACCGAGCGAGCTCACCTGCAGGTCTTGATCTTCAGGATTCGTTGTGAAAGTCATGCCGCCGACAGATTCGGAATAACCGTCTGATTCAGCATGAATCCATGCGAGGCCGAAGTAAGGTTCCACTGAATACGCCGCAGTGTTGAAACCCTTGAAGGCAGCTTCAGCAAAGATCTGCGTAACATCAGCGTCGCCCGACCACTTGTTGTAGCCCGCCAGATCCTTGACAGTCAGCGTGCGGTTCGCATCGGCAGACTGATGGGTATAGATGAACCCATAATGGATTGAAGCGATGTCTTCAACGTTCGTCAGACCATAGAGCCCAACATGAATGTCGTTGCTTTCAACCTTGAAGCTCCCCGCCTTGTTCTCCGTTGTTCCAGCACCAAAGAAAACTCCGATCTTGGTCGAATCCGCGACATCAACCTCAGCGCCGATAAGGCCGGCATAGAAGTTGCTGTCCATGTCAGAGCTGCCGTAGTCAATGGAACTCCAGGCGCCGATGCCCGTCGCCCATAGACGGCCATTGCCGTCGGCCATTTCAACAACGCGGCCTTCACCGATGCCGGCAGCCTGATCCTTCACCGCGCGTGTGAGGGTCAAGCCGTTGACGATGGAAGCATTGCGGCTGTTGAGATAGAAATCGTCACCCAGAGACGCATAGGTCGATTCGACCTGAGCCTTCGAGGCACTGAGGAGGCTCTCGAAAAGAGCGCCGGTGCGTTCAGCATCAATCGCCTGCCCGATCTTGCGGCCGTTGCCAGACCCATAGTTTGCTAATGAGAGACTCTTATCTGCCGAAAGCGTACCTGTCAGAATTGAGCTCGTCTCGTCGAACGTGAGTTCAGTTTTGAAGAGCGCATAGTCGGGGTTCGCAGCGGCAGCATCAAGACCTGTGAGCTTATCGAGCTTCACAGTACCCGTTTGAGCATTACCTTCGTAAGCGGCTTTCAGTACATCAATGTCAGTCGAACTGACACTGTAGCCTGCACCATCCTTGAAGGTTAGTGTGCCCATCTCAACGTCCTGACCGGCCATTACAAGGAATGTACCGCCGGCATTGATCACGGCATCGACGGAATGATCAGATGCGCCGTCAGTGATTGTGCCTTTCAGTGTGAGCTTGTCGTCATACTTATTGACAACGCCAAACTTGCCGCCGTTCACGGTGACCAGGCCATTGGCCTTGCCCGCAGCGGTCTCCGTGATACCGAAGGAGTCGTTGAAACCATAAAGGCTGCCCTCATTCAGAGTGACGCCGCCACGGAAAGTATTGTTGCCGGTCAGAACAAGCGTACCGTCACCGTTCTTAACCAGCGATCCGTCATAAAGACCATTTGCAATCTTGGTGCGGATTGCTGCGGCACGCTTTTCGTAGTATTCAAGACGCCACTTCTTAGCATCTTCCAAACTGATATTTTTATCCTTGATGCCAGCAAGGTCATAGTTATGTTCCCGACCGTCTTGATTAGCCGAAGCTGTACTTGTATTTGTCAGCTTGTAATCTGTCAGTACATTAGAGACGACAACCTTACCGTCAGTCGTTCCGTCTTCGGTCGCCGACTTCAGCCATGCGAGATCTTCACGAGCCCGTTGATCAAGTGCGATCTGAGAAATGTCATTTGACCAAACATCCAGATTACCGGCCTTGAGGTTGTACTCGAACTTGCCGGAAAGCTGACCAAGACCATACATACCTTTTTCAAGATCAGGAACGCCCCATCCCATACGGTCAGAAACCTCTCCTTCGGCCGGAGCATCTCCGCTGACATTCGCCCAGCCCTCCATGTCCGTACCATCAGTATTCTTGTGGTTCGCTGTTGTCAAAAGAACTTCACGAACCTGCAGGGCACTCATATCTTGATAGCGGGAAGCCAAGACAGCAAAGGCACCAGAAACAAACGGCGCAGCCATAGACGTACCACCGTAGCGGCCATACTTATCATCTCCAGCAATATTAGCGGTATTGCCATTCTGGCCCGGACCAACCAGTGTCCAGTACTTTGCGTAACCAGCCTCGTTAAATTTAACTTCCAGTTTGTAGTTGCTGGGGGCATTAAGGCTGTCTACTTGCTTCAAACCAGCAATAGCAATCCACTGCGCTTCAGCTTCTGGATTGAAATACGGATAGAGTGCGCGATGATACGGATTGGCGCGATCGTTATTGCCGTTGGTGAAGACTTGAATGACATCCTTTCCTTTCACGGCATCCCAAGCAGCATCGACAAAACTTGGTCCTTCGTTGTATTGTTTTTTGAACAGAAAATATTCGTATTCAATATCATGCACTGTAGTAAGTTCAGGACCACTGTAATAGTAGTAGACGATATTTCCCCTTTCATCTACCTGTTTTAAGTTAGTACCAAAACTGTTGTTAATAATCTTCACACCTGAATTTACTAGGGCATCATAACCTGCCTTGAAAAAGCCATAATCAGGGAACGGACCGTAATTCATGTCATCCGATCCGCCGGTATTGGCCGAATAAAAGTCAGATCCCCAGGCAACGCCATGCATACCGGAACCGTCCCGATTGCCGGCATAGACACCCGCGCATCCTGTCCCATGATTATCATTGACTCCAGCTTTATAAGCGCCGTCAACGGTGAATTTATCACCCTTCTTATATTTTCCTGTGTCTTGTGGAGTGCGTCCATAAGCGTATTGCGGATAGCGTTCACCATCATGAGTAAACTCACCAGATGCAGCCACCGTATGCCAACGATCACCGGATAATTCCTTATGTGTGGTCAGGATTCCTGAATCCATCATTCCCACTTTGACGCTCTGAGCATGAAAACCAAGAGCATAGGCAGTGGATGCTTTCAATGCTGACAAGCCCCAATTTTTCTGATATTCGGCCGTTTCCCATGATGTTTTCGCTTGACCCATCTGAGCAGCATCTTGTGCCTTGAAGCCTGGCTCCATATAAGTTGCAGAAGCTGCGCCTGCGACAAGCATCAAGGCTGAAACTGCCATAGTAACCGCACTCTTAGCAGTTTTCCCTTTATTAGAATGATTTTCGTCGGTCACGACATATTGTTTGTGAGAGTCACTCCATTTCGTCTTGAAGATCCTATTCATCTTCATCATCCTCTGGTGAATATTTTTGGTTGGTCCTTGTCTTTCACACTTACGCAGTAAAAGACAAAAGGCATCCTGTCATTCCCGTCTTCATTAATATTGACTTCAATCAATTTAAACCAGAGTTAAAGGGTATTCCATGCCGTCGTTTAGCAGCCAAAAAACATGCCCATCTCACAAAAAAGATTGACTTTTCCTCCTTTCGAAAACACAACTTGCACAAAATCAGTCTTAAATAATTTAAAAATTTATAAACGTAAACTTATAGCATTAGTGTGCATGAGATTTACTTTACTTTTTACTGTTTTCTAGGGGTTAGCTTCATGTATCTAATAAAATAATTTCGTTGTTAGATATTAACTATGAGTTGATACCCAACTTCCAAGGCAAGCCCGCATTCATCACAATATTTTGTTATTTATAAAGAAATTCAATATCCGTCAGGAATACAGGATTTAAAGATGCGACCTATCAACACATATTTGTACAAGATCGTCTCTACGTCTTGAACGAAGACATCTTCTTATACGAGTCGTTGAACCATCAATATGTGGATGACACATGAAAACCGTTAAAAACCGACCTGCCAACACTTACCTTTTATAACGTAAAAACATATTCCAACAAACAAAATGATAAATACCAATATTTAATAAAAATACATTATTCATGAAAAACATTCTCAATTACAATAATGTAGACAATAAAAAACTTCGTGATCCCAGCCAAAGACTGGAAACACGAAGTTCATCAAGATTGAAGAGAACGCACTGATTGCCTTGCAAGAGAGAGCTCTTCACCTCCCTCGCGGGCTTTTAATAAATTATTAGTTATGTCAATTTAGCGTTGACAAAATTAAATGGCACACTTTCACTGCCCTCAAGAAGGGGGAGACTCCAAAAAGGAAGCGTTTCTATGCTGGCCGGTCAAGCGCGCCGAATAAACCTCATCAGAAATTGAAGTTGAGACCCGTAAAGACTTGTGTAGTCTTGGTGAGGCCCTCCTTATCTGCAGCCGCTTTCAGATCCCCGCCGCCCACGGAATGTGTCGCCGCAAAATAGAGCCAGACCTTCTTCGCCAATTTGTACTCATAAGCAGCGGAAAAAACGGTGCGGCGGAAGTTGTAGTCGGAATTGCCGCTGAGTTCGCCGTCGTAGTACTGAACGCCGCCAATCAGTTTGTGGCTCCCGATCACGTAATCCGTACCCAGCAGAAGGCTGTAGCCCTCCCACCCATCGTTTTGTTCAGCAGCCGTTGCCACTGTCACTTTTGCGCTCGAGAGGCCGGCACCCTTTTCCCAATGGGTTGAATACTGAGCACCAAAGAAGACTCTTGCTTCCGGAATGAAGCGGTACCAGCCGCCAAAAGAAATCGCCTGCCCGTTTGAATTCTTGGACTTCGCTTCTTGGTTGCCGTAATCCACATTGCCGTAGTTCAGGCTGAAGTACACATCCTTGCCGGTGTAGTCCACAGCAAGCGCACCCGTATGTCTGCGGTCGGCGAGATTTGCATAAAGGTCGTCAGACTTATCGCCTAAAGAATAGGAAGCCCCCACACGGAACCCATTCAGCGTAGGTGAGACCCAAGTTACGGTGTTGTTCGTCCGGCTCGTATTGGAGAAAGTTGATCCAATTGAAGCATTGCCGTATGACGTCCCGAACGGATCATATTTGATAAGGCCCATGGTATAAGGCGCCACAGTGGACTGAACCGTGCCCATGCGGCCGAAGCCGATTTCACCCAATGAACCTTGCAGAGCGAGAATCGAGCGGCGATTGAAGAGCACTTTGCTGTCATCAAATTGGCCGTTGTCGATGTAAAAGCCGTTCTCCAAATAAGCTTTCACCTTCACACCGTTGCCGAGATCTTCAACCACGTTGAAGCCGATTCGGTTATGTGCACGGCCGCCAGCCTTCTGAGTAAAGGTGTCTTCACCCTTCTTATGTTCGTAAAGAAAGCCTGCATCGACGCGGCCGTAGATCTGAACATCGGCTGCTTGCGCAGCAAGCGCTGCGCCGGCCAGAACACCAAAGACTGCAAGGTGGAGTGCAGTATGCTTCATGGTTTTCCTCCTTTGGAAACGGTTGAAGTTTTGGAATTGAGAGTGCTTCATATCGGTCATTTGCTGCTGAGCGCCGCGAACGCTTTCACGGCGGCGAGCGGCGCCTGCATGGCGGTTTCCCAAAAAGCGGGATTCGCAGCATCCGCACCGCAGTGACGCCGCACGATGCCGTCGACCGTGTCGCGTCCGGTATCACGCAGCATTGCGCGGTAAAAAGGCATGAAATCAGGACCGCGCTTATCGAGTTCGGCAAGGAGCCCCGAGGAAAGCAGATAGCCCACGGTGTACGGATAGTTGTAGAGAAGTTGGTCAGTCTTATAGAAGTGGAGCTTATAGGCCCACAGATAGTCATCGGCCCCCTCGGTCGAATCGCCGTACCAGTTTCCCCAAGCTTCCCGCATCAGTTCGACACAGCGCTTGGCGGGGACCACTCCCGCCTTTCGCTGCTCAATAAAGGCGCATTCAAAGTCAAAACGCACCATCGTATTGAGCAGGAAATTCGCGGCGCTGCGCAGCTCCTGCCAGAGCATGGAGAAACGCTCGGCGTCGCTCGCGACATGCTCAAGAAGGTAGCGCCGAACCAAAGCCTCGTTAAAGGTGCTTGCCGTTTCGGTGAGCGTCATGGGGAATTCTGTCTGTACCACGGGAAGATCGCGCATGATCCAGTAATGGAAGGCATGCCCGAGTTCGTGTCCCTGCTGCAGCACGGTTGTAATCGTGCCCATATAGCTTGAGAAGACGCGCGGGATCCGAAACTCATTGAAGCGCGAATAAAAGGCTCCGCCGATTTTCTTGTCCGATGGCGCCGCATCGACCCAGCGGTTGCGAAGCATCAATTCGATGAAATCCGACATTTCCGGATGTACGGCGCCCAAAGCCTTCTTCACAATGTCAATGCCTTCGGCATAAGGAATCAGCGCTGGGACCGCGTTTTTGCCCTGCTGGGGGGCCGGCGCCATCAGGTCGTACACGGCGAGCCTGCGCGCACCCTTTTCAAAATATGGCGCTCTGAGACGTACCGCCTCCCGAATCTCATCGAGATGGCGCACAATCGCCTCCCGCATGGCAAAAAGCGCTCCTCGGCTCATGCGGTTCTGCGCGAGCGATACATCCACGGCATCAACGCCTGCCCGCCCGAAAGCGGCGAGCCTGAAGCCATGAAGTTCATTGAGAAGCGCTGCGTAAAGTTCCGCCCGTTCGCCATAGGACTTCGCAAGACCAATATTTACGTTTCGGCGCAATGTCCGGTCAGGCGCCCCCTTAATGACGGAGACGAGCTTGGCTGCACGGATACGTTCAGATTCGCCTTGACTGTTCTCAGCCTCGAAGTCAACCCCTTTTTGGAGCGTCTTAAAAACAGCCCCAAGCGGCAGAAAACACTTTTCTTCAAAGTCAGAGAGCCACTCACGGTCGCTCGGCGAGAGCTTTCGGTGCCACTCATTTTTTCGCTCGCAAATCACAAAGCGCCAATCAGCGAGCGGCGATGACTGCCAAAGCGCATCGTCTGCCGGCAGGGCTTCAGCCGCTTCAAAGAGCGGCAGTGCCGCGGCTTCAAGTTTGACTTGGAGCGTACCCACAGCACCTGCTGCTGCAGAAGCTTCTTCATCACCCGCGTCCTTTGCCCCCTGACACTTCGCAAAAGCGGCGAGCGACGAAATTAATGTATTAGCTTCATCGAACTCTTTGAAATGATCAGCCAGCGCCTCACGGGCAACGGGCCGTTCCATGGAATGGAGCGCATTAAGAAGTGCCGTCGCGCGTTCAATGCTTTGATTCCACTTCTCTGAACCGACCGAGCCGTAGGCGTCATCCATCGACCATTCAGGAGCCTGAAGAATGCTCTGCAGATCCTTCGTCATTTTTGTTATTTCCTATTCGTCGAAGTCATCAATTAAAGAGAGAGCCAGAAAGCGAAGATGTGGTGAGCAATCAGGCCTGCGACCGAAGGCACGCTTGCACGCTTGACGAGTTCAAGCGGCGACATTTTGAGCATTGCAGCAATGGCGACCACAACGCCGGCAACTGGCGAAAGCGGTCTGGCAATGGTTGAAGCCTGATGCATCGGCAAAACGAGCATCACCGGGTTGACGCCCATGTCCTTGGCGATCTTCGGCACCATTTCGATCAGCGGGTAAAAGGACGCGCCGTTCGACCCCGTAATGATGGTGACGAGCGTCGTGATCACTACGAAAAGGATGGACATGCCGATCGCACCGGCACCGACTGAGCTCGAGAGGTTAACGATCGCATCCACCATGCCGAGTGCCTTGAAGCCTTCGGCAAAAATACCGGCTGCAATAACGAGAGCCACCACACCGGACATGGCCTTACCCATGGACATGAGAAACGCCTTTAGTCCGGCCCCTAATTTCTCGATGCTGCCGCGCCAGCGCACAGCTTCACAAATCATCGCAATCGCAACGCAGAAGAACATCAGGGTTGTGATGTCGAGTTTGATGGAGTCGATGCAGTAGCGGGAGAAAACCACCACAAAAATCATCGGCAGGAACGGCAGGATGGCGTAGAACTTCGGCGCCGCAGTGCTCGGCTTCTTCACATCCTCGCCTTCAAAGACAAGCTGCTCGCCCATATGTTCTTGGGGATTCCAGCCCTCGCGGCGGTCGAGATACTTCTGCCAGAAAACATGGGCAAGACCCATAACCAGAACGGTTGGAAGCGCGGCGGGAATTTTGAATACAAAAACGTAATCAAGAATCGAGAGCGAGCAAGCCTTCGCCGCAGCCGCAGTTGAGCCGCCGATGAGAACGAGTGAAGCTGCACCGGAGGTGACAAAAACCGCACCGATTGCCTTCTTGTTCATGCCGAGGGCTGCAAGCGCCGGGCCCATCAATGCCAGGCAGAGCACGCCGAGACCCACTGCGGAGGTAATCACCATGGAGACCGCCTTGCCGAGAAGGAAGGCCAGAAACACCAGCGCATAAGGGCTCTTGATGATTGAAAGCGGCTTGATCGCAATATTCACAAAAGCATCATTCGCACCGATATGGGTCATATAGGAGGCAAAACCCACCATCGTCATAATGAGGAGACCCAGGCCGGCGAGACGAGTTGAGAACATGTAGCGGATGAACTCGATAATGTTCAGGTAGTCGTTTCCAGTCGGAAGCGCTTTTTTGGGCATGAATGTGCCCGTATCAAAGAAAACAGAGAAAGCAAGCATGGCAACGCCGCTTGCAATGAGAATAAAGGGCGCGTACTTCCCTTTTACGATCGCCCATCCGACGAGGACGAGTATGATGCAACCGAAGATAATTCCGGCCATGAAAGTCTCCTGAGATCAGACTGCAGCCAGGATCCGGGTCGTGTTTTTCCGGGTATTTACGCCCGCTGCACTCTTTCAATGCATTCCATTCTGCTCAGCCGCCTGCACCCTGCCTAGGGTTTGTCGGGATGGTCAGACTGCTTCCGGGGGTACTCCCGTACCTCCCATTGCTTAGAGCCAGAGCAAAATGCGGTGATCTGCCCCCTTCCAGCACCATCCAATTTCTGTCACACTGACGTTAACCCTTGTCCGATAGGTGGTTCTACTACCACCGTTTTTTCTATGAAACAGACCAACGCCCTGCCCTCCTGGGCTGACGACGGTGCGGCCAATGTCCGCAGCGCCAAGTTTCAGGAACTCTCCTTCAGTCTTGACGTGACGCTCGGCGCTTTGGCTGGAGCTACGGCAGCCGCGGCCGAGAGACCTGGAACCTATCCAGAAGTCCTCCAGCTCTTTGCGCGAGGCCAAGACCTCGTGAAGACGCTGCGGACGATCTGCCGCGCACATCTTGGTCTTTCTGCAGCGGATACGGCAGCGGTCAAAGCCAGGGGGGATATCGGACACAAAGCCGCAGAGCTCAACAAACTCGTTGAGCCCATTTTTCGCGATCTGGCTGAGCGTGCGTCCAATGACCCCATTTTTAGCGCTCACCCCGAACTGCGTCTTTGGAAAGAGGCTAGACGCCTGCGCGGCACCATTCTCGACGACCTGCCGCCCGACAAAGTCGCTTTTGCAAATGATGTTTCCGCATCGGTGCTCGAACCGGTCCGCGCATTGCACACCCACCTCACGAGCACTATGGCGCTAAATGTCAAGGACTCTGACGGCCATTCGCGTATCCAGGGGTTCGGCGCAAGCATTGCTGTTCTCAAAAATGCAGATGATCCTGTATTGCGGCGCACGACTTTTGAGGCGATGAATGCTTGGTTCGCATCGCACTCTCCGAGCTTTCTGGATGTTCTCAACGCTCACACAGGATTTCACCTTGCGCTCCTAAAACTTGCCGGAGAAGAGCTCTTTCCCTATGTCATGCGTTCTGAACGCATGGATCTGCGCGTCTACCGAGCACTCTTTAACGCCTTGGAGGCCCGGCTGCCGCGCATTCGGCTGGCTGTTTCGCTTCGGCAGCGCGCTTTCGGCGATGGTCCAATGAGAGTTTGGAATCTCCTCTCGCCGTCGCCAGACGCGCTATATACAAAAGGCCGATTTTTTTGGGATGCCATTGAGGATCTGAAACGGGCTTTTGCCCAGCTCGACCCAGAATTCACCAAATTCCTCGACACTGCTGCGCATTCGGGCTGGATTGACGCACATGGTCAGTCGATGAAAACCGGCGGCACTTGGTGCGATGATCTGCCGGCTCTCGACGCCGTCAGGATTCTTGCAAACTATCTTCCCACGCTCTCGGGCGAAGCGGCATTGTCACATCTCCTTGGCGCGGCCTGGCATATGCAGGTGCTTCACCAGGCCCCTGCTCCCGCGCGAGTGCCGATGCTTGCAATGACGGAACTCGCCGGAAACTTTAGCGAAACCATTCTTTCCCGGTCGCTGCTGCGTGCCGCGGAGAATACGCCGGAGGAAAAACTTCACCGCTGGCAGATGCTCAAACGTCTCACCAACTGCCTGCTCACGATCCCTGCGCGCCACCGTCTTTTGAAGCACATTCTCCTTGAACGTCAGAAAGGTCTGCTGTCGCTCGAAACGGTAAACAAACTGTCCGTCGAGTCATGGCATCACTATTTTGGGGACGCTGCAGTGGGCGAAGACCGCTATGTCTGGGCCTATAAAACGCACTTCTATCGCACACAGCCCGTCTTCTACGATTGGCAATACACCTTTGGTTTTCTGCTCTCACAAGTGCTGGCTGATCAGTTCGAGCAGCACGGATCCAGCGCCTCCGGAGCCAACCTCAAATCGGTATGGATTGACAGCGCCACGCTTCCCGCCAACGACTTTGCAGCGAAACATTTGCACGCTGACCTCGCCAGTCAGGCATTCTGGCTCAGAGCAGTAGACCGTGCGCTTCTTCCTGTCACGCGGCTTGAAAACAAGCCAGATTATTTCTCTTCGTAGACAGTCACCCGTCCTGCAGGAGAAGAAACCAACGCCGGCGGGGAGATTGCTGTTATAGGCTTCTCGAGTGAGTAACACATTGAATGAATGGCGGTCCTCGATTCTGCGGATGAATAGTCTAGGCAATACTCTTGCATAATTCGACGATTCCAAACACCTTGCAAATCGCTATTAAGGCTCTTCAGGATGTCCCAAGCCCTCAGCAGGATAACGAAAGGTATTTTCAGTCGATTAGCTTCCAAGTTCTCTAAAGTTAAATTCACATCAAAACAGCTAGACCATGCTTGTCTAATACATTCATTAAAACGATAACCGATGGAATTATTGGATTTTTCCCGCATTCCCATTTTGAAATAGTGGAAACTGATGTACCCAGGATCTGCCCCAGCGCCGCCTGAGATAAATTTAATTTTCGGCGAATCTGAGCAAACTGACGTCCATCCATTTCTGTTGACACTGCCGCCATTGAAAACTGCGCACTAACACGTTCATATTCTTTTTTATCAATCAATTTCTGAGCATAGAGAATTTCATTAATATCATTAATACTCTCTCTCAACGCATCTGACATTTTGACAGACATCTTAAACTCCTTGAGTTGTCGAAGGTTCATCTAAAATCTGAACTAAAGAACCATTTGCAATCAATTTTTCGATAGCCGCATCTTCTAGTTCTAAAAGAAGTACAGTTTGCTGTTTCAAACATCGTAATTGATCACTAGGAATATTGACAAGATCGCTCTTTACCCAAATTGCAAGAATAAACCATCTCCCATTGAAACGACTAGCAATAATTGTTCGCAAACCGCCCGATTTACCTCGTCCTTCAATAGGGATACGTTTTTTATATAAATTTGAACCTAAATCAGCATCTGTCAACCCTGCTGCAATTTCGGCACAGGCTGCTGCCATCATTTCATCCGAGCAATGAAGTTTACGCATTGCCCTCGCAACTCCTTTTAAAGCCAAAATTGCCATCAACCATCACCATATGATGAAGAGATATAGTATACAATACTATAGCATGAAAGCCTATCTATTACGTACTTCACTATCACGATCCCGCAGAACTGCTTGGAAGATAACCTGACTACCCACAACTTCACGCATTCGATCTAAAGAAAACCCCCGAACCCGAAGATCCGAGGGCGAAAGCGATGCCGCATCTTTCCAATGCAGCATGGCAGAGATTGATTATTGAAACTCGAGCGGCTTAGAAGCGATAGCTCATGCCGACCGAATAACGGTAGTCTTCCTGATATTCCGAACCGTTCGCGCGTTCAAGCGTGCCGTAGAAATTGAGGTTCTTCGACGTGTTGAACTGAGCGCCGATACCGTAGGAAACCCAAGTTCCGCCGATGTCAACGCTGAGATCACGGGAGACGCTGCCAAGCGACGCCGTGTAGTCTGCATCACCCAGGAAATCGTGATTGACGGATGCATGAGCGTAGACCGTACCGGCACCATCAGCGAAGGACGCACCGATACGAGCACCGAGACGACCAACCAGCGTCTGGAAGTCATCCTGCTCAACTCTCACGTCATTGGCGCCGGTAAAATCATCACCCTTTACGAAACCGTAAGCGAGTTCGGCCTGAGGTTCAACATAGAACGTGTCGTTGAGCTTCCAGTGGTAGCCCACTTCAGCAGAAAGTCCGAACGTCGTGTTGTTGTAGGACCCCTTAAATTCGCTCGCATCGCTGTAGGCAGTGATATCCGTTGAGAGACGGCCAATACGACCCACAAAGTCAACGTACGCTCCGCAGTCAAAGAACCCGGAAAGGTACGCCGCGAGCGAATAGCCGTCAGAATCAGCGGAACCGTTCGAGAATTTGCCTTCACCGTCCGTGTAACTGAAAGCGCCGCCCACAAGCCAGGTGTTGTTGATGCGGTAGTCACCGCCCGCCTGAATCGAATTGGCTTTGAAGTCAATCGACACATTGTCGTCGTAGGAGCTGTCGTAGCCGTAGACGCGGGCCCATGCACCAATCGTCGTCGAGGAATCACGAACGTCGCCAAGGCGCTGGCTGATGTGGTTCACTTCGTTACGCCACTGGACAAGCGTCATAGCGTTGTAGTTGCCGAAAGCATCCAAGGACTGGTTTGTCGTGCGGGAGGTGATATTGCCATCGTTGTCAGCAGTCCAGGTGTCGGAAAGAGCACCGCTTTGACCAGCAAAACTATAGGAACCGCCCTTCTGGTTATTATTAGTGATGTTAGTTACGTTTTTCAGTGCTGCTGCAGCTTCTTCAACAGAATTAAACGTATCGTTCAGTGTAGAACCTGCAGTTACAGACAAATTTTTACTTTGATTATCTGAAACGGAAACCGTTGATTTAGCATCATTGAGAGTAATTGAAGAGGTTCCAGTGCCGGTCAAAGTGTTGGCCTTGAAATTGCCGCCATGCATTATTACATTGGAATTATTTAATTCCAATTTGCCATTAGATTCAGACTTGCCATTGGAATTAATATTTCCTTTTGTTACATCAACAGCAGCATTAGTAAAACCTACAGTGCTTGTTTCAACAGTTTGAACGGCATCCTGGTTACCACTAAGGGTTACATTGGTTTTTGTTGTACCCTTTTCATCTCCGGCAAATTGGATATTTGCTCCTGAATCAGCAATCACCGCAGCTGAGGAAGCTCCCGTTACGTTAATTTTAGGGGCATAAATATTTAAATTATTGGGAGAATGTATGCCTTCTTTGTTTGTTGCCCGGATACCAGCAGAGTCGCCATTGATGACAATTTCTTCTCCAGCTGAAAACTTGGAAGTCGAACCTATAGTCGACTCAGCTCCATTACGCACCTGATCAATGCCATATGTAGCACCATTTAAAGCGAGCTTCTTGTCAGCATGAAGTTCAACGAAGGCGTTCCCAGATCTCGGATCATTAGTATTCCACGTTTGGTCCTGATCATAAATTTTTACTGCTACGCCCTTCTTCGAAGTAATAGAAACATTTGCAGCATTAATCGTAACAGAGGAAGACTTATCGCTCAGTCCTTCTTGAATGAGACCAGCCAAAATGGCCGCACCATCAGACTCAATAACAATATCTCCTCCGGCAGTTAATGAAACGGAGCTACTAAATTTTCCGCCATCATTCACGGTCGGCTGGCTCATGATGGCATTACCGTCTGACGAAAGAAGTTTTATATTTCCGCCAGCATAAATCTCAATTGTTCCGCCATAAGCATGGACAGGAATCGGATCTGTACCTTCCTTAGCTGTCCCAGAAGCAGTAATGCTTAGGTCTCCGGATGTGTTAACAACCGTTGTTTTACCTTTTCTTGCAATAACCCCTACGACATCGGCTTGACCAATGGTCTCATTAGTCAAAGAGATTGATATCGATGACCAGTCCTTGACTGTTACATCGTTATTTTGACCAACAATCCCATATTTATAATTGCCATTGATAACAAGGGAGTCCCCATTGCCAGAACGATCACTAGTAATGCCAAATTTGCCTGAGTCGTTGTCATTATATGAAAGGGTTTCGGCGTTCACCCCCCCCCCCGACAGTCATCAATGAAGCCACCAAAATGGCAATGTATGTTTTCTTCATTCGAATCAGCTCCAAATCTCATTCAAAGCAAGAACTTAGAGACCGCCCGGCAGGGCGCAGTCTTCAAGCTACAAAGAGTTCGTCAGAACGCCTGCACGGTTTCTGTTTGCGCAGTGTTTTCCTCTGACAGCGAACCTCTTGCAACTCTACGTGCTCCGTCAAATTTCAGCAATAAATAAACATTTGTATTCGCATAGAAACACTAACGTCTTTATTTGATTAAATTGATGAAAACAAAACACATGTGATCTTTAACCCTTCATCTTCCGAGCACTTTGTTGCTGTTTCAACACTTCCGTTTACTTTCTCAATCCCATAAAACAGTAGTGATGCCGTTCTAAATGTTTATGCCAGTATCATGAGATGGTTTGATGCCCATGTCATTCTTGATCGTTGTCGAAGATAGGAGCGTTGGATTATCTGACACGATCAGGCCTCGATGCCCTGAAGCAGACAGGCACATACGAAAATGCCAGGGAAAACGCCGGATTATATGCACCAACTTCAGCTTGTTGGAGGTCCAATCGTCACTGACAATCGGATTGTCCTTTCGGACCAACTCCAATATCTTTGGTTTCGAAGTTGGCCCACACGTTCACGCCCTTAGCGCGCTGCGTAAGGATGGCGATTCGAGCAAGAACTGCGTCAGCCCTCTGATGAACGGCAGGGGCAAGAAAAAAAGTCACTGCAGCCAGACTTCTGCGAGATGAGAAGTTAACCTTCCTTGTCAGACGTTTCGTGTTTCCTCTCATATACCAGCTTCAGGCCTATTGCGACCGAAGCGATAACGATAAAAAGCAATGCCAGATACCCTAAGGCCGTAGTGTTAAGTCCCATGTTGAGTCCTCAAAGATACGGAAAATGGTATGTGCCGTAAACAAATTTGTGACTATTGCAACGAGTAAAAACACACGAGCAGTTTGGCTAAATGATCAGCGGCAAAGTCTCTCGCAGACGTTCATAGGAACAGTTAATGGCGATGCACTATTAACGCAGTCAACCGCGGCTTCAGTTGCCGCAATCCCCTTCTGCCGCTACTGATGCCACTCCGGTGAGCGCAGAGGAATAAAAACATGCTTCATATGAAGCACCCCTATGTGCCATCTAATGATTGGCTTGCTTCGAACGTGCCGTGATACTTCATCAAACTCATTGGCAAAGAGACTGCTTGCACAGTGAACCAAAGACATGGCGATGTCGGCCAGCGACTGCAGCCTTGCTTTGTCGAAGGAAACGGTCTTGACAGCAGCCGTAGGGACAGCAGGACCGGCCTAAGACGACTCGTCGCTCTCGATCCGGTCCATCCTGCTCAACCGGATTCTTAAGCATAAAGACTTCGAACGTGAAAACCCGTTTAACTGTCGTATGCGTAATGTTTTTGAATGAGATGGTGCATTCATCCTATTCAGGCAGCTTAATCCAGAGCCCTCAGCTGAACTTGCCTTCAGATTTGTTTCGTTGTTTGATCCTTGTGCTTTGGAGCCTCCTGATTCTCTTTGCGGCAGACGTATACATAGAGAATCATGAGAATAATCCCAAATAACGATAACGACCCAGCAATCCAGCAATAAGCGGTTTGTCCGTCAATCAAAGCAGTTTCTCCAAAGTTATGTGGCGAGTGACAATCCTAAAAGCAGAACCACCAAACAAAAACGAAATTATTACGAGACTGGCAAAGATGATAGATGACGTGCGGGATCGAAAAACTGCTGAGTGCAACGGGCCTGCAATTCTCTAAAAACTTATCACATCGGCAGCAAGGCGTGATGAAACGAAGCTGGACTTAAAATTATTCCATTTGCCATGAAGCTCTGCACAGATCGAACCGCTAATAGGATGTTCGATACATGGCATAATCCTGTAGACACGAAGCATGGTGGCATGCATGCCGCCACCTGCCCATCCATACCTACCGCGGCCGGGCAAGGAATTCATGGCGCAAGCCGTGGATGGAGCCCCTGCAAAGGGTGTAAAAACGACAAAGCCCGCTTGCAGGCGGGCTAAGTCAATGATGCAAGGAACGGTCATGACACACCAAACCCTTGCTTCGTGTTTGATCATACCACAGCACTTATCGATCGCGATTGACGGCGGCGTCCATCTTGATGGACTCTCGCTCGTTATCGTAATCGTGCTGTGGATTATGATCCGCAAGAAGCCTTAAGGCACTGGGGTCGTCCCTTCGGGACGGCCCCTCTTGCGTCACACCCGAATATAGCTCGTCATCAAAACCACATATTTTCAGGCAATCGCGCTTAATCTTTCTCTGCCCTTTTCAGCGACGTCGGCTAAACAAGTACGGCAAACTCATACAGTTTTGTGTCAGCATGTTGATTCTCTAACTATCAGCGGAACCCCAATGCGTCATGCTGACGCCGCGCCGATCCCGATCATTCTTTCAACAAATGATGAAGACCGTTTCGTAGAAACGTCCAAAGATTAGAAGATCAAAGCAACGGGTTTTGTCCGAACCCATCGTGCTGATAATCAGCGCGTGACCTTTTGGATGTGACACGCTTCCTCCTCACGCTCCACTGCACCGTAAATCCAAGGCTGCTGACGATTGTTCTGCGGCAGCTCTGCCGGCGAATAGTCACCGCTGGGCTCCTCCTTTCCTTTGAGGTTTCCGCTGTCCGGGAGGAGCCGTTCTGCGGCTTGCTTAACGCCGCGTCGTGGTTAGATACCAAGCGATCACAAGGACCGCCGCCAGAACACCGTCAACATGAATGTCACCGGTGCACACGAGTATCGTGTGTGCCATAATCTCCCACGAGGACAGAGATGCGTCTAACATCATATATCTCCTCATGTTGGCAAGCCCGGTGTTGCAAGCACCGGGCTTTGTCGTAATAACCTCTTGCGAGGACCTCAACGGCCGGAGCCGTTGTTCTTTGCTGAGAGCTGGTGGTTAAGCTCAAGAGCTCCGAACCAAAGAGGCAGAGACTGACTCGACAGATTTATCCTGTTTCGTGGTTCCAAAATTATACAGAAAAGCGATTCATTGTTTACTATCGTTTTGTCTTTTTTCTAGGATTCAACATTGAATGCTTGCTGGAACTCATCAATTATCTAATTTATATGTAAAGAGTATTTGAGATTTTTTGCTTGCAAGTAAATGCCTTCTGAGCAAACGTTCCTGCAGATCTATTACCGTTGCTCGAGCATTGCATTCACCAATTCATTTACGGCCTGCTGAGATCAATTTCTTATGCACTAATGCCGAACCGTTGGACAGATGATTCCCAGAGTCTTCCATTCGGAGGCGGATCCTTCGAATCAGAAAAAATCACTAATAGTGAAGTCCGGTCACAGAGCCGGATGATGCGTATGGTATGTCGACGCAACAAAACAGCTGCTCACGCTCACCGCCTCGTCCAACAATTCTTTAATGAAGGCCATTATGGAGCTTCGTTATTTGAACGCTAATAAACCCAAAGATCGCATGGCTTAGAAAACAAAAGCAATCCAGAAGAAAATCCGAGATCTCTTTACTCTGTTAGGTTTGCCCTTACCTACACAGATTTTCTGGGACTAGCTGCACGCCCAAAGTTGGACTCAAATATCTGGACGAGAAAAAATCGTTGACTTCTTTTGAGATTTATTCTTCACCAAGAGTTCAACCTAACAGGCCCCATATGAAAACAAAATAAGGGCTTTTTGTTAGACGTTAATCTTGGGCGGCTGGAGAATTAAAATTTTCGACCTGAATTCTTTTCGCATTTTTAGGGTTTGCACCTATAGAGGTGCCATAATAATATGGCCAATTGTAACGCATACCCTAAAATAAATTGATGAGCAGCAGGCCCTGGTGCCTCGCAAACTGCCCCCTAATGGAAGGGCAGATGCGAAGGCAACTGATGGGTATTTATTGGATGCTTATGGTTTTACACTCCCCCAAACCTGACTCCAGCTGCCAGTCAAAGCACCCTTAGCATAGTCTACAACGCGGTTTTCGAAGAAATTGGTATGGGTTACGCCCAGCATTGCATCAACCCAGGGAAGCGGATTTGTCGTACTTTTAAAAATACCCTTCAAACCGAGTCCCATCAATCGACGATCTGCAATGTAGCGAATATAGGAACGAACATCTTCACGGGTAAGGCGCTTCATTTCAGAAACACCGAAAGCCAAGTCGATGAATTTGTCTTCAAGATCGACCATCACTTCCGCGATGCCGTAAATCTTGGCTTTAAGCTCATCCGTCCATAACTCCGGATTTTCCGTAATGTATTCACGGAAAATCTTTGTCATCGATTCAGTGTGAAGCGTTTCGTCCGCGATGGACCAGGCAATGATCTGCCCCATGCCCTTCATCGTGCCGCAGCGCGTGAAATTAAGCAGCATGACAAAGCTCGAGAAGAGCTGCATGCCTTCGGTAAAGGCAGAGAAAGCGGCAATCTGCGCCGCAAGATCGCCCTTGTCACGGCAGACCTCATTGAAGAAGTCATGTTTAGCCGCCATCGCTTCATACTGAAGGAATTCGTTATAAATCGACTCCGGAAGCCCCAGCGTCTCGATGAGATGCGAATATGCCGCAATGTGCACGGCCTCGCGAGCGGCAAAACTCGAAAGCATCATGCGGACTTCGGGCTGCTTAAAACGCGGCAGATAGGAATTCACATAGGCCCCTGACACGTCAATGTCGCCCTGCGTGAAGAACCGCAAAATTTTCGTGAGGAAGTCGCGCTCTGAATCCGTGAGCTTTTGCTGATAGTCCTTGACGTCCTCGAGCATCGGCACTTCCGTCCAGAGCCAGTGCATCTGTTCGGACTGCATAAACGCTTCATAGGCCCAGGGATACTGGAAAGGCTTGTAGTAATCGCGTGACTCGAGAAGCCCGCCCGCCCTTTCAGCCTTGGCTGCTTCTCCGGCCAGTTCCGTCATCGGCTGATTGATCTTTTCGTCTTCCATCATTTTCTCTGCTTACGTTATTTCAAATGCTTCCATCAGCGGCCGACAAAACTCAGCCTTCACAGGCGAGACACGTCGAATTGTCAGCCACGGCCCGCATATCGATTTCATCCTCAATGCGTTTGCGTTCAGCCTTCACTCCAACGCGGTCAGCCTTTCTCAGCTTGTCCGAGCGGTTGTAGTAAAGGCTCTTCAAGCCCTTCTTCCAAGCCAGGAAGTGGCAGGCATGAAGGTACGCAATCGACACGTCGGGCGGGAAGAACAGATTGACGCTCTGTCCCTGGTCGATGAACTCCTGGCGGTCTGCCGCCAGCTCAACGATCCAGCGCTGATCAATTTCAGGAGCTGTCTTGAAAACATCCTTCACATCCTGCGGAATATCGTCGCGATGCTGAATGGAGCCGTCGTGAGCGATGAGATCTGCCCACACCTCCTCCGTATCGAGTCCGAGTTCGGCAAGCTTGGCTTTGAGGAAGCGGTTTTTCATGATGTAGGCGCCGGAGATCGTATCTTGACGATAAATGTTGGCGCGATACGGCTCGATAGAGGGCGATGTGCCGCCCATAATGAGCGAGGACGAAGCATTTGGCGCCACCGACATCCAGTGCGAGAAGCGCCGCGAAACGCCGGAATCGGCCGCATCCGGGCATGCGCCGCGCTCTGCGCAGAGTTTCTTGTCGGCCTCTGCGCAGGCCGTCCGAATCATCCGGAAAACCTGCTTATTGATGGACTTTGCAGCCGCACTCTCAAAGGGCACGCCTTTCTTCTGCAGATAGGCATGGAACCCCAGCGCGCCAAGTCCAACCGAGCGTTCACGCATGGCCGAATACCGAGCGCGGGCGATTTGATCGGGAGCGTGGTCGATAAAGTACTGCAGGACGTTGTCGAGAAGCTCCATGGCGTCGGTGATGAACTGCTGATTGTTCTTCCACTCGTCGAAGTATTCGAGATTGAGCGACGAAAGACAGCAGACCGCCGTACGGTCATGAGAGGTCGGCAGGAAAATTTCCGTGCAGAGATTGGAGCCGTGAATGCTCAGTCCCTTGTCCTTAAGCCAAGACGGAAGCGCTCGGTTGGCGGTGTCAATGAAGACCAAATAGGGCTCACCCGTATGCATGCGCATCTCAAGGATGCGCTGCCACAAATCACGCGCTGATACTTTGGCCACTACCTCATGCGTGCTCGGATGACGAAGCTCCCACGTGTCATCGTAGGAACTGTCGCGCATTGACGCTTCAATCTTTTCCATAAATGCGTCAGAGAGATTCACGCCGTGGTGAAGGTTCAGCGCCTTCATGTTCTGGTCGCCCGTAGGCTTTCTCATCTCGATAAAGGGGATGATGTCCGGATGATCAATATCGAGAAAGGCCGCATAAGAGCCGCGGCGCGTAGAACCCTGACGATAGGCAAGACACGCGGCGTCATAAACCTTCAGGTGCGGCATCACGCCGACGCTCTTTTCGTCGGCGCTGCGGATGCGGACATGAATGCCCACGCCGCCGCCCAGCATGGAGAGCCAGTTGACTTCGGAGAGCGTATCGACGAGCCCTTCAGCACTGTCCTCCATATAGGTGAGGAAGCACGAAATGGGAAGCCCCTTCTTCGAGCGGCCAAATGAAAGAATCGGCGTAGAGAAGGAGAGCCAGTGACGGCTCGCATAATCGTAGATGCGCTGAGCATGCTCGGGGTTGCTGCCGAAAGTTTCCGCCACGAAGGCAAACCGTTCCTGCGGGCTTTTTTCGCTGCTGCGCATATAGCTTTCACGCAGACGCATGAGGCCGAGTTCGTCAAAGAGCTTATCTCGCTCAAAGTTCATTTGTACCGCCATGACGGCTCCCGAAAATACATTGAAAAAGGACGTCGGCGGTGAAGCAGCAGTGCTGGATGCATCGTTTCTGAGACGACAAACGAGGGATCAGCTCATTTTGACTGACCGCCCTCAATAGCCCTTATAAAAGGGTTTTATCGTCAAAGAACCACCATATCTTGTGGTTGTACGTCGTTCCGAAAAGTTTGGGAATCTTAGCCTTTGGAGGGCTAAAACCGCAAACTCCGGCGTCGACGCAAAGGCGGTAGTCATGAAATCTTGAAAGCGTTTTCGCACCAAACATCCCGTTGATTCACCGCAGGTGCCTGAGGCGTCATGCCGCATCCTAGGAACTGTAAGAAGATGTACTCGTTTGCAATCTTCATGAAGAGCACCGCTTGATGGGGCTGAACACGGGTATAGTAGTAGAAACGCTAAGCTGCTTCGGGGGCGCTCAAAGCCTTGCCCCCAGAGCTCTAACTGCTCAAATTCACTTTAGGGAGCCGAAAATGGCCGAGATTCTCAATGTTGATGAAAAGAATTACGATGAAGTCGTTTTGAAAAACGAGAAGCCCGTGATTCTCTCGCTGGGTGCTTCGTGGTGCGGCGACTGCCGTCGTGCGCGTCCTTTCTATGAACGTATGGCTCAGGACTATGAAGGCCGTCTGGTCTTTGCTTCTGCTGACTCTGACGCCTGCCCCAACCTCAAGAAGGAACTGGGCGTTCAGCACATCCCGACCATGGTGATCTTTAAGAACGGCAAGCCGCTTGACGGCCGCCTTGTTGAAGTGAAGACCCCGAGCGAACTCAAGGCCTTCATTGATGCGGGTCTTGCCGCCTAACCGCTCGACTTTTCAAGCCTTTCGCTGACCGTTTTGCTGCGGCTCGGCGTATGCTTCGCAATCCCGTCCACGACAAAACGTGCGGCGGGATTTTTCTTGATCTGCGAAGTGCGGCTCAGGGATCTGCCGCAGATCCATTGAATCGCCTCTTTCATTCCGCAACAGTGTTTCTGCCATGCTCAGCAAAGGCTTTTTGACGATCGGGCTCCTCATCATTTCGAACGTCTTCATGACGCTCGCCTGGTACCTGCACCTCAAGCTTCAGGCCGCAAAGGTCATCTCTTTCTGGCCCGTTTGGGCGGTGGTGCTCTTTTCCTGGTCGATCGCACTCTTTGAATACTCCTTCCAGGTGCCCGCCAACCGCATCGGCTTTGACGGCAACGGGGGGCCCTTTTCACTTCTCGAACTCAAAGTCATTCAGGAAGTGATTACGCTCACGGTTTTCACCCTCTTTTCAATGCTGCTCTTTGGACTCAAGCTTCAGTGGAACCATCTCGCCGCCTTTTTCTGTCTGGTGATGGCCGTGTGGTTCACCTTCCAAAAGCCGTGAGCCTGTCCGTTTCTGTGTTTCTGCAAAAAACGAACGCGTCAAAAAAAACCAGCAAAGGCGCTTTCCAACGCTCATCAGAAAGCGCCTCATGCATCGAGAAGGGACAAACGGCAGTCTTTAAGCGTGCTGCTGCGTCAGCCTGCAGTCTGCTGGAGCTTCAAGAGCGAAAAGACATTGAGCGCTGTGACGCGCAGGTTTTCCGAGGCCTTTGCCATCGCTTCGGCCAGTGTGCAGGGTTCCTGCACAATCGGAAACACCGCGGCAACGCCGCTGGCGCGAAGCTTTTCCCAGGAAGCCGGATCAAGCTTGGCGGAACCGGAAAAGACGATGACGGGCTTCCCGGCGGCACGCCGAGCGATGCCCTGCACGGCTTTTCCGCCGGCTGTTTGACCGTCCACAGAACCTTCTCCCGTGACGATCAAATCAGCCGTCTTCACCAGATCGTCAAATTTCATCAAGTCAAGGAGCGCATCAATTCCAGAAGCAATGCGGCCGTTGAGGAAGCAGGCCACACCCGCGCCCGCTCCGCCGGCTGCGCCGCCGCCCGGCATGGAATTGACCTTCGCGCCCTGCTTTTCAAAGAGTCCGGCCACAACACGAAGCCCGGCATCCAAACGCTTCACTTCATCGGCGTCGGCACCTTTTTGCGGTCCAAAGACATAAGCCGCGCCGTTAGTGCCGTACAAGGGATTTTCCACGTCGCACAGCGCCTCAATGCGCGGAGCTTTCTTCTGAAAAAAGAACCCGTTGAGCCGGACGCCCTTCACCAGATGAAGCGTTTCACCCACCGGAAGGAAGGGCTGCCCCTTAGCGTTGAGGAATTGGGTGCCGAGCGCCGCCGCCATGCCGCAGCCCATATCGGTCGTGGCCGAGCCGCCTAAGCCGAGCACAATCCGTCGATGCCCGACCTGAAGCGCATGCGAAATCAGCTGGCCCACACCATATGTAGTAGTGCGCATCGGACTGAAGCCAGGAAGCCGCTGTCCCAGACCAGCCGCCTGAGCAAGCTCAATCACCGCCGTATCGCCCACCGACAGGTAGCGCGCCTGTACGGACTGACCGCAGGGGCCCGTTACCGGAAGCGGAAGATAAGCGCCGCCCACAGCCGCCTTGACCGCCTCGAGCGTGCCTTCGCCGCCGTCTGCCGCAGGAAGCTTGACGACCTCAGCATCGGGCAGAACTTCATTGGCTGCGGCGCAAAGAATGTCGGCCGCCCGTTGGGCAGAGAGGCTGCCCTTGAAGCTGTCGGGGAGAAGAAGGATTTTCATATCAAAGAACTTTCAGCGGTATGGAGAATGTTTATAAGAATGCGTTCCGGACGACTCGGCAGCGACACGGCGGGTCTTGACGGTAAGCGCAGCAAAAATCTGCTTTTCAGCGGTACCTCACTGCTCTGCGCCCTATGAGGGCGTCGTGATGCAGAACGTCCAAGATCTTTCAAAGATCTTGGACCATGCATTATCGCACCTCGCTTCGCACATACGGCTGAGCATTCAAACCTTGGTACATCCTAAACATCAGCATGTCCGCGGGTTCGCTAGAATCCCAAGCAGTTTCAGAAAAAAACAACCATGCAGATCATCGAAAGCAGCTCAGTGGCCGGGGTCATCAAACGCTCGTTTGACCGCCCGGGAAGAAACTGGATCAAACACATCGTTTTCCCGGACTTCCAGCGCCCATACTGCTGGTCCTTAAACGACATTCAGAAGATTCTTGACGATATTGACGAGCTTCGATATTCCCCTGACGAAGAGCGATACCGCGAAGAGGATGAATACTATCTGGGGGCTATCTGCATCATGCCGCTCCGCGACAGCGACAGTCCCGAGCATGCTCACGACATGGCGCTTCTTGACGGCCAGCAGCGGCTCACGAGCCTCATGATTCTGGCCCGCGTTCTCTATGAACGGGCTATGCGGAGCAAGACTGATGTCCTGCGAAGTTACGGCGCAAATATCGCCTGGATCATGGGGCGGGATCTCGTCTGGAAGCGAGCGTTTCTTTATCAGGAACCCGCAACCCTGCGGCATATCCGTCAAATCTATTTCGCCCTTGACCGAGAATACCGGCAGCTCGAAGCTGACGCGGCGCTCGACGACGCACAGAACGCCGGGGCACTGAGCTTTTACGAAGAAACGCTCCTGCGCGATCTCCGGCGATTTCGCTACATCCTCCTCTCAGGACGGCTTGCCGTCAACGTACTCCAGAGCCTCAAGGAAGCCGAACAATACTTTCAGGGCGAAAACAACCGCGGACTGCCGATGTCTCTCCTCGACATCCTCAAGGCTTATCACATGCGGTTTGAAACGGCTCCGGATCGTCAAAAGGAAATTCGGCGCATCTGGAGTGCTTTCAATGAATCGCCGCCGAGCGAATCCGACCGCGAAACGCTCGATGACGAAGATTCGAAGGCTGCTGCCGCCAGGCTCGCACAACGGAAATACGCCGTTGAAGCTCATGTCATCCCGGCGCTCCTGATGCGCTGCGACATTGAGCCTTGGCCGGAATGCGCCAATAATCCTCAAAATGCCGACTTGCTCAAAGGCATCATCGGCACTCATCGGCGAGACCGAATCGTTGACGGGAAACTGTCCGCATCGACCAACCAGCATCTCTTTGACTTGCTTGAACCCGTTCAGACCGGCATAGGCTTCTTCCGGATGCTCGACCAGTACCGACGCATAGACGAAGCGCTCGACGAGCTCGAGCAAAGGGCTTTCAACCCTGCGAGCGGCTTGAAGCTCAACAATGACCAGAGGCTCATCCTCCGGCTTGCGCTCATTGCTTGGACTGACCGCTTTGCTCCGCGCACGGCTTTTAAGAGCAGCATCTCTTCTCAAGCCCTTGCTGCTGCACTCGCAGCGGATGCCGAATTCCGCACATTTGCCCGCCATTTTGCACGCTTTCTCAATCGGCTTCGCAACGCAGATAAGCAGATCCCGGGGGCATTTAACCGGCTCGACAAAGCCGCGCTGCTGCGATGCCTGCGCTACTGGAACACACGCACGAATCTCATTTTTCTGCCGCACCGTTCAGCAACGCCCGCTGCCTGCAAACGCTCGCTGCTTCAGGCGATGACGCCGGAAGCGATGGCGCCCTACATCAAAAATACGACTTGGATTGAGCGCTATCGGCTTGCCTATGATATGGAGGCCGCTCTCGAGGCATCTGCAGCAGACACTGAGCAAAAAACGACGGATGGGGCTTTCGACCATGAATAACACCGCAGCCCAAACGCCTGCTGCCCGTACCCAGCGCTTTTCTTCGAAAAGTCTCAGCATGGGTTCCCTCGGAATCGATCAGTCGCGCTACGTCATTCCGGTCTATCAGCGGCCTTATGCCTGGACTTCCGTGCAGGTGTCGCAGCTGATGCAGGATCTGCTGGACTTCTGCCGCAGTCCCGATATTCAGAGCACCTATTCGCTCGGCACAATCGTCTGCGATGAGGAGACGCCCGGCGTTTTCTCCATTCTGGACGGTCAGCAGCGGCTCACGACGATTGACCTCCTGCTCGAGGAAATCAGCCGCCGGCTCGATCGGCCGGCAAACGAGAAGCATAAGCGAATCATATCGGCCTACCGGTACCTGAGCGGCATGGAAGCGAACTGCGAGAGTCCGCTGCCGGCCTGCACAGAACAAAGGAACCGCATTGCCGGTGCACTCACCGAATTCATCGAGCGCCAGGGGCTTCGGGAAGATTTGGCGGCGCAGACCTTTCTCAGGGCTTTGGAAGCGTGCATTCACGATCGCGTGAGCATTCGACGCGTCGTAATACCGCTCTCCGACAAGGTCGAAAACGAAGCCCCTGCCATGTTTGAAATCATCAATATGCGCGGGCAGCAGCTCTCAGCACTCGACATTCTGAAATCGCGTTTGCTGTCGCGGTTCAGCGAAAAGGACCGCTTCGGCCGAACGTTTTTTACGCACCTCTGGCGCAGCACCGATGAGCGTCTGGTTTCCCCGACTGAAGCTGCCAAAGGCTACGACCTGAAGGGGTGGCATTCGGGCCAAGTCTCTCCATCGGGTTCCAAGGATGAAACCGATGACACGCCGATCTCCGCCGCGCTGACGATCGATGAGATTATTGCCGACGCAGACGAAGCGCCGCTCGAATCGGGTGACCAAAAAGGACGGGCCGACGACCCGCCCAAGCGCAAAACGGATCAGCCCCCTGCGGAAGATGAAGGGAGCCGAGAACAATTCGTTCCGCCGATTGACATGATGAACATGCTCGTCATCGCCAATGAGCTTTTCAAGTACGACAAAGCCAGAACGGCCGATGCCGAAAACGGCCCTCTGCCCGCCTACGAAGCGCTGGCGACCACGAACTTTGACAGGCGGTTCGATCATATTGTGCAGGCCGAGGCGCCCGGCACAGCCGATGTATGGCGCCTGATGGGAGCGCTCTCGCTCGTCCTTCAGACGGTCGGCGTCTGGGGGCGCTATCGTCAGAGAGAGAATGAGGCATTTGAAGGCGCTCCCGATGCTTTCAATCAGCTGATTCAGACCTTTATGGCTGCGAGCGGCTTCAGCGCTTCGGGGCAATACTGGCTCCTCGTGCTTTCGGCGACAGCGCTGGAGATGAGTCTCGGGACCGACGGCAAACTGCCCGACAGCCCAGAAGCTTTCCTCGCCATGAAAAAGCCCGCATTTGCAAAGATCCGCAAGATTGCTCAGCTTCGACTGCTCGCCTGGGCCTACCGCGCCGCAGAGGCCGGTCAAGCCCGAGGAGCTGAAGGCGTATTTAAACTGACAGCAGAAACACCCTCCGAAAACACAGCCCAAACCCAGCTGCTGGCTGCGCAAGCTGCCGTTGAAGCCGCTGCGCCCGGGTGGCATTACCACGACGGCACCCTCTCACAGTTCGATCTTTTCCTGACGGACTACGTGCTCTGGGTCGACGGCCACACTGGCGGAAACCGCCCTTTTGCTGCTCTGAAGCGTGCTATGGATGCTTTTGCAGAGAAGGCTCAATCCCCAGAGGAGACTGAACTGGCCGGTGCCTTCCGAGCATTCAATTGGAGAGCATTCGAAGAAAAGGCCCGGACACTGCGCATCGTTGCCCGAAGCGACATCGAGCATTGGCTGGCCCGCAACCGCGCTGATCTTGGGAAGGATGCCGACGCCGCCCGCGAAGAGCTTCTTCGCCGACACGGCTTTGGCAACCTCGCGCTCATCAATGAGAGCGACAATTCCTCTCTGGGCAACGGCTCGCCCGCCGGCAAGGCGGAGCTGGTGCTTAAGCGCATGTCTAATCCGACGCCTAAACTTCTTTGGCTCGCCGTACTCAGTCAGCAGTTCCCGAATCTGGACGGGCAGCATGTTGAAGGGCTCACAGAACTCTGGGCCTCCTACATCGGCGAATTTTCTTTCGGGTGATGCGCTGCGCCGGCAGACCTCCGCTCTAGCGCTTCGCCAAATCCGCTGTTCAGCAAGAGATCAGACTCATTTTTTCATTCAAAGGTAAAACCACACCATGTCATTTGATGCCGCCTATGCCGCTTTGAAAGCTCAGCATTTGGAAGGTCGTGTCCGCCGATTCCCCGGATCCAGTGCAACCGTTGCCTTGGCTGCTCAGGAGCTGGGAACCGCTGAAGGCGCAATTGCCAAAACCATGGCGCTCCTGGGACCGGACGGCCCTATCCTGGTGCTTGCTGCCGGCGACCGAAAGATCGACGGGGGATCATTCAAACGCACTTTTCACTTTAAGCCCAAGTTTGTGCCGGGAACCGATGTCGAAGCGCTCGTCGGACACGCACCCGGCGGCGTCTGTCCGTTTGGCAGGCGTGACGGCATCCCTGTCTGGCTTGATCGGTCGCTCCTCAGTCACGCCGAAGTATGGCCGGCCTGCGGCGATGACGCTTCTGGCGTGCGTTTGACGCCCGAAGAGCTTTATCGGGCCGCAGGCGCCGTCGGCTGGTGTGAAGTGACCAAATCAGCGCTCGCCAAAGCGGCTTAAATTTCTGAGGCTGAAAAACAGACGGGGATGCATGCGTCCGAGAGGACGCATCCCATCGCGCCAAACCGGCACCGCCGCCTCCCGCCTGGGCTGTTCATCAATCCCTTGCCGGCATTGAACTCAACGCTCTGGCGGCCCAAGCTTTAGGGGACGAAAACGACCTCTTCAAGCTTCGGCATCGCCTTGATCATGCCCTTTCCAATCATCCAGTCGGCAGTGCGTTTGACGTCCGCAGCAGACGGCAGCGGCGGCAGACCGTCCGCTGTGCCGAAATGCGCATAAGTCGGCATCTTATAGGCCGAAGCAGCCGCTTTCGTCAGCAGGCTCTTTTTCACCATCAAGGCACGGAACTTTTCCGGATCGCTTTCAATGGCCTTAGCCGCATCGGCGAGCGCCGCGCGGAAGGCGGCTGCCGTTTGCGGCGTGACGGCGGCCTTGCGGAAGGCAACTACCGCGAGCGGCTCAGCGAGTGTACGGTCATCCCAAAGTGCCCTGCCGCCCTTCGATTCCACCAGACTGCAGAGGGGCTCGGGCAGCAGCGCCGTTTCCATTTTGCCCGCAAGGAGCAGCTGGAGACGGATGGGAATTTGGCGAACTTCTACGCGTTTCATGGCGGACGGAGGCAGTCCCGTCGTCGCTTCCATGCGGTCAAGCAGGTAGTCGATGATGGTCGAGGCACTCATGGCCGTATCCGCACCCGGATGCATCTTAATGTCTTCGAGTGATGTCAGGTTCGAACCCGGACGAGTGACCAGCGCAAAATTGCGCTCGGCCGGATTGGCATACGTCACCGTCGCCGCCACAGCCTGCGGCGCACCGGCAGCATTCTGCGTGAACACGTTGATGAGGTCGCCGTAATGCCCTGCGAGCTCTCCGGCACGCATAGCTGCGCCGATTTCAATGGCCGATTTAAATGGCAGGAGCTGGATGCGGAGCCCCCGTGACTCGAAGAACCCTTCTGACTCGGCCGCGTAGAGGAGCACGGAATCGGCTGCCGGCAGCACGCCGATCTTCAAGAGCGGCTCTTCTGCAGCTAACGAAAACGGTGAAACCATCATGCCCGCGGCAAAGCAGAGTGCGGCGGTCCGGATGCCGAAAGTGCGGCGATTCATAAGGACAAAGTCAGTGGCCATGGCGAAGGTTCAAAGCTCAAACAAATCGGATGAAAAACCTAACGATTCACTATTGTACACGTGCACAATTTAATGATGTATTAAAAAGCCCGCCGCCGAGCATGCGTGCGGCAGCAGGCTTTCTGCGGCATCCGGAATGAATCAGAAGCGCTTCTTCTTTTTAGGCGCCTCGCTCTCGGGCGCTTTCTCAATCGCAGTGAGGTGCGTGGTGACGGCGCCCGGCACTGCCGAAGAAGCTTTGAGCTCGGCTTTGAAAAACGTCCCTGAAAGCGTCAGCACTTCCCCGTCTTTAAGCGCAGCGCCGCGGGTGATCTGAACCATGGCAGCCGCAATCATCTGGGCGCGAATGACGGCAGGCGCATCGGGACTCTCAAGAATCTCAAGATCTGGACAGGCAAAGCGGTCAAGTCCGAGCGTATAACCGCTTAACGGCGCATCCTCTTCGCGCTGCCAAAGGCCAAAGAAGACCATGTTAAAGATCGGGAAAGCCGTCTCAGAATGCTGCATCGTGAGCACATCGCTGCGGAAGCGCTCGGGCTCAAAGAGGCGGCCAGCCGAGTTGATGGCGCTCACATTGGGCTGACGCGTGAGCGACCCCAAAATCTTCATGGCCGTACGAGCATTCTCAACGAGCGTCGCCTCTTCGGCGACCACAGCAAGGGCGAGGTACGCCAGATGCGTTGACGCCATTTCCTGCGCGTCCGGCCAGTCCGGACAGTTTTTAGCCTGTTCGTCTGCGGCATTTCCAGGAACGGGGTGTCCCTCAAATCCAATCACCACGAGGGAACCGTTCACGCGAAAGAGCCACGGTTCGCGGAAATCCGTCGGGACCGGCTCGGCTTTGATATTCCAGTCCAGATCGAGCTGCGCCGCCAAACGCTCCGGCTCCCATGCCGGCACACGCAAAAGCGCCAATGCCGTAACGGGATGCTCCGCAGGTTTGAATGCACTGGCGTGAACTTCGGACTGGGGATGCTCGGACAGCTGAGACGGCGCTTTGTCGGTCATGGATGATCAATGATGAATGAAAAGAAAGCCGCATTATACGGGTGTACCACCTGCCTCGCGCTCAAACATCATCCGCCTGAAAACACAAAAAGAAATGAAGCGAATTTCAACCTGCTTTCATGGACAGCAGAAAAAACCGTTTTATGACAAACAAAAGTAAACGAAAACGCTTTAACTGAAAACAAATACTTTCTTCAAAGAATCTTCATATGCCCGTTTGATAACGTAATGAACAAAATAGTTAGTTAGATATCAATATATTGGATATTTGTTGTTTTATTGCACGGTTGACCTTATTTTTTCCTTGTTTTCCTTTAAAAGGCGACAAAAATCTAGGGTATTACCAAATTTTGTAATTTTATTGAGTTAATTTATAGGCTGTTCGGCGGCATTCAATACCGAGCAGGTATAGGGTGAGCTGACAATGGCATTTACAAAATGCTGTTTTTTTTGATCCGTGCGGCCAGTCCCTTTCAAGACTTTCGACTGCACACGGACCAACTAGCTCTAGAAGGTTTTAATCATGAAAAAGACTCTCGCTGCGCTCGCCGTTCTCGGCGCTTTTGCGGGCAGCGCTGCTGCTGCCGATGTTCAGCTTTATGGTGTGGTCGATGAAGGCTTCATCTACACCAACACCAAAGTTACTGACGAAAAGTCTGACAATCAGTTTCAGCTCGGCTCCGGCCTCAACCTCGGCTCCCGCTGGGGCTTGAAGGGCACGGAAGACCTCGGCAACGGCTATAAGGTCGGCTTTAAGCTCGAAAGCGGCTTTAACGCCGACACCGGCACACTTCAGGAAAACCGCCTCTTCCGCCGTGAAGCCGGTCTGACGCTCTACGGTCCTTTCGGCTCCTTGGGCTTCGGCCGCTTCGGCGGCATTGCCTCCGCGGCCGGCACGTATGACCTCATCGGCTACGTCGATTCCTTCGACGGCGGCGACAACAATGTTTGGGGCTTCGCCGCTTCGTCTCGCTACGACAACGTCGTTGCCTACCAGACGCCGCGCTTTGCCGGTCTGCAGCTGACGGCCCAGTACTCCTTTAAGACTGACAGCACGGCCAAGAACGATACGCCGACGGGCTTCAGCGGCGACGAAGGCACCTCGGCCGCCAAGCGCTATGCCTCGATCGGCGTGAGCGGCGATTACGGCGCTGCGCAGTTTGCTGCCGGCTATGAACTCACGAAGTACGGCGCTAATGCGTCCGGTGTCCGCGAAGTCGCTGACAAGGACGGTTCGCTCGTCTTCGTCGGCGGCAACTACAACTTTGAAGTGGTTCGCGTCTACGCAGAAGCCCAGTACTTTGAAGGTTTGTCTGGCATTAAGAATGCTTACAACGACGAATTCACGAAAGGCGATCCTTCGTCCGATGGTCTGAAGGGCTACGGCCTCCACCTCGGCGCCAAGGCTCCGATTGCGGCCGGCACTCTGACGGCGGGCCTCTATTATGTCGATGGCAAACAAGACTTTACCTCGACTGCTGATCAGGACTTTAAGTACTACGGCGTTTCTGCCCGCTACGTCTACCCGCTCAGCAAGCGCACGAGCGTCTACGGCGGTGCCGGTTATGGCCAGACCTCTGTCGACAATGCTGCGGCAAACGGCTCTGACGAAGACACCAAGCTGGTTCAGGCTTACGTCGGTTTGTCCCACACGTTCTAATGCGAATGTGAGCAGTCTTCTTCCGGAAGACTGCTGCCGCCTATGAAGTCGAACGCGGTGCCTCTCAATATGAGAGACACCGCGTTTTTGTAAAGAATCGGCGTTAGTTATTGACGGATGCTTTGCTGCATGCCAATCGCCGCCCCAAGGCTAAGCGTCTTTATCAGGCCTTTTTGCGGCAGCAGCGCTTGGCGCCGGCCGCCTTTTCTTCCGCCTTGGCATCACAGGCCTCCCCTGCATGCGCATCGGAGCGCATCGCGCGAAGGAACCACAGATCCTTGGCAAATCCAGCGAGATAGCCTTCAAACGTACCCTGCACCAGGAAATCATCCGCCTCAGCCGCTTCATCGCGAATTTCGCGGGCCAGCTTCGCGACCTTTTCCATATCGGCCTGAACGACAGCGACGGCTTCGCAACAGGAGAAGACTCGCGAGGGCAGTTCTTCAATCACGGAGGCTTGAAGCGATTCGGCGACCGTGGCAACCGGCATTTCGCCGCGCATCTTCAGAATTTCTGCCGTTTCGTCATATTGTTCAGCTGCACGGTCATAAAGTGATTCCGTGTATTCATGGATCCCCTTGAAGAGATGACCTTCCACATTCCAATGAATGTTGTGCAGCTTCACATTCCAAACGGCCAAAGTAGCGACGTAAGCATTGATTTTTTCGGATTTCATCATGTCAAATTCCTTTCGTTAGCAATCGCCAAATCTATGGCGATTTGTTTTGTCTATTGCTAGACTTCAATATATAGCAAACCGCTATTATTGTCAAGCTAATATTAGTTATTTTCTATGATGAGTTGTCAGCAGACTTTACGAGCTGCCGTCTAAATCGCAAAAGAGAAGTCTCATGGCACACGAGAACTTCTTCCCTGCTCGAAAGGACGACCGCACAGTGTAGGATTAGGTAAAAACCTGAGACCGCCGCCCGCTCGATTGGATTCGTCCCCATATAAAGAGCATTCGAGCCGTTGAACGCCTTGACTGCGTGAAAAACGGCTCTATCGCCGCAACACAGACGGCGGCTTAAGCCGAGGACGCCTGCGGTCTCAAACGTGCAATCAAAACAGCGAATGACCACGAATACGACATTTAATAAAGACGCCGAAGAGCGGCTGAATGATCCTGCCGATCAGCCAAACACCCGAGCCAACGCCTGCCTAGAGACCCGCAAAGCACTTCTCGCCGCAACGCCGGAACGATTTGCCGTGGGCAGCCGCGCGGTGAAGCTCTCTGAAGCTGCCCGTTTGATGCGCAGCCTCAATGCGCTTCCCTTTCATGACATTGAGCCGACGATCCGTGCGGCCGGAATCACCGAACAAGAAGCACTTTCGGGGTGCGATGAGCTCTCAGCCGCTTTGGGCGGCGTTCTGCATGCCGCAGCGAAACGTACGATTGAGCTCCCCGAATGGAGTGCGGGTCAGTTTGCTCGGCTCTGCAGTTCAGCCGACTGCGCCCAAAAGTCGTCCGCAGAACCCGCCGTTTCCGGCGCCTCACTCACCGTCGCCGGCAACATTGATATTGAGGGGCTGACGACCAAGGCTGCCATGGAACTGCCTGAGCAGCCCTGTCTGCGTTCTGCTGCCCCGGTCAAAAGCCTTTTGGAAGGCGGCGCTCTCCTTTCTGCCGTTGCGCATGCCGGAGAGTTCCTTGGACTCCTTTCGCCTGATGCGCCGGGTCGCTCCATTATGGGCGGACATCCGGTCAACGCGCTCAATGGGGAATGGCGCACCGGGGGTGCTGCCGCAGCTGCAGCAAACCTCGTGGCTGCCGGCGCCTCTGCCGGCGCACTTGTCTTAGGACGGCCTTCCGACGCCGGCGAATCGGCGATTCGCGCCGGGGTGTCCGCTTTTCGCCCTGCCCAATCCTTATTTAATTCGCAGGAAGGCTTTGCCTCCAGCTGGCGCTTTGACGGCTGGAGCGGCATTGCCCGCCGCGCGCGCGATGCTTTTGCCATCGCCTGGACAGCATCCGCGCATGAGGGTGTCGATCCGGATTCGGGGATGGGCCGCTGGCAGTATCCGGGCTTCATTCCAACCTTGATGTCTAAGCCCGCTGTGGCGAAATGGCGTCAAGCGGTCCTAGAGCCTCGCCGAATTCAAAAAGCGGTGATCGCCGTGAGCGACGAATGGCAGTCTCCCAAATGGGTGAACAAAGGCCGGGAACTGGCGGCGGCACTTGAAAAGCGCGGCGTTGCCGTTGAGCTCTCGCCGTCGCTGCCTGAGGACGCCGCTATTGTTGACTGGATGACATGGCTTGAGCTTGAACCGCAGCTCGAAGACTTCCTGACTCGGCGGTACGCACTGACCGGCACGTTTGACCTGGCACAGCTCCTCATGATGCTCACGCTCTCCGACCGCCTGAAGCGGGACGGCTGGAGCCGCCGGCGCATGGTGCAGCTCATCAAGCGCAATGTCTTTCTCATTTCGCCCTACGGCGCGCAGATTGCCCGCACAGCGCTTCCGCCCGTGCGTGACTTGCTCATGCCCGAATTCACCGGTACCGACAAGGCCGACGTACTCATCTGGCTGGGAGCGCCCAAACCCGTTGATGCCAGCGGCTGGCCATTTGCCGCCCTTCCGCTGAAAGCGGATCCGGCCGCAAAGTGTGTCCGCGGCGCCTTTGTCATCGGGCTCCCCGGTGAAGAAGCTGCGGTGCTCGCCGGTGCGGAACTCCTTGAATCAGTGCGTGAAGAAGTGTTCGGCGCGGAAGATTTTCATATCTCCACCGAACCTGCGCCCGAAGACCTTCCGGCTGCGCGGCTCCCGACAGACTCTGACCAGACCGGCGAGCATCAGGATGCCGGTGCAGCAGCTTCTGCTCAAGAAGAAAAAACCAATACGCGTCTATTCGACGATTTGGCAGCGGCCGATCTCGGCGCACTCGCACATGCGGCCTGGGATGCTGAAAAACAAGGCGCCAAAGTTTCTGTGCTCGATGCAGAGACGGGAGCGCCGCTCACGATCGAGGATTTCGAAGCCAAGCTCAACGAGCTGATTGAAACCTTCCGTAAAGCTGCTGCGGATGCGGACGATGACGACGATGCTTCGGACGATGCCGACAATGACGAAGAAACGCCGCAGCAGGCCCAAAGCGACGATGCGGCAGACAATCTCATAGAGATTGCCTCTCCGGCATCGCTCGCGCTGGCAGCAAATGAAATCAACGCGATAAAGGCTGCTGAAACTGACGCCGAACGTTCTGCAGCGGCAGAGCATTCAGGGGAAGCTGACGCCCAAGCGGCCGAACCTTCCGCAGCCCCTGCTCAGCCCGTACTGTCGGCAGAAGACCGCGCATGGCTCGACGCCTTTTTCCCCGGCGCCGCTGCCAAAGCACCGGATCTCGCCAAAGTTGGGTTCCTCCGACGTTTTCTCAAGGAACCGATGCCGGATCTGTGGAGGCCGTCAGACAATCAATGGATCATTGCATGGGTGAAGTTCTGGCTCTTCCGCCACGACGCCAAGAAAGTCGAACGGGCCATTGATCGGATTCCAGAAGTGCACCAAACTTTCGAGACGCGCGAGCAACGCGTCCTCGGACTTTTCCTCAAGTCCGACATCAAAGCCGCTGCTGCCGCAGCCCAAGCCATTGAGCCTCAAAATGCCGAAGAAGCGGCAGTGAAGGAATGGATGCTCGGCATGAGCGCTCAGCGTCAGGACGACGATGATGCGGCCATCGAGCACTATCAGCGTGCCCGGGCATTGAGCTCGACGATGACGGCAGCGAATTTCCCGCTTGCTCAGGCGCTCCTCAAGAAATACGGCTCCGACCATCCGCAGTATCAGGAAATTCGCAAGGCGCTGGAGTCTGAAGCCCCTACCGGGCTGCAGCTGCTCCTCTCCGAAGAGGAACGGGTGCGCCGCGCGAGCAACTTTGAAAAAGAGCTCCTTCCTGCACTTAAACCCGGCGTTTTCAGCGCAGAACTGCTGCTTGCACCCGCACAGCTCGTTTTCGACAAGAAACTCTTCTCTGAAGAACTCTGGAGAGCGTGGAACTTGGCCGTCACCGACCGTACGCCCGATGATCCGGACTGCTTTACGCTGCGCATCGGCACGCTTGAGGGCTCCATCCGACTGATCCATGAGCGCCTCAACAGCACGTCACTGGCAACTGCGGCACGCAAGAGCCCCTTTACACGGAGCGCCGAAACGCTGCTCCTTTGTCATGCGGGTTATTTTGCTGTTGAACTGCGGGGAAATCCAACCGAGGCCGTCGAAGCTGCCACCTTCTTCGCGCAGATTTTGGCCGCGCTCTGCCGCACGGCCGAACCGCTGGGCGTTTTTGCGCTCGAATCACTCCAAAAACCGGGTTTTTACATTGAAGCGGCACAGCCCGCCAAACACGGTCAAATACCCATCCTCTCCGTGATTCGCGCAGGCGTCTCCACAGACTTCGGCGAAGACTACATCGCAACTTATGGTCTTGGGGCATTCAGTCAGCCTGAACTTGAAGTCGATCTGGGGAGCTTCCCCACGCAGGCGGGCGCAATGCTCACCTTCGGCATCATCGAGCGAATTCTTTCCGGCCATTTCACAACTGAAGCCTCATCCGTACGCTTCGGAGTTGACCAAGACAACCTCGAGCAGCGAAACATTCTGCGGGCGCCAGGACGCGTCGTTGAAGGCGAAGCCTTGCGGCTGGTTCTGCCAGGCGAACCAACGAATGATTCGGAACTGCCTCAGGCGTAGTTCTTTAAGCATTTAGAAAATGCCTGTCCCCGTGATCTGATTCGCTCAGTTTACGGAGCATTTCTTATTTGTTGCAAATATGCAACTACAACATAATAGTTATCATCCGTTTTCTAAGTAGCTGACATTTTTGTGTTTTTGAATACAGCCCATAAAAATATCGGATTACAGCAATAGGAACTTGTTTAAATTCAATGTGTACACCTACATTTCTTCGGCTGGCAGACCACATTCAGACGGAATCAATGCCTCGAAGCAGATGCAGTTAAGGTGTTCCTTGAGAAGCAGCGCCCCCCGTCTGACGGTGCTTCAAATCAAACAAACTAAAGGCTCTGAAATGTTTAAGAAGACTCTCGCCGCCGCTGCTTTGCTCGGCGCTTTTGCAGGTTCCGCCGTCGCCGCTGACGTCACGCTTTACGGCGTCGTCGACTACGGTTTGCAGTACACCCATGTGGATTCCGACAAGGCCAACACCGACGCCGTCGATAACTTCCAGCTCTCTTCGGGCAATCAGTCCGGCGCTCGCTTCGGCCTGAAAGGCTCAGAAGATCTCGGTAACGGCGTAAAGGCCGGCTTCCATCTGGAAAACGGTTTCTCTGCTGATACCGGTTCGCTCGCTCAGAACAGCCGCCTCTTCGGCCGTGAAGCCCGTCTCTTCGTGAACGGCGCTTTCGGTGAAGTCGCTTTCGGCCGCATGGGCACGCTTGGCTCCGCCAACGGTACTTACGGTCTCCTTGGCAACCTGTCGCCCTTCGGTGCTTCGTGGGTTGGTGCGGTTGAATATTCCACCTACTATGTTGGCGGCATCCGTGCAGACAACACGGTCACCTACAAGACCCCGACGTTTGCCGGCGTGACGGTTTATGCCCAATACTCGTTTGAAACGAATACCAAGCAGGAAGAGAACCTGAAGGCCACTGAAGGCAAGGCCAGCGCTAACCGCTACTACGCCTTGGGCGCCACTTACAAGGCCGCCGGCTTCGATCTCGCCGCAGTCGTCGACAGCTACAACTGGTCCAGCACTTTCACCAAGAAAGACGCCGATCTGGATGACGGTCTTTCGGTTACGTTGGGCGGCTCCTATGATTTTGAAGTCGCCAAGGTCTTCCTGAGCGGCCAGTACTTCGACAATATGATTGGCAACGATAAGTCTCAGCCCAACTCGGATCCCGTTGACGCAGGCAAATCTGACTCGTTCTATTCGTTCAGCAGCTATTTCGGCAATCAGAACCCCATCGAAGGCTATGCCCTTCAGGCTGGCGTGAGCGCACCGGTGGCCGGCGGCACGGCGATGTTCGCAGTCGGCTACACCGATGCTGAAGAAGCCAACTCCGAAGCCGATCAGGCAAAGGTCGAATTCAAGCGTATCGGTACGTCCGTGGGCTACACCTACAGCCTGAGCAAGCGCACGAATCTCTACGGTGTCGCGGCCTACTATCGTGACAGCGTGAAAAATGAAGGACATGAGGCAGGTGCCGACCGCGATCCTTCGACGGTCACCGTCTACGCCGGTATCCGTCACACGTTCTAATTTGCGCGGATGAAGTCCTAAAAACTTCTCTGCTGATGAATTAGTGAGAGCCTCTCAGCTTTCGAGCTGGGGGGCTTTCGCGTTTTGACTGGGCAGCAAACGCAGATTCTGCAATTCGAATTAAATGAACATGCTTCCCATTCGCGCATTTCATATATGTGTCAAATGCGCAACAAATGCGTTCACGCCTCCCTTAAAAAATATGAAATATCTGTTTTTAAATGAATTTATTAGAAATGCGGGTTATTCCTTAAGCAGTCCGATGCGGACTGCGGCTACAAATATCCCATCCGTTAATGGCTGAGCGGCTTGCCGTCCAAATTTCAGGCCGCTGAACCAGTGATTGATGCCGTGCAAAAAAATCATCAATCGACGGAACGTTGTGACTCTCGGTGCGTGCAAACCGATAGTGATGACTTTTGAGATCTCAGATCTCTTCACGTAAAAAAAGGCTCTGAAAATTATGTTTAAGAAGTCTCTTGCCGCGGTCGCCCTTCTTGGCGCCTTTGCCGGCTCTGCTTTCGCTGCCGATGTGACCCTTTACGGCGTTGTCGACGAAGGTTTCCTTTATACGCACAAGGACACGGATGTTGCCGGTTCTGACGCTGTTGATAAACTCGAACTGAAAAGTGGTATTCAGGCCGGCTCCCGCTGGGGTCTGAAGGGCACTGAAGACCTGGGCAACGGCCTCAAGGTTGGCTTCATCCTCGAAAGCGGTTTCAACGCTGACGACGGCACGCAGGGTGTTTCCGGCACGATGTTCAATCGTGAAGCATCACTGAGCGTCATGGGGCCCTTTGGTCAGTTGAGCCTCGGCAAGATCGGTGCAATCACTCAGGGCACGTCTTCCTGGGGTAAGGTTGGTGCCGTCAGCGCCTTTGGCACTTCGTATGGTCCCGCCAATGTCGCGAACGCTACGAACGTGTTCTCTGCGCCTACTTCTGTAGCCGACAACATGATCGCCTATCAGACCCCGAAGTTCGCTGGCTTTACGGTTTATGCGCAGTATTCGATGGGTAATTCGAAGACGAAGACTGCCACCACAGCCACCCAGGTTGAAAACAAGTCTTCGACCGATCGCTACTATGCGCTCGGCGCGACTTATGCAAATGGACCGGCCAACCTCTATTTTGCCGTTGATTCATTTAACTACGCGTCGTATTTTGATGTTGTCACTTCATCCACGCCCAAAGATGTCAAGGACAGCCTGACGGTCGCCTTCGGCGGCAGCTATGACTTCAGCGTGGTCAAGGTTTTCGCTGGTGCGCAGTACTTTGATGAAGTTGGTGCTGGCACTATCGGCGGCCTTAAGGCCACGGGGGTCGGCCTTAACGACAGTGGCAAGCTCGAGGGTTATGCCCTTCAGGCTTCTGTGAGCGCACCTCTCGCCGGCGGTACCGGTTACTTTGGCGTCGGCTATCTTGATGCTTCCGAAGCTGACAGCGTTGCTGCTGCCGATGGAGTTGATGTCAAGTACTATGTGGCTTCAGTTGGCTACAAGTATGACCTGAGCAAGCGCACCAATGTCTACAGCGTTCTTTCTTACGCCAAGGGAGATCGGGACTGGGCTGCTGCGGGTGAAGAAGATACGAAGCCTTCTACGGTTGGCTTCGGTATCGGCCTGCGCCACAACTTCTAATCTCAAAAAAACTCATCCGAAACTTTGTTGTTCATGACTTAGTTTTCGGCCGATTTGAGATTGAAAGCCCGCCTGGGTTCCCACGGCGGGCTTTTTGCATCCTGCGTATTTCTCTAAGTCATTCAGGTCAGACTGCAGCTCACCAGCGAGATCGTTTTCTTCAGCCGTCCCCTCATCAGCCGCTAAGCCGTGCGGACCTACAATAGCTTTAAAGAAGAGCTTTCCTAGAGGACTCCCCATGCGCATTCTGCTCGTTGAAGACGATCCAATGATTGCCGACGCCGTCAAATCCGCGTTGGCCGACGAAGCCCATGCCGTTGACCATGTGTCTTCAGGGCGCACTGCGCTCACTCAGCTCGGTCTCTCGGACTATCAGCTTGTGCTTCTCGACCTGGGCCTTCCCGGATTGGATGGTATGTCGGTGCTTCGCACGCTGCGCGGAGAAGGGTCAGCAAAAAACGACATTCCCGTCATTATCCTTACAGCCCGCGATGCGCTCGAAGACCGATTGAACGGTCTGGACGCCGGTGCGGATGACTATCTCGTTAAGCCCTTTCACATGAGTGAACTGCTCGCACGCATGCGCGCAGTGATGCGCCGGCGCAATGGCGCTGCCGCCAATGTGCTCTCCAACGGCGACCTCTCGCTGAGTGAAGCGGCCAAGACGGTCGAACGCGCAGGCCAAACCTACACGCTCACCAAGCGCGAATACGCACTCCTCTCAGCCCTCCTCGCCCGCCCGGGCGCCATTCTTTCTCGCCGCGCGCTTGAAGACCGCATTTATGCCGTTGGCGAAGAACCCGACAGCAATGCCGTGGAATATCTCATTCACGCCCTGCGCAAAAAGCTCGGCGCCGATGCGGTAAAGAATGTCCGAGGCCTGGGCTGGATGGTTGCCGGCCGCGACGCCAAACCCGAATAAGGCAGGAGCAGTCCTCATGGCACGCATTCCGCGACGCTTTTCCGCTGCGGTTTCCCAAGTTCAGGATAAGCTTGGCGGTTTCTCTGAGCGCTTCACGGCCTCAAAGAAACCACAGTCGGCTACTGAGAGCGGTGCCGGCGATTCTGCCCCAGAGAGCTGCCTTACCAGCGAGCGCGGCGCCAATCCCTGGCGGTCCGCAAAATCGTGGTTCGCGAAGTTCTTTCGCCCGGACAACCCCTCCATCACGCTGCGCGTCAGTCTCTCGGGCGCCCTGGTGGTGCTTCTCTTTTCACTGACCTCCGGCGCCATCACGTTTGCCGTCTCCTACGAGCAGGCGCAGGAGGCTCAGGATGAGCGTCTGGAAGAAGTCGTCGGCATGCTTGCCCGCACCAAAGCTGCTTTCTCACGTCAGCCGCCCTCTTTCCAAGCATTCTTCATGGATGACGATGTCTTTGAGCGCCAATGGCTGCTTGACGAAGACGACCCCAGAGCCGGACTGCCCGCCGGCTCCGACGTCATCATCCAAACGCTGCATAAAAACGGCCGAGCGGTGCATGCACGCTTTCGGAATTTTCTGCCCGACGGCTATCACACCATGACGCTGCGCCGCCATCAGGAGTACCGCATTCTGCTGCGAACGCTCAAAAACGGTGCCCACGTCATTGCAGCTGAACGCACCTCCGCCGTCTTCAATGCGGCGACCGCCAACAGCTTCAACCTCGTCATTCCGCTCACGCTTTTATCGCTCTTCCTCGGTTTTGCCATCGGCTGGATCGTCTGGCGTACGATGCGCCCTGTAAAAACACTGGCCCGAGAAATCGGAGAGCGCAGCGGTCAGACCTATGCGCCGGTGAGTGAATGCGGCGTGCCGAATGAAATTCTGCCGCTCATTACTGCCTTTAATGGGCTCTTGAAACGCGTTGACGCGCTTCGAGGTCAAGAAGCCCGCTTTGTTGCAGATGCGGCGCATGAACTGCGCTCCCCTCTCACCGCACTGTCGCTGCAGGCCGAAGCGCTGGAAAAAACCAATCTTTCAGCAGAAGCACGCGAAAAAGTGCAGACACTGCGCTCCGGTATTGATCGCGCTGTGAGACAGGTAAGCCAGCTGCTCGCTTTGAAGCGGGCGCAATCCGGCGCGGCTGCGCCCAATGCCGAAGCGGCAAATGCCGCTCCGCCCCATGCTTCCATTCCGCAGACCATTGGCAAAGCCGTCGAATCCGTCTATTGGGAAGCTGAGCGTCTGGGCATCACGATTGAAGTCGAAGGGCTTGAAGACTTGCCGGCCAATGCTGATCCATCGTTTACCATGAAGCCCGACGACCTCTTCACGATTCTGCGTAATCTTTTGGAGAACGCCGTACGCTACTCGCCCAAAGGCGGCACCGTCACGGTCAAGCTGGCTCAAATCGAGCCGCCGGTGCTCTGCGTCATGGATGAGGGCCCCGGCATTCCTGAAGAAGACCGTGCCCGCGTTCTGGAACCCTTCTACCGTCGGCTCGGCACCAATGTGTCCGGTACCGGCTTGGGTCTGGCCATTGTTAAAACGATCTGCGACCGGTGGGAACTTAACCTGACGCTCTCCGACGCTCGCCCTGAAAATCAAGAAGCGCCAGGGCTCTGCGCAACGCTCAAACAATCGTAAACCATTCGCTGCCCGTCTCGTTTAGCCGAGCGGTCTGCTTATGGCTTCCGGCAATAGCGGTCGTCTATTTATACGCCGTCTTTTATTGATACAAATTAGCAAACTAAATCAAGTTCGCATCCGCTCGGTTCATCCGTATGATGACGTTCCCTCGTACCTTCTATTCAAAGGACTATGACGTTCCCCAACGAGAAGACACCGGCTGCAGCATCCAAGACAGCAGCGGCGCCCGCAGATGCCGCAGCCGCTCACAGCAAGACTGGTGCTGACGCACCTGCAGCCTGTGCCGGCTGCGTTCATGATGACCCGCATGCCGACCGCACCTCTACGCCCTGCACGACTGCGACCCGGCGTTTGGCCGATGTGAGCCGAACCTTTAATCAATGGCTCACCTATGGTCAGGCCGCAGCGCTGATTGCGATCGCTGTCGCCGCCATCGGCGGCATCGGTCAGGCCGGCTGGGAAATGATTGCCGCCCGCTCCATCAGCCTCGGCGACCTGCTGATGCTGTTTCTCTATGTAGAGATCCTCTCCATGGTGAAAGGCGCTGCCTTGGGCACCCGTGAGATTCCAATTCATACGCCGATTGCACTCGCCATCGTGGCGGTTGCCCGCTATATCGTCGTGGATGTGGAGCACATCTCGCCCAACTACATGCTGTTCACTTCGTCTTCCATCCTTGTGCTGGTACTCGCACTCTGGCTCATCCGCAAAGCGCCGAACAACACTAATTCCTAAAAAAACGATGAAGACTCGGTGAGTCTGACAGCTCAGACGTTTGCAGAGCTCTAAAAAGACAAAGTCCCGAAAGACAGCGCATCTTTCGGGACTTTGTCCGCTTCAAAGCCTTCAGCAGCGCCGCAGGCTTTTGCTGAAAACCTTAGTCAACAGCAACCATCACGCTCGAAGCCTTGATGACGGCATAGGCCTTGCCGCCGACCTTGAGGCCGAGGTTCTTAGCGGACGTCGTGGTGATCGACGAAACGATCTTTTCGCCGGCGGCGGTTTCAATCGTGACTTCAGTCGAAACCGGGCCTTCGTGAATTTCAACGATCTTGCCGACGAGCGTATTGCGTGCGGAAATCTTCATTATTGTTCTCCAAAACAAACATAAGTAAGCCCGGGATTGATCCCGGGCATGTCTAGGTATTTTACCCTATATAGCACTGCATCGAACGGTTTGCAGATGCAAAATCTTCCATTAGGAGTAACGGCGGCAAAGACCGCGAAGCACCCCTTCAATTTCAAACTGTTCCGTCGACTTCGGACAGATCACCTTGTAGCGGGCCGCTGCATTTTCAGGATGAAGCTCCGGGCGGCCGTCAACGATTCTCAAGCGTTTCACCGTGATATTGCCGTCATAGAGCGCAAGCACAATATCTCCGCCGCGAGGCTGAGCATCACGGTCGAAAATCAGCATGTCCCCGTCACTGATGCCCGCATCAATCATCGAATCACCTGATGCCTCCACGATGAAGGTGGAATTGGGCTTGCGAACCAGCCAGGCGCTCAAATCGATATCTTCGGATTCGTAATCAGCAGCGGGCGACGGGAAACCGCAGGCCGCACGCATGCCGATCCGCTTCATACGGAATCGAGCGGGTGAAGCCGCAGGACGATAAATCTGCCCAAAGTCTTCCGGGCGAATCAGTGAAGCATCGATGCCGTCAGCTTCAATCGTCGATTTGTTGGCGCAGCGAACCGGACGAGGCTGCAGCAGATGCTGTTCAACGAGTTCACGCACGAAGCTGCTGCCGCCCTTTTGGCGGCAAAGTTCAGCCATGCTCGGGCGCATGCGAAGCGTAAAGACAACGCTGAAAGGATTGTCAGCCTTGGGGCGGCCGCGCTTGCGCTTGGGCGCATCTTCGTCGCGTTCACCGTGCTCCGCAGCGGCCTCTAAAGCGGCTTTGCGCAGGCTGCCCTTTCTCCGCGGCGGCAGCGTCGGCTCGAGTTCATTGAATCCTTCGAGCCCGTCATTTTGATCAGAAATCTCCGAACTGCCCATCGTCTCTGTTGTGCTTTTTGTTTTCAGCATGGCATCCCCTGTAGTCTTTTGAAATGCTTTGATGTTGACGGGTTGAGAGTTCTCTAATTGTATTACATTTCCGCAATATAATAAACGTCTATTTTGCCGGCGAAAGCTTTTCACCCGCTGCCTTTCGCCCGCTTCATCTGTTAAACCGCCATGGCGGCTCCCGTCTTTGCGCTGAGACCAGATCTCAAACCTATCTTTAGCCGCATTCCAACAGCAAGCAAAGCCCCGGCAGAAAAACCGGTTTTTTTTTTGAATCGACGGATGAGATCCGATGAGTCAGCAATTTTTGTGATTGAGCCTCTGCTGCCCGAAGAGATATACTTTGGAACCCGCAGGATCATTTAACGATCCTGATCTGCTAATCAATCAGTACTTTCTACTTATCATTTCATTTGCAGATGCTGTCAACTACCCCGGCCTAAAGGCCGAGGCTTGTGAAAGCAGGTCTGGTTGACCAGCCTAAGTTTTTCGAGAACTACGTTGCAGACTGGTTCAAGACCCACCTCGGAATGCTTCCTCAGTTCCGAGCTCTGGAAGCCTCAGAAGCAGACAAGCATTGGGTACGCACGAAACGGTCTGAGGCAAAATGCCGGTCTGTTCAACATTGGCGAGGGGAATTGCTCCGCCCGCAAGGGCGGAGCATGTCACGGGCATCAGCCCGAAGAATCGTAAGGTTCATTTTTCATGTCAACAACAGTTTTCGTATTGGACAAGAAGCACCGGCCCCTGATGCCGTGCCGCCCGGCAAGGGCGAGACGGCTTCTGCGGGCGGGCCGCGCACGGGTGGTGAAGCGCTTCCCCTTCGTCATCCGGCTCGTGGACCGCACTGTGGAGCAGTCCGAGGTTCAACCCGTGCTCATCAAGCTCGATCCCGGCTCAAGGGAGACGGGCGCCGCCGTCGTGCGGGATGACGGGAAGAAGCGGCATCATGCGCTCGCGTTCTTCGTCATCGAGCATCGGGGCGGCGCCATCCGCGACGCGCTCAAGGCGCGAAGCGCATTTCGTCGCCGCCGCAGGTCGCAGAATCTCCGCTGTCGGTCGCCACGCTTTCTGAACCGCGTCAAGCCCAAGGGGTGGCTCCCGCCTTCTCTGCGGCACCGCGTGGAAACGACCCTTTCGTTCGTGAGGAGGATGTGCCGGTACCTGCCGGTAAGCGGCATCGCGACGGAGTTGGTGAAGTTCGATTCGCAAAAGCTCCAGAACCCGGAGGTCTCGGGGGTCGAGTATCAGCAGGGCACGCTCTTTAAGTATGAGGTACGCGAATACCTTCTTGAGAAGTTCGGCCGGAAGTGCGTCTATTGCGGCGCCGAAGGCGTGCTGCTCAACATCGACCATGTGGTTCCCCGCGCCAAGGGCGGCTCCAACCGGGTCTCCAACTTGGTGCTCGCCTGCATGAGCTGCAACCAGAAGAAGGGCGCGCGGTCGTTGGAGGACTTCCTCAAGGGAAAGCCGAAAGTGCTCGCGCGCGTCCGCAGGGAGCTCAAGACGCTGCTGCGTGATGCCGCTGCGGTGAACGCAACGCGGTGGGTGCTCTTCAACGAGCTCAAGGCGACGGGTCTACCCGTCGAGACGGGAAGCGGCGCTCTGACGAAGCTCAACCGCCATGCTTTCGGCGTGGAAAAGGAGCATTGGCTCGATGCGCTCTGCGTGGGACGGCTCAACGGCGTAGTGACGCGGAAGGGACTCAACGTCCTGGAGATCAGATGCATGGGGCGGGGGAGCCGTCAACGCACGCGCCTCACGAAGTACGGCTTCCCGCGCGGGTACCTGATGCGGCAGAAGTGCGTCCACGGCTTCGCGACCGGGGACATGGTGGAGGCGAACGTCCCCAAGGGAAAGAAGGCCGGACTGTGGCGCGGACGCGTTGCGGTCCGCGTCTCGGGCTCATTCAACATTCAGACGCCGAAGGGCGTCATTCAAGGCGTCGGTTGGAAGCATTGCCGACTGATTTCACACAACGACGGATATGGGTACGCGTGGCTCGGCCACGCGCCTCATTCCTCCCCTGCCTGAAGGCAGGGGTCTCCTGAGGAATTTTTGATGACTGCCCCTGTGTTCGCGCTGATTGACTGCAACAAGTTCTACGCTTCCTGTGAGAGGGTCTTCCAGCCGGAACTGCGCGGGAAACCTTTGGTCGTTCTTTCGAACAATGACGGCTGCGTTGTCACGCTCACTGCGGAAGCCAAGGCACTCGGCATCCGCCGCGGCATGCCTGCCTTTCAGATCGCTCATCTGCTGAAGTCCGGTCAATGTGCCTGGAGAAGTTCCAATTACGAGCTTTATGCGTCGATCTCGCGGCACGTGATGAAGATCATCGCCGGCATGACGCCGGCTATCGAGGTTTATTCCATCGATGAATGCTTTGCCGATCTCTCTGGGCTCAATGAACCGCTTACCGACCTCGGCCGCCGCATCAAAGACCGCATCTGGCAGTGGCAGCGCATTCCAACCTGTGTCGGCATCGGAGAAACAAAGACTTTGGCGAAATTAGCCAATCACCTTGCCAAGGAATGGGCTGCATTCGGCGGCGTGCTCAATTGGACAGAACTCGCCCCCAGCCGCCGCGAAAAGGCCATGTCAATCACCCCGGCATCGGAGGTCTGGGGAATCGGCGGACGCACTGCTCAAAAACTCACCGGCATGGGCATTCATTCTGTGTTCGACTTTTACTGCATGGATGCATCCTTTGTGCGGCGAACTTTCGGCGTGGTGCTTGAACGCACCTGGCGGGAACTCCACGGCGTGCCGTGCATCCCGTTGGATCCGTCGAGCCGTCCCAAGCTGGAAATCAGCCGTTCACGCTCTTTCGGACACCCGACAAGCGACCTCAATCAGCTGATTTCAGCCGTCTCGACACATCTGGGCGAAGCCGCTCGGCAGCTTCGCCGGCAAAAGAGCCTCGCCGGCGAACTCACGGTCTTCTTTCAAACCAACTTTTTCAGGCCCGATCTGCCGCAGCACAATGCCGCGCCGACGGCACAGCTGCCGCACCCGACAGCTGACACGCTTGAATTGACGCAGGCTGCGGCAAACCTCGTTAAAGCGCATTTCCGCAGGGACTGCGCCTACCAGCGAGCCGGCGCCGTGCTGCAGGATCTGCGCCCCGCATCCGGCACCGTCAGCGCGCCGACGACTGCGGATTTGCTCTTTGATGAAGCGGATACGTCCGACACTGCTTGCGGACGACTGACGTCCTCTGAACTGCGCCGCACCGAACTCATGCAAACCATTGATGCACTCTGCCGCCGCTACAGCTGCGACATTGTGAAGACAGCAAGCTCCAGCCTCGCCGCAGGATGGGAAATGCGCCGCGGGAACTTGTCGCCCTGCTTTACAACCCGAATCGATGAAGTCTGGAAAGTGAACTACGTCGATCAGCGCGAAGAGCAAATGGATGCGGCCGGCGAAAGGCCGGCAGTCAGGAAGCCCGCCGCCTCCTGACTCGCCCGAACGCCGCGTTCACGCATGCCACTCGAGCAGGCGGCCGAAAAACCGCTGAAGTTCCGGCGTCTGAGGATGAGCAAAAAGGGCTTCGCTGGGTCCGGCTTCGACGATTCGTCCCTGATGAAGAAAAGCTGTCGCATCGCAGGCCCGGCGTGCGAAGCCCATCTCATGGGTGACAATCACAAATTCGATGCCTTCACCGCGCAGCTGTGCGGTGAGATCGAGCACTTCCGCCGTGTACTCAGGATCCAATGCAGAGGTGGGTTCATCGAGCAGCAGCAGCTTCGGGCGCGGAGCCACCGCACGGGCGATGGCAGCACGCTGCTGCTGTCCGCCGGACAGTTCCGACGGATGCTTGTCGGCATGTTCGGCAAGACCAAAATGCGCCAGAAGCTCAAAAGCCCGAGCATCAGCCGCCTCCTTTGTCCATCCGTGTACTTCCCGCAGCACCAAGGCGATATTTTCCTGAGCCGACAAGTGCTGAAAAAGATTGCCCTGCTGAAAAACGTAGCCGAGCGTTCTTCTGAAGGCAATGCATTCGCGCTCCGTCTTCGGCACGAGTCGGCCGTCCATTCGGATGGATCCGGACGTTGCCGGCAGCAGTCCGCCCAACATGCGCAGAAGAGTTGATTTCCCGCCCCCAGACGATCCAATCAGTGCGAGCGCGCTCGTTTCCACTGAAAAAGACACGTCGTCAATAACGTTTTCGCCGCCGAAACGCTTGACCAAATGTTCAAGCTCAACCTTCATAGCGGAACCTCTTTTCAAGCAGCCGGCTCACAAGCGCAACGGGAAGCGTGAGAATGAGATAAAGCACACCGAGGAAAAGGTAGCACTCCACGAGCTTGAGATTGACCGCACTCACTTCGCGCATGGCCTGCGTAAGTTCGACCACGGAAATCATTGAGAGGAGCGACGAATCCTTGATGACCGACGCAAACTGGCCGGCCAGTGCAGGAAGTGTTCTGGCTGCCATCTGCGGGACAATCACAAAGCGCAGCTGCTGCAGCCGCGTGAAGCCCACCGCTTTTGCCGACTCAATCTGAGCGGGATCGATGGAGAGATAACTTCCGCGGATAATCTCTGAAATGTAGGCCCCTTCAAAAACCGAAAGAATGATGACGCCCGCCCAAAAGCGATCGTCAACGCCCCATGCTGTCCCTACCAGATAGAAAAAAAGGTAGATCTGCATGATGAGCGGCGTCCCGCGGATAAAGACCACATAAAGGCTCGAGAGGTCGCGAAGCAGAAGCACGCGGGAAAGCTTGGCCGCCGCCGAGAGAATGCCGAGCAGGAGCGAAAGCACCATGGCAGCTGCACTCACACCGATCGTCAGCAGAAAACCGTCCCAGATGCGAATGCGGAAATCAGGCAGAAACGAAAAATCCGGCCGATAGTCAATCTGCGCAAGTGAATACCAGAAAAAGGCAACGACCAGCGCGGCAGCTGCAGCAAAGCTCGCCGCCTCCTTCCACGGATGACGGCGAACATCAGATGCATCCGGCTGCCCGCACTGCTCATCCTCATCGGCAAGCAGCCACGACCAAAGGCAGCGAGCATTGAAGCCGCTCCTTGTACGTTCAGCGCCCATTTTTAAGCTGCCCGAATCCTTCTTCACTCAATCTCCGCGCCGATTTGCAGCTCTCAGCGCAAATCGGCTGTGTAAAAACTGAAGTCTACTGGTTTTGAGCGGGCGTCATGTCGAAGAACCACTTAAAGTCCAGTTGGTCGAAGGCCGCTTTTTCAGCCTTCAAATGCTTTTCGGTGAGACGATCAAAACCGCCCTGCTTGCGATAGTCAGCAATAAAGGCATTGAGCGCATTGAGGAGCTTGGCGTCGCCCTTGCGGACGGCAACACCCCACGGTTCAACCTTCTGGAAAGGAATGAAAACGGCCTCCGTCGTCTCCGGGTTCTTCTGCCAGTTGCGGTAAATAGTGAGCTGATCATAGATAAAACCGTCGGCCTTGCCGGTAGCCACTTCCATCACACACGCACTTTCATCAGGCAGCGCCGTCACGGCGGCATTTTTCAGATTGTTTTGTGCATAGAGATAACCGGTTGACCCGATCTTCGCCGCAATGCGGCGCCCCTTCTGGTTGAGATCTTCAACGGACTTAATGCCGCTGCCTTTGTGTGTCAGGATGCCGAGCATCGCGTTGGCATACGGATCGGAAAAATCTACGGTTTTACGGCGCTCATCGGTAATTGTCATCGAACTCATCACCATATCGACTTTCCCCGTCAAAAGCGCCGGAATCAAACCGTCAAAAGCAATATTTTCAATTTTGATTTCCTTGCCTGCGCTCTTCGCGAAATCCTTCATGAAATCGACGCTGACGCCCGCCGGATTGCCCTGCTCATCCTTGCCTTCAAAAGGCGGGTAAGCGAGCTCCATCCCGACCACAAGCGTCGGTTTTTCAAGCGTATCAGCCGATGAAGCAGAAGCCGATGAGGCGGAAGACTTCGCATCATCGCTCTTTGAGCAGCCCGTTAGGACAAGAAAAGCAGCCGCAGCGGCGGCAGAAAGGACAGTACGGCGAGCAGCAAACAACGGCATGTTTATCTCCAGTCTCATATAAGAAGACAACTCGAACTCAAAATCAAACAGCGTTTATGCGGCAGCTCCAATCATTTGGATTAAATCCTGAAATGCTGACAAGTTCGAATGTCTATGTTGACTGCATTATGCCTGAGAGAGCTGCAATCGGAAGATTAAATTCTGCAGAAGAAATTTGTATGCAAATATGAAAACACATATATTTATTTTGTATATCGCTTTATACAAAGATAGATATAACCGGTTGTGCGTTCAAAATGGCGATGCATTAAAACTAAATACACTATAGAGGAGACGCGATTGTCCAATATAAAAGCGCATCAGGTCGTTCGCTGGAAACTTCATTCACTACAAATAGTTAGCTGCACGCACTGCTCGAGAAACAAACGATCAGCCGCCTTTTCAAGGCCTGATCGACATTGATATTTGACCCGTCGAATAAAAGTATTTCATCCGCAAATAAGATGAGCATTTATTGGTAAATAGGACAAAAACATTCAAAATTAATCGTACAAATCAATAAGTTACAGTAAAGGTTCACTCAACGAATAACGCCCTGGTCCGCCATGCAGGCATCCATCTCGCGCAGACGGCAAATTTACTTTCATCACAAAAAATGAATAATTAGAGACACCCTTGAAAAGACGGACAATGCCGCACAAATCAAATTTTTATTTTTGGCATCAGGGAAGCCTCATTACGCCAATATTGGATTCTTTCATCAATGAATTTCATCCATGTCTGCTGGAAATCACTCTCCTCAGCATTTTGAGGAATGACTGCAGCTGCGGCTTGAGGAAGCGCCTTGGCTAGATGATCCAGCAGACGCTCAAGCCGCCTTTGTGCCCAACTGCGGGGCCGGCCGATCTCATCAGCGAGCTCGAGGAGCTGCAGTGCATGCAATTGATCCCATTCAAATTCATCGCTCACCGACATTGCAAGCTGACGGGAGACATCAGGGACCAAAACGACGCTTAAAAGATCGTACCAAGGGGCCGGCCGAATACCATTTGGCCCGACAAAAAAACTGATGTTCTTCGCGTGGGCATCTGCATTGCCGACAACGATGGAAAAAAGCACCCAATCGTAGAGGTTGTTAATGAAGGCTTGAGGATTATCAGCATCACTTGCCAATCCAAAAAGTTTTAAAAGATTGGCGCCTTCGCGAATATGCCGCACGTCGCGGCCATCACCATAATTGCGTTCGTATTTATAAGCCGACGGCAGTCCCAGTGCCTGGCATCCGTCGATAACGTGCCGCCGCTTCACCACCATATTGCCGTCAGTTCCTGCAACAGCCTGCCGATCAAAACGCATGATTTCAAGCGCTTGATGCACACCGACCTGCCTCATTCCTGCCTTGGCGGTCGGCCATCCTGCGGCAGCTGCAAGCCGCATCGTCATACATTCGTTCAGGAGCAGCAACGGACGCGCGGCAGAAGAAAATTTCAGGATGCGGTCTGAGGCCAATCGATCACCATCACATAGTCCCAAATGGCCGTTAAGTTCAAGCAGATTCAGTTTCGGCTGCATGCCAGCCACAGAGAGCCGCGGTTTGCCGTCCCAAACATCAATAGGGACAGCAGACATCCGGCCAATACGGTCATCAAGCTCATCCTCCGCAATGATCCTAAAAACATCGGGATGCCCCTGAAGAAGCTGGTTCTCAGTACGCAGTCGAATCGCACCCGGCAGATCATTGCCCAGATGGAGTGCTAGTCCAATACTATTGCTGCGGGAAATTTGAGCATATTCGAGCAAATGATCAAAAGCCGTTCCTTCGGGCAGCATGTTCTCGAAGAAATTACGCACCGCAGCACCCGATGGCGGCAACCCATTTACCTCCCATGGAAGGGACGGCGCAAGCAGAAAACCACCTTGTCGCCACTCCGATGTCCAATTGAGAACGGGCTGCGAAAGATCTCCTGAAAGCTGGGCAACGACAACATTGCCAAGGAGCACCTGAAGTTCAGAACCACTGGGCATCATCCGCAGCCTCCTCTCTTCGGCCATCTTTGAGCTTGTCATGCTCTGCCGCTTCAAGCACTTTCTTGGAGGCAGCCGAGAAATCCAATGACAGCCCAAGCCAGCTCAATACTGTCGTCAGTGTGGAAAACCGTACATCCTGACCTTGCTCAAGCTTGATCAGCGTACGTTTAGAAATGCCGCTCGCCTCAGCCAGATCATCCAAAGTATTGCCGAGCGCTTTGCGTCGAAGCCGGACAGCCTCGCCAATTGCCTGAGGCGTCAAAGCATCAAACCTCATAAACACACGTTTCATGCAGCCCCCATTGATGAACTTTTCTGCACTTTAGAGCGATTTTATCTCTTTAGTGAAGTTTACTTCATTTATTTTCGTCAACCTCAAAATAGTGCAGATTACTTCACTAATTGCAGGCTGGATGGTCTCAGATACTCTCGTCAGCTGTTAGGCTTTCGCCAATGAAGGGTCAGAGTTCTGCGAGCTGCGCAGCCTGCTGCAGCGCTTCTTCACTGCGTCGGTCGTACTTCGCTGTGGTCGAAACGTTGGCGTGTCCCATGAGATTTTTAACAGCAACAATATCTACGTTCTTAGCGAGCAGCCGTGTCGCAAAAGTACGACGCAGATCATGGGTCGTAATGGGAGCAATCTTCGCTAAATCCTGAGCATGCTTGACGACCCGTCCGATAGATGCCGGATCGAGCGGATTCGTCAAAATCAGCTGACCGACTTTGGTTAGACGGCCGAAGAGCCACCCCGGTTCTGTACCGCGAAGATCAAGCCAAGCATTCACCTTCTGTGCAACTTCCGGCGTCAAAAAGACTTTCCGTTCCTTATTCCCTTTGCCGATGACTCGGAGCGTACCTGAGGACCGTTCCAGGTTCTCCATTCTCAAAGTCGTCACTTCCGCGCGGCGCAGTCCGCAGCCGAGCAGCAGCGCAATCAGTGCGCGGTCGCGAACCGCTTTAGGTCCGGTGTCCTCATCGACCGCAGCCAAAAGCTTCTGAGACTCATCGGCCTGAAGCGCACGGCCAGTTGGTTCCCGGTGAACCCGAAGCTGTTTGACGGCTTTAATTTCAGCGTACGTCGTCAAGTCGATCTGTCGAAGCCGCCAGGCCGTTTCCGCCACCCCTCTAAGTGCCGAGAGATATGCATTGACTGAAGCGGCGGCCAAGCCTTCTTTATCGGCCAATGCATGCATAAACCCAAGCACATGCACATAGCGAAGCCGCCCCCACTCGCAGCTGAAGGCATCGGCGGCGCCAAGCCAGCGCGCCGCAATGTTGAGCCGCGAACGAACTGCCCGTCTGGAATCCCCCGAATGCAGTTCTGCCAGATAGGCAGCCGCCGCATTCACAGTATCTCCGGAAGAATCAAGGGGTTCCTGCAAAAGTGAATTTTGACGCGATTCGCTCCGCCCGCCTTCATTGGGCAAGGGGGAAACGACTTCAAAGTGCGTCTCCATACTTTTGCCTCCTCATTGATACAAATAACCCGAAATGCTGCTCAGACGCCGTCATTCGTCACTCGCCCCCGACAGGCGCACCGAACTTTTTCGTTCATACGAATTCCAGCCACATTATGCACGATAACTGCAATTATATGGCGTAATAATTCGGACGAAATGAATACCTAAATCTATTATTGAATGACACATCTCTGACCTGATATATGCAATTTAGTTTTGTTTTTGTTTTGCGTGAGGCTATTCTGAATAGATTCAATATGCAATTTAGTTTGTGAGTCATAAGTGACTAAGTTCATTCGTCATCATTTATTAGAAAGCGTACCGTATCGAGTACGGTAGTAATAATAGAATTGATGATATGTAGGCAATTCCGGCTTTGAGTCAGCTGCGGCATCTTTGTCATTCATTTGCTCAGCACTGGAATGAGTACGATCATCATCACCCTTATTAATATTAAGACACATCCATTCATAAACCTCTCGTAAAGTTAATTCTCCATCGCTTTCTCGATACTTAATACTTGCCTTTTCCATATTGCCTAATAACTCATCAGTCAGCGAAGCGCCTTCACTATCCGATTTTCCTTTCCTTCCTCGTTTAGCGCCGCTCGATGTCCTGCCAGTGTTTTTGCCATAGTCAGGAACGAGTGAATATATGCTTTGTCCTCTGCGCCAGTAGTTTCCAATCAGCATATTCATTCTTCGTTCTAAGTGCTTATCCCCCTTTGAATAAGCTTGCACCAATCGCTTTCGGCCATTTAATTTATAAAGATCCGGCGTGCTGATAATAGACTTAATTAACTCATAGTTCTCTTTAGCAGTCTTCAGCATGACATCTGTTAGCTTTCTGTACTGAATGTCAATCCAAGGATCTTTTTTGAGAAGGACCGTTCCTTTTAAAAGGCCATCATTCAGATCATCTGCATCCATACTGATTAAGTCTACTGACTGCCCTTTCATTGGAAGGATGAGAGCTAAACATCCAAATAGCTGAATGACTCTATATTCAATTGAATTAAGTTCTACAATGTCATTCACTTTAATCATCTTAAGCTCCATTGCATCAATTATGTTGACATATCTATTTTACACTATACGAGATTTAAACAAGATGTATTTACACATATCTATTTTACATTTTCCAATTTTCGGCCTGAAAAAATCAAGGAGACCTGCTGATGCAGGTCTCCTTATACGTTTACAACTTAAAGAATCTATTCCTTAGCGTTTTCCCGTATAACTGAACAGGCTTTCAGGTATTCTCGGCGGAATTTCACGCGTAAAATTTCCTGATCATCAACCTCTTGCATCGAGCTAAAGCATGACCACGGACGAAATCCTCAACAAAGTTGCCAATCACCGCCAGAAGCAGCGTGAACTCGAAGAAGAATGGGGTCAGCTGCGCGAACAAGCGCTTCAGGAATGCCTGCGTTTGATCGAAACCTTTGAATTCAGCGCGTCTGAACTCAACTTCGGCAAGGATGGCCGTCAAGCCAAACCCGTGATTAAGAATGTCGGCGCACCGAAGTTCCAAAATCCCGACGGCCCGGAGACCTGGACTGGCCGCGGCAAGCGTCCTGCCTGGTACATCAAAGCCAAGGAAGCCGGTTTTACCGATGAGGACATGTTCATTCAGCCGGCCGCTGCAGACACGGAAGCACAGCCGGCTTGATCGCAAAGCCAATGCCAATAGAAGATTGCTGACAGCCATTCCTCAAACAGAGATTCATTCATGTGTCAGGACGCCCTTCTTGTCATCGACCTTCAAAACGATTTCCTGCCGGGCGGCGCCCTTGCCGTTCCGGAAGGCGACCGAGTCATTGAACCCATCCGCGGTTTGATGACGCTGCCGAATTGGCGTGCAGTTGTGCTGACGCAGGACTGGCACCCTGCCGATCATGTGTCTTTTGCATCCAGCCATCCCGGCCGCAAACCCTTTGAAAGCATTGCGCTTTCATACGGCCGGCAGACGCTGTGGCCCGATCACTGCGTCGCGGGCTCAGAGGGCGCTGCCTTTCCGCCTCATTTTGACACCTCGCCCGCCAGACTCATCCTCCGCAAAGGCATGAATGCGGCGCTCGACAGCTATTCCGCGTTTATTGAGGCTGACGGCAAAACCCCGACGGGGCTCGACGGGTTCTTAAAGAACTTAAATATTGAGCGAGTTTTCGTCTGCGGACTCGCTCTTGATTACTGCGTCAAGTTTGGTGTGCTTGACGCGCTTCAGGCCGGTTTTGAAACCATTGTCATTCCAGACGCCTGCGCCGCGATTGCTGTCGGGCATGAAGCCGACATCTTGAATGAAATGCGGACAAAGGGTGCGCGCATCATGACAGCATCGGAAGTGGCTGCCCGCGCTTCGTAAACACAGCTTCACCCATCGAATTACTGAATCAACGGCCTGGACGCTGTGCCGAAGTGCACCGTTGAATCGTATCAATGAAATAGAATTCAACTATCGTATTGCTATTTCAGATTGTTGGAAATGATTCTCATTGTTGCAGCCTCTTCGTTCTGCGGCAAACGACCTGTAGGATATGGCCAACTTTAAGGGGCACCCTGCCCCTTCACCTCTACCACAGGACGTTCGATCATGTACGTAACAATGAACCGCTTCAAAATCAAGCCGGAATTCGCCGATGCCTATATTCAGGTTTGGAAGGATGCCGGTGTCCGCACCAAGGATGTTGACGGTTTCCTCGAATTCAAGTTCTTCCGACTTGACAGCAAGGAAGAAGGCTACGTGCTCTTTTCCTCTTATGCCGTCTGGGAAAGCAAGGAAAAATTCCTCGCCTGGACGAAGTCCGAACATTTCCGCAAGTCGCATGCGACGGGTGTGGCGAACCGCGAGATGTATGTTGAGCACCCGCACCTCGAATGCTTCGACGTTCTGTTTTGATCAAAATGGAAGCTAGGCGTCTAAGCGCTTGACTGTCGCTCAGCGCCTGCTGAAAGCATATGAGCCGCCGTTCTGATGAGACCGGAACTCCCGGATAACTGATCCCTAATTTTTCAGGACCCGGGGCGGATTCTTTAAGCCAAGCAGCGCGAGCATATCGCGCTGCTTTTTCGTAATGGTGGGGGCACCCATGCGTAGGCTGCAACCGCAATCATCGAACGTTTGATGTATCACTGCACTGCCATTGCAATCAATGGCGACAGCTACAGGCTGAAAGAACACAAGCTAAATAAATTGCTTAACCAATAACCTACAAGCTGCAAAGGAATTAAAACCTGAGTGGCATAACTGTAGGGGTCAAGATTTGTCCGCTAGGGGGTCAACTTAGCTGACTGTTGACATCTGCGCCGGCGCAGTGTGCGGAACTTTCAGCGCTCCCTGCGCCGGAAGCGCTTTGAAAGCGCTCTTTCGATACTGGCGCATGCAAAGCATTCGAGCACCTACCGCAGCATGCTTGCACAGCTGAAAGCTGCGGTCGGCGAGGCGGACTACGGTCGGCTTTCAGCGCGAGCAGCGAAGGAGGCAGGGCTTAGCGCTCGAAAGGTCCGGCGCGCCAGACGGGTGCGCCGGAACCCGCTTCTTCAGATGAAAGGGCCCGAAATCGCGCTTTCGGCCGTCCGCACTTTGGGCGCGGTCGAGCGAAGGAAAAAGAGGAGGAGATGATGATTGCGCTCTTACACGACTTTTTGCCGCGGGGCGCCAAGCGCGTCCTAATTGCCGTCGCAGGCATCTTCGGAGCGGCTTTCTCTTTCGCTTTCGTAGACATGATGCCGTTTCTAATCTGGATGCTGATCTTCGTAGCAGCGGATTTCGCGACCGTACTCTATGCCGCGCGGTCGACTAGCACCTATCAGAGCAGCGCCAGTTGCCGCCGAGTATGAGATGAAAAAGGGCTTCATTTCTGAAGCCCCATCTTCTCACGACATGCCACAAATATCTTTACACAGGAAAAGCAACTTAAAGATGATTCTTTTTAGGCTCTGATATACGGGTTATATGGGAGATATCAATTGAATGTTCAGCTTGCCAAGCGTCGTAATCCGCCTGCATGGCAAGCCATGCCTCGGGGCTCGGTCCAGAAATGGCCGCAGAAATTCGAACAGCCATTTCCGGAGTTATCGGACTTTTTTCTTTGATGATGCGAGTGACAGTACTGGGAGCCACGCCGATATGACGAGCAAACTCTCTGGCACTGATTCCGAGATACTCTAAAGTTTCTGCAACCATTCTCCCCGGGTGCGGGGGATTAAACATCCGAGCCATTAGTGATAGTCCTCATAATTGATGATGTATGCGTTACCGTCCTCAAATTTAAAGGTAATTCTCCAATTACCAGTTACGCTAATCGACCATATCCCTGAACGATCACCCTTAAGTTGATACAAGCGATAAGGCGGCAAATTGTTGTCTTGTATGACTTTTGCTTGATTAATAACTTGCAAGCGCTCTGCCCGACGTCGAGCGTGCGGGGCCCGAATGCCAGCCATAGAATTCGTTTCAAAAAAAAATCTTTGAGTCCTTTGTGAATCCAGGAAACGATCATGACGCGATGGAGTGGGAAAAATTATTGTTAATGCATTCTTTCAAGCTGTTGCGCGATGCGCAACACCAAGAATGAAGCCCAAACTCCCGGGGATGCACCTAGTCCCGGAACACCCGCGGGGGGG
>ENA-UESG01000064-UESG01000064.1-human-gut-metagenome-genome-assembly--contig:-NODE-64-length-122762-cov-34.476268_pt1 | contig 122762 bp, 87 predicted proteins | sample MGYA00243002_ERZ508003 | MGnify/ENA primary metagenome ERZ508003 (study PRJEB26167, sample SAMN06115514) | human gut metagenome | host: Homo sapiens | place: China:Shanxi | collected 2015-12-02... | reverse complement strand
AGTAGGTAGCCGCCGTCTTAGGTGAAAGGAGTCAGTCGAAAGATTGGCTCCTTTTTTTGTTATATACACCAGCCGTTGTAGAGATGTGGCACGCTACGTCTTTACAAAGAGGGAACGTGGATAGATTAGTCGTTTATTTCTTTAGCTAGAGATTCCCGTAGTTTTCGGACTGCCGTGGCGATGTGGGCTTCTAATGTCTTTACTGATATTTCTAGGATATTTGCCGCATCCTTATATTTCATCTTATCTTCACGGATCAGTTTAAAAGCCATCTTGCATTTATCCGGGAGTGTATTGATCGCCTCATTTAAATGATCGATGCATTCTTTGGAAATAAGTTCTTCCTCGGGCGTAGTATCGGTATGTGCGAATAAATCGATCGTATTCTCATCGATCTGGACTTTCTCCATATGCTGTGTCCGGTATAGGCTGATGGCTTTGTGGCGGGCTATGCCATAGATATAAGAATCGAAGTTAGAGATGTCCGGTAATGACTTTCTATTATTCCAAAGACTTAGAAATGTATCAGAGACAATTTCCTCAGCTTCTACAGAGGAAGGCACATAAAGGGATGTAAACCGCATTAGCCTCTGAAAATAGGCTAAATAAAGCGATTTAAAAGCAGTTTGAGAATCGGATAGCGCGATTTCACAGACCCATTGCATTATTTCTTTGGAGTGTTTTTCCAAGTAACTAGAATCTTGTTAACTTATTTCCCTTCTAAATATATAGTCGCAAATGTATATAAAAACCCTTAGTGGATCTCTCTCTTAAAAGAGAAATACTTGATGTTAATTTCAACCTAATTTCATATCTGGTTGTTTTTGAATCTAATCCGCAGGTTGTAACATCATTGTAATATGTATGTAACGGATGCGAAATAATTGTTTCAGAACTTTGCGCAAGAATTATAACAATCAGTATGGAAACATTTTATTTGTTCTTGGTCATATTTTTGTTTGTATTGGCCATCGTAGATTTATCGGTCGGTGTTAGTAATGATGCCGTGAATTTCTTGAATTCAGCTATCGGCGCGAGAGCCGCATCCTTTAAAGTTATTATCGCTATCGCTGCTGTGGGAGTCTTTGTCGGAGCGGCGTTATCCAATGGTATGATGGATATCGCCCGGCATGGTATTTATCAACCCCAGCATTTTTATTTCTCGGAGATCATGTGTATCCTTGCGGCCGTTATGCTTACGGATGTGGTGCTACTGGATATTTTTAACTCGTTAGGTATGCCGACCTCGACAACGGTTTCCATGGTGTTTGAGTTGGTGGGTGGAACGGTAGCGATCGCCTTGGTAAAGATCGCTAGTTCTTCAGGCGCTTTGCAATTGGGGGATCTGCTGAATACCGAAAAGGCTTTTACCGTGATTCTGGGTATCTTTCTTTCTGTGGCGATCGCTTTTTTCTTTGGTGTGATCGTGCAGTATCTGTCCCGGATCTTGTTCTCGTTTAATTATAAGAAAAGCTCTAAATATTTTATTGGTCTGTTCGGAGGTTTAGCGGCCACTTCCATCATTTACTTTATGCTGATAAAGGGATTGAAGACAAGTTCTTTTATGACGGGTGAGTTCAAGGATATGGTGTATGCCAATACGGGGATGATCGTTTTGGGATGTATGGTATTTTTTACGATCTTGATGCAGGTATTGCATTGGTTGAAGGTGAATGTATTCAAGGTGGTCATTTTGATGGGTACGTTTGCCTTGGCGTTGGCTTTTGCCGGGAATGACTTGGTGAACTTTATCGGAGTCCCCTTGGCTGGCTATTCCTCTTATATGGACTTGATGGCGCAGGGAGGGACCACTACCACGGATACATTTTTGATGACCTCCTTGTTGGGACCGGCCCAGACACCTTGGTATTTCTTGGTGGGTTCCGGGGTCGTGATGGTAATCGCCTTGGCTACCTCCAAAAAGGCTCAGAACGTGGTGAAGACTTCCTTGGATCTGTCTCGTCAATCGGATGGAGAGGAGTCTTTCGGTACATCGCCTGTCGCACGGGTATTGGTACGGAATTGCAGTAATATATCCGCTACGATATTAAGTATCGTGCCCACTCCGGTTAAGAACTGGATTGATAGCCGTTTCAACCAAAGCGAGATGATCATGGATGACAAGGCTAGCTTCGACTTGGTACGTGCCTCGGTGAACGTGGTTTTGTCCGGATTGCTGATCGCTTTGGGAACCTCCTTGAAATTGCCTTTATCTACGACGTATGTGGCTTTCATGGTCGCTATGGGTACTTCGTTGGCAGACCGTGCTTGGGGGCGTGAGAGCGCCGTATATCGCATCACAGGCGTATTGTCCGTGATAGGTGGTTGGTTCATTACGGCAGGGGCTGCTTTTACGATCTGTTTCATCGTCGCTCTTTTGATTTATTGGGGAGGTATTCCAGCTTTGGTCGCTATGATTGGTTTGGCGATCTATTCGTTGGTTCGTAGCCACTTCGCTTATAAGGCTAAATTGCGGAAAGAGGCATTGAAGGAGGAGGTGAATTCTACGGTGTCTAAACTTCGTAAGGCTACGGATACCCGTGAGGCTTTGGCCCTGTTCCGCGAGCATAGCCGTGAGGAATTACAATCCGATCTGGATTTTACGGCGGAAGTATTCGGTAAGGCGGTAAATGGATTCATGAATGAGAACCTCCGTGAGTTGCGCAAGGTCTTGACTGCCGTGGAGGAGAAGAAGATTCACTTGAAGCAAGTGAAACGTGTCGGTACGCTTGGCGTTACCCAATTGGATCACGATATCGCCGTGGAGAAGGGGCTTTATTATTATCAAGGAAATGACTTCGCCAGCGAGATCATATTCAGTATCCGTCGCTTGGCCGAGCCGCTGAAAGATCATATCGATAATAATTTCAGCCCGTTGAGTCCGGTACAGAAAGATGATTTTGGTAAGGTATCTGAACAAATCATCTCCTTCTTGAGAAATTGCGCTACTATGATCCGTAAAAACGATTATATTGGTTTTGAGGAGCTGATCGCTGAGTCGATTACCTTGATGAACCAACTTACCGCCTTGAAGAAAGGGGAGTTGAAGCGTATCCAAGGGCAGTCCGGCAGCACGAAGGTGAGCATGGTTTATTTGAACATGGTACAAGAGGCCCAGAACGTGGTTTCTTTTACGGCGAACCTTTTGAAGGTGAGCAGGAAGTTCCAGAAGGAATAATCAGTCTCTATTATATTGGGATGGTGGGAGACGGGGCATGCCCCGTCTCTACTGGTTTATAGGGTTAGCATCTTCTTTTCTTTGACTAAATCACTCTCGTCCATCCGCAGGGATGGGACTGTACACATCTTGATAAAATCTCCTGTTTGGCAAGTATAATCATAGTAGGCCTGTTGTTCCGGGGTAAAATCTTCTTTATCGATCAGTCCGCTTTTCCGGCTCATGAATTCATCGATCTCCGTGCTTTCTGATTCCTTGATAAGAAGGATTCGGCGGGCAATCGGGTTACGATTATAATCCTGCCCGATGTATAATCCTCGTAATTGGCGGGGATTCTTGAAAAATGGTATTTGCAGGTATATCGTTACCATCGTGAATTGGGGCGCTTGGTTCTCGTTCAGCATACAATGGAAATTCTGAGGATCGGGCATGATCCCGAATCCCCATTGAGCCTCTCCATAAGCGCTGATCCGCCCTACACGGACTTGATTATCCGAGGGGGAGAGTAGGAAGGGTTCCATCTTGAGGCAGTCCGAGGAGGAAGAAAGGCTGTAACTGGTATAGATTCCTTTGAAAGCCTCTATTTTAGAGGCGGAGAGCCGTGTCTCCTCCATCAATTGCTTGGCGAAAGGATTATCTTTTAGGCTATCTGGTTCGGCGAGCTCTATCTGGTCGAGGCGAAGGATCATCTCCTCTATATGGGAAAGCAAACGTTTTTTCGACACGTTATTCACTAGGGCGAGCGCCGAGTCCAGCGCTTCTTCCGGAGGGTAGCTTTTGATGCCCTCGAAGTAATTCGGCAATACGGTCGTATATAGGGAGGACAATACGCTGGGAGCCATATCGATCCTGTCGGCTATCTCTTTCATCTTGACTCCGTTGCTTCGTAGATATTCGATCTTTCGGTAGAATTCTTGAAGATTGTTCATGTGTTTATATTCTTGATTTACCTTACAAAATAAGAGGACATATGTTGCGTTTCCGTTTCATGAATGTTACATAAATATTTCTTTATAATTTATTGATTCCTAGTTGGCTATTAATAATATACATTCATGGGTTCAGTAATATGTCTGTAACATGGCGGCTGTACTTTTGCCTTCGAAAATAAAACGACAGAAAATTATGGACACTATGATACAGACAAATAAAACATCCCGGAGGCGGGTTTCCGACCTCTTCTTCATCCTATGGGCCGGAGGGGCCGCTTTGCTTTCTTATTCCTTGGTATATATGTTGCGTAAGCCTTATACGGCTGCCGCTTTCGAGGATCTGGAGGTATTCAATATGGACTATAAGGTGGCGGTTACGATCGTGCAGATCTTGGGGTACGTGGTGTCGAAGTTCATGGGAATTAAGTTGATATCGGAGTTGCGGCGGGAAGAGCGCTTGCGGTTCATCTTGATGTCCGTGGTGATGGCGGAGCTATCGTTGGTATTCTTCGGGTTGCTCTCTGCCCCTTATAATATAGCGGCGATGTTCTTGAATGGGCTTTCGCTGGGATGTATGTGGGGGATTATTTTCAGCTTTATAGAAGGACGTAGGATGACGGATGTCCTCGCTAGTTTGTTGGGCGTAAGTATGGTGATCAGTTCCGGTACGGCGAAGTCTGTCGGCTTATACGTGATGGATACATGGCAGGTCAGCGAGTTCTGGATGCCGGCTTTGATCGGGGCGGTGGTGTTGCCTTTGCTAGCCTTGTTGGGATATGCGCTAAACCGGCTTCCACAGCCTACGGAGGAGGATATCGCCTTGAAGTCGGAGCGGGAGACCTTGAACGGGCGGCAGCGTTGGGAGCTTTTCAAGAACTTCATGCCTTTCTTGACGATGCTTTTCGTGGCGAATATAGCGATCGTGGTGTTGCGGGATATCAAGGAGGACTTCTTGGTGAATATCATCGATATGTCTGATTACTCGCCTTGGTTGTTCACGCAAATAGATAGCGTGGTGACCTTGACTATCTTGGCGATCTTTGGTTTGATGGTGCTCGTGAAAGATAATTTTAAGGCGCTTTCAGTCCTGTACGGTTTGATTATTACGGGCATGATGGTCATGGTGTTCGTGTCGTTCGGGCAGGAGCGGATGGGATTGAGCCCGGTGACATGGCTTTTCTTGCAGAGCCTTTGCCTGTATATGGCTTACTTAACCTTCCAGACGATTTTCTTCGATCGCTTCATCGCTTGTTTCAAGATACGGGGAAACGTCGGTTTCTTTATTGTCTTAACAGATTTTCTGGGGTACACGGGTACAATACTGGTATTGGTGCTAAAGGAATTCGTGGGTACGAGATTGGACTGGGCGGTATTTTATAACCAACTTGCCGGATATGTAGGGATCTTTTGCTGCGCCACTTTTGTCGCTTCCTTCGTATATTTGCGGCAACGCTATCGCAAGGAGACCGCTTTATGTGGCTGCGAGGAAATAGCAACTCTTGAGCCTACCGAAAACAATGTCCTTACGATCGCTTAAACAGGAAAATTATTAAATACGATACATACAGAATATGAAGAAGATTTCAGGTGTCATTATGGATTGGGCCGGTACGGCCGTGGATTATGGATGCTTCGCTCCGCTGAACGCTTTCCTCAAGGTATTCTCGGAAGAGAAAGGGATTGATATCACTTACCGGCAGGCCCGTGAGCCGATGGGTCTCTTGAAGATTGATCATATCAAGGCGATTTTGAGCATGCCGGAGGTGAACGAGAAGTTCCGTGCCCTGTATAAGAGGGACTGGAACAAGGGGGACGTGGAGGAGATGTACGCTAGTTTCGAGAAACATTTGTTCGCTTCCTTGAAGGATTTCACCACTCCAATACCGGGAGTCTTGGAGACGATGGCGATGCTTCGCGAGCAAGGTATAAAGATCGGCTCTACGACCGGGTACACGGCGAAGATGATGGAGATTGTCCGTCCCGGAGCCGAGGCCAAAGGATATAGGGTAGATAATCTGGTGACACCGAACGAGGTCCCGGCCGGTCGCCCCGCCCCGTATATGATCTATAAGAATATGATAGATTTGGCGATTCCTTCCGTAGATCAAGTGGTGAAGGTAGGAGATACGATCGCTGATATTAAGGAGGGCGTAAACGCCAAGGTATGGAGCGTCGGTATAGTGACCGGTAGCAACGAGATGGGCGTGAGCGAGGAGGAATATAACAGCCGTCCGGCGGAAGAATGGGAATCTCTGAAGAAAGAGGTGCGTGAGCGTATGTTGGCGGCGGGGGCTCATTTCGTCTTGGATACGATCGCCGAGCTGCCCGCTTGCATCGAGAAGATTAACAACAGGAATTAAGCTTGATAACCGAATAGAATAAAACAATCATATGAGAAACTATTTATTATTGACACCGGGCCCGTTGAGTACGTCGCAGACGGTGCGTGAGGCCATGCTTCAAGATTGGTGTACGTGGGATAAGGATTATAACGAGGGTATCGTTACCCCGATCCGTAAAGGCTTGCTGGCGATAGCGGGACTGGACGGGGATGAGTACACCAGTGTCCTGCTGCAAGGTAGCGGAACGTATTGTGTGGAGGCTACGATCGGGGCTGCTGTCCGTCCGGAGGATAAATTGTTGATCCTCGCTAACGGTGCTTATGGCAAACGTATGGCGCAGATCGCCGATTATTATCATATCAATTACGTACTGGTCTCTTTGCATGAGACGGAACTGGTAACCGGCGAGGTAGCCCGACGTGCCTTGGAGGAACATCCCGGTATCACGCATCTCTCAATGGTACATAGCGAGACCACGACCGGTTTGTTGAATCCGATTGAGGAGGTAGCCGAGGTGATCAAGGGTCGGGGGATTACCTTTATCGTGGATGCTATGAGCAGCTTTGGCGGTGTCCCTATCGACGTGAAAGGTTTAGGTATCGACTTCTTGGTCAGTAGCGCGAACAAATGTATTCAAGGAGTTCCCGGCTTCGGCTTTATCCTCGCCCAAAAAGATAAATTGATGGCGACGAAGGGGAATGCCCGCTCGCTTTCCTTAGATATCTATGCCCAGTGGGAAGCGATGGAGAAAGGGGGAGGCAAATGGCGTTTCACGTCTCCGACGCACGTGGTTCACGCTTTCTACCAAGCCATGAAGGAATTGAACGAGGAAGGCGGTATCATGGCTCGTTATAAGAGATATCAAGAGAATCACCAGATATTGGTGGAAGGTATGCGTAGATTGGGTTTCAAGACCTTGCTGCCCGATGATGCCCAAGGGCCTATTATCACTTCGTTCTTATATCCTTCCGCGGATTTCGATTTCACCTCGTTCTACGCACGGCTGAAGGAGAAAGGCTTCGTGATCTATCCGGGTAAGATCTCGGATGCGGATACGTTCCGTATCGGTAATATCGGAGATATCTTCCCGAAAGATATGGAAGCCTTGATACAAGCGATTAAAGAGATCCGGTAATCGATGCCCGTAACGTAACGAGTCCTTCGGGGCCCATATTGAACAGCAAATCCGCTATACTCAGATTGGGGAGGAATCCGAATTTCTCCCGGAATACTTGATAATAAGGTTCCGGGCGGAAGGCGGGATCTTCCCCCTCGTGTTTCGGGCGGATCGCTTCCCGGAAATCGTTGGCTACCTTCGGCTCATACTGGTCGGTATAAACGACAGAGGGTTGCATGTCCAACAGGTCACAGACTAGACGGCGCAATTCCTCGTTGAAGTCGAGGAGGAACTCGTATTTCTTTTCGTAGAAAGGAGCGAAGTCATCGGCATAATACTCGAAAAACGGACTCATATTGTAGGCCGATACCAAAGCGTTCCAGTGTAGGTGCCGCCAGTTTCCGTGGTCGGAGATACGGATGTCCTTGGTCTGGCATTTCAAGGTATCCGGCTTGACGATGGGGATGGATAGGGAGAGTGGGCCGTTCGCGGCGGCGATGGAACAACGGTTACGATAGGTTTGCTTCACGTAATTCTCGGCGGTCTCGATACGGACCTCCGGGTATTGGAGCATCTTACAATATTGTTGTATGGGGCCTAGATAGGCGGTCGCTATATATACAGGTCGCATGATTAATGAACGGGTTTAAAGATTCGTTGTTTGTCGGGGCTGTACCAGCAGAGCCAAGCGTTGCCGACGATATGGTCGGCCGGTATGAAACCGAGATGGCGGGAATCTACCGCCTCGTTGGTATTATCGGACAGTACCCAATAGTAGTCTTGTTGGAAAAAGAAGAAATTAGTCTCCCGCCCGTCCAGATATAACTTTCCGTCACGGAAGGAAGCTTTACCATCCGTCTCCCGCATGATGATCTCCTTGCAGGCGGTGAGCGAGGCGGCGTCCAGCGGGTAAGCCCGGTCTTTCCGGGGGACGATCAACATGTATTCTTGCATTTGTTCCCCGATAAAATGACGGTTTATGGCGTCGGGCAATTCCTCCCTCAATTGATATTCCTCGAAAGCCGTGAGGCTGAGCATACTGCCGAAACTTTCCTGCCTGAAATCCCTAAGTGGGATGTCCAACTTCTCTAACGTCTCCAAGAACGTCTCCTTGGCGCTCAGTGTTATGAAATAGGAACAGAGGGAGCGAGGAGAGCGGGGGATTTTATGCCCGTTTATCGTATATCCGTCCATGCTGACCCGGATCGTATCGCCCGGCATACCGATGCATCGGCTGATGAATAAGGGAGCATCCGCTGAATCTCGAGAGAGCGGGCTGGTAAAAAGCACGACCTTGCCCCGGACGGGCTTATTCTTCCCCGGTATTTTATTGACTAGGATATAATCCCCTTTATGCAAAGCCTCTTCCATAGAGTCCGTGGAGATGCGATAGGACTCTATGCAGAAAAGGCGTATGAGCATGACGATCCCCGCGGCTAGTGCGAAAGCTGCCAGCCATTTCATGAGAACTATCAGGAATCGTTGGATTGTCATAATACGAAGTTTTCACCTCTTAATCCGGATGCACCCAACGGAACAGGCGGTTCCAACGGATACCACCGTCGAACAGGCTGCGATCCTTGTCCAAGGATAGCCAAACCAAGATCGGCTTGCCGACAATGTGATCCTCGGGTACGAAACCCCATGAGCGGCTATCCGCGCTATTATGGCGGTTATCGCCCATCATCCAGTAATAATCGTATTTAAACGTATAGGAAGTCTCGGGCTTGCCGTTGATGTAGACCTTGCCGTCCTTCACTTCCAAGGTGTTGTTCTCGTAATTCTTGATACAACGGCTGTACAACGCCAGATTACGTTCGTCCAACGGGATGGTAGCCCCTTTCTTCGGGATCCAAAGCGGCCCGAAGTTATCACGGGTCCAGCCAGTATTGTATCCGACCGGATAGGTAGGGCCGCCCAACGTCTCCGGCTCGATGATAACCTTCTTCACGGTAGGTAACTTCTCCGCTATCGCCAAGGCCTTTTTCGTGAGCGGCAGGCGATATACCGGGTTGTACTGTCCGTTCGCATTAGGCGTAAAGCCTAGGTATGACAATAGGTTTTGGTAATAACCGCCGCTGGAGGCCAGCATACGGTCATCCTTGCTTACGTCCATCAAACGGAATTGCTCCTCTGTGATCGGGGAACCGTCTGTTTCGATGAAGTAGTTGAACTGCATATCTTTCGGGTTCTCGGCGGGTTTACCGTCTATGTACACTTGGTTGTCTATGAGTTGGAGCGTATCACCCGGCATACCGATACAACGCTTCACGTAATTCTCCCGTTTGTCGACCGGGCGGTACATTACCTCGCCGAACGTGGCCTTATCCAATAAGATACGTTCCCGTCCGTACTCCTCGACCAAGGAGTAGTAATCCGGGTTTTGCACTTTCACGGCGATCGTGTCGCCTGCGGGGAAGTTGAACACTACGATATCATTACGTTTCACGTGGCCCAAACCTTTCACCCGTTTGTAGCCCCATTCCGGCCAATCCAGATACGATTTGCAGTTTAAGATAGGCAACGTATTTTGTACCAACGGGAAGGAGATCGGAGTGTTCGGAACGCGAGGGCCGTAACTTAATTTGCTGACGAACAGGTAATCTCCTACCAGCAAGGATTTCTCTAGGGAAGAACTCGGTATCTGATAGTTCTGGAAGACGAACAAATTGATGAAATAAACGGCTACCAGCGCGAATACGATATCGTCCACCCATTCCAATACGTTGCGTACCGTCGGGTTCTTAGACCGTTTCCAAGCTCCCCAAGGGATGTAGTGCGTCAAGAATATATCGACTAGGACGATTAATCCCAGCAGTAACCATAAGTTTTGCATCCAGATAGCGAACAACGTGTATAATACGGCCGCTATACTAAACTTGATCCATTGTTTTTTCGTGAACTTCTTCATCTTTTAGCTAATACGTTTAGAATTTGAATAAGTCATTCATGCCTAGGAAACCTTTCTTTCCGGCGGTAAACTCTGCCGCTATTACGGCGCCTAGCGCAAATCCGGCACGGCTCTTGGCATCATGCTTGATACTGATCGTATCCACGTCCGACTCATACGTGATCTCGTGGATACCCGGAACCTCACCCTCACGGATGGCGTGGATTGGTAGGTCGGTCGCGCTCTCGGCGTTCTCTAAGGTCCAGCGGTCTTTACGATCGATGTTTTCCAAGATTCCTTCGGCCAACGTGATAGCCGTTCCACTGGGTGCGTCCAGCTTGTGGATATGGTGAACTTCCGTCATTTTAACGTCGTAGGAGGGGAAGTTGTTCATGATTTTCGCCAGATACTTGTTCATGGCGAAGAAGATATTTACGCCGATGCTGAAGTTGGAGGCGTAGAAGAAGGTTTTGCCCTCTTTCTCGCATTTCTCCTTGATCTCGCCGATACGGTCCAGCCATCCGGTAGTACCCGATACGACCGGCACGCCTACCTCGAAACATTTCATATAGTTATTGAAAGCGGTAGCCGGGGTAGTAAACTCAATCGCCGCATCGGCGCTCTTGAACGCTTCTGAATATATATCCTCAGCGTTATTGATATCTATGATGGAAACAATTTGATGTCCTCTCTGGATGGCGATCTGCTCGATCGTTTTGCCCATTTTCCCGTAACCTATAAGTGCAATTTTCATACTTTAATTCAATTAATGTCGCAAATATACAGAAAATGAATTACATTTGAATCCAAAATCTTAACTCTGAAAGAATATGGAACGTTTATTACACTATGTTTGGAAATACAAACTCTATGCGAGTACTTCATTGGCTACCACCGAGGGGCTTCCCATCGCTGTTATCGATCCCGGAATACAAAACACCGACGCCGGTCCCGACTTCTTCAACGCCAAGATAAAGATTGACGGCACGGTATGGGCCGGAAGCGTGGAGATCCACGAAAAAGCTTCCGATTGGTTGCTGCATCATCACGATTCGGATAAGGCATATGACTCCGTTATCTTGCATGTAACGGGTGTGAATGACGCATCTATCTGCCGGATGAACGGTGAGCCTATTCCTCAATTGATATTACCCGTTCCGGAACCTGTCCGGAAAAATATCGATTGGTTATTGGCAAGAGAAGTGCCAGTTCCCTGTCTGGAACGGATTCAAGAAGTAGACTCCGTGCATCTGGCCTCGTGGATGGATACCTTACTCAGTGAGCGGCTGGAACGAAAGACAGAGGATATATACCGCCTGCTGGATCAGTACCAAGAGGATTGGAACGAGGTATTCTATATCCTATTGACCCGTAGTTTCGGCTTTGGCGTGAATAGCGACGCTTTCGAGTGGTTGGCGAAAAGCCTCCCCCTGCGATATATCCAAAAGCAAAGGGCTAGCGAGTCGCAAGTAGAGGCGATGCTTTTCGGACAAGCGGGTATGCTCTCGGAAGAGGGCTCCTGCCATTACTACCGTCTGCTGAGGCGAGAATATGAGTTTCTCCGCCATAAGTTCGATCTCAAGCCTTTGGATGACTCCTTGTTCAAAAGCCTTCGCATCCGTCCGACCAACTTCCCGCATGTGAAGTTGGCGCAACTGGCCGCTATCTGGCATCGGTACGATACGTTGTTCTCGATGATCCTGTCCGCTTCTTCTCCTAAAGAGATCAAGGATTATTTCCGTATCCAACCCTCGGATTATTGGAAGAATCATTATCATTTCCAATACGCCTCGGTGGAAAAAGATAAAATGATCGGGGAGAATGCCTTGAATATCCTGTTAATAAATACGGTAGTCCCTCTGTTATTCGCTTACGGCGGTCGAAATAAACTTCCTGAGTATTGCCTGCGTGCGACCCGCCTCTTGGAGAGTATCCCGCCGGAACGCAATCATATCGTAACCGCTTTCGCTCGATCCGGTATCGAAGTCCATAACGCTGGTGATACGCAATCACTCATCCAGTTAAAACGAGAATATTGCGAGAAGCGAAAGTGTTTGTATTGCCGGATTGGGTTTCGGCTGCTGAAACGGAGTGTTAATCCTCCTCCTTGATGGGGGCATGTATGTATTTGCCGTCTTTGTGGTTGTTGGTAATATAATGTACTATATATAAGTCATCCTGCCGGGAGAAAAATATATACCAAGTGGTATGCTTACTGCTTTTTCTTTTAAAAAAGGTATATTGTAAATTCTGCCCGTATCTGCTGAAATAGACTTGAGCGTAGGGGGTAAGATGATAATGTGGCGCATAGGGGATCGTTTTTACGAAGTCAATGATATCATCTACGATGTTTTCTCCATGTTCTATGTATGAGACGTAATCTTTCTCAAGTAAGGTTTGGGTTAAAACATCTAAAAAATCGTAAACTTCAGGGAGTAAGGCTACTTTATTGGTTTGCTTCATGGCTATGTTTTTGATTGAATAATTCTCTTAATCGTATTTTCGCTTCTTTCCGGAATGTCTCCGGGTCGAGTGCTCTTTCCCAATCCTTGTCAAATTGAGTTTGTCCGATAACTCCTAGCTGTTTCAATATAGGATTGATCATATCCCCATATTTCTTTAAGTCGATACGGACGTAGCTGTTGTTCCCTGCCGCGTCTTTCTCCAATTCGATACCTGATACTTCTGACATAGTTGCTCTATTTATTTGGTTATATTTCTATTAGACGCAAAGATAAAACAAATAATCGAAATATGTTCATAATGATAGGTTTATCTCAAAATGCTGATAATCCTTCAATGAAGTCCAATCACCGCCCCATTCAAATCCGGCCTCAGTGAAGAGTTTGTACGCCAAATCATCATGGTCTATTTTATACGGGATGTCGGTTCTGCTCTCGCGGTCGAAAGCATACGGTTCGGCAGTGGTAGGCTCAATGTGCCAAGTACCGTCGTCTTTTCGCTTGACGTATGGATTGTAAAGCGTGTTGATGTCGATGGCAAGCCCAAGGCCATGTTTGGATATTTTAGTGGTCGAACCCGTCATGAAGCGGAAATTGAATGAGGAGGAGTTGTTCGCACGCATCGCTGTCTCATCATTGGCGCCATAATTATCGATCAACGCCATCCTCTCGATCCGGTAGCCTGCTTCATAGAGCTGGCGAAATATTCCCAGTACTTTATCCGCGATAGCGGCGTTTACTACCATCTCGCCGCATTGCGGCAATCCATCGGCATTGCGATGCAGCACTTTCAGGTAACGGAGATCGGATCTGTCCAAGGGACAATCCTCTTTCCACGATTTCAGCCACATGCGGTCGAAAACGTCGTCGCTGATTTCCTCTGATTTGAACCAAGCATCCAAACCAGTCCGGTTGATTTCAGATTCATCGACAATCATCTCCGCTTTCCATTCGACAACATGAGTGGGCTCAGACTCATCACTTGAGCAAAACGAAAAAACAGCCAATTGCATAAAACAAAACGCAAAGCATATCAGAAAATGTTTCATTAGTATATTTTTTATTTAAGTTTCGCAAATAAATAATGTATTATCAGCCAGCCAGCTTAGAAGATAAAGCCTGATACCTTTTGCTGGTAAATCATTTCGGATTTAATGTCCGAAGCAGCCTTATATGAAATTTGCGAAACAAATGTAGTATAAAGTTTATAAAAGGAGGGAAATTTTAGACCTATAAATAACCCAGTATAGCCTCCCTCCTTGAAGGATATATACTGCGAGTGGCATAGGATATATACTTCATTGGCAAAGTGAGTATATCTTCTATGGCATGTGTGTTAGGGTCTCTGCGTTTGTTCCATCAAATTGTGCTTTTATTAGGAATAGGTTAGGTATAGCTGTCTTCTTGTCGAAAAGAGGCTGCTTATCGTGACAAGTGATATAAACGAAAAGAATGGGATTAATCATATCCCCATATTTCTTTAGGTCAATACGGATGTAACTGTTGTTCCCTGCTGCGTCTTTCTCCAATTCGATACCTGATACTTCTGACATAGTCGTTGTATTTATTTGGTTATATTCCTATTAGATGCAAAGATACTGTTTTATATAAATGCCCGCTTCATTTTTAGTGATTTATTTTACAATAAGTTCGATACGAATTGCCATTTTGTAAATGATTGATAACCAATTTCAGAAAAACACGTACATGTTTTTTGCGAAACACTATGGTGTTTTTTCGAAAACATGTACGTGTTTTCTGGAAAACAAGCTAATGTTTTTTCCTGTCTGAGTTGCGATGACATACTTTAAGAGAAAAAAATGACAATAAGGGCTTCTGTTTACTGTCTTACAAAAATTAGTTGATATGAAATCCGTGATGTGGGAATATCCGGACAATGCTTTATTTATAACATGATATGATTAAAAAAAATCTCTCTTTATCTACTCAAATATCTTGGAATAGTTAAATATAAGACCTATATTTGTTGATAGGATTTAACCTATTGTTAATAAAGAGAGGAAGGTGGAAGTAAACAAAAATTTTATCATGTTATTGGCATATTTATGCCTTAGTCATATACTGACGAATATTCGGGGATACGGAGTACTATATATGCTTGATATCTCTGAGGTTGGATCGGGAAGTTATCAGTTAACTGGTAAGGGCTTTGGGAGGCTATCTTTATGGAGTTATTGAAAGATAGTTTTTATATCGAATATTTATGAACGTGCAATATGGGATGGAGTATGAGTAAGAGGTATATACTGAGGAGTAAATGGCTTTTGTCTATGGCTGTTCTTTTATTATTTGCGACAACCAATGCGCAGGAGATTACAAAGGAAAAGAAACCACGTAGGTTTGGTATTGGTATCTCCTATGGTTTTAAAGATCGGGTGAAGGAGCTAATACATCCGATAGAGCTTACGGTACGGTATAATCTTTCAGAAAAGCATTCATTTTATGTGAATGTGCCGTTGGGATGGAAAAGTTGGAGAGACGATTATGCTTCCGTAGATCCCGTCATACGGGGTTACTATACTCATAAAATGCGATTGTATGGCTTGGGCATTGGATATGATTATTCCATTGTGTCGTATAAGAACTTAGATCTGTTTGCGGGTGGAGGATTGGAATACCAAAGATTCTATTTTCGATATCAGGAGGTTCAAGAAGGAAAGCCTTACCCTTTTCTGAGAGATAGATTCAATGATTATTCTTTATATCCCAAAGTGGGATTGAGATATACGTGGCGATTTGTAGGTGTTGAGTTTGATTATAGATGCTATTTCTCCGTGAGAGGGTTGGATCATTATTCCGAACAATTCTCAGAACTTCCTCGTGAAGTGGACTATGATACACATATCGATCATGCTTTTCGATGTGGAGTGTATTTTTTGTTTTAAACCTTTAAATTGATTTATTATGAAACGAATGAAATTGTTGTTATCCGTTTTGGTATGTTTTTTCAGTATAGTTAGTGCGATGGCACAGCATCCAGTGTTAAAACCAGACAAAGACGTACCAGAGTTCGTTACTCCAAAAATGGGATATTATTATGTATTGGATGCAGGGAGTAATATTGCCCGAGTAAATTGGACTGTCTCGGGTGGGTCTTTTTCCCTTGGTTCATCCCAAACCTCAATCCCCGGTGGGAATTTCTATGGTATAACCGTATATTGGGATAATGTGAAGTCTACAAATGGTAGTACTCCTCAAGGGAAATTAACGGCTGAAGTTTATTATAGTTCGGGAGTTAGCGGAGTGCAGTCAGCCCCTTGCACTCAAAAAATAAAAAGTTTGAATGGGGTGACTCCGCCTCCTTTAGTGTCAACCGCATTTTCTAATTTGGATTATGGAATCCAAAATATGACGGTGAAACTTGATCGAGAATTTAATTATCCAGGGAAAAATTCAGACGGAAAAGTAAATCCAGTATTGTTATATGAGTGGACTTTACCTGAAGGATGGAAAAGTGGTACTCAAACAGGTGTATTTACTACTTCTTCTGAATCCATCAATATTACGACAAATAATGTCGGTACAGGGACAGTCAAGGTACGTGGTGTAAATCAAGGTGCTGAATTTGATAAAAGTGGGTATTCCTCTATATCTTTCACTCGTAAATTTGGCTTTACGGCTTATCCTACTTCTGTTCCTTTTGGAAAAATTCAGACTAATACATTTACCACTCAATTAGTGAAAGGAATGACTTATGAATGGAGTACGCCCTCCGGATGGAAAATCAATAATGGAGGAAATACGAAGGAAGGGTTGGAATTGAATAGCGTAAGTATCACCTCAAGTGTGTGCCCTACAGATGGAATAGTTAAGGTCCGGTTGAAGAAAAATGGTGAAGTATCTCAATGGTATAATTGTCCTTATAAAGGAATTTCAGATCCGGCGATAACTTCTACAGCTGCTTACCAATTTGAATATAGTACGTTAGCGTTGGATGTCGCTTCTTCTTCGTTAAGCAAGGCTACATGGTCCGGAACGGGTGTATATGTGGCATCAGGGCAAGGAACAGCTGCCCCTAAAGTGATATTTACGAAGTCCGGATCTGTTACGGTGCAAGCTGTTGTTAGCTTGTCGGGTTGTTCCGGTACGCGAACTATCTCTAAAACATTTACCGTATCACCTTTCCGTTATCTGATTTCTGGAGAATCCGTGATTTGCTATAATGGTAATTATACGATTAGTAATGTAACTGTTCCTTCTGAGGTACAATTGACTTGGAGCTATACTAATGGCAAGCTAGAGATACAGGGAGGACAGAGTACGAAAACAGTATCTGTAGGGATAGCTCCGGGTAAGTTTGGAGATGAGTGGATACGCTTGACCGCTAGTTTAGGAGGACAAAGTGCTGCGGTATCTAAAGCGATTTATGCAGGATATCCAACAGTAACTAAAGTTACCGGACCTTCGAGTGTACGCCTAAATCAAGGGGGGAGTTTTATAGCGAATCCTCTTTATGATAATAGTGTTTGTGAGTATAAATGGACCGTATCACCAAGTCAGGGAGCGAGCCAATCTCCTTCTCGTAATACAAATTATATAACATTCTCGATTCCGGGCAGTTATTATATAGCGTGTCGTGCTTATACTACTCAGTGTGGGGCGGCGGGCTCTGCGGCATCAACAACTGTATCCGTGCAAAGCTCTTATATGGTTTATTCTGATGGATCCAGTAAAATTGTGGATGTCATAGAAAATCAATTAGAGAATGACGAGTCATCTATTTTGTCTGATGTGGTTGTTTCAAATCAAGTTTCTTATCAGCTATATAATCAAGCGACAGGCCTATTAGTAGCTGAAGGGAAAATGGAACGAAGCGGGGGTACGCTTGATTTTAGTCAAGTGAATTCCGGCATATATATTTTAAGGATACAAGTAAGCGATGCGATTTTTGAGGTTCATAGAGTAGCGTTCAAATAATTGAGATACTTGTAGAGCCCCTATCTCTTTTATTTAATAGGAGATAGGGACTTTTTCATTTTAAGATAGATTAATTAGCGTATATATCCTTATCGTTCACGGGATTTTTCCCTATTTTTGTCCCTCAATTGAAAATGAGAACGTTGAATGGAAGATAAATACGTGAGAAATAGTTTACGGTTCTTTATAGGGGTACTTCTGTTGGTCGTGTTGTATTCGTGCGCGAATATAGCCTCGCCGAACGGAGGGCCTTATGATGAGGCTCCGCCTAAGTTCGTAAGCAGTACGCCGTTGCCCGGCCAGATAAACTATAAGGGAAAGAAGGTGGAGATTATTTTTGATGAGTTGATCCAGATCGATAAGCCTACCGAGAACGTGATCATCACTCCACCCCAAATGGAGCAACCCGTTATCCGGGCGAACGGCCGGAAGGCGGTCATCGAGCTGATGGATACGTTGAAGGAGAATACGACCTATACGATAGACTTTACCAATTCGATCTCCGATAATAATGAGAAGAATGTATTGGAGAATTATTCCTTTGCGTTCTCTACCGGCGAATCCATCGACAGTATGGAGGTGTCCGGAGTCTTGCTGAACGCCGAGAATCTAGAGCCTATGCCGGGTATTACGATCGGCGTGCATACGAATCTGGAGGATTCCGCCTTTACGACGATCCCATTTGTCCGTACTTCCCGTACGAACGACAAGGGAGAGTTTACGATTCGTAATATGGCCCCCGGGACCTATCGGATCTATGCCTTGGAGGATGTGATGCGCTCCTACAAGTACAGCCAGCCCGGGCAGCAGATCGCTTTTTACGATTCCTTGATCGTCCCTGCGTTCGAGTTGACGACCCGTCAAGATACGATTTGGAAAGATAGCTTGACGATCGATACGGTGATGACAGTCGGTTATACCCATTTTATGCCGGACAATATCGAGTTGCGCCTGTTTAAGGAAAAAGTAGAGCGTCAATATATGTTGAAGCCGGAGCGTACGGATGAGAAAATACTAACCTTGCGTTTCAATACCTCCTTGGATACTATTCCGGTACCGGTTCCTTTGAATTTCACCCCGGCGGATAGCAATTGGTATTTCTTGCAGACAGCGGAGGAAGGAAAAGCCGTGCATTACTGGTTGACCGATTCTTTGATCTGGAAGCAAGATACGCTGCAAGTGGAGGTGAATTACCTGAAAAGCGATTCCATGAATATACTTCGTCCGCAGACCGATACGGTACAATTTACCGTGCGTCGCCGTCCTGTGGAGAAGAAGAAAAAGAAAAAAGACGATGAGCCGGAACCCATCGAGTTTCTGGGAATGAACGTAAACGCTTCCGGTTCGATCAACCTGTATGATACGGTCGCTGTTACGTTTAGCGAACCGGTAGCGGGGTTAACGAAAGATCATTTTTATCTGGATCAGAAAGTGGATACGCTTTGGGAAGCCGTTGACTTCGATTTCTTTCCGGATACGACGAATTCCTTGAATTTCTTTATCAAGCGCCCGTGGAAGTATGGAGAGGAATACCGTTTGGAAGTAGATTCCGCCACGATATTCAGTGCCTATGGTAAATGGAACGATGTGTATAGCGGGGAATTCAAGATCAAGAAGGAAGATGAGTACGGGCATTTATATATCAATATCGAGGGAGCGGATACCACCGCTTTCGTGGAATTATTGAATAGCAGCGACCAGCCGATCCGTAAGGTGAAGGTAAAAGATGGCGGCGTGCTTTTCATGGACTTGAAACCGGATAAATATTATGCCCGTTTAGTATTAGACGTGAATGATAACGGTGTCTGGGATACCGGTAATTACGCCGATAAACGGCAGCCGGAACTTGTCTTCTATTGCCCGAAGATATTCAATATCATGCAGAACTGGCAAGTGGAGGAGACTTGGAATATCAAGGCTACACCGATGAAACGGCAGAAACCGATCGATATCACGAAGAATAAACCGAAAGAGCTAACGAAAAAGAAAAGAGATTACAAAAATGAGGGAACACAGTCTTCGTCCAATAGGAACAGCGGTGTGGGCGGCTTGCGCTTCTAAACTGTATATATGCGTTTTCTTTTTGTGTGTAGCGAGTCTTACGTCTTTGCGGGCACAAACGTTGCCGTTATCCCATGGGGAACGGGTGGATTACGATCTTTATTTCAAATGGGGGCTGATCATGTCGAAGGCCGGATTGGCTACCCTTTCCGTGAAAGAATCGGAATACCAAGGAGCGCCGTCATGGCATTATAACCTGTTGTTCCGCTCTGCCGGCGTGATCGAGAAAGTCTTTAGGATGCGTGATACGATGGATTGCCATTACTCAAAGGAGCCTCGGCTCTTGTTCAGCTCGAAGCGCACGAACGAGGGAGACTACTATCTGGTGGATAATCTCCAGTTTGAGTATCAAGGAAGCGGTAGGATCGATATCCACTCGCATCGCCATACATTAAAGGAGACGAAGATCGACACGATGCTAATGGCGAAAGGACGTGTATTCGATATGCTGGGAGCTACGATGTATCTCCGTTCGCTGGATTGGCGGACGATGAGTTATGGTGCGGAGTTCCCTTTCATGATCGCTATCGGTCGGGAGCTCGTGAACGCTCGTTTCCGCTATACGGGACAACAGATCGTCGAGCATAAGGAGGCGAAATTCCGTACCCGCCATTTCTATATCGATATCTACGATGAGGCATTTACCCAAGCCAAGGAAGCGGCGGAGGTTTGGATCGGTGATGACGAGAACCATATCCCGGTAAAGATCCGGGCGAAACTGAAGATCGGGGCGGCGGAGGTCTATTATAAAGACTCCTATAACCTGCGTGCCCCACTTACTTGCCGTATCGTGGTGCAGAAGAAATGAAAGCTTTTTAGATAGGCTTGTGTTTCTCGCACCCAGCTCATCACGGAGCTGGGGCGAGAGCTTTTTATATTGATAGGGTAGTTATCGTGATCGTGTAGCATTGATGTAGACAAATATAAAAGATGTTTTATAATAAAGGGGGCTCATAAAGGCAGAGGTTATGACATGTGAATAATTTGTTTATGACATATTGTTTATTTAGATTGATTTATAATGTGTTGCGTATAAGCATAAAAAAGCGAAAGCCTTTGGGAACAAACCCCAAAGGCTTTCGCTTTTTATAGAATTTCTTTTTTAAACCAACGGAGTGAAGGGTAATTCCGTGTCTTTGCGGTAACCTGTACCATTAAAAGTCGCGATTAATTCTCCGGCTTCATTGGTGATACGGACTTCGCAATTCGCCAGTCTCTTATGGCTGAACGCTTCTTTCGCTTCCGCATATAAATATCCCTTACTCTCCGCCTTAAAGAAATTGATGTTTGAGGTAATGGATAATGTCAGGCGTGCGTGGCTATTAGTCGCCGCGGCGAAAGCCAGATCCGCCAACGTGAAGATCGCCCCACCTTGACATACGCCTCCACCATTTAAATGTTCGGGCTTGATGAGCATACGCGCCTTGGCGTAACCGTTGCCCGTTTCTAATAATTCAACGCCCGCAAGCAAGGCGAATTTATCGCCTTGAAGAAATTCATGGATTGTCATAACCTCTTACTATTCGCTTGGTGGATTATTTGCTTAGTTTCCATTCCGCACCATCCTTGGTATCCTTTATCTCGAATCCCATCGCGGTTAATTCGTTACGGATCTTGTCGGAGGTGGCCCAGTCTTTATTCGCCTTGGCTTGCTGGCGGATGGATAATAATAAGTCTACGGCCTTGCCAAAAGTCTCATAGCTGTTACCACCGGCGGAAGCCTCGTCTTTCATGCCAAGGATATCGAACAAGAATAAATGGAATACCTCTTGTAACTCTTTCAAGTCTTCCTCGGACAGAGTAGCCTTACCGTCTTTTACGGAATTGATCGCACGGGCGGCATCGAATAGATGAGAAATCACGATCGGTGAGTTCAAATCGTCATTCATGGCCTCGAAACATTTCTCACGAAGACCTTTCGTGTCTACGGTAGAGGTAGCGGACGGCTGCAACTTCATCAAATGTCCGTATGCCTCCATCAAGCGTGACAAGCCCTTCTCGGCAGCTTGCAAAGCCTCATTGCTGAAATCAACCGTGCTGCGGTAATGCGCTTGCAGGATGAAGAAACGGATGGTCATGGCGGAATACGCTTGTTGCAAGGAGGGATGATCACCCGTGAAGAATTGCTCCAGTGTGATGAAATTACCTAATGATTTACCCATCTTCTGCCCATTGATGGTGATCATATTGTTGTGCATCCAATAATGAACCATGTCATCCCCTTGGGAAGCCACGGCTTGCGCGATCTCGCATTCATGGTGCGGGAAGATCAAGTCCATGCCACCCCCGTGGATGTCGAAATGCTCCCCGAGGTATTTCTTGCCCATAGCGGTACATTCGCAGTGCCAACCGGGGAAGCCGTCGCTCCACGGAGACGGCCAACGCATGATATGTTCCGGCTGGGCGCATTTCCAAAGGGCGAAGTCGATGGCGTTATGCTTCTCGTCCTGCCCGTCCAACGCACGGGTCGTATTCAACATATCCTCGATATTGCGACCCGAGAGGATGCCGTATTTATGATCTTTATTATATTTCTCTACGTCGAAATAGACGGAGCCTTGACTCTCGTAAGCGTAGCCGTTATCCAGAATCTTCTTGACTAACTCGATTTGTTCGATAATATGTCCGGAAGCGTGCGGCTCGATGCTGGGAGGAAGTACGTTCAGCGCATCCATCGCTTGATGATAACGATTGAGGTAATATTGAACCACTTCCATCGGCTCCAACTGTTCTAGCCGTGCCTTCTTGGCGATCTTATCCTCCCCATCATCGGCATCGTGCTCCAGATGCCCTACATCCGTTATATTACGTACATAACGCACTTTATATCCTAGGTGGGTAAGGTAACGGAATAGCAAGTCGAACGTGATCGCCGGACGTGCGTGTCCCAAGTGGGCGTCACCATAAACCGTGGGGCCACATACGTACATACCTACATGCGGCTCGTGCAGGGGTATGAATTGCTCCTTCTTTCTCGTAAGCGTGTTGTAAATATTCAATGGATGTTCCATATTCTATTATATATTTAGGAATCGCGAACTTACATAAAATCCTTGGTATTATCAAGCTGATCGTGAATAGTCTGTAGTTTTCATAGGCATTCATTGACTCTTGATGACTTCCGACGGATTCTCATTGGCTGCCTTACATACCTGTTCACGTATCGTACCTAGAACCATGCTGGTAATGGTGATGAATATTCCCACCAACCACCAGATATGGATTTGGATGCGATAGGCGTAGCCTTGCAACCAGTAGTTCATGACGAGATAGCTGATCGGGAAAGCGATGATTCCGGCGATGACAATTAATCGCATGTATTCCTTGAAGAACAAGAAAATGATCTCGGAGGCTTTCGAGCCTACTACTTTCCGGATAGCGATCTCTTTACGCCGCCGTTTCGTGGAGGCTGTAGCGACGGCGTAGATGCCGAACAAGGAGATTAGCAAACAGGCGAAAGCGAGGAACGAGAATATTTTCAGCCCGACGATCTCGGATTGGTTCAGTTGATCGTAAAGCGTTCCGATCGGGGTGATCCGGGTATCCGCTAATGTCGGGTCTATCTTGGGCAGTAGCTCCGTGATATGGTGGGCGATGTTTCCTTCCTCGCCCGGTATGACCCGGATATACAGATTATTCACCAGTCCACCCGAAGGAATGAATAGCATCGGATGGATACTTTCCCGGAAAGATAGCGCATGGAAATCGTTGACGACACCGACGATCTCGTATTCTTTGATCACGCTGAAATCTGACCACCACGGCATACGGATGATGCTGCCGACTGGGTCTTGTAAGCCCATGGCACGAACCGCCGACTCGTTGAGCACGACACTAAGTTCGTTGCCTTCTGTCCACCATCGGCCCATTAACATCTTTAGGTCGAAGGTCTCACCAAATCGGTGATCGGTTCCATAGAGGTGGAAGTCCACCTTTGTGTCCAGCGGTTTTCCCTCCCATTCCACATTCGTGAAGATCGCCATGGGATCGACATGATGTTGAGGCTTAAAGTTCGTGTCGGTGAAACTTTTGACCTGCGGCAGGGCACTTAACTCTTGCATCAACGTGGATTCTATTTTCCCGGATACGTCTACGAAGCCGGATAGTTGGATAAGGCCTTTTGGATCGAAACCTAAATCTTTTTGATTTACGAATCGCATTTGCTCCATGACAACCAGTGATGCTACGATGAACAGGATACTGATCATCAATTGTAAGGTCACGGCCATGCGGCGTAACAAAAGGGGTTTGACTGTCTCTTTGGGAACGAGCGAGGTGGTTGCCGTATGGCTGAACTGCCCGAAGAATACTAATCCTGCACATTGGAGGATGAGGAATGTACCTATACCTACCCCTGCGAAAAGAAACAGGAACCGGCCCATCTCCAAATCAATCTCCAGCCATCGGGCGAAAAGCGGCTTGACTTGGACTATGAAGATCAAGGCTACCAACAAGGATGCAAGTACGGAACAGCCTAGTTCGACAGACATTTGTTCGATCAATTGCTTTCTCGTTGCGCCGTTGACCGTCCGTAAACGCCATTCCCGCACACGTTGCCGAAAGAGATCCATATAGGAATTCAAGAAATTGAAGAGGGCGGCAAACAATAATAGGGCACCAGATACGACAAACAAGCCGATGAAATTTAAGGTAAAGGGTGTATCTTCATTCAGATGATGCCGGATCTCACGGATGGGGAGTGTTCGCAACTCGATCTCCTTGTTCACCCCGATACGTTCAGGTAGCTCTTTTAGTTGATTGGCGAAGGCTTTTGGGTCTGAGCTTGGATGGAGTTTCACGTATAAGTCCATCACGAAGAAGCTCCATTGTGCCTCTGGAGGTAACTGGGAGAAATGCTGTATCATGTTATGGTTGATGATCGCGTCGAACGGTAGATTGGTATGGGTTGGTGGGTCTTTCACCACAGCCGTGACGATGTAGGGAGGTAAGGAGGCTCTCATCAAGGTGTGTATAGGTTGCCCAATCGCCTTTTCCGCGTCGCCAAATAGACGGACCGCCGTACGTTCGCTCAAGATCATGTTGTTTACGATTTGTAGCGGATGATTCATTTCTCCACAAACGAAAGATTGCGGGAATACCTCTAGGAACGTGCTGTCTGTATAAAGCATATTCATTTGGATATAAGGAGTCGCTTGGGTTCGGCAGTTTTCGGTTGAAAGCATAAGCGTGGTGGAGGCTTCGATAGCTGGGACTTGCTCTCGTAAGCTATTCTCGATACCTTTCGAGGCTCCTTTGTTCACTTTCCCGGATTGTTTCTCGGCGCTATAGACACGGTAGATGGATTCGGAATCCTTGTAGAAAGAATCGTAAGTGGTCTCATGATCCATCCAATAGAGTATGGGCACGAAACAGACGAGGGCGAAAGCCAGCCCTAGGATACTGATGGAGGCGCTGACTTTATACTTCCAGATGTTTTTGAAGGCAATGACACAGTAATGTATTAACATGGCAATTCCGTTTTTTGATGATATCGCTGATGACTCAATTTCGCTGAATCCGATTCAAATATCATGCCATAAATGTAACGTATTAGAAAATAGAATCATAGAAAAATCTGTATTTCTTCATGTAGTGCGATAGCGTACATTTTTTGTGCGATAATGCACGTACAAGCTGTCTTTATTCCCTTTATCTTTGTCCGTATGGAAGAAAAAGGAAAGATATTGATCATCGACGATAATAAGGATGTGTTGTTCGCATTGAACTTACTGTTGGAGCCGTACATGCAAAAGGTGAAGGTAACGACACAACCGGCACGCATTGAGTATTTCATGCGAACGTTCCAACCGGACGTGGTCTTGCTGGATATGAATTTCCATCGGGATGCCGTGAGCGGGCAGGAGGGTTTTGAGTATTTGGGACAAATCTTGGAGATCGATCCGCAAGCGGTCGTGATCTTCATGACGGCCTATTCGGATATAGAGAAGGCGGTCAAGGCCATTAAGGTAGGAGCTACCGATTTCATCTCCAAGCCGTGGGAAACGGAGAAGTTGCTGGCTACCCTCTCGTCGGGCATTCGATTGAGCCATTCCCGTAAGGAGGTCGGACGTTTGCGGGAGCAGATGAAAGCCATGAAGGCGGACGACACATTGCCGGAATTGATCGGTGAGTCGCCAGCGATGCTGAAGGTAAAGGATACGATCTACAAACTCGTGGAGACTGACGCGAATATATTAATTACCGGCGAGAGCGGTACGGGAAAAGATTTGGTGGCTCGTTTGTTGAGGCATTACTCGCCCCGGCGTGACGATGCTTTCGTGACGATCGACTTGGGAAGTATCCCGGAACAATTATTTGAGAGTGAGTTGTTCGGCTATGAGAAAGGTGCCTTCACGGATGCCCGAAGATCCAAGTCGGGACGTATGGAGATGGCTTCCGGCGGTACGCTCTTTCTGGACGAGATCGGGAATCTATCCTTGCCGATGCAATCTAAATTGCTGACGGCTATAGAGAAACGTCATATCACCCGTTTGGGAGCGGTGGAACCGATCTCGATCGATGTTCGTTTGATCTGCGCCACCAACGCCAATCTGCGTCAGCTGGTGGGCGAGGGGAGTTTCCGGCAAGACTTGCTCTATCGGATCAATACCATAGAGATAGCCATACCACCGCTGCGTGAGCGGGGAGAGGATATCTTGATGCTGGCCGATCATTTCCAGAGGCTGTATAGCCGGAAATACAAGAAAACGATCAAAGGGTTGAGCCGGGAGGCGGGGAGTAAGCTGATGAAATACCCTTGGCCCGGTAATGTCCGGGAGTTGCAGCATGTTTTGGAGCGAGCCGTGATCTTGAACGAGGGTATGGTGCTGAGACCGGATGATTTCCCTCTCTATACAGCCTCTTACGAGCGGAAGAAGGAGCTGGACCCTGATTTGAATCTGGAACAAGCCGAGCGGAAAATCATTGAGCGAGCCTTGCGGCAAAGCAACGGTAATATGAGCTATGCCGCCGAGCTATTGGGTATCACCCGTTTTTCCTTGTATCGTAAAATAGAGAAGTTCGGCTTATGAGATCGTATGCGTTCACGGTCATCTCGCACATCCTAGGCATCGTCTTGTCTACGGGACTCCTGTTCTATTGCGTGCATGAGGAGATTATCTTTTGTCCTACTTTTTGCGGGATCGCGATCTTGTATTTCTCGATTCATCTTTATTTCATACAGATGCGGCAGGTGAAGTATTGGCGTTATGTGGTGGATTGCTTGCGGCAGCAAGACTTGATCCAGATCGTTCGTTCACCTTACGAGGATAAGGTGATGCGGGAGTTGGCGGACGATTTGTCCGAGGCCCTGCGATCTTTGCGTGGCCGATTGATGGACGAGGAGGTGAGGCGGCAGTATTTTGAGAGTCTGTTGAATAAGGTGGACACTGCCGTACTCGTTACTGACAGGGAAGGGGCTATTGAATGGAAGAACCGGGCCGCCGACGCGTTGCTGGATACGAGGTGTCGGTTACCCAATGAGTTCTTGGAGGCTATCAAGGCGGGGAAGACGGTGGTGCGTTACGGAAAACCATCCGTTCCGCAAGATTGGGCGATCGATGCCACTCGTATCGACTTGCGAGGTTGCGAGCGTTGGATCGTCAGCTTGAAGAACATCCATTCTACCTTGGAGCGGAATGAGATGGAGGCTTGGCAGAAATTGATCCGTGTCTTGACGCACGAGATCATGAACTCCATCACACCCGTTATCTCGTTGTCCGAGACCTTGAGCAAACGTTGCAAAGCAGATCCGGATGATGTCCGGAATCGTTCGTATATCCAGCATGGGGTGAATGTCATCCATCGCCGGAGTAAAGGGTTGCTGGATTTCGTTGAGAATTACCGGAGATTGACCCGGATCGCCTCTCCGGTAAAGACCCGTATCTTAGTGAAAGATTTCTTTTCGGATTTAAGGCGTTTGTGCCCGGAGCCTTTTATCCGTTTCCGCTTGCCGGATGAGCCTCTGGAATGGTTTGCGGATCGGGCGCAGATGGAGCAGGTCTTCTTGAACTTACTGAAGAATGCTTGTGAGGCTTGTGCGGAAAAGTCAAACCCCGAGATTATCGTGGCGGCTCAGCGGGAGGGAAACGAACTCGTCTTTACCGTGCGAGACAACGGTATCGGTGTCTTACCCGAGGTTATCGACCGGGTTTTTGTACCTTTCTTCACCACCAAGCCCTCCGGCTCGGGTATCGGTTTAAGCATCTGTAAGCAAATAATCACCTTGCATGGCGGCCATATCTCGGTAGAATCCGAGAATGGAAAGGGTAGCTGTTTCTTTTTGTACTTTAATTGATTATCAGTCTATTGCAGTTTTTCTAAATTTCTTATACGGAAAACTTTAGTTTCTTCAAGGAAAAACTTTCGTTTCTATATAGGGAAACAAAAGTTTCTTACTGAGGAAACTTTTGTTTTATTAGGAGAAAACTCAAGCGGCTATTATAGGAGATTCGTGATAGGATTCATGAGACGGAAAGTTATTGTCTGTTTTTAGTGCGCTTACCCTGTAAAATACATACCTTCGCGGATATATTTAATTGATTTTCTATGAAATGGTATCTATGGGGGGCAGTTGTCCTGCTTTATTCCCTGTTTGGAAGCGCTTGTTCTACGGAACGGAGGTATGATTTGTCGGCTTATGGTTTATCCCCGGTCGAGAATGTGGATAATGCGCCCGCTATGGCGAGGGCATTGGAGCAGATACGGGAGAAATGCGAGGAAAACCAGACAATTGTGGTGACCTTGCCTAAGGGCCGCTATGAGTTTTATCCCGATAGCGCGGCGGAGCGTGTCTATTTCATCTCGAATCATGATCAAATGAATCCGAAGAAAGTAGGTTTGCCTTTCGAGGGGATGAAGAATATGGTGTTCGACGGGCAAGGCTCGGAGTTAATCTTCCACGGCAGGATGTTGCCGGTCTCTTTGCTGGATTCGAGGAATTGTGTCTTGAAGAATTTCAGTATAGACTTCAAGCATCCTCAGATTTCACAGGTAAAAGTGGTGGAGAACGATACGCTGAAAGGCGGGATCACCTTCGAGGTGGCTCCGTGGGTACGCTATGAGATACGGGATAGCGTGTTTGTAGCGAAGGGAGAAGGCTGGGAGTTGACTCCCGGTTCCGGTATCGCCTTCGAGGGAGATACACGTCATTTGGTGTATAATACAAGCGATATCCCGGTAGGCGTGCGGGGCTTGATCGAGGTTTCTCCAAGGCTGATAAAGTCTCCCTGTTGGAAAGACAGCCGTTTGGTGCCCGGTACGGTGATCGCCATGCGTTCTTGGGAACGTCCGGCTCCCGGTGTCTTCCTGTATCATGACGTGAATACGACTCTGGAGAATATCAAGGTTCATTATGCCGAGGGAATGGGCCTCTTGGCGCAAGTGAGCGAGAATATCACGCTGGATGGTTTCTCCGTTTGCTTGAAAGGGGCGGACGATCCGCGGTATTTCACGACACAGGCGGACGCTACCCATTTCTCGGCCTGCAAGGGAGCGATCCTCTCCAAGAATGGCTTGTACGAAGGGATGATGGACGACGCTATCAATGTGCATGGAACTTACCTGAAAGTGGTGAGACGAGTGAATGACTCGACCTTGGTAGGCCGGTATATGCACCCGCAATCGTATGGTTTCGAATGGGGAAGGGTAGGGGATTCCGTGCAGTTCATCCATTCGAGCACCATGGAATTGATAGGGGCGAGAAACCGGATTACCGCTATCAAGGCAGTTGATCAACCGGATTACCGAGGGGCGAAGGAGTTCGAGATCCGGTTTGAGAATACGGTGAATCCTTCGATCCATGAGGGAAGCGGCTTCGGCATAGAGAATCTGGAGTGGACGCCGACGGTCCTATTCTCGGATAACGTGATCCGGAATAACCGTGCCCGTGGTTCCTTGTTCAGCACGCCTCGGCAAACGGTCGTAGAGAATAATGTTTTCGATCATACCTCGGGGACGGCGATCCTGCTGTGCGGTGATTGCAACGGCTGGTTCGAGACCGGCGCTTGCCGGAACGTGTTGATCCGTAAGAATAAGTTTATCAACTCCTTGACGAATATGTTCCAATTTACGAACGCTATTATCTCTATTTATCCCGAAATCCCGGATTTAGCGTCGCAAAGGAAATATTTCCATAGTGATATCGTGATCGACGCGAACGAGTTTATTACGTTCGATAGGCCATTGGTATACGCCAAGTCCGTGGACGGGTTGGTCTTCACGAATAATATTGTCAAACAAAATAAGGAATACCCAGCCTTCCATTGGAATAACCATCGTTTCTATTTCCAGCGGGTGATCCATTCGAAAATAGAGAACAACTATTTTGATGAAGGGTTTATCCGGGAGAGGGATGTCTTAGAGGAAAATAACGGATATGATATATAGGAAATTAATCGTCTTGGCAAGCCTTTTGATAGGCTTCGTAAACATTGCGTTCGCCGGCGTTGGTGATCTCGATACGTTAAACGTACGTTCTCAAGCCCCTGTCAAGGAGAGAATGCCTGTCGTCGCCTATAAGTTTAACCCGAAAAGCTTGATTCTTCCGGCCTCATTGATAACGGTGGGAGCCGTAGGCACGGCGATCGACGGGATGAATGACTTTCACCTGTTTTCACGGAAAGATTCCGTGAAGCAAATCCATATCGACAATTACTTGGAGTGGGGAATGCTGGGTTGGGTATTTGTCTGCGACCTTATGGGAAAAGAGAAGCATAACTGGGTGGACCAACTTTGCTTGGTCGCTTTAGCGGAAGGGATGAACGGATTGATGGTGCATGGGCTGAAGAACTGGGTAAACGAGCCTCGCCCGGACGGGGCGCCTTATTCGTTTCCGTCCGGACATACCTCGAATGCTTTCTTAGGGGCGCATATGGCTTATAAGGAATTTAAGGATAGCTCGCCTATACTCGCTTACTCGGGTTATGCGATAGCGGCGTTCGTGGCGGGTTCCCGCTTATACAATAATAGGCATTGGGTGGCGGATGTAGTAGCCGGCGCGGGTTTCGGGATCTTGTCGGTAGAGTTATCGTATCTGATCTATTTCCCGATTCGTAACGCTATCGCCCGGCGGATCAATCGAAATGTGAAGAACTGCCCGATCGTGGCCGCTCCGGTATTCAGTTCGAATATGGCGGGATTCTATCTGACTTATCAATTTTAATGCGTCTTATGAATAAAGCGCATACCGGCTTATAGAGACTGGTTGATGCGCAAAAGCTCCTCTATATGTGTGCGGTCGTTGCTGAGGCGTGGGATCTTGTGCTGCCCGCCTAATTTACCTTTCTGCTTGAGCCATTCATAGAAAGCACCGTCGTGGGCGATAATGATTTCCAGCGGTTGAAGGGAGATCTCTTTATACCGCTTCGCCTCATAGTCCGAGTTCAGCTTTTGTAAGTTCAGATCTAATAAAGTGGCGAATTCATCGAGAGATTCCGGTTTCTTGTCAAACTCGATAAACCATTGGTGCCGTCCTTTCGCCTTATCCAGCATAAAAAGTGGGGCGGCGGTATATTCTTTTACTTTCGCCCCGGTTCGTAGGCAAGTCATGGCGATCGCCTTATCAGCGTTATCCACCATTAGCTCCTCGCCGAAGGCGTTGATAAAGTGCTTGGTACGTCCGGAGATAACGAATTTATGAGGGAATAACGAGGTGAAACGTACCGTATCCCCGATCTGATAGCGCCATAATCCTCCCGAGGTCGTGATTACCATCGCGTAGTTTTTCCCGGTCTCTACCGATTCCAGCGGTAACACGGTCGGATGGGCGCTACCCACCTCGTTCATCGGGATGAACTCATAGAAAATACCGTAATCCGGCATCATAAGCAAACTGGGGTCTGTCGGATCGTCTTGCAGCCCGAAGAAGCCCTCGGATGCGTTATAGGTCTCCATATAATGCATCTTATTCGATGGAATCAAGGTTTTATATTGCTCCCGGTAAGGCTCGAAACTGATTCCCCCATGGAAGAAGACCTCCAGATTAGGCCATACGTCCGTAAGATATTCCCTACCCGTTTTTTTCAATACGGCCTTGATCAAGACCAACATCCAAGAAGGAACACCGGATAGGCTGTTTACATCCTTATTCCAAGTGTTCTCCACGATCGCCTTGATCTTGCTTTCCCATTCATCCATTAGGATAATGGGTTTCTTGGGGACGCGTATTAAATTGACGAGCGGATTGAGATTTTGAAGTAATACGGCGGATAAGTCGCCTTGATGAGCCTCGGAGTTTAGCGGGGAAGGGCTATGGCTGCCGCCTAATATCAAGCCTTTCTTGGAGAAGAAACGGCTTTCCGGGTTGTTCCGCAGATAAATGGCCACGCAATCAAAGCCGCCTTTATAGTGGCAACCCTTTAATATCTCGGGGGTGACGGGCAGGAATTTACTTTTGTCGTTCGTGGTCCCGCTACTCTTAGCGTACCACCGCACCACCGAAGGCCAGAGAATATTCCTTTCTCCGTTTATCATTCGGGTGACATACGGCTTTATCTCGTCATAAGTCTGTAAGGGAAGACGTTGGCAGAAGTCAGAATAAGAGCGAATGCTTTTATAATCATATTTGAGTCCCCATTCCGTCTTGCGTGCCGTCGAAAGCAGAGCATGCAGCTGTTTGCGCTGGATATGGTCTATATCCTGCCCAAATCGTCCGATCTCCGTTTGTCGATGGCGGAAAAGGAGCGAAATCGTCTGTGTTAAAATATCCATGCTCTTTTTATTTGTTCGAGTGCAAATGTAGGCATTCTCTTTTTATTTATATCTTTGCTAGGTACTAAATTAACGTTACGATGAAAATAGGGATTCTCTCATCGGGTGGCGATTGCCCCGGTATCAACGCTACGATCCGTGGTGTTGGCAAGACCGCTATCATGCATTACGGCATGGAAGTGATAGGTATTCATAGCGGTTTTATAGGTCTTTTGAATAAAGACGTCCAAGTTTTCGATGAACGGAGCTTATCCGGCATATTAAATTTAGGGGGAACCATTTTAGGAACGTCCAGAGAGAAGCCTTTCCGTAAGCTCTTGGCCTCGGGAGATTCGGAAAAGCCGGAGATCATTAAGAAAAATTATGAGGAGCTGGGGCTGGACTGCTTGGTTTGTATCGGAGGAAACGGTACGCAGAAGACGGCCAATCTGTTATCTCAGATCGGATTGAACGTGATAGGCGTTCCCAAGACAATCGATAATGACATATGGGGTACGGATATTACGTTCGGTTTTAATACCGCCGTGAATATCGCCACGGAATCTATAGACCGCCTTCATTCTACGGCTAGTTCACATAAGCGGGTGATGGTCGTGGAGGTGATGGGCCATCATGCCGGATGGATCGCCTTGTATGCCGGGATGGCTGGAGGTGCCGACGTGATCTTACTTCCGGAATTGGGATACGATATCGATAAGGTGAACGAGGCGATCTTGGATCGGGCTCGCAGGGGCAAACCTTATTCCATCGTTGTAGTAGCCGAGGGTATCGAGACTCCGGATAAAAAGCGTCCTTCTGATTATATTACCCGGGCTATCGAGGCGGGAACGGGTATCGAGACCCGGGATACCGTATTGGGATACACCCAACGGGGTGGAAACCCCTCTCCGTTCGACCGTAACCTTGCGACTCGCTTGGGAGGCCATGCCACGGAACTGATCGCTAATGGTGAATTCGGACGTATGGTTTGTATGAAAGGAGATAGGGTAGAATCCATTCCCTTGTTAGAAGTAGCGGGAAAACTAAAATTAGTGACACCGGATCATGATTTGATCGTACAAGGAAAACGGATGGGGGTAACATTCGGGAAATAAAATAAAAAAGGTTGTGCGTTCTCTGACACACAACCTTTTTTACTTTATACTAGTAGGCGGCCGTTTATTTCTTAATACCTTGAACGGTTTGGCTTCCCTTTTCGGTAGTCAAGCGGAAGATATACATTCCAGTGGCAAAATCACCCGTGCTGAGACTGCTTCCCGGTTGCGGGACGCTACGTATCAACTTTCCATCGGCCCTGTAGATCTCAAGCGATTTCAGTTGTTGATAATTCTGGATCTGTACTTCATTCGAGAAGATACGTGGTTGAATATCTACTTCTTCGCCTGTTGGCTTCAGTTCGTTACCTACGCTCGTTTCCGGAATTACCGTAACCGGGGCGCTCTCATCGGTACCATAAAGTGCCGTTACTTGGAGCAGAGGGGTACTTGTTGTCAGATTTTTCACCGTATAATTCCGTTGAGAAACAGGTAATGTCGTCAGTTCCCGGGTATCTTGATATACCTTATAACCGGTCAGCTCCGGAAAAGCCGTGATCAACTCTGCTTCTTGCGCATCAGAGGCGATAGCCAGTTTCCGGAATGATAATCGGCCCGTTCTCATGGGTTGCGGTTTCTCCGAGAAAGTGCTCGTGGAGAATACGGAACTTGAGGGGAGCTCACCTTCTTCCGCGCTTATTACGATCGATAACACAACATTGGCATCTAGCTCATCATCTGAGAATGTTTCCCATTTTTTTCCGTCCAAAGAGTATAAATTCCCTTTTCCATCGACTGCGGGGCCTTCATCGGAGCATGCCGGGTATGTGTTATTGGCATAGCTTATCACATGAATGGCTACCAGTAAATCCTGCTTCGCGTCGATTACGAATGGTGTTTTAAGTGTGACCGAATTTATTTTACCTGATTGCAGTTGAGTGAAACTCTCTTCATACTCCCGGTTTCCCTGTTTGATATAGACTCCATAAGTGACCCCTTCCTGTGGATAGAAATTAACCTTCCGGATCGTTTTTTTATGCACCGGTTGTAGATCTTTCGTATCCCATTTCTGAGCGAAATAGAATGGATCTCCTCCGAGACCGAACTGTTGATAACGATCTTGTGATCCCCAACCAGCTATTTTTTCGAGGACTGGGGCATTCCATGTCAGTTGAATCTCACCCGTGGAGATCTGTTTGTATTTCAAATCAGTCGGACCTTCATACTCGTTTCCGATCGTTTTCCCATCCTGCGTCATTCCCTGCAACGAGGTGACGCCCGTTCCGAGTGGATCTAGCCAGACATCCATCCGGGCTGTATCATTATCACTGTATTTATTCCAGTGATAATACAATTTACCGTATAAATTCAATCCTTCGGGCAGTTCGCAACTGGAGCTTCCACCGCTCAGCGTACCTATAATCAAGCCTTTGCTATTAAATAAAGGCGAGCCGGAAGAACCTCCCTCGGTCACCCCGTGTCCGTTTAACGTGGCATCGAAAGTAGCGTTCCAATGAGCGTTCGTAGCCCCGGTTTTCCCAACATCACTATTACGCCATGTAATCGATTCTGTCGGATAATTTCCATAGGTGGAGATTTTCATATAATCGCCGGAAGGATGATGGATGCCTACGCCCGAGAGTGAAAGCATATTTGAACGATCCCATCCGTTAAAGAATACATTATAATCGTCGGGGATCTCGTCGTTAAGCAACAGCAACAGTCCGTCGGAACCGTTTTCGACAGGGGTAGAGGCTTTCCGTGTACATCCTACCATGGTTTTTATCGGATAAATGGGTGACTCATTATCGCAGCCCACATGTTCTTGGTGGAAATAAAACAACCAGACCGCTAATTCCTCGGGAGTAACCGTCTGTTCGCCCAGTATATCTTGCGAACAATGGAAGGCGGATAATACATAAGGCTTTTTGTCACGGGCCGTATTATTTACCAGAGAAGCCGTACAAATATAGCTTCCTCCTTCTCCCTCTTTATTACGGATGTATTGAATCATTTGTATCACCCCCTTCTTTTGCTCCTGCCAATCGGTTCCCTCCTCGCAATTGATATTCACTTCGCAAGCTTCTGAATAGCCGGCTCCCGGCGCTTCCTGTACTTCTGGCATGATCGCTTCAAGATGATTATACCCGTAACCGACCTCCCGGATGCGTAGTCGAGGTGTCTCGCCGGATGGTGCAGGTACATATTCGAGGATCACTTCATCGCCTGCTACGGCTTGGGTTGCGAACGGTCCGTTTTTAGGATGCGTACGATGCGTATAGGCACCCAATACTTGGGTTTTCGCTGCGTTATACAGGTATAACCGGGCACCTTTGGGTATATAAAAATCGGAGTAATACAGGATCAAGGCGATCGCTCCTTTCGCTTGAAGGTGAAGTTGCCATACTTGGCTGCCGTCGGGTAGTGAAATCCAATCGCCACTATCGGCGATGTCGAAGCTGGTTGGTATCGACTTGGCTACACGCAACGGAGCGCCTTGGCTGACCCTCCACGCATCGACCGTCTTGAGGTCTTCCACACTGAAATTCACTGGAACTTGTTCTGCTAGCTTTTCACTTCGAAGTGAACCCGCGAATTGAAAGCTGGGGGGGAGTCCTCCTTCGCTGATCTGCGCCAACGAACTTGAAATCGAGAAATAACCGATACATAACATGCCGGTTATTAATATTCGGAGAAGTTTACTGTACTGGTTTTTCATACATACAACTTTATATGAACTTATTCTTATATAACGAAGAACTTGGGTATATCAAACGATATACCCAAGTTCTCCTGTTTATCATACAGTTTCTTCCTCGGGGAGCTCAGAAAACTCTTTTTCATCGGTTAGTTCACCCGTCTTCTTTTTCTTTGTGGCAGAGATACGTTGCTGGAGTTCTTTGTCTGTCCGCAATCTTTTGACCGCCATTTTAGAAGCCGCTTGCTGGGATTCTTTTTTGGAGTAGCCGATACCTATGCCAATTTGCTCGCCGAGCAATTTAACCGCACTTTGGAATACAGGATTCCCATCATGATCCGTAAAAGACTCTATTAGATCGAACGAGATCGATATTTTGTTCTTTTGGCTCCATTCAATCAAGTTTGACTTGAAATTTATCTCTTTCCGGACGAGCGTATCTACATCGATATACTTTTCTATCATCACGTCACGGATAAACTTATAACAAACGTCATAACCTTGATCCAGATAAATAGCGCCGATCAAAGCCTCGAGCGCATTACCATACATATGATTGTTATGAGAGTTTATCTTGGTTGAATAGACTACCATTTGATCGAGGCCGAGTTGTACGGCGACCTTATTCATCGTTTCCCGTTGTACGATCTTGGAGCGTGTGTTTGTCAAAAAGCCTTCCCGCTTATTCGGGTAGCGCTTATAGACAATATCGGCGACCGCCGCATCCAAAATGCCATCTCCTAAAAATTCAAGACGCTCATTGTTAAGCCATTTACCATCACCCGTCTCTACTGATGATGATTTATGCAACAAGGCCTGCTCGTAAATCTGGAGATTATCCGGATAAAAACCTAGAATCTTTGATAAAGACAAATAAGGCTCCCTACCTTTATTATGCAGGAGCCTTATTCTTTTATGTAGCTGTTTGTATAGCTTTCTAAACACGTTATTTCACGAATTTTTTAACAATGGCGCAAGCGTTGTGTCCACCGAAACCAAACGTATTCGATAAAGCGGCTTTCACTTCTCTCTTTTGAGCCTTATTGAATGTGAAATTCAGTTTATAATCTATTTCAAGATCATCGTCGCCTTCCGCATGGTTAATGGTCGGCGGGATAATACCATCGTTTATAGCCATAATACACAGGATCGCCTCTACCGCTCCGGCAGCACCAAGCAAGTGACCGGTCATTGACTTTGTAGAACTGATATTCAGTTGATAAGCATGTTCTCCGAACACATCTTTGATCGCCTTAACCTCTGAGATATCGCCTACGGGAGTCGATGTTCCATGAACATTGATGTAATCAATATCTTCCGGAGCCATTCCAGCGTCTTCCAATGCGTTGCGCATAACCAGCTTCGCTCCTAAACCATCCGGATGAGAAGCGGTCAAGTGATAGGCATCGGCAGACATTCCGGTTCCTGCGATCTCGCAATATATTTTAGCGCCACGAGCCAATGCGTGCTCCATTTCTTCCAATACCAAGCAAGCTCCACCTTCACCCATCACGAATCCGTCACGGCTAGCGCTGAACGGGCGAGATGCGGTCTCGGGAGAATCATTACGTGTCGATAACGCGTTCATGGAGTTGAATCCACCTACACCCGATTCAGAAACAGCAGCTTCCGCTCCACCGGTGATGATGACGTTAGCCTTGCCTAAACGGATATAATTGAATGCGTCGCTGATAGCGTTTGTAGAAGATGCACAAGCTGAGACGGTCGCAAAGTTCGGGCCGTGGAATCCATAAAGCATGGAAATATGTCCAGCCGCGATATCCGAGATCATTTTCGGGATGAAGAACGGGTTAAACTTCGGACCGATCGTATCCTTGATCTTCGCATAACTCAATACTTCCTCGTCAAATGTCTTGATACCACCGATACCTGAAGCGAAAATAACGCCGATACGGTTCTTATCTTCTTTATCCAAGTCCATTGCCGCGTCCTCGATCGCTTGTTTCGCTGCGTCGATCGCGAATAAGCTATAACGATCACACTTGCGGGCTTCCTTACGATCCATAACTTTCAACGGATCGAAGCCTTTAACTTCGCATGCAAATTGTGTCTTGAATTTGGATGCATCAAACTGAGTAATAGGTCCAGCGCCACTTTTTCCATTGATAATACCTTCCCATGTTTCGGGGAGGGTATTACCAAGAGGAGTAATAGCTCCAAGACCTGTTACTACAACTCTTTTTAATTCCATACCTTTAGTTAAAAGGATTGATTACTTCGCGTTAGCCTCGATGTAAGCGATAGCGTCACCTACAGTTGTAATCTTTTCTGCTTGATCGTCAGGAATTGAGATGCCGAATTCTTTTTCGAACTCCATAATCAATTCTACAGTGTCAAGAGAGTCTGCTCCTAAATCGTTAGTAAAGCTTGCTTCGTTTGTAACTTCTGTTTCTTCAACACTTAACTTGTCAACGATGATAGCTTTTACTCTTTCAGCAACTTCAGACATAACTTTTTCAATTTAGATTAATAAATACGAATATACTTTTTAAATTTGCAGTGCAAAGAAAAGAATTTTTTATGTTACAAAGCAAATTTAATAAGCTAAAAATGCGGAAAACTGCACATTTTTTCTTTTCTTGTGCATTTAAACATCTAAAAATATGAAAAACATAGCGATTTTTGCTTCCGGATCTGGTACGAATGCCGAGAACATCGCCCGATATTTTGCTAACAGTGAAAATGTTAATGTTGCGGTTGTTTTATCAAATAATCGTAATGTTGGCGTGCATGGGCGGGTAAACAAGTTGGGAGTGCCTTCTTTCGTGTTTTCACGGGAGGAATTCATTGCCGGTGCGCCGATCTTGGAAAAGTTGGCGGAATATGATGTCTGCCTTATCGTGTTGGCCGGTTTTATGAATAAGATCTCAGACGTGATTCTTCAGGCTTTTCCCGGTAAGATCGTGAACATCCATCCCGCGTTACTCCCTAAATATGGCGGCAAGGGGATGTACGGCATGCATGTGCATGAGGCGGTCGTGAAGGCCGGTGAGCGGGAGTCCGGTATTACTATACATTATATTAATGAGCATTATGATGAGGGCGCTATCATCTTTCAGGCTTCTTGCCCGGTATTACCTTCGGATACGCCGGAGGAGGTAGCCGCGAAAGTGCATGCCCTGGAGTACGCGCATTATCCTCATGTGATCGAAAGTTTACTGTAAGGCTTTTTTATACTCGGTCGGTGTCATCCCGATCTTATTCTGGAAGAGGCGGTGTAAGGCACGTACGTTTCCCAATCCGGAATCGAGGGCGATCGCATCGAGGGTGTAGTGAGGATATTGTTCCATTAGCCGCATGGAGTGCTCTAGGCGGAGGTTGCCGATATAGTTCGTATAGTTATCTCCCGTGTTGCTTTGTATCATCCGGGAAAAACGGTTTTTGTCCATGCGGAGTCGTTTTAATACCTCCTCACGGGTGAGATCTGATTTTAGATAGAGCTTTTCTTTATGCATTATTTCCTCCAGCAGGATGAAAGTATCTTGATCGATTGGTTGATCAGGATCAAGTTGTGGCTTTTTATCTAACTTGGGAAGTTTTTCTTGGTGCGATAGTTCTGCCTCTTTGTCACGTTTCTTGATCGCCAATAGCTCATTCTTGTAGGATAGGAGCTGGTTCACTTGGTTCACGGTGATCTTGTTCTTTCGCTTGATGACTTGGCTGTTCCGGTATGTGATCCAAAGCAAGAGAATAAGGAGGATTATGGTGCCTAGAGAGGCTCCGAGAAATGTGTTGCGCTGTTTAAGCTCCATTTCCTGCTTGATGATCTTGGTTTCCTTTTCGTTCGTCTCATAGGCGATGGCAAGTTCCATGGCCGCGTTTTCCTTGTCGCGGGCATACAGTTCCTTTCGTATGTTGGAGAGGCGATCACTGTATTGGAGAGCTGTTTTATAGTCGCCCATTAAGGAATAGGTATTCTTTAGCTTCGCTAGCATCACCGTATAATCTTTATTGATGGTATCTTGCGCCGGAGTCAGTCGCTCCCGTTCCAAGGTGTTATGGATCAATTGCTTATAATCTTTTATTAATAGCAGGTAAGGGTCCGCTCTCGTTCTTCCCTGCGGCTTTTGGGCGAATTTGGTGGTGAGGAACTTTTGGTAGTAACTGGCCGCTGCTTGTTCCTCTCCGATCAGTTGATACGCTTCGCAAAGGAAACTATATAAATAACCTAGGTGCATATCCACCCTCGTCTCTTGCATATCGCCTGTTTGTTCCATCTTTTCCAGAAGTGCCTCTACCTCCTTTCCGGTATTTATTGCTTCTTCATTTTTCTCCTGGATCATGATGTTTCGTAGCTTCTCCATATAAAGTGAGATCAACGTACACTTATCTTCCGGATCGGTGGTGCCTTGTAGCAGTTCAATCGCTTGGTCAAGTGTCTCGATAGCCTTGTCTTTTTGTGCCAGCTCGTTTTGTGCCCGTGAGATGGAGATCATAGAGGTAGCCTCGACGCTCTTATCGCGTTGGGAGCGTGCGATCCGTATCGCTATCGTTGCGTATTCTATGGCTTCGTTCTGGCGGGATAGCTCGATATAGCAATTACTTAGTATCTGGCAAACATTCATGTAGGCCGTGGAGTCGTTTTGTACGGAATCGGTGTGGAATGCGGCTAGAGCGTATTCCAGCGCTTTCTTCTCGTTTTTCAACCGGGCGTATGCCCGTGACCGGATGATATGTGCCTTGATTTGTAAGACTAAATGTCATAAGCCGGATGGATTTGTCGTGGAAGTTTAGGTTTAAAATGTCTAATTTAAGGCTTGTCAAGTGAATAACTTACGGCTAGGGGTAGCCGTAAGCTTACGAGTTGAGAAGTGATCAGTTATTCACTTGGGAAGCCTCTATTGATTATTAGAAAGGCCAGAATATAGGGGCGAAAATAGCCGCTACCACGACCGTCATCGCATTCATCAAGACTCCCAGTAACATGAAATCCGTGAATTTGTAGCCGCCGGGTCCATATACCAACAAATGGGTTGGCGATCCGATCGGGGTAGCGAAACTAGCCGTGGATATCATCAAAGAAATCATGAAAGGGGTAGGATTTACTCCAAGCGCATGAGCTGTTTGCAAGGCGATTGGGAAAAAGATGGCCGCCGCCGCCGTATTTGATATGAATTCACTTAATATACAAGTAGCGGAGCAAATTACGATTAACGCGATATAGGGGTTAGTTCCGCAGATGTCCTGGATTTCGCCGGCTATGGACATGGCTAATCCGGTGGACTGGATGGCGCTGCCGAGACCTAAAGACGCGGCAAATACCACCAATGTGCTTCCCGATACGCTAGACCGGGCTTTCGCCGGTGTGCAACAACGGGTGGCGAGCATAGCTAGCAGGCCTAATAAGGCGGCCGAGACCAATGGGAGTATATTAAATGTGGCTGATAATACCACGGCCAGCATGATGCCGCAAGCCACTAAAGTCTTCCGGCTCACCGGTATGTCTCTCTCTTGCCGGTTTAATACTATCAAGTCTTTTTCTAGGGTATCGGCTTGATCCATGAAGTCTGGCGTACATTCTAATAACAGGATATCTCCGGGCATGATCACGGTTTCTCTCGGGCTGTTCTCAATGCGTTTACCTTCCCTTGAGACCGCTACTAAGACTACATTGAATAACTTCTCGAAGTTGCGTCCCATGAAAGTCCGTCCAATGAGTGAGCTGTATTCTGGTATTATCGCTTGGACTAGGGTCCTGTCTTTAGATATCTCCGAGACGGAATACACATGTTCCGCCGCGGTTACTAATCCATGGGAAGTCTTGAGGCTCATCAACCTCTCCGGGATTCCCGTATAAATAAGCCGGTCTCCTCCCATGATAAACTCATCATCGGGAACGGGCGAGATGATCTCGCGGTCGAAATGCATGACCTCTATGATATGTCCTCCTGAGACTTGATCTAGGCCGGCTTCTGCCACGGTTTTTCCGATGAAGGGACAATCCGATGGTACCAATAGCTCGGTCGTGAATTCCTTGGATTGGTTGAATTGCTCGCTACTCTGATTTCGTTCTGGCAATAAGCGCTTCATGAAGAGAATCATCAAATATCCGGCTACTAAGCAGATAACACCTAATTTCGCCACCTCGAAAAATCCAAACATGATTCCGGTCTCTTTGGCATAAAGCCCGCTAATAATCAGATTCGGCGGTGTGCCGATGATCGTGCAAAGTCCGCCTAAGACAGATGCGTAGCTCAAGGGAATCAATAGCTTAGAGGGCTTTATGGATAATTTTTTCGACCAGATCATGACGATCTGCAGGAACATGGCCACTACGGTGGTATTGCTCAAGAACGCGCTGGCTGCTGAAACTGGTGCCATCAGCCGTAGTAAGGCTTCCGGATAGCTTTTGGGTGTACCTAGGCATTTCCGGGTTATCCAGTGCAACACGCCTGTTTCCGTGAGTCCCGCTACCAAGATGAACATGAAGCCTACCGTGATCACGGAGGAAGAACTGAATCCGCTTAAGGCTTGTTCTATATTAAGGGTACCCGTCACCAATAAAAAGGCCAAGGCCCCCAAAAACACGAAATCAGCAGGTAGTCTCGTGTAAATCAACAATGCGAATACGCCAAGCATGGTTACTATGGCTATCCATGCGTAACCCGATAATCCGGCGAATAGTATTTGTTCCATGATGAAAAGTTATTATTAGTTGTATTCAATAAGAGTTTGCCCTATGATATTTTTTATCTCTAGTGCGGCATTCTTTTTTAATATATCCCAATGATTGGCATTTATGTAATGTATCTGGCAAAGAGGAAGCCGTTCCTTCCATAGGTTTGCGTTGCACTGGAAACGATTATACGCTTCTTCTATGATCTCCGGGTCTGTTTCTTCCGGTAAATGCTCAAAGCGTAGCTTTTGGGTAAACTGGTTGGCCAAGCAAATATGTGCTTCTCCCTTATATTCCTTGAAGTAAAAGGAGGAAGAAAGTAAGTCACTGATCCGATTCCTTTCGATATTTATAGCCATGTCTACCCCCGGTTCTTCGATAAATCCATTGCCCGTTAATGTATCTCTGTCCGCAAAGCCATCTACCACAAATACTTTTGGGGTAGCGATTTTTGCCTCAGATAATTTGCAAGCTAGCTGAAGCCCGATTTCTCCTCCAATGCATAGCCCTGTAATGCCAAACAGTATTTTATCCTTTAATAAGGGAGTAAGTATATCCATATATGCCTCCAAGAGTATGTCTAAGGTGCATGTGTTTTTATGCAGGAAATACTCATTATAGGATTCCAAGACTAATAAGGAATACCGCTCTCCTATTACTTCCGCAAATTCATCATATAACGGATTGAAGTAGGGATATCCACATACTATTAATAGTAATGGTTTATCCGGTTGATACGTATTGCCCCAATAACAATACGTGGATTGTTTGTTCCCCAAGATATTGCGAATAGTCCTTAATCGGTAAAATTCAGATACGGAGGTTTGGATACCAAAGGAGGCGGCCTCAAAGGATGCTTGCATGGCTTGAATGGATGTGAAACCAAAATCAAATAAATCCGATTCAACTCCTATTTTATTTATTCCTAATAGCGTTTGGATGATGTGAGCCAATATCTCTTCTTCCAAGGTTGAGGGCGCTACATAATGCTTTTCGGTCGTGATAGAAGGTATCGGTAGGCTCAAATAATCTATTTTACCATTCGGATTTAAAGAAAACCGATCCATTTGGATAAAAGCCGAGGGCATCATGTAATACGCTAAATACTTTTCTAATTGATGACGTAAATGAGCGTCTTCTAGAGGGGTGTCAGCGATAATATAGGCGCATAGATGGTTCTCTCCATTGATATTCTTCACGTCAACTATTGCTTGAGAGATACCTTCGCATTGCGTGAGAGCAGATTCTATCTCTCCTATTTCTATGCGAAATCCACGCAATTTGATTTGCTTATCTATCCGCCCTATGTATTCTAGTTCGCCTTGAAAGTTCCACCGAACTAAATCTCCCGTGCGATACATCTTTTGGGTTGCCTCGTCAGAAGCGAATGGGTTTGTCACGAATCTATCATGGGTGAGTTCTTTCTGCTTCCAATATCCTTTTGCTATTTGTAGTCCGGAAAGATATAATTCACCAACGCATCCTTGGGGGATTAGTTTCTGATTTTCATCCAATACATAAGCGTATGTGTTGGGATTGGGCCGTCCAATGGGGATAGATTGATAGCTTATTCCTTTCTTAGGTTCAAAAAAAGTAGCATCTACGGTGAATTCAGTAGGCCCATATGAGTTAAAGAAACGTGCTGTTGTCGCGGGGATCTCATCTAGCCGTTCACCTCCAACCGTTATGTATTTAAGCGGTAAATCGTAATGCCGTAATATTCCAAGACCGAACTGGGTCGTGAAATTGCCTCCTGTTAATTGTTCCTTTGTGATGTATTCAGCTATCAATGCCGGCTCCTTAATGATTCGATCTGATAAGATATGTAATTCGCCCCCACCTGTGAGAACCGGAAATAAATCCTCGATAGAAGCGTCAAAACTAAAGTTACTATGACAAAAGATGCGATCTTCTTGATCCAGTTGATAGAGATGAGAGCAAACCTGTATGAATGCGGCAAGTGCCTTGTGTTGTATGATTACTCCTTTGGGCTTACCAGTCGATCCGGAAGTATAGATCATATAAGCCATTTGATCGGGGTGTATGATAGGCAGGGGAACATTTATTTCCGGATCGTGTTCAATAAGCTCATTAATACATAGGGTTGTGGGCAAGATTAGTTCTCTTTCTCTCTTTTTTTCATCAAGTAGGGTTTGATGGGAGATTAGGATTTTTGCTTCGCTATCTTTTAGCATATATTGCAACCGTTCATTAGGATAATCTATCGCTAATGGAAGATAAGCGGCTCCTGCCTTTAAGATCCCGATAACGCAAACCATAAATTCTTTTCTTCGGGGTAACATGATAGCAATGAAATCATTTGCCTTAACCCCCTCATGGATGAGATGCTTGGCTATCCGGTCGGATTCGTCGTCTAGCTCTTGATATGAAATGCGGCTGTTATAATCTACGATTGCTGTTTTATGGGGCGTTTGTTGTACTTGCTTTTTGAACAGGTCTAAAAAGGTCTCTTCCCCCCAATGAATGGATTCTCCTTTAGATAATAGGAGCAAGTTGCTTTCTTCTTTATCCGAGATATATCTAATGTCTTTTAATGGCGTATTGGGACTCTCCAACATACTATTTATGCAAGCTTGCATAGAAGAGATAAACTGTTGCGTCGTGTGTTCACTATGTCTGCTGTCATTATATTCTAAGCGGATTTCATATTGATCGTTTAGATGATAGATGACAATAGAGAGGCTCTGATTGGTCAATTTCTTGGGAAGTGCTTTCAATATGATTTCTTCATCTCCCAGTTTTACTTTCTCTTCTATATTTTGCTGAAAGGCAAATGATGTTTCTGGTTTTATGGATAAATCCTGGCAAAAATGCGTAAAAGGGTAGATGCCATAACGAATGCTGCTTATTATCTCTTTTCTGAAAGATTTTATGAAATCGATTATGGATAATTCCGGCATAATTCTGGCCAATATGGGGGTTGACTTTATGAATGGGCCATAGCTTGCTAGGAAGCGCTTGTCTGTTCGTCCGTGATTAACCGTATAAAACATGACCTTTTTTTCTTTAGAAAAGAGTGATAGTACCAATGAATAGGCCGCTAGAAAGAATAAATTAGGTGTCACTCCATACGCCGCGCAATAGGTATCAATAGGTAAGCTTGAGGTGAAAGATGATATTTGCCGTATATGGCCAATGCCTTCTGTTGGTTGTAAATATATTTTTGACATTGGGATATTGCCGAATTTTTCCTTTTGAAAAGAGGAAGCCAATTGATAATCCTTTGTTCCGAATGTTTCTTTTTCAGCTAATACATGGTCATAAAACATATATTTTTCATTCTCTAAATGTTGGCCTTGGTATGCTCTGTCTAGATCTTTCAAGAGCAGGATCATAGAAACCCCATCCGTAATGATATGGTGTATGTCTAAGAGCAAGCAAACTGATCGCTCTGTTTGAATAATATGCGCACGGCATAAAGGCTCATTATATAGGTCGAATGGTTGTACGAAATTCTCTATGTAACTAGTTAATTCATCTTCATGGATATAAAGTCTTTTTATCTTGATGGGACGTTCTATATCCATGCACTGATACGCTTTTTTGTCATCACATATGATTCGTGTGTAACAAATAGGGTGTGTTGAGAATACTTGATTGAGAGCAGACTCCAGTTTGTCTGGATCAATTTGGTTTGAATATTGGTATAAGCAAGGTAGATTATAATCCGTCAATAAAGGGCTTTGTAGCCATTCATAGAAAATACCTAATTGAGACTCTGATAAAGGAATTACTTTCATTTGTTTCTAATTAATATTGAAAGAAATTGTCGTTAAAAAACTTCTGCCGGCTTGTAAGATGGGTACACGATCCCCGCCGAGCTTGTATTTTGTGTTGAATAGATTGTAACACCTAAGATTGAGATCCATGAAATGCCAAGAATATCTTAGTCCTATATCAACTAAACAATAACCTGGTATCCGGTATTCCGGATCACTGTATGGCATGTTACCCTTATATATAAAGGTGTTTGAAATAGATGTGATTTGCTTTGTATAGGCAGAGAATCTTGTGCTTACCCATAAATTTTTGATAAAAGGGTAAAGCTCTTTCTCTGCTACAAGATTAAACATGAAATCGGGTATGGCATTAATCTTGCTTCCTGTGGATGAATAGTTTTCTATATCTAATGCGTGTTGATAGGTTATATTTCCCCATGTGTTAAAATGTGGAATTTTGTAGACTAAGCTGTTTTCCCAACCTATCATATTTAATTTTCCTGAGTTCTCGTATGCGTTCTGCGATAAATAGATGATATCGCTTACCTTGTTGAAATAAAGGTTGAAGTCGTATGTCAAGTGGAGCGGTTTGATTTTAACTGTCGAGGAAAGTTGAATATTGTCCATATATTGTGACTCAAGATTCTCGCTTCCCGGATAAACCAAAGAAGAAACTCTATAGAAAAATGGAGCATCTACGAATGAGCGGGCATAAGATAACTTGAGGGTCCAGTCATCTTTAGGTAAGTAGATAAATGACAAGCGAGGAGAAATCACATTCATCTTCGTGTTGTTATAACGTTCCTTAAAATCATAGCGTAATCCACCATTAAAAATGAATTTTGGAGAGAAATAGTGTTTTATTTGAGCAAATACGGAAAAACTATTCTCTTTGCCATTCGAGAATGAATAGTTACGCTTGTTTGCCGTGGTAATAATAACTCGGTCAAATTGATCGCCAAGGGAAAAGTCGTTATAGAAAGCGTTGAAATGCTCATATTGTACTCCCAAGACAATATTTCCATGTGATCTTCCCCGCTGGTATTTTTGAAGTATCTTAAATTCTCCTCCCATTGTTAGGTTTTTCCATTGTTGTAGTTGGAAAACACCTTGAGTCGCATAGATGGAGTCTCGTATATATTCTCCTTCAGGGAAAAACATGTTTCCAAGGTTGCTTACAGCTTCATGAAGGGTATCTCCTAGGATATTGTATGCGTTTCCATTCTCATAGTCAATGGAGAAGGACGCGTCTATCTGTGTGTTTTTCAAGGTGGTTGAATATTGCAAATTACCAAAGGTGGAAGCAGTTCCTCTACCTGGTTTTACGCCGTTTATCGCTTGGTACCGATCGTAATCATACGTAGATAATATATATATGTTATTGTATGCGTATACTCGTTTGCTATATTGATGGCTGAGAGAGACCGTAAAATTGTTCCATTGGTAACGTAGGCCAAGGTCGTACGCTGGTTTGTGGTTATATCCATCTACATACATGTATCCATCTTGGGGGATCATTCCATAAGAATCCTTGCTATCTTGATCGATAGAATGTTTGTAGCCTCTAGAGCTGTAGATCGAAGCCCATAGTAATAAATCCGTATTTATATTTCTTTTGCCAAAGAGGAGGCTTCCCTTATAGGTCTGATTGTCTCCCATCCCGTATGATGCTTTTAGTCCGTTGACATCACCTCCCTGCTTAGTGATTATATTTACAACGGCAGTTAATGCGACGTTGCCATATAAAGAAGAGGCCGCACCCCTCAAAACTTCTATCTGTTTGATGTTCTCGATGGATATACGAAAGTCTGGTGCAACTGAATTTGTACAGTGGCTGTTTAACCGGTGTCCATTTAACATGATTAGGATGTTCTCTTGTGAGTACGAATAGATTCCGCGCATACTGATATTAGCCTCTTCTCCCTCAATGGCTGTTATTCCTGGGACGTAAGTTATCAATATCTCTTTCAGATTTTTGGCTCCAATCGCTCTAATCATCTCTTCGGAGATCAACGTCACGGGTACAGGTGCCTCTTCCAAAGTCTCCGCTTGTTGGGATGCCGTTACGAGGGTGGCTTTTCCTTCTTTCTTGTTGCGGATCAGTTCAGCGAATCGTTCCGGGTCGTTGAGGGAAATGCTGTAGTAGGGATCTTCTTTTAAGAGTAAGTCTACATATTTATTCGCTCCATTTAAATCGTCTTGGCTCAGATAGCACAAGGCCAACAGGCGGTATGCGCTAACCTTTAAGGTTCCGCTATAAGACATGAGTTGGTCTCCCAGCATATTGATGGCGTTGTCAATATGCCCAACTTGATATTCCGACTCGGCTTGGAGGAAGGATTGCCTTCTGTCTATTTCCGTTTGTTGCGCGTAGGGCATGCCCGGGATAGACAGGAAGAGAGCTAATAATAGGTAAGTAATGTTTCTCATATATTCGCCGGGATACTAATCGTGAAACGGGTAAACTTATCTTCTTCCGAGTCAAACTCGATCTTCCCGTGGTGTTTCCCCTCGATGGTGTCGCGAGTGATCGAGAGGCCCAGTCCTGTTCCTTCCCCAACCGGCTTGGTCGTGAAGAATGCGTTGAAGATTTTTCGCTTTACCTCCTCAGACATACCCATTCCGTTGTCTTCTATGCTTATGTATACGGTCTTATCTTGCATATACGCTTTTACGGTAACTGTTGGTATATATGAGTCTCCGGCATTCTTTTGCTTTTTCCAGACGGCATAGCAAGCGTTGTTCATCAAGTTGATGATGGCACGGCTGATGTCTTGGGGGATAATTTTTATCTCCGGGATGGAGGGGGCATAGTCTTCTTTGATCGTGACATTGAAATCCGTAAGGTTGGCCCGCATCGCATGGAAAGATAGCCATACATATTCCTTGAGCAACTTCTGTATTTGGGTGGGGGTTAGCTCATCCGACCTCCCTCGGGAATAAAGCAGGATCCCTTGGATGATGTCGGTTGCCCTGTGCCCGTGTTCAGCTATCTTAGCTAGGTAAGAGCGCAAGGTCGTGATCGTGTCTGCCAATTCTTTATTCGCCTTGTCTTCTAGGTCGATGTCTTTCTCTTCGAGGATGTCCGTGAGATCATCTACCATGTCATTCGCCATCTGGCTGAAATTGATGACAAAGTTCAACGGATTCTGTATCTCGTGGGCGATGCCTGCGCTTAATATCCCCAAGGATGATAACTTCTCGGACTTTTGGATCTGTGTTCGCAGGTCGTGAACCTGCTGTTCCAATTCTTTTATATCACTCATGATCGCTAAGTTTAAAAGATTGATGTATAGGGATAGATAAGATAAACTCCGTATATTCGTCTTTGGTCGATCTTACGTCTACCCAACCGTTATGGCTTAGGATGATTTCCTTGCTCAAGTATAGGCCTACACCCGCGGCTTCCGAGGTTGTCTTAGTCGTGAAGAATGGGTCGAATATCTTATCCATGATGCTTTGTTCTATGCCGATACCATTATCGTGCAGATGGATCAATACATGGTCTCCCTGCCTCTCCAGCCAAATAAGCATTTCCGCATGGAACTCTGTCTTTTGCTTTTTCTTATGGAGCGCATGGAGGCAGTTCTGCATCATGCTCATCAGTACCTTACCTAATTGTAGCTGGTCTGCCATAATTATCAAAGGCTCACTTGACGGCTTGAATGAGATGCTGATGGAGGATGCCTGTATCTCTTTCTGGTAGTACTCTTTCAGTATATTCAGATTACTATATATTAGCTTATTGATGTCTGTGTCCGTGAAATTGCAATTATGGTCGGACAACATCTCTTCCATCGCTTTTAGGATACGGGACGTACTATTTCCATGTTCCTCGATCTTGATCAAGTGCGTGTTTAACATGGACAGGATCTCCTGCATATCATCGTAGTTATCCTCGGATACGTTTTCCTCCTCGTTTTCTATATCTTCTTTCATGTCTTTCAGCAGTATGGTGGAGAGATGGGAGAAATTGATGATATAGTTTAGCGGATTCAAGATACGGTCGATCAGCCCTTGCGTCAATTTGCCCACGGTGGCTATTTTCTCTTGACGGATTAACTGGTCTTGCGCCTCGTTCAATTCCTTCAGCGTCATTTCCAGTTTTTGTGATTTCTCGGCGATCTCGTCCCGTTGCTCCCGGATTTGTTGCGTACGCTGTTCAACAATATTCTCCAGATGCATTTTCTCTCTTAATAATTTTCGGGTACGCCATTGGAAGAACAAGAAAATTAGCAGGATCAACGTGCCTAGATAAGCTAATAAGCAATACCATTTCAGGTAGAATGGCTTTAGGATCGTAAAAGAAAAAACGGATTCCTCGCTTTCTCGTTCAAAGGCATCCAATGCTTTCACATGAAAGATGTAGGTCCCATAAGAGAGGTTTGTGTACTCTCTCTTGGATGAGGCTTGCCATGGGCTCCAGCTTTTCTCATATCCTTCCAGATAATAGGAATACTGGACGGGGCTGATTACGTGATTAGCCTCGGATGAGAATGAGAATTCAAAGTTTTTCATGGAACTGCCGAAACGGGGAACCTGAAGTGTCATTATTTGCCGGATATCGCTATTCTTACCGTCGAAGTAGTCCGAGTCATTATCCAAATGGATGGATCGGATATGGATCTCCGGCTTGTGTGCGAATGAGTCATCCGGCTCGTTCCGGTTGAATTTGACTAACCCGAAATCGCCACCAAGCCATGCGACACCGTTCTCTTCCAGATAAAGGGTACGTATGATGTAATCTTTTATGGGATGCAATTTCTGGCTTGTCCACGTATCGACTTGCCCGTTCTTGAATGCTATCAAATTCTTTCCGTTTCCTCCGGTGATCCATTCCTGTTGTCCCGAGGGGGCTGAGGCATACAGCCCGGGCCACCAGCGATCCGTTTCCAGTAAAGAGTCTAATGGATGGGCCGATTTCTCGAATCTCTGTTTGGCTAGATTCCAATGTTGAAAGCCGTAACGTGACAGCACATTTAAATCTCCGTCGCGAATGTATAATTTATTTCCCCCTGCGTTTCTTAGTCCATGTATGGAATCTTGTAATATAGGGGAAGATAGATCGTTCCCTAAATGATATATTTCCCCGTATAAGGTCTCTGCCCAAAGTTGGCCGTGGGCGAACTCAAGTTTCATGACTTTCTCTATGTCCGCTATTTTCTCCTTCTTTTGTCCTTTTATCCGATAGACGCCATCGATTTCTCCTGTATAAAGAGTCTGCGTATCCGAGGGGTCGAAAGCTAAACTGAACGTATTATAATCGTTTATCGCCTCCACCCTGTCCTCATTTATCCGGAAAAGGCCGTTGCTGGTAACCGCATATAAACCTTCGGAAGGGCTTTCTTTGAGCTGCCAGCAAGATTGCGTGATCAAGGGGAGTTGCTTGAAGCGGGCATTCGTCTTGTCATATAGGAATAGCCCGTGCAATGTGCCTGCGTAAAACAACCGCTTGTAGCGGTATAAGGCCGTGACCTCGCCCCTTAGTCCCTCATTTGCGGTAAATCTGGAATAAAAAGAGGGGAAGGCTATCTTGAAAATGCCGTTATCTGTCGCGGCCCATAACGATCCTTTCCGATCTGTAGCGATCTGGTTGATGGCATTGCTGCATAAGCCATTCGCTTCCGTCATAGTGAATGTCTGTCCATTCTCATTGCTTGTGAAGACTAGTCCGTTCGTTCCATCCGTGTGCGCTAGCGATTGCCCGATATGTATCCGTTTGTCCGGCACCTCACTATCCGGGTCGCTCATTATTGATTGCACAGACAGTATGGAGTCTTTCCGGATGATGATCCGATAATTTTGAGTAAAGAATAAAAGGGAGTCCCCTTTTTCCTCAATACGAGTTACTTCGCCTATCCGGAGGTCTCCTTTCGTGCTTTTTTGATCGGATATATACGATTTTAATAGGGGAGTTCCATTTTGTGAGGCCGATATTTTTCCGATATAATTATGCCCACCCGCCCATATCTTATTGGAATGGTCGATACATAAGGAGGTGATACGGGAGATCCCGGGTGTCAGTATCTTCTTCCATTCCGCTCCGTTGAAATAGATGATTCCCTCGAAATTGGCGAAATAAGCGATACCGGATGAATCGCATACCACATCGAAGTTTCGGTTATGGGCTTGGTATTCTTGAGCCGTATAGTTTTGGAAAAAGGGCATACCTTCTTGCGAGAACGCAGGGAAGAGCGTCCCTATCCATGCGATCAGCAAACTGATCGCATATCTATTTGCCGTTTTGCTATTTATACGTCTCATATTTGCTCAATTCTCCAATATAGTAATCCCATTCCTCTTGCGTGAAGTTCCGGGTTAAGTGTTTTTTTATTTCTGTGGCCATGTGTTCCGGGGAGATGGATACTAGGCTAAGGCTACCTTGTTCGTCTCCGGTAAATATTTGTTCTCCGTTTTTGTTGAAGACAAATGTGTGGATCCATGCCGAAGATTGGTATACGATCGATGAGACGGTCTTGTTCTCATTGTCCATATTCCATAAACGGATGGTTCCGTCGTAGCTGCTCGTGAATAGCTTGTCGTTCATGAACCGTATCTCGGTAATGGCGGAGATATGGCCTACTAATTCCTTATACGTCCCGGTCTTGGGGTTTTCGCCTACGACCAGCCCGTTTTTATATCCGATCACCAAGACACCTGTTTCCGGACCTGACTGGATGTACGTGACGGGTTGCTTGATCTGGTCCCATTGAAGGGTTGTCTTCCCTTGCTCATCTACGATATAGATTCCTCCTTTGTCATCGCCAAACATGAGCTTACCTTGTGCCCATTTGAAGGCGGTGATCGGGTTTTGATGTTTATAAACGGACGTGAATTTCGACCCGTTAGGATCCGTTTTTAGTATGTCGCCTTTCTTTGAGGCTATATACAGCTGATTGTCCGCTGGTTCCAATCCGATAGGCTCCTCAATAGGAAGTTGTATCTCCGATAGCTTATTCTCCCGGTTTATAATGACGAGTTTGTTATTGTAAGATAAGGCGATGAATGTGTTTAATTCTGGGTTAACCCGTATTTTCCGAAAGTCATAATCCGGATTGTTGACTAAGGTGCGTTGCCTGATTAGGTTGTTCCCGGATATCTTCCAGAGGAACAGTTCTCCGTATTTACTTGCGGATACCAAGAATTCCCCTTGGGTGTTTTGGAAATATTGTATGTCGCATATAGCTCCCTTATGAAGTCTCCAGTGTTTGGATAAATCACTGGTTTGCGATAGAGCGTCGAAAATAGCGGGTTGATATACGTCTCCTTTATTCTCAAACGTGAATTTCCATGCCGAATAACTGAGCAAAAAAGCTAAGTCTTTATTTTCGGCCGTATATTGCGCTGAGGCTTGCGACCCTAAGGAGCGTCCCAAGGCAAGACGGGCTAGCGTATCTGCTTTCATCTGTGCTTTCACGGCCTCTTCCCGACGGGATTCGGCCAACTTCTTCTGCTCCTCCATTTGGTCATAAGCGTTTAATGCCGCTTGTTGGGCGGTAAGGGCTTTCTCTCGTTCCAACTCAGCGTGTTCGCGCATTTGGTCGGCGATCAAGGTCTGGTTTACGGCCTCTTGTTTCTGCTGGTCTGAGATCTCTTTTTGCTGATAGGCGATCTCTTCCAGTTGGGTACTGATGCGCCGGGTGACCGTGGCTTCCTTCTGCGCTTCAGTGGCTTGCCGTAATTGCTCGACCAATTTTGCCCGTTCTTGCTTGTTCGTTTGATTTTCTTTCCAAAGCTTTACCATAGATACCCCTCCTCCTCCCAATAAAAGCAGGAAGAGCAAGGTCAACGAGATGTGCCGCCTCTGGAAGTTATTCATTTCAGTTCTTTTTTCGCTTGATCACAAGCATCGTGATATCATCCGATTGTGTCGTATCGCCAATAAATTCACCGAGATCGTTATGTACCTCCTCGATGACTGTTTTGGCATCCTCATAATATAGCTCGGCCAATGAGTCTTCAAAACGCCCTTCTCCGAAAGGCTCGTTTTGGGCGTTGAAGGCTTCTGTTATTCCATCCGTGTATAACACGATGGATTCTCCGGGATTTAAATGGGCCGTATCGTTCTTGTACACGAATGCCTCAAGCCCTCCTGCCACGAAGTTCGGATGCTGGGATACTTTCTCTACGGTACCGTCTTCATGTAGGATATAGGCAGGATTATGGCCGGCATTGGTAAAGTCGATGTCTCCACTCTTATGGTTCAGGATCCCATAGAACATCGTTACGAACATGGAGTTTACGCTGGCCTTGCACAATAGGCGGTTCACCTCGTCCATGCATTCATTCGTGCTTTCCGTTGCCATGGCTACGGAACGGAGCAGCGTATTGCTTACCGCCATGAAAAGAGCGGCCGGGATGCCTTTGCCGGATACGTCGGCCATCACGAAACCGATCTTGTCCTTGTCGATACGGAAAAAGTCGTAAAAATCTCCTCCGATTTCTTTGGCGGGAGTCATGGAAGCGTAGATATCCAATGTTTGCGCAAGTTCAGCGAAAGGTGGAAACCGGTAAGGTAATATCGCTTTTTGAATCTCTCCGGCGGTTGCTAAATCTGTTTGCAAGGATTGCAATTGGTTATGTTCTTTCTGGGTTTCTTTTATATATTGGATTTGCTCGATCGCTTTCTCTATGGTAACGGATAAGTCATCCATGTCGATAGGTTTGGTCGCAAAGTCGAATGCGCCTCGGTTCATGGCCGTACGGATATTTTTCATGTCACCGTAAGCGGATACCATGATACATTTCTGGACCGGGTTCCGTAGCTCGTTAATCTTCGAAAGTAAGGTCAGACCATCCATTTCCGGCATGTTAATATCACTCAATACGATATCGAAATCGGGTTGTTCTACCATTAGTTTCAATGCTTCCAAACCGTTATGCGCAAAAGTGAACTCGTATTCTCCTTTTCTGATTTTTCGCCTGAAGTAATGTGTTAGCAGTACTTCCAGATCCTGTTCATCGTCTACGCTTAGTATTTTTATAGCCATATCGTTTGTTATTCTGTTTACTGATGTTTGATATCGCAAAGATATAAATAAAGCTCTTGTTCAATTTCTTATCTATGGCTATTAAGCTAAGTTGTCTCCCGGTTGTTGCGACAAATTGTCCGTGGAGGTCTGTAAAGGATAAAATGTCACAAGTCTGATGTGACAATCTGTATATTGTATGCTTGAATGTCATGAAGTGAATGTTTGTTGGACCTTTGGCCTGTGGTCTTTTGTTTACATTTGCGGATTGTTAAATTTAAATGATATGAAGAAAAATTATTGTCGATTGATCGCTGTTGCGTTGACGATGGCACTAGTGGTAGTAAGTTGTGGTGATGACGATCCTATCACCCCGACTCCAGAGCCAACCCCGGATCCAACTCCTACGGTTGTCTATAAAGGATATGGGTATACGTTTCAATTAGACTCCGTGGCCGGAGATGCTGAGGCTTTTAACACGTTTCTCTTGGATACCATGAAGTTCTATTGCCCAGAGCTAAAGGTGGTAACAGCCGGGGTTTATAGCGCTTCTATTGTATTTGAGGAAGGCGATTCGGCCGATTACGTAAAGTTAAGGGATCAACTCGCTGCATTTAAATCAAGCTTTTTGAATGCGATTAAAGTTGTGAAAACACCGGTAGTCACCTCTTCTGGAGTCATCAAGGAGCAATATGGAACTGTCGAGCAGGGTTGGAAATATTCATCCGTCGGTTCAAATTCCGGAAGTGTTGCTTTTGCTGTCTTGATCCCTTCGTTGAAATCTAGTGTCTGGGCCACTGACGATAAAAAGGATACGGAGGTGGAAAGCTTAAAATTTAACGACTGGTCTCTTTCTGCTATAAAGGCGGTATTCTCGGGTAAGGTGGTAGTAAACGATACGGATACATGTTCAGCCTCACGAGAAGGGAATTTGTTGATCCTGTTGGATGAAGGTTCGAAAATCAAATATGGTTTTACGATTGATCCCAGCGGTGAATCATTAAGGCTCACTCAAGTAGGTGACGATAAGCTAGCCGAAGAGGCCATTACTACCTACAGATGGCAAGAATAAGCGAATCAACGATGAAATAGGCTTTTAAACTGTAAATATATGAAAAAGGAGTACTTTAATTATTTAAGAGGGGGAGCATGGTTGCTCTTTGCGTTATTGGTGGGATTACCCAGTATGATGGCTGCTGCCGGGCAAACAGACGAGCTGGTTATCACAAAAGACGTACAATATGAGGGTGAGGTTAACGTGAAAAACCTAATTATCCGAGATAACTCTGAAGATCCGGATATAATTGACATTAACTTTATGAATAACAGTACGGTCGAGGCTATCACGGTTGAAAGTGGCAACGCGGAAATATTCTTCTCCGGAGCTGAGGGCGTAGAGTATAATCTAGGGAGTATCACTGTTGCGCAGGGTGCGGAACTGACATTATCCTTAGGCTTTCCAAGGCAAATGAACATCGGGTCGGTTACCAACAATGGCCGGTTCATAGACTTGACCGGATCCGTACAAAAGGTAGGAGGAACTCATTCGTTTGAGATCAAACAAGCGGAAGGGTATTCCAAGATGGGCACGTTGGGGATTCATTCTGAGATAAAAAAAGAGACACTTGATCCAGAGATGGAAGTCAGCCTACAAAAGAAAGAGGGTAAGAGTTGGAAAGACGATGAAGCAATAAAAGACGAATCGGCTGAACACATCGCATTCAGCGTATCGGAAAGCGGAACCTATCGGTTAAAGTGGGTTTATAAAGACGATAAAAATAACGGATATGCGGAATTGTATTCAAAAGAAATCAATCTTCTACAGATCACAGGTAATGAAACTTTAAAAGATGTCCACTACAATGCGATCGCATTGAATAATGGTAATATCACCGAGGCAACGAAAGTAAGCATGGACAACGTACATGCGGATCCCTGTACAACAGAAGAAAATGCAGCAGGTTTTTCAGTTGGCTTGTACTCTAATCTGGAACTTACGCTGACGGGTACGAACAGCGAGCTAGGCATCTTGCGTAATCATGGGACGATGGTACTCAAGCAGGAAGGCGACGCTCAATTGGAGAATACGACTATTTATAACGAGGGAACCTTCACGGACAAGACAGGTGTTGTAGGTACTAAGATCTTTGGATCAGCCGGACTATGGATCAAGAAATTCGGCCCGGATGTAGACCAAACCGCACCAGATGGAACCCAAATAAAAAGCATCTTCTGCCAATACTCAATAATGTCTTTCTCCAAGAAAGCTATCGTAGAGGTCCTTAAGGACAATCAATGGGTGAACTATGACGAGATCAGGGGTAGTGAGGTGGAAAATGAGAACTCGGCTCTAAGCTTGGCTGATGAAGGGGGAGAAGAGAATTGGCCTTCAAATCTCTACTTTAAATTCGCTACCGCCCAAGAAGGTACGTATCGTTTCAAGATCCAAACAACAAATAAGGCTTGCGTGACAACTTGGTATAGCCAACCTTATGAACTTATCGCTAGCGAATTCGAGATCAATAATGATCAGCTGGCATTGGGAGAAGCAAGTAACACCACTGTCATACCAAGCCTATTGATCACAGCCGGTAAGGATGGAAGCGAAAGAGACGCAACATTGGAAAACATCGAGATCTCGGAACATGCTGTTGAAACACCTTCCGTAAACGTAGAAGAAGGAGCAAAAGTAAATCTCACATTGAAAGGGACAAACGACTTAGGTTCGATTCAATTGGCAAAAGGTTCAACAATGACCTTGAAACCGGAAACTACAGGTGATGAGAATATGAGCGATAAGCTATTCATCTCCTCCGTTCGTAACGGTGGCTCTTTCACGGACGAGACCGCCACGGTATCTTCAGTCAAAGATTTGAGCAACCATACGATGATCGAATTTACGGATACGATTATCTATCAAGTCGGAGATGCTATCAGCGTTACCCTAAGAGCGGTAGGCAATTCATCGACGGGTGATTACTTACCATTGGGAGATCCTAAGAGAGAAAAACTTGTTAATGGTAAGTGGGTAGACGCACTATCACAATTACAATTGCGTGCGGGGGAAACAGCAGAAAACCCGAACCAATCTGCCGAGGCCGTACTCAATCTTACGACTACGGAGACAGGTATTTATCGCATGAAGGTAACTTCCACTGATATAGAAGATGAAGCACATAACGCTACTTTATACTTTATGTTTGAAATCGCTAACTTGGAAGATGAGCTAACCATCAAGACGATTGATGAAACCACCACCTCCATTGATGGAACTAGCGAAGAGTATAAGAATGCCAATATGCTGATATTTGTCAAAGGCGAAGGTACAGCATCTCCAGTCGAAGTAACCTTGAATAATGTCCAATTGAAGGAGGCTGAAGGATATGAGGAATACACGTCCAGTCTTTTCACTGAAGGCTCGTATGAGATTACTTTAAATGGAGAGAATAAACTGGGTGAATTGAATATCTTCGAAAATGCTTCCGTTACTTTACAAAAAGGTGATCAATTTGACAAGCTGACAGCTATGGTTCGCAACGCCGGTAAATTCACGGATGAGACCGGTACGATCCAGAATGTGGTAGACTCCAAAGGTTTGACAATGGTGGATATCACCGGATATGAGTTTCCTGCATGGAATGGTTATATCTTAAAGGTTAATTTCGATTTCTTCTTTGGCAACTATGAGGTGATACCAGAAGATGAAGCTTTAGAACATTTGGTAGATGGAGAATGGGTAGCTTATCACAATAGCGTAATGCGTTCTGCGGAAGGCACACCGGAATGGAGTGCTCCGCAAAGTGGCGAGATAGCTTATACATATACGGGATTGGAAGAAGGAAAATATCGTGTTAAGGTGTATGCGGAGGAATGGATAACAGGAATTGAAGAAGGTTCTAAAGAGAATCCTCATGCTGTTACTTTATATCACTACTTCACGATCAGCGAACCTGCTCCCGAGCCTACCTATTACGGTATCACCTTGCCAAGTGTAGAAGGTGCCACCACCTCTCCGGCAGCGGGTACATACTGGGAATACGAAGGTTCCTCTTTCAGCTTCTCCTTGACATTGGATCCCGCTTACGATCAATCCAAGCCGGAAGTGAAAGCGAACGGACAGGTAGTGACCCCGAGCGAGAACGGTACGTACACTATCGCCAATATTTCCGAGGATGTCACGATTACGATCGAAGGCATCGCGGAGAATACGCCGACAGGTAATGCCGAGGTGGATGATGACAGCGTTAAGGTCTGGGGTGCGGATGGCATTCTGCATCTTTACACTCCTGTGAAGGCTAAGGTTTGGGTCTATACGTTGAATGGCGTGTTGGTCCGTGCGGTGGATGAGGTTATCGGTAACCAAACGATTTCTTTGGCTGGCGGTTCTTACATTATCGTGATCGACGATCAGAAATATAAGCTGAGATTCTAAATCTCTGATTTTATAAAGGGCGGGTCTCGTAAACGCACGATGCCCGCCCTTTTTTTACGTATGGAATTCTCATCTCGTCTTTTAATAATTTCTGCACGGGTGGAGATATGGACTCGACGGGGTCTCGCGGGAAGATTAGCGGAAACCTAATTTCTTGAGAGATCCTGTTTCCTCTGCTGTCGCATCCTTTATCTGATAGGCCGCGAATTCCCGGGGATGATCATAATGCGCCCGAAACCACTCGAAGTGCTCCGGGGTGTCTCTTAGCCTCTTGTCGATTATTAGCGGATTAAAGCTTTGCAAGATAGCTCCTTCTATCCGGTTCTTGGTGAATTGGCTCAGCTCGATTACGGGATCGGATGGAGCGGGGGGAGCCACTTCCTTTATTTTCTCGATCTGGATATCGAAGAATCGTCCGATATTCTCCAAGCACATTCGTGTCCCGTTCGCCTTCCCGTCGGCGGAGAAACCGGCTATATGAGGAGTGGCGATCGTGGCTTCCGACAGTAATTCCCGGTCGATATCCGGTTCGTTCTCCCAGCAATCGATGATCAGTTCGCTGACCTTGCCGGTTCGTTTGGCCCGCAATAAGGCCTGCGTATCATGTACGGCGCCCCGGCAACTGTTGATAAACCATGGCTTTCGTTCCAATTTGTCGAAAAAAGCAGGATCGGCGAGATGGCGGGTGGCGAAACGTCCCTCTTTGGTCAACGGCACATGCAAGGTGATGATATCGGCCTCTTTCGCGATCGTGTCCAAGGATACGAATCCATCCTCACCTTCCCGCATGGCACGGGGCGGGTCATTACGAAGCACACGCATCCCCATGGCCTCGCATAGCCTCTCCACGATACTCCCTACATGACCTACGCCAACGATACCGATAGTCTTCCCCGCTAGTCTCTCTCCTTTGCGGAGGGCGACGGCTACCAAAGAGGATAATACATATTGCCCCACGGAAGCGGCGTTGCAACCCGGGGCGTTCTTCCACGTGATCCCGGCCTTCTCGCAATAACGGGTATCGATATGGTCGTACCCGATCGTGGCTGTCGTGATGAGGCGAACCCGGCTACCTTCCAATAGCTTGCGTGTACATTTATCTATGCTACGTACGATCAAGGCATCCGCGTCTTTTATGTTAGTGGGTGTAAACTCTTTGGAGTCAAGGTAGGATACGTCCGCTATCGGCTCCAAGATCCCTTTTAGGTAAGGAACCGTGTTATCTGCTATTATTTTCATCTTATCAGCTTGATTATCGTTACGCGATATTAAGTAAAAAACAGGGGATATACAAGTGATGGGAGTTTCGCTTCTTGTGAATTTTATCATGCGCTTTTGTTTTCGGAGGAAGGATCCCGGGAAAACACGTACGACTTTTCCGGAAAACATGTACGACTTTTCGCGAAAACATGTACGTGTTTTCCGGAAAAGATCATTCTGTTTTTGGAGTGTTGATTATCAATGTGTTATATGCGGTCTCCTTTTTACGAGCTTATTGTACGGAATTTTATTGGGGATCCCTGTATTCCAGCTTGGCAAAGACGGATGGTTAAATGAAAGAGCCGTATGGAAACGGTCATACCCCGTTGGTTATTTTGTATCAAATGACATAAACTAAGGACTGAATGTCACAACTCAAGGTTGTGAGGAAGGATTCGTCATTAAATAAAGGCGTACATTGCGAGTGTCAAAAACAAATAATAGATGGAAAAAAGATTACTGTTATGTTTATTGTGTGTCGTGAGCGTGGCCTTCTCGTTGGAGGCCCGTCAGCGTACTGAGGCGGAGGCGTTGAGGATAGCCCGCTCTTTTTATGAGGGACAGGGTATGTTACGCTCGGCCCCGGGATCCGATTTTCGGTTGGTGTATACGGGAGAGGGGAGCGGCCTGCGTTCCGTGTCGTCCGATCCGTATTACTATATCTATAATGTAGGGGAAGGGGATGGTTTCGTGATGGTGTCGGGCGACGACCGTGTCGCCCCGGTGCTGGGTTACTCCCTGTCGGGCTCTTTCGATCCGGGAGATATGCCGTCGAACATGAGGGGTTGGTTTGAGGAATACGAGCGCCAGATCGATCATGCCCATACGCAGCTTGAACAGGTGTTTCCGGAGAATGTTTCGTCTCCGCGTTCAGACGATGGGTTTCCGGAGCGAGTGGAGCCGTTGATACAGACGAAATGGGATCAAGGCGCTCCTTACAATAGTCTTTGCCCGTTGGATGGGGATAAGCGTTCAGCGACGGGTTGTGTGGCTACGGCTGCCGTCCAGATCATGAATTACCACCAATGGCCGGAGAAAGCGGTAGGTAAAGGGCAATATCGAATGGGAGAGGAAAATGTGAACGAGACTGTTTTCCCCGTGGATTTAAGTGGCTATACGTTTGACTGGAAGAATATGCTGGATGTGTACGACTCTACTTCCACCGCCGTTCAAGATAAGGCTGTCGCCGAGTTGATGTATGCTGTGGGCGTGGCTGGTAATATGCTCTATTCTGCTGCTGGCAGCGGAACTATGGACGAATATATGGCCAAGGGATTGATCGAGAATCTTAATTATGATAAAAATCTGCTATGTCTGCATCGTGACTATTATATGACCGCAGGCTGGAAAAGGTTGTTGAAGGTCGAGCTCGCGGCCAAACGTCCGGTCTTGTACGGGGGGACGTCTACGAGTGGTGGGCATGCCTTTGTTTGCGATGGCTATGATAAGGACGGCCTGTTCCATATCAATTGGGGTTGGGGAGGAGCCGCTAACGGTTTCTTCGAGCTGGATGTGCTGAATCCATATATTAAAACGTATAGAGGATTCTCTTATGGTCAAGATATGATTATCGGTTTCCAGAAACCCACGGAGGCGAGCGAGCCTTATCTGTCGTTGAATGTTAATTCGGTGAATGTAGATCGTTCATCGATCTCGCAAGGTGATTCTTTGGGCATTGAATATGCCCTACAGCTAGATGCCTCCTCCGAGAAGGAGCTAGAGCTTGCTCTAGGAGTTTTTACCGGAGATAGTCTATCCAAGATCGTTTATGAGGAAAAGGGCGTTATAAGTCCAGCTGTGGTTTCACCTTCTTTTTTGTGGAAGACTGATCCACTATGCTTGGATCCGGGTCTATACGGGTTGAGGGCGTTGTATCGTGTATCTGGCGAGAAGGAGTGGCGGGAGCTAACCCCTTCAAGGATGAGGAATAACGAAATCCATTTGTTGGCGACGGATTCCTTGATAGAGGTGATATCCTACGCTGATGAATATACAGGGACGCATTCTGTCTATTCGGAAGAGAGCTTGGTAGTGGGTGGCTCGAACGTGTTGTGCACGGTGATTCGTAACGAGAGCGCCTATGAGCGTAATCCGATGATAGTCTTCATGGCGCATTCGTTGTCTACGGGGGAATATACGGACTTGTCTATTGAAGGCGCTTACTTTCAGCCAGGGGAAGAGAAAGAGGTACGTACTCAAATAAAAGTAAACCTATCCCCGGGTCGCTACGTGCTGGCTGCGTATAGTGTGGTATCTGATGGTCTCTATTTTATAAAAGGAACAGAGGTATTTGTAACCGTGGAAGGCGTTCCCACAGGCATCCATCCATTGGCGGTTGATGATAAGCTTCGGGTCCTGGCGGGAGAAGGCCGTCTGTCCGTATCCTTCACGTCTCCGCTCCATGAGGCTTACTTATACGATGTATCGGGCAGGCTTTGCTCTACGGGCGTGATGAACGGGACGGGGGCCGTCCTTTCTACCGCTGGTTTATCCGGGGGGATCTATGTGTTGAAAGTCCGTATCGAACAGGGTTGGGCGGAGAAGAAAATAGTATTGTGACAGGTACCGGAAAGTTTTAACTTCACGGGAGATCTTTATGCGATAACAGGGAAAATGCAAAAATGAAAAAAGGGATTATGGCTTTATGCTTCATCGCTTCCTGCTGGGGGATCAGTTGTTCCTCCAGTCGGAAGCAGGCTGCCGGGTTAGAAACGACCGACAGCCGGTTTTCCGGAATGGTGCCGACACCAGCTTCTTCCGGACGGATTTCTTCCTCCGTGCAAGCGGCTCCTCCTGTGGTGATCTATAAGACGGCGAAAGATTATAGCCGTCATGTCCCGGTTGGATTGAGTGAGGATGGCCAGACGATTGTCTCGTATCCGGCGGTAAGCGATGTGAAAGTGGGGGATAAGTATCCCTACCCGACTCCTTTGGCCGATGGCTATCTGTTGGATAACCGGGGTATCGGGCGCAACGTGGCTTTCTTGTCTTACACGTACGAGGAATACGCGGCCTTGCCATCTACGCCGTCTCGCTCCGAATTACTGGAGAAGGTAATCGATAAACACCCGCTAACAGAGATTCATACCTGCGGTAACCGGTATCAATATAAGGATTTGGTGAAAGAACTGAATGAGCGGATACGCTCGGGGGAATTTAAGGTTTCTTTATAACGTGACGCTTATCTCAGCTTGTGCCGGTTGAAATGCGGCCCTGCCTTGAACAAAAAGAAAAACGTAGACAATACCGTAAGGCAAGCGCCAGACAAGTAGGCGTAGTTGAAGCCACCCAGCTCTTGTGCGATGCTGCCCCCGGCCATCAACCCGATACCGATACCTACATCCCAACTAGTTAGATATGTAGACGTGGCCGTACCCCGCTGGTTATTGGGTGCCAGATTCACGAAAAGCGTGTTGAAAGCAGGGAACATGGTTCCGAACGCCACGCCTTGCGAGAGGGCTATACCTATGTAGAGATAAGAGGAAAATACCGGATTCCAATGCATCAACTCCTTGAGCGCCGCAAGAAGAAAGAATGTGGCCGCCGCCAAATACATCCCGAGGGAGATAACAAGCGTGATCCGTCCTTTATCCACTTGCCGTCCGGAGAACAGGCGGGAGACGGCGAGTCCCACGGCCATAAAGGTGAAATAAAGTCCGGAGTTTACGCTGATCCCGATCTCAGCGGCGTACATCGCTACATAAGTGGTAGTCATACCATAAGGAATGGAGAGCAATAATAGGGAGATACCCGCCCAAGTTCCCTTCACCAAGAAAAAGCGGTCTAGGGAGATCGGTTCTCGTTTGACCGGTTGCTTATAAGGAGTCTTGACCATATAGGCCATGATAAAACCAAGGCTTCCGGATAGCAACGAGCAGGAAAAGATCACGTCGTATGTGAAGTTCCCTTGCATGAACAGACCGATCATCGGCCCGAAACTCATGGCGATGTTATTGGCTAGGCCGTAATAGCCAATACCTTCCCCACGGCGGGAGGAGGGCAAGATGTCGATCAGTATCGTATTTCCGGCCACCGTCACCATGCCGAAGGCGAAACCGTGTACGACGCGTAAGGCGATAAAGAGGGTAAGCGCCGTGGCTACCATGTATCCGCCAAATATGGCGGTGAAAATGAAATAAGCCACCAGATATAAGGGACGGCGGGCGAAAGTATCCAGTAAATATCCGGCGAACGGACGGATACAGAGCGCCGCTAGCGTATAGCACGACAAGATAAACCCGATCATAGACTTCCCGATCATGAATTCTTCCTTCAGATAAAAAGGCAAGATCGGCAGGATTAGATAGAAAGCGAAAAAAAGCAGGAAATTCGCCGCTAGTATATAGCAAAAGCTGGGTGTGACGATCTTATCATTATTCATAGAGACGTGTCGTTTATAAATGACGCGAAATTAGATGAATTTATTGAATAAAAGGGCTTAAAGTAAGTTTTTTGTACGGGATTGGGACCGATTGCCGCAAATAGTTAATTTAATTCACATGTAAGGCTTTTTTATACTCGGTAGGCGTCATCCCGATCTTATTCTGGAAGAGGCGGTGTAAGGCACGTACGTTTCCCAATCCGGAATCGAGGGCGATGGCTTCTAGGTTGTAATAAGGATATTGTTTCATTAGCTGTATGGAGTGTTCCATGCGGAGGTTGCCGATATAGTTCGTGTAATTGTCTCCCGTGTTGCTCTGTATCATCCGGGAAAAACGGTTTTTGTCCATGTGGAGCCGTTTTAGTACGTCCTCACGGGTAAGATCTGATTTTAGATAGAGTTTCTCCTTATGCATTATTTCTTCCAACAGGATGAAAGAATCTTGGTCGATTGGTTGATCTGGGTCAGTTTGTGTCTTGCTATCTGATTTGGGAAGTTCTTCTTGGTGCGATAGTTCTGCCTCTTTGTCACGTTCCTTGATCGCCAATAGCTCATTCTTGTAGGCTAGGAGTTGGTTTACTTGGTTCACTGTGATCTTGTTCTTTCGCTTGATGACCTTGCTGTTCCGGTACGAGATCCAAAGCAAGAGAATAAGGAGGATTATGATGCCTAGAGAGGCTCCGAGAAATGTGTTGCGCTGCTTCAGCTCCATTTCCTGCTTGATGATCTTGGTTTCCTTTTCGTTCGTCTCATAGGCGATGGCAAGTTCCATGGCCGCGTTTTCCTTGTCGCGGGCATACAGTTCCTTTCGTATGTTGGAGAGGCGATCACTGTATTGGAGAGCTGTTTTATAGTCGCCCATTAAGGAATAGGTATTCTTTAGCTTCGCTAGCATCACCGTATAATCTTTATTGATGGTATCTTGCGCCGGAGTCAGTCGCTCCCGTTCCAAGGTGTTATGGATCAATTGCTTATAATCTTTTATTAATAGCAGGTAAGGGTCCGCTCTCGTTCTTCCCTGCGGCTTTTGGGCGAATTTGGTGGTGAGGAACTTTTGGTAGTAACTGGCCGCTGCTTGTTCCTCTCCGATCAGTTGATACGCTTCGCAAAGGAAACTATATAAATAACCTAGGTGCATATCCACCCTCGTCTCTTGCATATCGCCTGTTTGTTCCATCTTTTCCAGAAGTGCCTCTACCTCCTTTCCGGTATTTATTGCTTCTTCATTTTTCTCCTGGATCATGATGTTTCGTAGCTTCTCCATATAAAGTGAGATCAACGTACACTTATCTTCCGGATCGGTGGTGCCTTGTAGCAGTTCAATCGCTTGGTCAAGTGTCTCGATAGCCTTGTCTTTTTGTGCCAGCTCGTTTTGTGCCCGTGAGATGGAGATCATAGAGGTAGCCTCGACGCTCTTATCGCGTTGGGAGCGTGCGATCCGTATCGCTATCGTTGCGTATTCTATGGCTTCGTTCTGGCGGGATAGCTCGATATAGCAATTACTTAGTATCTGGCAAACATTCATGTAGGCCGTGGAGTCGTTTTGTACGGAATCGGTGTGGAATGCGGCTAGAGCGTATTCCAGCGCTTTCTTCTCGTTTTTCAACCGGGCGTATGCCCGTGACCGGATGATATGTGCTTTGTATTCCGGTATGATCCGTAGGTTCTCGGCGCTATCGGCTAGGTTTATCGCTTTTTCGGGGGTTGCGATGATCTGATTGAATATGGATTGGTAAGATAATTTTTCTTGGGGGCGGTTATCTGCGGAAGGGTTTGCCGCTCTCAAGAGTACGATAGAAAAAAAGAATAAAGTTATATATGTTAGTTTCATTCATTTACTTTTTAGCGAACAAAAATATAAATTTTTCTTTGATTTATAAGTGTTTTTTGTGACGATTAGATATGAAAAGGGCCTAGTTTACCTCGAATCCGGATTATATGTCACACTGTTTTTGGACTAAATGTCGTAAGGTAGCGGGGTTTCTTAATGAAAGTCCGCATTTAAAAGCCTTACTTTGTATCACAATAAGACAGATAAAATGGCGCATTTAAAATGTCGTGGCTGGCGTGATGAGACGAGCTTTACGTCTTAATTGAAATATAATGGAAAAGATGGTTAATATGAAGAGAAAATCTATTTTGTTATCGCTGCTTCTAGCGATTTTTGTGGAAGGAGGGATGTTTGCCCAAGAACCTACGTATTCCAAGATGTCTCCCTATACACGTATTCTTTTAGGCAAATTAGCGAAGAAAGATACGGCGAACTCGTTGTTGAGGAGTTCTATCTCGGGAGATTATCTCTCGGCTTTCGTGAAGGTGGCGACGGATGAGGGATGGGCTTCCTTGGATTCGGCCGGGTGCCGTATCCGGACAAGGACGGGAGATATCGCTACGGTGTTGATCCCCCTGTCTGCCGTGGAGTCGGTGTCTGGGCTGGGTTGTATCCAATATGTATCAGCCTCGCAGCCGATGAGGGCCAGTATGGACTCGGCCCGTTACTACTCGGACGTGGCGGATGCCTATGCGGGGACTAAGCTTCCCCAGCCTTATACGGGCAAGGGGGGCATCGTGGGTGTGGTCGATCAGGGATTAGATTTTACTCACCCGAATTTCTATGACAAGGAGGGTAAAGCGTATCGTATCAAACAAGTTTGGGACCAAACGAGTCCTTATAGTAAAGCGGAATACAGGACGGAAGAGGAACTGCTGGATGCGGCTTGCTCGTTTGATTCGGATGTAAATACGCATGGACCCATGTCGCGGGCATAGCTGCCGGAGGAGGGTTTGATACGCCCTACCAAGGTGTGGCCAACGAGAGTGATATGATCTTGGTGGCTACTACCATGCAGAATTCTGATATCGTAGACGGAGTGGACTATATATTCAAGGAGAGCGAGAGACTAGGTAGACCTTGCGTGGTGAATCTTAGTTTAGGGGATGGTATTGGAGGACACGATGGTACTAATTTTATGGATATAATGTTGGACCGAATGGTCGGACCGGGAAAAATCATCACGGTTGCCATGGGAAATTCTAGGGACATGCCAGTATATACCGAACTGATGTCGCCTTCGGATACCTTGCGTACTTTTGTTGGCAGGTCTAATACGGGTCTTTCTTATGGGCTGGTGGATATTTGGGCGGACGAGCCCGGGGAACCTTTTTCTGTTTGCCTGGATCTGTATGATCGCGAAAGCGATGAGATATTAAATACTACCGGGTTTTTCGCCTTGGATACAATGCCTAAGTCTTCTGTTTTTACTAGTGAGAGCATGGATGGTACGTTGGTGTATGAGGCGCGAATGGAATCTGAATTATATGTGTTTAATGGGAGATACCGTCTTTTTATTCAGTTCAATTATCCGGAAGGCACCAAAAATGAAAAGATATTCTTACTTCATGTGGCGACAAATAACACGCCGGTCCGGGCTTGGGGCAACAATGGCGAGAGCTTATTTACGGACTTGGGAAAAGGGTATCCTTATACGGTCGGTACGGGAGATTTCACTGTCGGCTCTCCGGCATCGGCCAAAAACGTGATAGCTGTCGGGGCTTATGCCACTCGTATATGCCCGGTAAATGTAGATGGGGATACCTCTTATTTGGCAGGTAATAGTTTGGGTGAGTTAACATCATTATCAAGCGTAGGCCCTACGCTTGATAATCGCATGAAACCAGATATAACAGCACCCGGACTTTGGGTGGCATCCTCCTATAACTCATTCTATCTGGAGGGTGAGACCGGTGAAGGAGCCAAGGCATCACAGGCTCGCTATTCCACTTTCAATGGACATCGATATCCATGGGGGTATATGAGTGGAACCTCGATGGCTTGTCCTTTCGTGACTGGCAGTATCGCTCTCTGGTTACAGGCGAATCCTGCTTTATCCCCGGATGATATCAAGGATGTCTTCTCCCGTACGGCTGTTCAGGATAAACCGCTCTCTTATCCGAACAAGCAATGGGGATGGGGAAAGATAGACGTGTATAAAGGTCTGCTGGATATATTGGGAATCCCTACCTCTACGGAGAACGTATTCGAGGAGGCTCCGCAAGAGGCCGTGTCCGTATATGCTAGCGGTACGAAAGGAAGTTTCCATGTCCGTTGGGCGGAGGTCCCCGGTTCGTTCAGCATCCATGTATATGACGCTTCGGGCCGTCATCTGTATGGTGAGAAGGTAGATTCTCCAGCCTCGGTGGATTACGCTGTTTCCTTGGGAAATGTCCAGCCCGGCGTTTATTTCATACGGATAGATACGGCAGAGGGTACGGTGGAGCGGAAGATACGCCTATAACCCGGACTCGTCTGGATCGTTTATAGCTGGTAGCGGATCGCTACCAGAAACTCCCGGGGACGGATACGTACCCATGAGGTATAGCTTTCCAACGATGCGTATCGTGTGTATGCGTAGGTACGTTTGTCGAACAGGTTTGTCGCCGTGGCGGTGATTTGCCAACGCCGGGATTTCCATGAGACCGAGAAGTCTGCGAAAACGGCGTTGACGGATTGGTCTTCATTCACGTCATTGTGATAATGATCTAAGGAAAGGCTTGCCTCTATGGATGAGAAAATGTAGGAGAGCTGTACTTGTTGGGTGACGTTCCATAAGGGCGCCAAACGGGTACGTTCTCCTATTTTACTTCCTCCGTACCGGATATCGGTTTGGTAACTGGTCTCCCAATGGCGGTTGGGAGTCCAGATCACTTTGGGTTCTAAGCGCATGAGACGATATTGATAGGGAAGCCTTTGTCCCCCGCTGATTTGCTCGGCCTTGCTGATATTGAGGAGCACCAGGAACGAGGTCTTTAGCCCTAACTCGTAAAAGCCCTTGGATAGCGTGCTTTTGACGGTATATCCGGAGCCGTGGTTGGACAGTGGTAAGGAGACTCGTTGTACCTGTCCGTTCTCTATACGTTGCTCGTATATACGATTGTACCACTCCCGGTTGTGTGTCAGGTTTACTGTGGCGAAGAATTCCCGTGCCGTATTCTTGTATTCCCCATAAACGGAATAAAGCTGTTGTCTGTAAACCGGGAGGATTCCGCAATTCCAGACGCTATTCCGGTAATCCGTTTGATAAGGCCGGTCGTATAAGTCGGTCATCTCTCCGTATCTTTCCTTATAGGAGGCGTGCGCCGTGAAACGCCATGCGTAATTCAGTTTGTAGATAATGGACAGGGACGGATTAACCGAGATGCGGGAGAAACCGACCCCTGTATATCCGGTCCATCTGAGAGGAACGCTGAGGGATAGGGTCCATTTATAGGTATTCCATTGGTAATCGGGTGAAAGATAAGTTTGCAGGCTTTTCTCGATATTGCTGATCTCCCCGTTTATGCCCACCGTATATCGCTGGGTGAGGGAACCGCTCTTTTTCAGGAATGAGAAGGAATTATCGGTATAAAAGTCGCGTAAGCTCATTGGATAAGGGTGGTTATCCAAGCGAAGATCGGCCGCGTTGCTGTGGTAACGGAGCGAAGACTGGGCTTCCAACGTGTATTTGTCCAAGCTCCACAGGGTCCGTAAATTATTACGCAAGTCGAGGTTCGGGGTTTTGATGCGTTGGTCCAATGTTCTAAGGCCAGTAGAAATTGTGTTTCCGGTTATATGAGAAAGGCTGGATTGCCAATCTCCGGTGGCTGAGAACTGGTTCTTGAGATACCTTTCCTGCGAGTTGTTTTCCACTCCGATATTTAGGTTGGCTTGATCCGAGCGAATGCGGCTATCGCTTTGCTCAGTTAGATGAATCGTGTCCTCGGATTGGTAATAAGTCGTCTCACTCCCCCTTTCCTGTGTTTGCCGGTCGTGGATATAACCGGCGTTTATACGGAGTTGGGTGTTCTCGTTCAGTTTATATAGGCGATTTGCGGATAGGCTGTGTATATGGTTGAACAGCCAGCGCTCTTTCTTTAGCGGGGCGGAGAATGAGGGCTGTAGCAGAAATTGGGGAACCTTGGGCTCGGATAAACGGGATTCGGGTGATTCGGTAAGCGTATTTTGCTCGCCCGATACATCCTGCCCGGTATTATTCCCTTTATATAGATAAGCGGATTGGCTGCTGCGGCTGATCTGCAAGGCGTCAGCGGCTCCTTTCCATAAGAACGGGGATGCGCCGAGACCGCCTTCGGCATTGATCAGCCAGCGATCCCGGAATTCCGGTCTCAGTTTGAGGTTCAACGCTACGTCTTCGGTCTTGATCTTTCTCTGTAACACACGGATCGGTTGGTGGTTCTCCATCACTTGTACGTTCTGCACGGCGTCGGCTCGCAGGTTCTCGCTGATTTGCTTGTATTTCCCGTTGGTGAGATCCAGTCCCTCCACATAAAAATTACGGATCTCTTTCCCGTTGTAAGAGATCTTCCCCAGATCATCGATATCGATACCCGGAAGTTTCCGTAATACGTCCTTGATGGATTGATCCTTTGGGGAGAGAAAGCGGGTGACATCATAATTGATCGTATCTTGCCGCCCCCAGACACGTCCCGGACGGATTTCCACCTCCTTTAGGCTGAATACCTGCGGCTCCATCTCAAAACGAAGCGTTTGTCCGGCATGTACGGCTTGTTGCTGGGTTTGGTACCCTAAGAGCGAGACGGAGACGAGAAGTGAGTCCGTCCGCTTCGGTTGGGTGAGGGTAAAGGTCCCTTCATTATTACTTAACGTATAGTTGATCGGAAGGGAAGCGTTGCCTCTGGTTAATTGCACGGTGGCCGCTTCTACCGGCAGTTGGCTTTCCCTGTCGATCACGATCCCTCGGATGACGGATTGGGCGGCCAATCCTGCCGGGCAGAGCAGCGTAAGTAAACAAAAAGTGTGTATATGTAGTATGATCCGTTTCATCTTTCTTCCCTTTCTATAGGGTTATACGGCATATTCTTGGGTTGGTAAGGTTTTCCGTTATCGTCGGTGACGGTCACTTTCACCTGTGGCGAGGTCAAGGCGATGTATCCGATAGGATCGGCGGCATATCGTTCGTAAGCCTTTTGCAGGTTCTTGCGGCTGATCGGCTCGAAATCGTTTCCCCCGAAAAGGATCGGGTTCTTACCCCGGCTCAGTTCGATACCCGTGCAGATGAAAGTGTAATGTCCTTGGCTGTCTTGGGCTTTTAGGATCAGGCCCGGTAATCCGTATAATTTCCAGGGACCCTCGCTTTTCGGTATCTCCGGCGTGTACCAAGCCTCATAATGCCTGCCCTTGAAATGGCATGTCGCTTTCCGGCAAGGGTAGGACAGGATGGTCATCGTATCGGGCAGTAAGGTCCATTCCGGGCGTTCCTCCTTTTCCTCGCAGCGAAAGCGACTGGCGGCAAGGGCATCCAAGGTCGTGGTCTTTCCCGCCGGATAGTTCTTGTAGACCTGTGCGTTGGTCTTGGATGAATATTGTTGCAGGTGTTCATTGATGACTTCTTGTGAGGCTCCGGCGGCTTTGTCGGCCTCTAGTACGGAATCGGTGAGGAATTTGGCGTAACTATAGTAAACGGAGCATTTATCCCCGACCTTCAGCATGAGGGTCTCTTCCTCTTTCTTGTCGGGTTGGAGCGTGTCCGGCATGGACGTGGTTTGGTATTGTACCGTGAAACGTGTCTCGTCGATGGGCTTGGCTCTTAGTACGTCGTTTAGGTTGAAGATGTTGATTGTCACTTGGGCGTTCGTCTCGTGTCCCGCCCCTGACAGACCTACGCAAAGCAGGCCGATTGTCGCTATGATTCGTTTCATGATCTGTTGGTTTTAGAAGTTATTTGTCGCGAATGTAGGGAAGGGGCGTTCGCCGTAAGGAAGATTTTTATTACTGAAATATTACTCCGCTTATAAAAATGGCTACATGTACGTTGTAATCATGGAGTAGCTATCTATCTTTGCCGGAAAGGAATAAGATATGGGAAAGAGGATTCGATGGATATGGGTAATCTCGTTGGCGGCGGCTTTGGCTGCGATCGGGGTACAAGGCTATTGGCTGTTCAATCAGTTCCGGTATGAGATGTGTACTTATGCGGATGAGATCGCCGGTGAGGTATTTCATGCCGGGCAGGAGGAATTTCGTATACGGAAGGAAGAGGCGGAGATGACGAAAGGTACTTATATCATAGAACGCCAGTCGAAATACCAGTCTGGTGATAGCGTGTTAAACGGGTTGAAAAACTCGTTCGGTTTCCAGCTTTATCCCAAGGATACGACAAAGATCCATAGTTTTCGGCTTCATCTGGACCCGAATATGCCGGAAGATAGCTTATTGGTTGGGGTAGATCGTTCGGTCGTGGAGTTCTTCGTGCCTTTCTCCGCGGAGCGTTTGGACTCCATCTTGTCTGTCGGTCTGCCCGATCTGGATTATCGGGTCCGTCCGTTCGTAGCGAGCGATACCTTGTCCGGGCAGTCGTCGGCCTTATGGTTGCCGTTATCGAAAAACCTGTTTTCAACCTCTATCTCGATATGCTATGAGTTCGCCCCGATCGAGCGAAAGGCGGTGTGGGTGGATGTGGATCTTCCCATGAATCCGTTATTGGGCCGGATGGGATGGCAGCTTTTCCTAAGTATTTTCCTTATCTTGTTATTGCTGGCTTGTTTGGGTTTCCAGATCCGTACGATCTGGGAGCAAGTGCGCTTGAACGAGTTGCGTGAGGGATTCGTGCATACGATGATCCATGAGCTGAGGCGACCGGTACAAACCTTGAAGGTATTCGTCTCTTTTTTGAATGACCGGGAGATGCGGATGGATGAGGCCACGACGGAACGGGTCCTTCAAGACTCCATGTTCGAGTTGGATAATCTTTCCGCCTATCTGGGAAAATTGAAAGATATGGTCTGTGCGGACGAGCGGGAGACGCTTCTGAGACCTTCCGCTTTTAATCTCCGTGAGTTGGTGGAGAAGGTGGTACGCCTAACCAATATCCCCGCCGGGAAAAAAGTCTCTTTCTCGACGGCCTTTCCCCCGGATATGCCGGATCTGACGGCCGATCCGGTACATGTGGCGAATGTCTTGTCTAACTTGATAGAGAACGCGATCAAATATTCGGGAGAGGAAGTGGATATCGATATCGTAGTGCTTTGGAATCAGCAAGGGGTGGAATTGACCGTTTCGGATAATGGCTTCGGTATCGCTCCGGATGAGCGGCGAAAGGTGTTCGATAAATTTTACCGTTCGTCTCATCTGCCGGATAAGCAAATTCCGGGTATTGGGTTGGGATTGAGCTACGTTCGCCAAATAGTAGAGGCGCATCATGGCTCTGTATCCCTGCGAAGTGAATTAGGTGAAGGCACTCGAATTACTATAAATCTACCGACTACAACCTTATGAAATCGACATTGAAAATACTTTTCGCTGACGATGACCTTAAGTATTCCCTCGTCTTGAAGCGATTCTTGGAACGGGAGGGGTATGAGGTGACTTATACCGGCAATGGTACCATGGCTTTGGAGCAATTCCCGGTCGTGAAACCGGATCTGGTCTTGCTGGATATCAACATGCCCGGCCTAAACGGTTTCGAGGTAGCGGAAAAGATCCGTGAGCAAGACCGCCATGTCTTGATCTTTTTCCTTTCCGACCGTTCCGATAAGAACGACCGTTTGAAAGGTTTTAGCTTGCGCGGAAACGATTACTTGGCGAAACCCTTCTATCCGGAAGAGCTGATCGCCCGTATCAAGGACCGTTTTGAGATCGGTGTCCATGAAAACGTGCAGGAGGAGAGCTTCCATTTCGGAAACACGACCTTCAACTACACCACGAACGAGATCCGTACGGGTAATAACAAGGTATTGATCACTTCCCGCCAAGCGGATCTTCTGCGAATCCTGGCGACAAACCTGAATCTGGCGGTGGATCGTGACCTTCTGTTGGAAACCGTCTGGGGAACTAGCTCATACGCCAACTCCCTGGCCTTGAATGTGCAGGTCACCTATCTCCGTAAAGCGCTTCATAACGATCCGTCTACCGGCATCGTATCCTTGCCGAAGAAAGGATATATGCTAAGAGGATAGAATTTATCCGGTAGAATTGGGTTTCTGATCCGTAAGCATTATCTTTGTCCCACAAAGTATTCACAGAAAGAAAATGAATCATATATGAACTTCAGCGAACAATGTTTCCGCATTTTTGAGCAAGCTACGGAGGCTTATCATGTAACTGACAATGTAGATGCTACAGTGCATAATCCCTATGCGGTAAAGAGCATCGAGTTTTATCTTTATCTTAAGAACTGGATCGATGCCGTACAATGGCATTTGGAGGACATTATCCGGAATCCGGAGATCGACCCGGTGGAAGCGCTGGCTATCAAACGCCGCATCGACAAGTCGAATCAAGATCGTACGGATTTGGTAGAGTTGATCGATAGTTTCTTTCTGGATAAATACAAGAACGTGAAAGTCTTGCCGGACGCTACGATCAATACGGAAAGCCCGGCTTGGGCGATCGATCGTCTGTCGATCCTTACGCTTAAGATCTATCATATGCGTGAGGAGGCGAGCCGTGCGGATGCTACTGCCGAGCATAAGGCTCGTTGTGAGCAGAAACTGGCGGTGCTGATGGAGCAGAAGAAGGATTTGTCGATGGCTTTGGATCAATTGCTATCCGATATCCGTGACGGTAAGAAGTATATGAAGGTCTACAAGCAAATGAAGATGTACAATGACCCGGCCTTGAATCCTGTGTTGTACGGTAAGAAATAATGGCAAATATATTAGTAATACGACTTTCGGCTATCGGGGATGTGGCGATGACCGTTCCCGTTATCTATTCCGCCGCCAAGGCGAATCCTACGGACTCGTTTACCGTGTTGACGCAAGCGTTCTTGATCCCGGTTTTTATCAACCGCCCGAAGAACGTGAACGTGATCGGCATCAATACGAAGAGCACGGAGAAAACGTTGGCGGGGTTGCTTCGTTTTGCCTCTGCCTTGGTAAAATACGATTTCGACGTGGTTCTGGATTTGCATGACGTATTGCGGACCATGATTATCCGTACGCTGTTCCGCTTGAACGGCAGACGGGTGTTTGTCGTGGATAAGGCCCGGAAAGATCGTGCCCGGTTGACCGACGCGAAGCATAAACGATTTAAACAACTTCGCCCGGTGATCGAACGTTACGCGGATGTGTTCCGCAACGCCGGGCTTAACTATACGGAATCGTTCACCTCGCTTTACGAGACCTCTATTCCGGATGTATCCGCCTTGGAACCCCTTGTGGGAACGAAGACGGGCAAATGGATCGGTATCGCCCCCTTCGCCAAGCACCGGGGAAAGATTTATCCGACTGGGGAGATGGAGCTGGTCATGGCCGAGCTTTCCGATCGAGAGGATTTTACCATCTTCCTGTTCGGTGGTCGTGGCTACGAGGAGGCGCTCTTGGATCAATGGGCTTTTGAGTATCCCCGGGTAAAAAGCGTGGCGGGCAAGTATTCCTTGGATCAGGAACTGGCCTTGATCAGCCGGTTGGATCTGTTGATTTGCATGGATTCCGCCAATATGCATTTCGCTTCCTTGGTCGGTACACGGGTGCTTTCCGTTTGGGGCGCTACCCATCCTTATGCCGGATTTTACGGATATCATCAGGATCCGGAAGATTGTATCCAGTTGGACTTACCTTGCCGTCCTTGTTCCGTATTCGGCCAAAAGCCCTGCCTGCGGAAGGATTGGGCGTGTATGAAACAGCTCAATCCGGATCTAATCATAAACAAGGTATTAACCTCTTTAAATGAAATGGTTTCGGATGAAGGAGGTCATTAACCCGGCGTACGGGCGATTCGAGGATTTTGTAAGGCGTGTACCTCGTATATTTTCAGAAGAGGGAAAAACGATTTATAAGGCGAGGAATGAGATCAAGGTTTTTGAGGTAGATGGTGTGGAACTGAATGTCAAGCGATATAGAGTCCCCCTCTTGATAAACCGTATTATTTATCGTTTTTTTCGTCGGCCCAAGGCTGTGCGAGCCTATGAGTACGCTCTGCGTTTAGTCGCCAAGGGGTTTGAGACTCCTGCCCCGATCGCTTATATCCTTTTTAGGAAGAAAGGGTTTTTGGGATATAGTTATTTTATCAGTCTGCAATCCAGCTATAAGACATTGTATAAAGTCGGACAGCGTCCGGTAGAGGAGAACGAGGATATTTTCCGTGCGTTAGGTACTTATATGGCAAAGTTGCATGAGGCGGAGGTTTATCATGCCGATTTCTCTCCCGGAAATGTATTGTACGATCGTACGGAGGAAGGGGTTAGGTTCTCCTTGATCGATATAAACCGGATGTATTTCGGGCCTGTCTCGCTAAAACGAGGATGCGAGAATTTCTCCCGCTTGTGGGGACGGGAAGCCGCTTTTCATTTAATGGCTGAGACCTATGCCGAGAGCCGGCATTTTGATAAAGCGGAATGCCTTCGTTGGATATTATACTATCGAAATCGTTTCTGGAAGAAATATGCGTTGAAGCATGAGATTGAATTTGAATTATAGACTTTTATGAAAATACAAATACTCCGGTTCTGTTTAGTTGTTAGTTGTCTTTTGGCCTATGTATCTCCGGTTAAGGCGTTAGAATGGTGGGAAAAGGTAGAGTATCTGACTTACTCGCCCCGTTATTTCGGGCCAAATGCCTTTCCGATTCCCGAGCTGGTAGGAGGAAGCCTGTCCAGCCGTTGGGAAGTGGAGCTTCGGGGGGAATATCATAAGACGCGAGGCGATCAGACGAAAGATATCTTTACCCGTTTGTACATTCCTGTCGTAAAGGGGCGTGTAGGAGTGAATGTCAGTTGGGTATTCCAAGAATGGTACGAGATGTCGCCGGAAGTGCGGGATGAGCGTTATGCGGTAGAATTGAAATCCCCGATTGTTTGCCGGGGCGACGTGATCTTTAATTTTTATTTCCAAGCCCTCCGGAGCGAGAAATGGATGGATATCGTGGTAAGCGCCAACCTGAAAACCGCCAGTGGCGGACGCTTGTGCGACGCTCGTTATACGGATGCGGCCTCTTATTGGTTCGACGCCAATCTGGGACGTACGTTGTGGAAGCGGAAAGATGTAAACGCTTCGATCCGTGTGCAAGCTTTAGCGGGTTTTTATTGTTGGATGACTAACGATGTCGTTAATCGTCAGAACGACGCTTTCTGTTATGGGGCAGGTGTGTTAGGGACCTATCGGGGGTTCTCGTTGGATTGTAATTATGCCGGTTTCCGGGGATATCGGGATAATGGGGATAAGCCGATGATTCTACGGACAAAGCTAAATTATGAGCTTAAGAAAAATATCCTGTCCTTCCAATATAAACATGGAATGAAGGACCATCTTTATGATAGCTATTCATTAGCTTATATCCGTTGTTTCTGAATCTGTAAATAATCTATGCTTTCTTGATCGACCTGAATAACGTGGCGAAGCCGTCTGTATAAGCCTTTACGCTGAAATCTTGGATGATATGCTCACGTGAGGCCTTGGCGAATGCTTCCAATCGCTCCGGGTTATCGATAAGCGAGCGGATAGACGCCGCCATTTGTTGAGGAGAAGAAGGCGGCACTAACAATCCGGTGACTCCGTCTATGATTAAGTCTCTTGCTCCCGGTATATCTGTTACGATACAAGGGACGGAACAAGCCATAGCCTCCCGCACGACTCTTGGGGAGGCATCCCGGTGCGAGGGAAGTATAAACAACTGGGACGTGACCAGAAAAGAGATGGCGTCGGAACGCTGTCCCAGAAAATGAATTTGTGCGCTTACCTTCGACTGTTGGGCTAATTGGAAATCATTTTCCCCATATTCTCCCACGATCGTAAGATGTACCCGTGGATCATCCAATAAGATAAACGCATGAATCAAATCGGTCAAGCCTTTGAACGGCCTGTTCTTCGTCGCTCCGATATAGATGCAACGAAAGGCGTCGTCCGGAATACCGTCTGCTTGTTTGGGCGTACGGACTGCCTCCTTGATCCAATCGATATCAAATGGCTTTGTGCTGGTGGTTAGTCTTTTTCGTGCGATGAATCGGGAGAGATAATCCTCGATATCTTTGGTCTCGCATACGACATGCTCTACGGCGGGATTTAATATGCCTAGATAATAGGTCGGATCGAACCGCTTCAATTTAGCCTGCGTACCTCGGTATGCGATATTCTTCGCCCGTGTGCCTATGGAGGCGAATAGAGCGTTTGATAAACCGGAACTACTCGGTGAGTAGATAAGGTCGATCTGATAAGTCTTGATGATTTGGCGCAGGGCACGAATAACGTTCCAGTTGAACTTCGAGGTAATGACCGGCAGATCCAAAGGTGTACAATTCCCATAGATCTTTTTGTCGGTATACGATTGAGGAGAAGCGATATAGATGTTGAAGTCCTCAAGCTTGGACAATCCTTCCAGCATTTTGTAGGTCGCTATGTCGGCTTCTTTATAGACTAAAAGTATATTCATTGTGTATGGATAAAATGGATTTGCTAAGATCGTGAGATATTCTCGTATACTCGCATGAAATGAGCCGCTAATACGTCGGGCATGAATCGCCGTATATTCTCTCGTCCGCCGGAACGCATGGATTCGGCCAGCTTCGGCTCGTTCAATACGGACTCTATCAAGCCGCGCAGCTCTTGCTCATTTCTCGGGTCGGTATATAGAGCGGACGATCCGCCCGCCTCTTCCAGACAAGAACCGGTAGCCGCTATCACCGGAATACCGGCAAGCTGGGCTTCTAAGATCGGGATACCGAATCCTTCGAAAAACGAGGGATAGACAAATAAGGTCGCCATCTGATAGAAAGCGGCTAATTCGTTAAAAGGTATATGGGTCAAGATACGGACGCGACCGGACAGGTTGTTTTCCCGGATATAGGTCTCTACCGTATCCGTATAAGGCGTATGCTTACCGATAGCGATCACGGAGATATCTTCTTTCAGGGCTTTCAGGGCTTTTACCAGAAGCAATAAATTCTTCCGTTCCTCGATGCTCCCTACATATAATATATAAGGCCCGTTTATCTGATATTTCTCGCGTACGGACGATTTCACGTCTTCTTGAACCGCTTGCCCGAATATCGGGTCACAACCTTGGTAAACCACCTCGATCTTGCTTTCCGGAATGTGGAAGAAGTCCCGGATGTCTCGCATCGTCTGCCTGCTGATCGCTATGATCTTGTCCGATCGTAAACAAGCTTGCTTGAATTTGTAGGTATAGATGGAACGATCGATCGGTTTATAAAGCTGCGGGTAACGCAAGAAGATCAAGTCATGTATCGTTACGACCGCTGGGATTCCGTTCTGTTTTAGATTCATAGGAATCTCATTACTCAAGCCATGGAACAGATCTACGTGCTCTTTTCGAAGCGTAGCCGTTAGACCGGAGGTACGCCATAAAGACGGAAATAGTTTATCGAACCTGCCTTCCGGATAATGGAATGAGACACTTGGACGCTCCTCGATCCGTTTCCGTAACGCCTCTTTGCCTTTGCCCGGCGTATAGAGTTGATAGATATGCTCCGGGAAAGAAGTGGACAAACTATTCACTACGAACCGGCTATAATTACCCAGTCCGGTAGCGTTATGCGTAATCCGTTTTGCGTCGAAAGCGATCTTCATAGGCTTGAATTCGATATATTGGGCAAATATACGATATAATTTTAATTACCTTTACCTCATTTCCTTCCGAAATCCGCCGGGATCTCCCCCCATACGGATGTTTCCCATTTGAGGATCTGGGTGGTATAGGTGTGGGTGTTCAACCATTTCTCGGCCCGCTCGATGAGGTCGAAGATAGGTTCGTTGATCGGTTTACGTGCTAATAGGGTTTTGCATTTCTTTTTCTTGACCCAGCTGATGGCGTTGCGGCTATCCGAATAGATTGGCAGGTCGCTTCCCTTTTGCTGTAGCAAGGCGAGGCCGTGTACTAAGGCGAGGAATTCCCCGACATTGTTCGTGCCCTCCTTCAGCGGGCCGATATGGAAGATCTCTTGCCCGGTAGCGGTATAAACGCCTCTGTACTCCATATCCCCGGGATTACCGCTACAGGCGGCGTCTACGGCAAGACTCTCATTGATCGGGTTCCCGATCGGGGCTTCCGGTGCGAGCCTGGCCACGGCTTTCGGGGAAGAAGAGGCGGTCTTTAGGTAATGGGTATAACCGGCCTCGAAGGCCTTGGCGGCTTCCTCCCGGTTCTCGAAGGATTTATATTTGGCTCCCTCTTGTCCGTCTACCTGTGCCTTGCATTCCGCCCAGTTGTCATAGATTCCCGGGTTCAAACCTTTCCATACGACATAAAACTTATTCTTGGCCATGGCTCTTACTCAAGATTTCTTGTGAGAACTGCGTATAGGTACCGAACGGCGCTCTTTTATCCTTGAAGAAACGGATCAAGGCGTCCAGCCTTCTTTCCATGCCGCAACCGGAATGGTTGGTCATGATAAACGGTAACTTTAGCTCTTTCCGATCACTTAAGGAGGTGAACTCCCACGGATGGAAATAGGTCAGGAAATAACCGTCCTCTTTCCAAGTCCAAAGCGCTAACTTACGGTACAAGGTAGCCGGAAGGTTATGGTAAGCCAGCCAAAATAAGGGGAAACGGACGATCGGGGTCACCGAGGCGGGCAGTTGCAATACGCCATCTTTCATGAAATAGGTGCGGGGCTGCCCCAGATGGTTATAACGGCCGGGAATACAAGTCGGGTTCAAGGACGAGTTGTATAAGTAACCGGCCTTATGTATCTCTTCTTCTTCGACGGGCATCATGCGGGCCATACGGAAACCGTTCACCGGTTGTCCGGTCAGTTCCTCCAACGCCTCTTTGGACTTGCGTAGATCGGCGGTCTCGAACGACGAGTGATAAAAACCATGCGAAGCGATCTCATGTCCACCCTTTTGGATGTCCAAGATCAAATCCTTTGCGTGAAGGGCGAAGTTCGCCGTGCAAAAGAAAGTCGCTTTTACCCGGTGACGGGCCAGACATGCCAGTATCTTCCGGGTTCCTTCTACGGAAGTACGCATTTGTTCCTCGAACGGCAATTCCACGCCGTGTTCCAATGGAGCGTCAAACTCCTCGATATCAAAACTAAGTAATATCATGTATGTCAATTAATCTCTATGAAATAAGATGGATAAGAAGTTCAACGCTTCCCGCCGCAGGACCTTGAATCCCATATCGGATACCGCCAGTCCTTCTTTGATGTTCGCGTTGATCGTCCGTAAGTTTATCTCTTTCCGGCGACTTGCCTTATAGATAAATTCCGTATCGAATAGGAAGCTATTGATACGGGTAGTCAGGAATATCGCCTGTCCCGCTTGGCTGAATCCCTTCATGCCCCCTTGCGTATCCTTGATCTTGATCCGCAAGACCCATGTATTGCATATGTGGGACAGTTTGGATAACATTTGCCGGAAAGGGGGTAGATTATCCTGATAACTTTTGCCGCGGGTAGCCACGACTACGTCCGCTCCTCCTAGCAACGCCTCGACCATCCTGCCGAATGAGTCGTTTGTATAAGGAAAATCGTAGTCCGTATAAATAATGTAAGGAGAGGTACATCGCTTTACCGCCTCTCGCAAGGCATATCCTTTTCCCCGGTTGGGCTTATAGTCCACGACGCAGACATCCGGTATCAATTGCCGGAGACGGCCGATTGTCTCCGGCTCGTATCCCCGTCTCGAACCATCGCTGACAATAAAGAGGTGGAAACGTACCGGGCTGAATAATCGCTCCACTTTGCGGAAATGGGTGGCTACTCGTTCCTCCCAGCCCGAAGGCGGGTTGTAACAAGGTAATACCAAATCTATGTCTGCTCGTGCGTTCATTCCATTTATACCTTTACCGGATTATAACTCCTCGTACACATCTCAAATGTCAGCTTTAGCCAGATCAGCATACAAGGCAACGCTTTTAACGCATACGGGTATACATAATGCACTCGTATGTATTTCGGGAAAAGATCGGACGGAGACATGCTGGTCAATATAAAGGCGAAAACCATCAAGACAATATCCAATGTCGAACGTTTCCACGGTACAGCCGTATACCAAATAGCGACTCCGATAAACGCTATGATATAGGTACTGGACTCGCTACCCGTGCTGAACAGTACGACAAACATCAACACCGAGGCCAATAACGTTTTCCGGAAAGCCTCATATTTATATTGACTGATGCGTAGATAAGGCAGGCCGAATAATAGTAATCCCCCTATTATCAGATAAATGTCCGAGTAACTGACCGATCCCGATATCTTACGAACCATTCCCAAGAAGGAAATGTTCTGCATGAGCGCGAATAAGTTCTCCGAATTTTTTCCGGATAAGTCCTCGAACCAACCGGTATATTGGGACATTATATAATCCGGCCCGGACAATATCATCGGGGCTACGACCATGACGACCGCCCATCCTACGCAAGATAGGCTGAACTTCATCTTATGGCGAGAGAAAAAGAAGAACGCCAATCCCGTGATCCCATACAATTTAGTAAAGGTACCCAACATGATCACGAAAGCGGCCCATACGTCTTTCTCTTTCTCTATCAATACGTAAGCGAGGACAATGATAGCGGCGATACTGATATTGAATTGCGACATGAAAAGCGAGGTAAGCAACTCGTGGGCGCAGAACCAATAGATAAAGATACGTTCCCGCTTGATTCCCGGCAGCATCTTGACCGCCCAGAATAAGAAAAGGCTCTGTGCCACCGACCAAGTAAGCAATCCCAACCATAACGGTGTAACGGCGAATGGAGCGATGACCAAGCTAAATACCGGCCCATAGTGAAAAATATCGTTGTATTCTTCCGGATAGGCGGCATAGAGCGGTAACTCATTCAACGTATGCCAAAAGGATTGCCTGAAGATGGAGAAGTTGTTATATTTCCCGGGGAAATACTTGGTGATCCATGCGATAACCCCCAGCAATGCCCATAGCCCCATTAAGGTACTATATTTGCTGAAAAATGGCTTATGGATGATTGTATTGAACTTATCTATAAATTTCATCATCGAATCTACATCTGTCTACGGGGCAAAATTACATAAAAACGGTGACTTTTATGCGAGTTAAATAAAAATACTATTTTTGCGTCCAAAACTGGTAAGAGATTATTTATGAATGAAATGTTGAGATACACGATCATTCGTGTCATTCTGTTTGTAATGGGAGGCTTTCTTGTTCTCGGATGTTCGGATGAAGATGATGTGGATAATAGTGGAGGAACGAGTAAATATGGTTTAATACGGATGGCGGAGGAGGATTATGATTCGTCGAATACTTCTTATATCCTTCAGGATGAGGAACCGGACGAGGTTCTTTTCGATTCGTCGCAGCGAAAATTCAAGGTGAATGAACCTTTGCAGGTGTCGGTTACCGAGCAGAATGAGCTGATGCTTCGTTTCTATTCACCCAGGGCTATACATAACGTGATCGTATGGGCGACGATTGAAGGCTATGAGGACGAGGTACGGTTTGCGGAGTTTACTACGGTTTTACCTTTTCAGGAGTTTAAAATGAAGTTGCCTTTTCTGGAACAGGCGAAGGTTTATTATACGCGTTCCGGCGAGGAGGTTACCATAGAAGCCTATCCGGATATGGTGGCCGAGAATATAAGTTTGCGGATTGAATGTGGAGATCCGGTATATCAAGGAATGATTAACGTGAAACCAAAGTGGAATATTTGGTTTGGTAAGTATTCCGGTTCAAACTGGGGTAACTTCAGGCCACATCTGGCTCGTGAGGCGGTTGCCCTTTCCTTGAATATGGCGGCGATGTTTTCTTCCTCGCTTTTTGACGAGGAACTGGAGAAGTGGCGTGGTAAGCTGATAAATAACGAGCAAATCGTGGATATAGATGTATTGAAGAAAAAGATCTTGAATCATGGCGGATTGTGTTATGGGCGTGTGGTGAATGTTGTCGGCCTGGGCGGGGGAAATACCTTTGGATTAGGTGAATATGTCTATCTTACCCATTATGCGGATGATGCCAACGGGACTGATGTGCCGTATCATGAGCTGGCGCACTGCTTGGGATATGGGCATAGTGGGAATATGACGTATTATCCGGCGGAAGGAGGCTTCCCTACGATTTGTATGAAGGTTTACTCACAGCTTTCCGTGAGTAAGAAATTGCCGATTTATTCCCGCCGTTTCTTGCATACTCGGAGGAATAAGAACTTGGTAGAGAACAAAAGCGTGTATACCTCCTCGAAATACATTATCGATGATCCGGAATTGGATGCCATAGATGGCGGGCTTGGGCTTGCTCCGATGGAGACGGATAGGGGTGGTGATGAGGGTTCTCCTCTCTCATTTACACTTTCTGTCTTGGATATTCCCGGTGCCACTGTGGAAACTTTTCATCCGAAAGCGGTCCATCTTTATGGGAATACGCTATATGTAGCAAATGACGCTTCGGGACATTATAGTTTGGAGGTCTTTGATGTATCTTCCGGTAATGTGCGTCATGTGAAAAGTATGGTTGAGTGGATGAACGGAGATAAGAAAGAGACCTTTGCGGGGGAGCCAAACGGCGTGACTCGCTCGTATGGGAAAATATATGTCACGAATACGGGAAGCCGTACGGATGTGTTTGATGCGGAAACGTATGAGTTCATTACTTGTATCGGTACGGGTACTTGGGGTGAGGGTGGCTATCAGACCGTTCATGCGTTTGATGTGACGGCTAGTCAAGGGGCTGTCTTTATCCGGGATAAACGGAAACTGGTAGTTGTCTTGGAGCAAGATGTACAGCCCGGTTCCGCTGCTCGGGTACCTATATATAGCCGTAGCGTAAATTTACAAGAGGCAATGGGTACTTATGCGGTAGCGGCGCGAAATGATGGCTTTTTGTATGTGACGGCCCAGAATAAAAATATGATCTATTTATTCGATCCTGCGGACATTCGGGCAGGAGACACGGGCTTTGCGCCGTATCTGGTGGCATTGGGATTTGAAAAGTCTCCCCAGGCGATAGCGTTTGTAGGGGATCGTTTGTTTGTTACGCTTCGTGTCGATGATAAACGGTCGGAGCTATGGGAGATCAGCCCTAAGAACGGAAAATTATTGCAGGATTTTACAGATTCGATGGTCTATCCCGAGAAAATAGCCGGTGCTCGTCATACTTTATTGGTAGTGGATCGTGCGACCCAGACCGTAAAAGCCATTGGCCTATGATTTTTTTATTGATTCTTAGGAATAAAGAAGATAGAGTTCCCGGAAAAAGTTTACATTTGCGAAAACTATTATAATAACGTATGAAACGTGTTTTTTTGGTCGGATATATGGGAGCGGGCAAGACAACGGTGGGAAAGGAGCTTGCCAAGCTCGCCGGTCTTTCGTTCATAGATCTTGATTACTATATCGAAGGGCGTTATCATAAGGCCGTTTCGCAGATATTCGCCGAGAGAGGGGAGGAGGCTTTCCGAGAGATAGAACGGAATATGCTTCACGAGGTCGCTGAGTTTGAGGACGTGCTGATCTCCACGGGAGGAGGCGCTCCTTGCTTTTTCGATAACATGGAGTTTATGAACGCTTCTGGCACGACGGTTTACTTGAAGGTGTCAGTCGAGGAGCTGGCGAAGCGTCTGGAGTTGTGCAAACATACCCGTCCGGTGTTGAAAGGACGTTCCGGGGAGGAACTGAGGGCGTTTATCGCCGAGAGTCTGGAGAAAAGGAATCCGTTTTATACGAAGGCGTCCATAACGTTTGATGCCGAGAAGATGTTAACAGAATCTGATGTACATGACATATCGAACGCGTTAATGAAAATCCTATAGCATATGGAAGCGAACGATGGCCGGCAGGCACAGGGGGCCTATATCCCGCAGGAATTATTGAAAGAGATCAGCAAGGTGAATAACCGTTTGCTTATCGGTATTCCTCGTGAACGATGCGAGGCGGAAAAACGTTTGCCGTTGACTCCGGAGGCGGTGGATATGCTGACCGATTGCGGTCACCGGGTGCTGGTGGAAAGTGGCGCCGGATTAGGCATCAACTATTCCGATAATCATTTCTCGGAGGCGGGGGCGGAGATTGTCGATACGCCCGCGGAAGTTTTCCAAGCGGATCTGATCTTGAAGATATTGCCTCCGTTGCCGGTGGAAATCGCGCTTATGAGACCTCGCACGACCGTTTTCTCATTGGTGCAGTTTAATTTATTCGCTCAAGAGGCTTTCGAGTTGATGATGGCGAAACGGATTACCGCTATCTCTTATGAGTTGATGGCGGATGAATATAATCGTTTCCCGGTGCTGAATGTCACTTCCGAGATCGAGGGAGCGGCTTCCATAACGATCGCTTCCGAGCTGTTGAGCAATACCCAAGGAGGTAAAGGGATCTTATTAGGCGGTATCCCGGGCGTATCCCCTACGGAAGTGGTGATCATCGGGGCCGGAAACGCCGGGACCGTGGCCGCGCGTGCTGCGTTAGCCTTGGGAGCATCCGTGAAAGTATTCGATGATGATATCAATAAATTGCGTATAATACAACAGGTCTTGGGGCAAGGGCTTTTTACTTCCACGTTCCATCCGAATGTGCTGCATAACGCGTTTCGTAGCGCTGACGTGGTGATCGGGGCGATGCGTTATATTAATACGAGACATCGCTATATTATCGCTACGGACTTGGTGCGTACGATGAAAAAGGGAGCTTTGGTGATCGATCTGAGGGTAAGCCAAGGCGGTTGCTTTGAGACGACTTGCTGCTTGTCGAGGGAAGATCCCGCGGTGTTCGAGCAATATGGGGTATTACATTATTGTAAACTGAATATCAGCAACCGGGTGGCTCGTACTACCTCGATGGCTTATAGTAATATATTCGTGCCTTTATTATTGTCGTTGGGCGACGCCGGTTCCGTGCAAGGAATGATCAAATCGGATAAGGGCTTTAGGGCGGGAGTATATATGTATTACGGGAAGACAGTGAATAGTTATGTGTCTAATCATTTTAATCTATCATCTAATAATCTTGATCTATACCTCTCTGCTTTTTGATGCGGAAAAGTTTTGAACTCGCAAAGTTTATGCTTTACTTTGCGGACGATCTAAATACCAATAAGCGATAAAGCTAATAAAGTATATTATGGCAGAACAGACAAAAGTTAAGACGCTGGAGAAGGTTGTAATTCGTTTCTCGGGAGACTCGGGAGATGGTATGCAGTTAACCGGTACAATCTTTTCAAACCTGTCCGCGGTTTTCGGGAACGAGATTTCTACATTCCCAGACTATCCGGCAGAAGTACGTGCTCCACAAGGAACACTAAGTGGTGTATCTGGATTCCAAGTGCACTTGGGATCGCGCAAAATCTTCACACCCGGTGATAAGGCCGACGTATTGGTGGCCATGAATCCCGCCGCGCTAAAGGTGAATGTAAAACACCTAAAACCCAATGCGATTGTTTTAATCGACACGGACTCTTTCAAGAAAAGTGATTTGGATAAGGCCTTGTTTACGACCGATGATCCGTTTACTGAGCTGGGATTGACTGGCGTGCAGGTTGTTGCCGCTCCGATCTCTACGATGGTAAAAGACGGATTGGTTGAGTTTGGCTTGGACAATAAATCGGCTCTTCGCTGTAAGAATATGTTCGCCTTAGGACTTGTTTGCTGGTTGTTCGAGCGTCCGCTGGAGGAGGCTATGCACATGTTGCAGAATAAGTTCGCTAAGAAACCGGTTATCGCCCAAGCTAATATCAAGGCTTTGACGGACGGTTATAATTATGGTAATAACATCCATGCCTCGGTTTCTACGTATCGTATCGAGAGTAAGAAAGCCGAGCCCGGATTCTATACGGACGTGAATGGTAATAAGGCTACTTCCTATGGTTTGATAGCCGCTGCCGAGAAGGCTGGTTTGCAGTTGTTCTTGGGTAGTTACCCGATCACTCCGGCTACTGATATTTTACATGAATTATCTAAACGTAAGGATTTAGGCGTTATCACGGTTCAGGCCGAGGATGAGATCGCCGGTATCTGTACTTCTATCGGAGCTAGTTTCGCCGGTTGCTTGGCGGCTACGTCTACTTCCGGACCGGGTCTTGCCTTGAAGAGCGAGGCGATCGGTTTGGCTGTAATCGCTGAGTTGCCTTTGGTGATTATCGATGTTCAGCGTGGCGGTCCTTCTACGGGTATGCCGACGAAGAGCGAGCAAACGGACTTGATGCAAGCGCTGTATGGCCGTAACGGTGAGAGCCCTGTAGTGGTAGTCGCCGCTTCTACGCCGACCGACTGTTTCGATGCTGCTTTCTGGGCTAGTAAGTTGGCCGTGGAGCATATGACTCCGGTTATCTTGTTGACCGATGCCTTTATCGCTAACGGTTCTTCCGCTTGGAGAATTCCGGAAATGGATAAATATCCGGAGATTAAGCCGAATTACGTAGCTAATTATCAAGACGAGAAAGTTTGGAAGGCGTATCGTCGTAACAAGGAAAGCTTGGTTCGTTACTGGGCGATTCCGGGAACGGAAGGTTTCGCTCATCGTCTGGGCGGTCTGGAGAAAGACTACGAGACGAGCGCTATCTCTACCGATCCGGCTAACCACCAGAAGATGGTGACGACCCGTCAGGCTAAGATCGATAAGATCGCCGACTATATCCCCGAACTGGAAGTGATCGGAGATGAGGACGCTGATTTATTGATCGTTGGTTGGGGTGGAACCTACGGACACCTTTACGAGACGATGGAGACGATGCAGGAGAATGGCAAGAAGGTGGCTTTCGCTCACTTCAAGTTTATCAACCCGCTACCTAAGAATACGGCTGAGGTTCTTTCTAAGTATAAGAAAGTGGTGGTGGCTGAGCAAAATAACGGCCAGTTCGCTAACTATTTACGTGGAAAGGTACCCGGATTTAACCCGTATCGCTTCAATCGTGTAAAGGGACAACCTTTTGTCGTTGCGAGATTAGTTGAGGAATTCACTAAAATATTGGAGGCTTAAAAGATGACAACAGAAGAAACTAAATTTCAACCGAAAGATTATAAAAGCGACCAGTACGTACGTTGGTGCCCGGGTTGTGGCGACCATGCGGTACTGAATTGCCTGCATAAGGCTATGGCCGAGGTAGGAGTGGCTCCTCACGATATGGCAGTTATCTCAGGTATCGGCTGTTCTTCCCGCTTACCTTATTATATGAATACGTATGGCTTCCATACGATCCATGGCCGTGGAGCGGCTATCGCTACCGGCGTAAAGACGGCTCGCCCGGACTTGAGCGTGTGGTTGATTACGGGTGATGGCGACTGCTTGGCTATCGGCGGTAATCATTTTATCCACGCTGTCCGTCGTAATATCGATTTGAATATCGTTCTTTTCAACAATAAGATCTATGGTTTGACGAAGGGACAGTACTCCCCGACATCCGACCGTGGTTTCGTATCCAAGAGCTCTCCTTATGGGACGGTGGAAGATCCGTTTATCCCGGCCGAGTTGGCGTTGGGTGCCCGTGGTAATTTCTTCGCTCGTGCGATTGACGTAGATTTGAAGAATACGACCGAGGTATTGGCGGCTTCCGCCCGTCATAAAGGCGCTTCCGTTACGGAGGTGTTGGTAAACTGTGTGATCTTTAATGATGGTATCCATAAAGGCATCGTAGACAAGGAATACCGTGCGGATCGTACGATTTTCCTTCGCCATGGCGAGAAAATGGTTTACGGCGCTAACATGGATAAAGGCCTTGTGCTAGACGGTCTGAAACTGAAATCCGTAACGATCGGACAAGATGGTTATACGATGGATGACGTATTGGTACACGACGCCCATGAGAAGGATAACACCTTGCATATGATGCTTGCCATGATGAGCGGTGATATGCCAATTGCGTTAGGCGTAATACGAGATGTGGAGGGACCGACCTATGATGAGGCCGTCCACCAGCAAATCGAGGAGGTACAAGCGAAGAATCCTACACGTAAATTACACGACCTTTTGATGAAAGGTGAGATTTGGGAGGTAAAGTAATATATTTCTGATCGGATATAAGAGAAGGCGCAAGATATTTATCCTGCGCCTTTCTTATATTTATACGCTGGATTTGTTTGTGCGGAAAAAAGTATATATCTTTGTTTCAGTCACAATAAAAGCGAATACCTATGATGACAACTTCGGAAATAGTTGAGATGCTAGCTAAAAGTATATGATTTGTAAACTCCATATTACAAATAGACTAAGGGTTTTGTTAATTGCATGGAAAAGAGTAATTATTACTGAAAAATTTCCTTAATAAGCTGTGTACGATAAAAAAAAATATTACTTTTGTACCGCGGTTAACAAGGTGGAGTCGCAGCAAGCTCCAAAAGGCCGGAAAGCCTCACCGTATCGAACTAGAGTAGAGAGAAAAGTTATATAAAGTCAATCATTTAAATTAAATTCAAGATGGCTAATTTAGATTTAAGCAAGTACGGAATTGTTGATGTGAAAGAAATCGTTCACAATCCGTCTTATGATGTTCTGTTCGCAGAAGAAACTAAACCGAGTTTGGAAGGCTTCGAGAAAGGCCAAGTAACTGAGCTAGGTGCTGTAAACGTGATGACTGGTATTTATACAGGTCGTTCTCCTAAAGATAAATTTTTCGTAAAGAATGAAGCCAGCGAAGATTCTGTATGGTGGACTTCTGATGAATATAAGAATGATAACAAGCCTTGTTCTGAGGCTGCTTGGGCAGACTTGAAGGCTAAAGCCGTAAAAGAATTGTCTGGCAAACGTTTGTTCGTTGTCGATACATTCTGTGGCGCTAACGAGGCTACTCGTTTGAAAGTACGTTTCATTATGGAGGTTGCTTGGCAAGCTCACTTCGTAACTAATATGTTCATCCGTCCGACAGCTGAGGAATTGGCTAACTACGGCGAACCTGATTTCGTTTCTTTCAACGCAGCTAAGGCTAAAGTTGACAACTACAAAGAATTAGGCTTGAACTCTGAGACTGCTACTGTTTTCAACTTGAAGACTAAAGAGCAAGTTATCTTGAATACTTGGTACGGTGGTGAGATGAAGAAGGGTATCTTCTCTATCATGAACTACTTGAACCCGTTGCGTGGGATCGCTTCTATGCACTGCTCCGCTAACACGGATAAAGAGGGCAAGAGCTCAGCTATCTTCTTCGGTTTGTCTGGTACTGGTAAGACTACTTTGTCTACGGACCCGAAACGTTTGTTGATCGGTGACGATGAGCACGGATGGGATAACGAAGGTGTATTCAACTACGAGGGTGGTTGCTACGCTAAGGTTATCAACTTGGATAAAGAGAGCGAGCCGGATATCTACAACGCTATCAAACGTGACGCTCTTCTTGAGAACGTAACAGTTGCCGCTGATGGTAAGATCGATTTCGCTGATAAGTCAGTTACAGAGAACACTCGTGTTTCTTATCCGATCTATCACATCGAGAACATCGTTAAGCCGGTTTCTAAAGGCCCGCACGCAAAACAAGTTATCTTCTTGTCTGCTGACGCATTCGGTGTATTGCCTCCAGTATCTATCTTGACTCCGGAGCAAACTCAATACTACTTCTTGTCTGGATTTACCGCTAAATTAGCAGGTACAGAGCGTGGTATCACGGAACCGACTCCTACATTCTCCGCTTGTTTCGGTGCTGCTTTCTTGTCATTGCACCCGACAAAATACGGCGAAGAGTTGGTTAAGAAGATGGAAATGACTGGCGCTAAGGCTTACTTGGTGAACACAGGTTGGAACGGTAGCGGCAAACGTATCTCTATCAAAGATACAAGAGGTATCATCGACGCTATCCTTGATGGTTCTATCAACGAGGCTCCGACAAAGAAGATCCCGTATTTCGACTTCGAGGTTCCGACTGCATTACCGGGCGTAGATCCGAAGATCTTAGATCCTCGCGATACCTATGCTGATCCTGCTCAATGGGATGAGAAAGCGAAGGATTTGGCTGCTCGCTTCCAGAAGAACTTCGCTAAGTTCACGGGCAACGAAGCTGGTAAGGCATTGGTTGCTGCTGGTCCTCAGTTATAATTGCTTAAAAAACCTTGATCAAAAAAGGTCAAGGTTTAAAAATATCTTTATAAAAAAGCGTGGAATTACTAATTCTGCGCTTTTTTTATGATAACTGCGTTAATTTTATTATAAATGTGAAGTAGTTTTAAAAAATATTCCTACCTTTAGACCGGATTATCTGTTATAAGAAGAGCTTAAAAAGGAGTAATGATAAAAAAACTGACACTTATTATTGGCTTTATAATTTGTTTGTCATCTTGTGGCAAGGATTATGTCTATCGGATTGAAGGGGAACTTTCTAATCTGGAAGATCAAACCGTATATGCTGTATTTGAGAAGGATAATTATAAAGTGGTTGATACAGTGGCTTGTACGAAACCCGGGCAGTTCCAGATCGATCAAAATGAAGCGGGTTTCCATTGTGTGACTATCTTCTTCGCGGATAAAGAGCATTGGGTTACGGCTTATCTGGAACCGGGAGAAACCGTGAAAATCACGGGCGACGCTAACTCTCCATTGCTATTGCAGGTAAAGGGGGGACGGACAAATGATAAGTTGACCGCTTTTAAGAAAAAAATCGCTCCTTTATTGACGGAATTGACAAATTTATCAAATTCTTTAAATAGCAAGGATTTGAACGATACGATCGAGGAGACGGATATCGCCGCTCGTTTGGCGAATGTTAATATGCAATTGAGCGAGGAAGCGATCCGGTATGTGAAAGAGAACCCGAATGAAGAGGCATCCGTTGTCTTGATTCAATCTTTTTTCTCAGATCCCGATGATACTCGTAAAATTGAAGAGTTGTTGGCGTTGTTGAATCCAAGGTTGAAAGACTTTTATCTGGTGAAGGAGCTGGAGCAATATAGCGCCCGTGCGAAACGTACGGCTTTGGGTGCGGAAGCCCCAGATTTCTCCGTAAGGAATATTTATGGGAATACGGTAAGTTTGGATTCTTTCCCGCAGAAATATTTATTGCTGACGTTTACCGCTCCTTGGTGTGATATGTGCCAGACAGAGGATCTATATCTGGATAAGGTAGCGATGAAATATCCGAAAGATCAGTTGGATATTCTTTTGGTTAGCTTGGACGATAATCCGGATAATGTCCGGGATGTACTGAAGAAAGATAGTATAGCGTGGAATCTGGTAACAGATTCGGCCGGACAAGCGGCTATGTTGATAGATCTGTATAACGTAAGCGTATTGCCACGCTGTTTCTTGATAGATGAGGATCATAAGATCTTGATGAAAACAGAGAATGGAATCGAGATCAAGCAAACACTGGAGAACTTGTTCGAAGACTGAGCGATTGAAAACAGGAGGTTCCGGTTTTAATTTGTAATTAGTAACTCAAAATTCTTAACTATGTTAGTAAAATCTTATGCCGCTGCCGTGCAGGGGATTTCCGCTACGGTCGTTACCGTAGAAGTGAACTGTTCCAAAGGTATCCAATTCTTTTTAGTCGGTCTTCCGGACGTGGCCGTTCGTGAGAGCCATGAACGCATTATCTCGGCTCTTCAAGTATGTGGTTATAAATTCCCCCGCAATCGTATCGTTATTAATATGGCCCCCGCAGATATCCGTAAGGAAGGGTCCTCTTATGATCTGCCTTTGGCGATCGGTATTCTGGCGGCGGCAGAGCAGATAGATTCATCCAACTTATCCAAATTCGTATTGATGGGCGAGCTTTCTATGGATGGGAGCCTCCAACCGATAAAAGGGGCATTGCCTATCGCTATCAAGGCTAGGGAAGAAGGCTTTAAGGGCTTTATCTTACCCAAGCAAAACGCTTGTGAGGCCGCGGTGGTGAACGATCTGGAAGTGTATGGAGCTTCGAATATCAAAGAGGTGCTGGAGTTTATGGAGGGGAAGCCGACATTGCGGCCTACGGTTATTGATACCCGTAAGGAGTTTTACGACCGCCAGCAATTGTTTGATTGCGATTTCTCCGATGTCCGGGGACAAGAGAACGTGAAGCGTGCGATGGAGGTGGCCGCCGCCGGCGGACATAATCTGATCATGGTAGGTCCTCCCGGAAGTGGCAAGTCCATGTTGGCGAAACGTCTCCCTACGATCTTGCCTCCCTTTACCTTGCATGAGTCCTTGGAAACAACTAAAATCCATTCCGTAGCCGGTAAGATAGGAGGTGGCGCCTCCTTGATGGTACAACGTCCTTTTCGCTCTCCCCATCATACGATCTCTAATGTCGCTATGGTAGGAGGTGGCACTTTCCCGCAGCCGGGAGAGATCAGCTTGGCTCACAATGGTGTCCTTTTTTTGGATGAGTTGCCGGAATTTAACAGGAGTGTCTTGGAAGTCATGCGGCAGCCATTGGAAGATCGAGTGATCAATATCTCCCGTGCCCGTTTCACGGTGGAATATCCAGCTGGCTTTATGCTTGTGGCCTCCATGAATCCTTGTCCCTGCGGCTACTACAACCATCCGGACCGTCCTTGTCTCTGTTCTCCCGGAGCCGTCCAGAAATATATGAACCGCATTTCCGGCCCATTACTCGATCGTATCGATATCCAGATAGAGATTGTCCCTGTCCCTTTCGAGAAGATTTCCGAGCAACAGCCCTCAGAGCCTAGTATCGCTATCCGTGAGCGGGTCATAAAAGCCCGTGCGATCCAGGAAAGGCGTTTTGCCGCTTATGAGGGTATTTATTGTAATGCCCAGATGAACTCCAAGCTACTCCATCAGTACGCCGTTCCCGACGCTTCCGGCCTCTCCATCCTCAAAACCGCCATGCAACGTCTCTGCCTCTCCGCCCGTGCCTATGACCGTATCCTGAAAGTCTCCCGCACGATAGCCGACTTGGATAATTCGGAACATATCGAAGTCCGGCATTTGGCGGAGGCGATACAGTATAGGAGTTTGGATAGGGAGAATTGGGGGATGTGAGTATCGACTAACTATTTCTATACTCCTGTGGGCTCATGCCCACATACCGCTTGAAATACTTTCCAAAAAAAGACATATTCGTGAAATTTAGCGTATAGGCTATGTCGTGGATGGAAAGGTTCGTTGATTTCAGTTGAGCTTTAGCGTCCATGATTACCATGGAGGTTATGATCTCTATGCAAGTTTTTCCGGTAGTTTGTTTGATAATGCTGCTTAGATGCGCTTGTGTGATGCCAAGCCGCTTGGCATACCATGCAACGGATCGTTGCATGGTATAGTTTTGCATGACTAATTGAGTGAAGTTCTTGCTGATTTGCTCTGCTTTAGAGAGATTTGCCTTATCTGTCATTTGATCTTTATACATGGAGCTAACCCCCATTAATATACCGCCAAACAGATGATTGATAACATTCCTGTTCAATTGGGAGCCACAAATATCGTACGTCTTGATCAACAACTCAAAATAATCTTTCAACAGCGGTAGTGCTTTTTCTTTCGGTTGATAGATCGGATTTTCTTTCACGATATAGTGCATATCTATACCCGATTTACTTGCGCTTGCCTTACTAAGGAAATCGGACGAGAATCCCATGAAATAGATTTGCAGATCTCCATCTACCTTATGAATCTGGAAAATGCTACCCGGTAAGATCGTGATAAAACTTCCTGGTTCTACCTTGAACTGCGTCAAGTTGATAGAAGCCTCCACCTCTCCTCCCAGACAGAGCACGAAGATCCCCGCTTTCAGCCGGCAGGGATAATTGGCGTAGAGATTCAGCAATCCAATATCTCCGGCCGTGAGCTTCCCGATGACCCAATCTTGGGGCAGGTCTATTTTAGGGATGTCTTTTTCCATGTCTCTCTTATCATTCCTTAAGCATGAATACTTGGCAAAAGTAGATATTTTCAAAGACTTGTCGTGTCTTTTCGCAGAATATTTCTTGTACTTGGTAGGATTGAGCTCCACTTTTGCCGGAAAGCACATTTGTTATCGGAATTCTTTCTTTTGTGACGTTTTGATCAAAAGGTTCCGTATATCGTGACAAGACTGTTTTCTAGGCTTCCAAAAATAGCGGGAGTACACAGGTAATAATCGGCCTTTTTTGTGAGAAAACCGTGTTTTGGATACCTTTTAGGCGGCGAAAGTACGCACGATAGGTGTCGTTGGGCAACGCCGATACTGCCGTTGGGCATTGTAAGTAGCCGAGAACTGGATCGTGAGTAGTCGTGAATGGTCATTCGTATACTGGTATAACCCGATTCTTGCCCCCGGATCTCCCTTTTTTACGCTTCGAATATGAATTAGCATGAATTGTTTTCGCTAGAATAAAAGGCCGTTTTGGGTTATAGGGCTGTTAAGCAGTGGATTGCGGTTTTTTTCTTGAAAATTTGGGAGCGACACGTACTTTTGCCCGGAATAATCGATTCTTCGGGAGTTAAGATTACAAATTGTCATTTTGCAACGATCTTTCTTCCACGTTGGGGGCGATGGCTTGTCGCTTTGTGCTATTTGTAAAAGAGAACATCGGCTTGCAAAAATCGGACATAGTGATTCTCTTAAACACTTCTGTATGTGTGGTAGTGAGAAGCGAAATCTAAAAAAAAGAATAGGTAATCATATAAACAGACCTTGTACGTGTTGTTGGGATGTTGTTCTTTTGCAGTTGAATTTGGGTTTGAATATCCTTATTCTTATAGGAGTGAATAGTATTTAAAGTATTGATATGAGAAAGATGAAGTTTACGAGTTGGGGGATGGCCTGCCTGCTGGGCGGATGCCTGTCGTTGGTCTCTTGCCAACAGGAGGAGTTGGGTGGAGTACCTGTGGCGAAAGGGACGGGGACGATCACGCTCGAACTGAATGCGCAGCCGGGATTCGCTTCCAGTTCCAAGACGAAGGCGGTGGATGAGGCTGCCTATACGAAGGTGGGAGATTATACGGTGGAGATACGGAAAGATGATGAGAGTGGAAGCATCGTGAAGTCTGGTTTAGCTAAGGAGCTGACAGCCTCTAGCATTGAGCTAGGGAGAGGTTCTTATTTCTTGAAGGCGTATATGGGTGAGGAAAAAGTCTCTTCGCGTGATGTCTTTTATTCGGTAGGGTCTGATTATGTCTCGGTCTTGGATGAGAATGAGAAAAAGGTCTCTTTAACGTGTGAGCCTACTTGCGCCAAGTTTGTCGTGAATTTTGACGAGAACATGAAGACCTACTTCAGTGATTATTATGTTATTTATTCGACTGCTGCGTTGGGAAACAATACGGTGACTTGGGCGAAGAATGATACGGCTCCTTGGTATTTGAAGGTGGGTAAGGATGAGACTGTAAAAGCTACCTTCCATGTGACGCGTCTTACCGATGGAAAGTCAAACTCGGGGGAATGGAGTTATGTCATTAGCCCGAATAAGGCCTGGACGCTAAATGTAAAGGCGAACAATAACCTTTCTGAAGGAAATCTTGGCTTGACGATCACGGTCGATGACGGCACGGAAAATATTCCTGTCGAGATAACAGTTCCTTCCGATTGGGCGAAAGATTAATCATGTAATAAGGAAGATACGAATATGATGAAAATATACGGTTATATAACAATTGCTATAGGGCTTATGTGCGGATTGACCTCTTGCGAGATGCGGGAGGAGATCAAGGGGACGAATAAGACGAATACGGAGAAGGGTATGTTGCAGGTGGACGTGAAGGCTGAAAATCCGGTCTCGACGAAAGCGGCTGTCGCTACGGATGATTTTCCGATAGAGATCCGGGGAGCGGAGGAAGCGAATGCCGATGAGTCTCACTCTTATCCCTCACCTTCCGATTTCCCGGAGGAGGGACTTCTCTTACCTGTCGGTAAATACACGGTGTCTGCCCATTCGAACTTGACGCTGGAGAAAGAGATGTCGGTGCCTTATTTTGAGGGAGCAGAAGAGGTGGCGATCGCCACGCAAGTGAAAACCCAAAGCGTGGTAGACTGCAAGATAAAGAACACGAAGATCGAGATCGTTTTGGATCCGGAGTTCTCTGCGGCTCTTTCTGAATGGAAACTGACGATCGATGACGGCTCCGGAACAGTTCTCGATTTCTCAAGCACGACAACGAAACGGCTTGTCTATTGGTTTTTCGGAGAGGAGGTGGATAAGCTTTCTTTGAATATTAGAGGAAAACTGTTGGAGGGTGGCAATACGATTACGGAGAACATGACGCTGACAAAGTCGCAAGCTACCGAGAAATATGATGATGTATCGGAGTTCTTCGAAGGCGGTGAAGCTTTGAAAATCACGTTGAAGTTGACAGAGGTGGAGAACGGTTCCGTATCCTTGGGTGTGGCTGCGAATATCTTGTTTACGAACCATACGGACGAGGAGGCGATTGATGTCGTATATCCGGGCGAGGAGGAAGAGGAACCGGAGGTGCCGGTTGATCCGGATGCGGGGCTTCCCGAATTGATTTGCGACGCGTTTGCTACAGGTGTGGAGTATTCGCTGAGTGAACAAGATTGGCCCGATAATTTGAATGTGAAAGTTTCCACTCCTGGAAAATTAAAAAGTCTAACGGCCACTATCATTGCGGGGAATGGTGGTTTTGGTGGTGCGGTTGTGGATCTTGGATTCGAGAACAGGGAATTGGTCGGTGACGATGAATTGGGTGGTATTTTGGCTGCTGTGGGCGTGAATATCCCTATGCCTGCGAAAGGTGTGACCTCATACGATTTCCCGATCGGCAGCTTTTTTGCGATGATGAATATTTACGGACCGACGGTAGATGCGGATCAAGAAGACGATGAGCCGGATGGAAAGGAAGAGCATGTTTTCCTAATCACGGTGACCGATCAAAATGGCAAGTCTGCTTCTGCAGAGTTGAAAGTGAAAATCAAGAAATAGGGGGATCGTATCATGAGAGATATAGATTGTAGCAAGATATTGTCGTTTGTATTCGCTTTGTTCTTGGTCACTTGCCAAGTGGAAGAAAACGTTTCCTCTGATACGGGCAGCGGCTATTTACGCTTGGAGATCAATAACGTCTCGTCTACTACGGACGTTTCTACCAAAGCGGTACCGGAGAATTACGATCCGAAGCGTTTCAAGATAAAGATCACCAATTCCAAGAATGTGGTGGTGAAGACGCTGGAGGATGTGTCGGTTGCTTCTTCCAAGGTGTTGGAGCCGATCGTGCTTCCGGTTGGGACATATACGGTTTCTGCGGCTTCGGATGGTTTTGATGGCTTGGAGTCGGGGTTCGATATCCCTTATTATTACGGTTCTGCGAAAGCGACTGTTACGAAGGACGTGAGTACGCCCGTAGAGGTGAAGTGTACGTTGGCGAACGTAAAAGTGACTGTTAATTTCGATCCCGATTTTGTCGCCTCTTTCTCTTCTGCTACAGCGTTAGTGAAGAGTGCGTTGGAAGGGGTCAAGGATCAGGAGTTTAAGATGGGTACAGTGTCGAAGTCTGCTTATTTCCCAGTTGGGAGTTTAACTACCTCATTGGCAGTGATGAATCATAATGGTACGTTCCATCAAGATACATGGACAATTAAGCCGAAAGATCGGGAAGTGCAGGCGCGCGACCATTATATCATTAATTTCAAGATAAAAGGAACCGGTTCGTTGGGGGGCGTGACGATCACGGCCGATGATGAGATGCGGCAATATACGATTGAATTCCCGGTTTACCGTCATCCGAAGACAAGCCTGTCGGTAGAAACTGCCAACGCATGGAGCAATTTTGCGTATGTGAAGGGTACGGCTCTTTCTGCGGACGGTACAGGCTTCGATACCGGAAAGATGAAATTCCAGTACAAGCAGAAGGATGCGAGTGCATGGACATCTGTCAATGCGGTCCTTGTTGCCGCCAGTGCTGATGGTGCAGAGTCGTCTTATAAAGCGACCTTGCCTGGTTTGATTCCTGCTACAGGGTATGTCTATCGGTTGATGTACAATGACGGGGAATATACGAGTAGTGAGGAGGGACTGGCATTTACGACCGAAACACAATTGAAAGGTGGTGATAAATTCAATTGGAATTTCGAGAATTGGGTGAAAGATGGTAAGCATTATTACGCAGCAACTTCTGTTTCGACGAAAATTTGGGATAGCGGAAACAAGGGGGCGAATACGCTTAAAGAAATAAACCCGACCTGTCCAGAGGAAACAGATGTGAGAAGTGGTAAAGCCGCTAAGCTTTGGTCTACGACGGCTGCTGGCCAATTTGCCGCTGGAAGTTTGTTTACGGGGGCTTTTGGGAATGCGACTCTTTCTCCTTTAGGAGCGAAATTGGATTTTGGCGTGCCTTTTACCGAGCGACCTACTAAATTGACCGGCTATTATAAATACAATCCGGGGAATATTGACAAGATAAAAACAGATAGGGTTACTGCTGTAAAACTAGGGGATAGAGACCTTTGTTCCATCTATATCGCATTACTGGATTGGACGAGTGCGTTTGCCGTAAGTACAGGGGATGATAAGTTCTTTAATCCAGCGACTACCGAGGGCGTGATCGCTTATGGCGAGCTTCCGGTAGAGAAGACATCTCCGAAGAAGATGGATACGTATGAATCTTTTTCGATCGATTTGAAATATCGTGATTTGACGAAGAAGCCTACTTATATCTTGGTGGTATGTAGTTCTAGTAAGTACGGTGATTATTTTACGGGAAGTACGTCCAGTGTTTTATTGTTAGATGAGTTCGATCTGGAATACGGCGAGCCTACGATAGATACAAACTATATCAATGAATAACCCTGCCTTTCCTAAGGGCTTGGATATTCTTAAAACATCATCAGGAAGTTTTTCTGCTCCTACAGAAATACTCCCGATGACGTTTTGAGATTCCCTGTTAGACCATGAGCAGAAAAATAGTACATTTGCGGTGTCGGACAGCAAATAAGCTGTCCGACTTTCCCGGAGAGATCCGTCTGGAAATATTAGAGTTAAAATAGAAAGTAAATGATGCATAAGTTTTTGATAGTTCCCCTGTGGGGAGTGGTTCTTTGGTTGCTGAGTAACACCGGTGTGGCGCAGGCTCAACGGATTCAACGTATCGATCGCGAGATACAGAAGACAGTCTTTATTCCTAAAGGAACATGGATGGCTGGTGGTACGATATCTTACTCGGAACATAATGAGAGTAATTTGAACTTCTTGGTACTTAAAGATATAGAGGGGAAAGGTTACGATTTTAGCGTAAGCCCTTATTTCGGTTATTTTTTCCGGGATAATATTTCTATGGGTGCCCGCTTCTCTTACAAACGGAATTATTTGGATCTGGGTAATTTCGATTTGAATTTGGGAGAAGACTTTAAAATCAGCTTGAAGGATCTGTATTATCTGGAGCATAAGTATGAGGCTTCTTGCTTTATACGGACCTATATGCCGATCGGAAAAAGTAAGATTTTTGGGTTGTTTAATGAGGCTCGGTTGACTTATGGATATGGAACAGGTAAAAACTCTACCGGATCGGGTACGGAATATGATGGCTCTTATCAAACCGTGCAGAATATGCAGATTGGTTTCGCACCGGGAATGACAGCCTTTATTACGGATTGGTCTGCTGTAGAGGTTTCGGTTGGCGTGATGGGTTTTGACTTTAAGTGGATTGATCAAGAGACAAACCAAGTGGAGGAAGGACGGCAACGGGTTTCTTCGGGTAATTTTAAGATAAATCTATTCTCTATAAATATAGGTATGACGTTTTATCTGTAAATATTAGGAGATGATGATAAAATTAGGTTGTTATATAAGCTTATTCTTCACGTTGGCCAGCTGTGTTATAGAGGATGATATTCCTTATCCTGTAGTGGATGGAGCGATCCTTTCCATGGAGGTAGAGGGGCAACGGGCTGGAGAGGACGGACAAAGTGCCGAGGCTACGATCAATAATACAGATCGTACGGTAACTTTATTTGTGAATGATTCCGTGGATATCTCTAACTTAAAGATTAAGCGCTTGAAAATAACGGATGGAGCGGTGTTAGTGGGTGATTCTACGGCTTGTGTGGATATTAAGAATTTCCCTACGACAGGCTTTGCCTCGTTGGATAGCATCTCTTCTACCGCTAATACACGAGTAGATTTCACGTCACCGGTTTCTTTTACGATAAGTACGTATCAAGATTATAAATGGAAGGTGACTGTAAAGCAAATCATCAATCGGGAAATTGATGTGACCAATCAAGTGGGAAACGCAGTCATCGATGCGTACAACCGGAACGTGATTATTTATGTATCTCCGGAACAATCTTTAAGGGATTTACAAGTGAATAAGATGAATCTTGGTGGTGAATATGGTACGGTAGAGCCGGATCCAACCGCTTCTACCGAGAAAGATTATTCAAGTGGTTCCCGACAATTCTTTGTTGGAAACGCATGGGAAGACGTGATGCAGAAATGGACGGTTTATGTGTATCATAAATCAGGGGAATCGTCAACTTCCTCGGAGGCTTTCGCTATGGTGACCAAGGCTTCGTTAAGTGGAAAGATACAGAGTGGAAAGACCCCGGTCATTGAGTATAAAAAACAAGGTGATGCCGCTTGGAATACATTGGCAACCTCGGCGATAAAGGTTTCCGGTACTTCCTTTACGGCTACTGTCACTGGCTTGAAAGCGAAAACAACTTATCAATATCGGGTATCGATTGATGGTACGGCGGGTGAAGAGAAATCCTTTACGACTGCGGAAGAGATCCCATTGACGAATGCTAGCTTCGATAATTGGTCGCAGAATGATAAAAACAATAAGTTGTGGCAACCTTGGGGCGATGGCGAAAGTTCTTTTTGGGATACAGGAAACCAAGGGGCGACAACAGTTGGTGAAAGCAACTCAACTCCGGTTACGGATACAAGTAATGGCTCTGGAAAAGCAGCTTCTTTGGAGTCTAAATATATCGTGATAAAATTCGCCGCTGGCAATATCTTTACGGGTACGTATAAGAAGACGGATGGAACAAATGGGGTCTTGGATTTTGGCCGTCCTTTTACTTCTTTCCCGAGTAAGTTGCGAGTTCACTATAAATATAATTGTGCAACAATCGATAAGGTTGGTGATGATGCGATGGCGAGTTTGAAGGGCCGCCCGGACTCTTGTCAGATTTATATTGCGTTGACAGATTGGGATGCTCCATTGGAGATACGAACCCGTCCATCCGAGCGTCAATTGTTCGATCCCAACGATTCGCATGTGATTGCCTATGGCGAGTTGACCAAGGGAGAATCCGTAACATCGTACACGCAAGAGGATATTGTTTTGAATTATCGTTATACGAACCGTACACCCAAATATATCGTGATAGTGGCCTCGTCTAGCAAATATGGTGACTACTTCACGGGAGGTGTAGGTAGTAAACTATGGTTGGATGAGTGTGAATTGATATATGATTAAGGATATGAAGATAAAAAAGATATATACGATGCTGCTGGCATCAATCGCTTTGACCGCCTGTCAGCAAGAAAACTTGTCGGACCCGGTGAAAGGTGCTTTTAGTATATCTTTGACCGAGGCTACTGCCGAGGTGGAAACGAAGGCGACACCCGCTGATTTGGATAAGCCGGTCGCAGAGAAGTTCAATCTACTAATAACCAATAAGACAACCGGAAAGGAACTTTATAAGGGTGCTTTCACGGATCAGACAATTCCTGCGTCTGTTGGAACTTATACGGTAAAGGCTACTTGTAGCCCGAACACATCGTATGAAGAGAATCCAGTACTTGCTTTAGATGCTCCTTACTACGAGGGAACGGAGGAGGCTACCTTGACGGTGGACAAAACGGTTTCGGTAACGATTCCTTGTCATGTTGCGAATGCGCTGGCATCTATCCGTTTTGGGAATAATAAGGACAAATTCGAGGCTCTGTTCTCGAGCTATAGCGTGGAAGTAAAGGTTGGCAATAGTTCTGTGTCCTTACAAGATACTTTACGAAGTGCTTACTATCGGGCAGGTTCGGATGTGAAGTTTTTTTTTAAAGGCAAGTTGAAAGGAAATGGCCAAGATGTCACCAAGGAGCTGACGCATAGTGAGTTCAGTAAAGCGGAGACATTCGTGGCTGGTGCGCATTGTGTTATTAATTTATCTGTCGAGAAAACTACCTCTGGTGTAATCCTTACGGTAGCTGCCGCCGAGGTGAAGAAGGAGACAATTAATGCGACGATTCCGATGGAGTGGTTACCGGCACCTAAGATTTTAGTAAAGGGATTTACAGGGAATACGCTGGATCTGTATGAAACAGCTAGTCCAAAAGATGTATCATTCGATTTCGATCTATCTTCCAGTTTACAAGAGTTGAAATTTGCGGTGGACTTTGAGGATCAAGTTTATAAGGCATTGAATGGGGATTATACCTTATCAACGATGAGCGATGCGGATAAAGCGAAATTCGTGGATGCAGGAATCATATTGCCTGTGATTGGACAGAGTAGTCCTTCAATTAATATTGCGGAGTTGGTCTCTAAATTGAAAGCAGATAATGAGCAGACGATAAATAATACTTTTTCCATTACAGAGGTCAAGGCTAATAACCGGACAATCTCCGGGGAATATAAGATATTGACTCATAAACCGGAATTTTCCGTAAGTGTATTGCCGGGTAATGTATGGACGAAGGAATTTACGGCTGAGGATTGTACGGTTACAGAAGGGAAAGGAGACGCTACCGCCATCAATGCGGATTTGATTTATCAATATAGTGCGGATAATGGGCGAACTTGGAATGCGTTTAATGACAATACGAATGCACGCCAAGCGTTTATTTCTACACCGGAAAATAAGATTTATCAAGTGCGGGCGCTGTATCGAGGAGAGTTGGCATCTTCTGCTATCAATGTAGAATTGGAATCTCCAATACAATTACCTAATTCGGACATGGAGGAGTGGACTTCTTCCACTAGATATGAACAACCGTATTACCAACCTTGGAGTGAACATGTAGAGCATTGTTGGGATACTAATAACAATGAGACGATGAGGGATAAATATAGTACTTATCCTAATTATAAAACATTTCCTACTACTACTTATACAGAAGATGGATATAAAGGGCGTGCTGCTGTTATACGAACTGTTGCTGCTAATAATGGATGGGCCTCTGAAGTTATGTCTGGTACCGCGTATCGAGGTAAGTTGATCGTTGGGAATACAGATGATAGTGGAAATATAACAGAGGGCTACAGTTTTGGTTCTCGTCCAACTGAGTTGGACTTTTATTACAAATATGATAGTTATAATAATGAACGTTTTGGAGTGTATGTAGAATTGATGAATGGAGATGATGTGATAGCTTCAAATTCTTACATATCTGGGAGACAGACTGTTTCTTCATATACCTTGGCTTCAGTGTTGCTTCCGTATGATGAAAGCGACTTGAAACCAGCGACTTCTATACGTATTAGATGTTATTCAGTGGCAGAAGGGGAAGATCCTGCTGTAAGAAAACAAACAATAACAATACCAGCAGGAAGCCGTAAAATTTATGGTGGTAGCTGTCTTACCATTGATAATATATCATTGATTTATGATAAATAGAAAATGACAAGATGAAACGAATAATATATACACTAATAATTCTTTTAATCCTTGTTTCTTGTCAACAAGAGGACTTAGTCCAGCCCCAATCCCCCGGTTTCCTCTCCTTGGATAACGTGACTGTGGCTACTAGCGATGTCAATTCTATCCAAACGAAAGCCGGGATTGATGCTCGGTTTGTGATAGAGATCTGGAAAGAGGGTGCTCTTTATAACAATTGTAAATATGAGCCGGGACAAACTCCAAGTAAGATAGAATTGCCTGCGGGTTCATATCAATTGAAGGCATATACCTCTAACTATACTTCGCAGGGAACTGTTTTTGCGGAGGGAAGTTTAGGAGAAGCCATATATTATAAGGAACAGTCATTTGTGATAGAGGCGGAGAAGGTAACTTACCCTGCTGTATCCGTACCGATGATAAACTTCGGTATATGTTTGAAGGACGATCTTCCCGCTAGTTTTGAAAATTATACGTTAGATGCCACTATCGGTGATCGTACGATTACGCTCAAACCTACGGAGATAGGCTATTTCTCTGATTCGGCGGTAGGAAGTTCTTTGTCGTTTACATTAAGAGCGACAAATAAGGATGGAGAAGAACTAGAGAAGAAAGAAACCGCCACAAATCTTCGAGCGGGTACGATCTACGAGATCGTCTACTCGATGGCTACGAAAAGCTTGGATTGTGAAGTGTTGAATAAAGATTAATATAGAGAACCGGATGTTTTGGAGAACATGGAGATATTACGTTGGTTTGCTAGGGTTATTACTCGGGCTGAGCGCTTGCGTGACGGAAGATCTGCGTAATCCCATTGCCGAAGGACAAGGTTACCTACGTTTGGAACTAGCCTCTGTAACTACAGAGCTTTCGTCTTCTTCGCAGACGAAAGCGTCAACGACATCTATACCTAGCGAAGATGTACCGGATGCTTCCGATTTTACGATAGATATCCAAAAAGGGGGAACTAGCGTTGACGGTTTCCCGAAAAAGTTTAGTGAATTAGGTAGTAGCTCTTTGGTTTTGGAAACCGGTGATTATATGGTTTCTGCTTATTGTGGCGAGAATGCTTTGATTCAAACAAAGCCCTATTTTTGGGGTTCCTCAATCGTTACGGTTCTGCCTAACCAACAGGTTTCAGCTTCTATTGAAACCGCTTTAGCTAACACTTTATTGATCCCTGCCGTGGATGAGAGCCTACAAAAACATTATTCCACTTGGGCGTTGACGCTAAAAGTGGGTGAAGAATCAATGCAATTGGCTTCGAAAGAAAACTCAAATAACCATTTGTATGTAAAAGCCGGACAATCAGTGACAGGCATATTCAATGGCAAGAATCTGGCAGAGAAGGAAACCTCGACGGAATGGACTGTGATTTCTGAAACAGTTTCTTGTACGCAATATACCATTCAATGTAATCCGGATTTGTCTATATTCTCAAACATTCAATTGACAGCAAAAGCAACTCATAATTATAACAATGGTTCTTTGACTGGAACAGACGTTATATTGAATCTTTCGGCTAATGGTGCTCCGGTAGAAGCGATCGCGTCATGGGATATAAAGGTCTTATACAATGGAGAAACAATCCGGACGTATTCGAACAATCCCGATAACGCAACGATGAATGTCTTGGAAGGGTGGCCGTATGTACCTCAAGGTAGTACATTATCTGCGTCTATCCTTTTGAAGGCGGGTGATAAAATGGATCTTCCATCTACTACCATGGAAACGATTCCTATGCCGACATTTACGGCAACAGTTTCTGGAAAAACCAGTTATTCGGTTTATAAATCATCCGGAGCTTCCGCTGCAAATGAAATGGACGGATCTAGTATTATTGCTGCTGCAACAGTAAATATATCTTCGGATATATTGAATAACGCAAACTATTCAAATATTCTAAAGGTAACTTATACAACGGATGGTGGAGGGGATTCGGGTGAACTTCCATATGGTACTGTTGGGATATTAACAGACCTTGCTTGGCAAAAACATGTTTTGACTGCTATAGTCACCTTTGATGGTGAAACAGTAGCTTCTTCTCCTGCAGAGTGCCATGTTACGGGGTTGCCATATAATATTAGTTTTAAGGATAATGTTAATCCCGCAAGTTGGATATTGAATAATAATAGCAGTGGAGGAGGATATCTTATTTTGAAAGTAACATCTGCATATGCAATAACACCTAAATTTCATATGCCTGAAAATGTCGGAGTTTCTGTTTATCTGCAGGCCTATGCGTATGGAGGATCAATACCTGGTAAATATACCGCTTCTGTTATTATGTCAGAATCTGCAGGCTCTCCTATTACTTCAGGTAATGCAACTTCTATATCGGCATCAAACTTACTTCCTGTATCGAATCCAACAAAAGATATCACAGAATCCATAAGTTTGAATTCCTCTTTACCTTGTGTTTGTATTTATACAAAGGGTTCTAAACCGTCATGGTCTATTGGCACAATAGACTTTGGATTAGTTTGTTATCAATTTAGTTTGAAATATGAATAATAAAATAAAATAAAATAAAAATAAAATCCAATCCAATATGAAAAAGAGTTTATTACTAGGCCTAGCGGCCCTTGTATTTGGAGGTCTAACCTCCTGTAATAATATCTTGGAAGGCGAAATTAAAACAGCAAATTCTGATACAGGAGTGCTGAGCCTATCCTTGGAACAAGACAATTCCATAAATGTAGTAACAAAGGCTGGTACATTTGATGGTAGCAAAGTTTCTCTATCAGAAAGTGAAATTGATGATTTTGATGTGACTGTAACTAAGGGAGAAACAACAATTGCGGAATTAACCGGAAAATACAGTACTGTTAAAGGAAAGAGTGCTACTGTTGCTACCGGAGTCTATAAGCTGACTGCTACATACGGAACCATGGGTGATGCCGCTTTTGCATGGGATTCCCCTTGCTTTTATGGTACGGTAAACGCTACTGTCTCTGGAAGTAACCTAACTACAGAAACGATAAAGTGTTCGCTTTCAAATTCTATTGTAGTAATCGATGCTGCTTCTCTCGAAGAATTGAAGAAGAATGTCACTATCACGAACATGGTAGTAATCACAGGAGCTATAGATGATAATTCTTCGTTGACCTCAGGTGTTTCGTTATTGGAAAGTGGTAACTTGAAAACAGGAACGCTTTATGCCGCTCCGAATTCAACGGATGCCAAAATCGTGTTGGAAGGCTATCTGACAAACGATCCGGGAAATCTATTTAGGGCTAAGGCTAATATTCTGACTGGAGAAAATGTAGGAGCTAAAAATAAATATAATGTCAATTTCTCGCTAAATTCGGATAAGGGTTCTCTTTCTATAGCAATTGAAGTGAATGGGGAAGTGGCGAATCAACCAACTGAAGTTCCTGTCGATCCTTATAAATAAGAGATTTGCTCTATTTCGTGCTTGTAACTGTTGATTCAAAGTTTTGCACGTTTCATGAGAGTGTGCTATATAGTAGATTGTTATTTTTACTATTTTTGCGTTATTAATCATTATGTAAAGGACAAGACATGAGACATTCGTTGATTATTCTATTTTGTTTTTCTTTTCTCTCAATCTTTATGGCTCATGGGCAGTCGGAGAATGAGAAATCCAAGGGCGATTCATTCTTGTTTTCCTTTATACCCGGAGAGGCTGATATCCAAGCTACATACGGGAATAATTCCATAGAGATGGAGCGACTGAACCGGAAAATCTGGCCGGTGATGAATCCTTTGATGGACGGGGAGTTTCACGTGTTGATCGTCTCGCATATCTATACAGAGACAGGGGCAGTATCCAAAAACGCCGTGAATACTGCTATGTGGAGAGGAAACACCGTAAGGAAATATCTGAAAAACAAATATGAGCTTGATAATAAACAGATCTCTTTTTATGTAGACCGTAGTGGGGAGTGGGGGAATAGCGTACATGTGTACCTGCTTTATTTCGCTATGCCAGAGTTCGCTAATAAACAGATCTTTTATTCCACGGATCAGTCTATACCCGCTATCTCGTCAAGCCTGAAAAGATATGCGGAAGTTCCTTATATTTATGTGCTCAACGATCCGGATCTTTGCGTGGATGATGAGGTCTTCGCTTATGTTGTCATTGATGGTAAGGCCGATCTTCCCTATGAGGAAGGGGCAATGATTCCCGTAGCTCCTCCCGTACAAGAGAAGGTTAAAGCACCGGTAGTCTCTCAACCGGCTCGTACAGAGCCTGAGATTGCTCGGCAGGCAACAGTGTCCGTAACGCCTGAGCCGCAAGTCTCGGAACGGCAGTCTACTGGGTACCAGCCTCGACAAGAGGCGACTCGTTTGGTGCCGAAAGTCTATCCTACTTTCCAGATGACAAACTTGACTGTTAGGACTAACTTACTTCCTTGGTTTACGGTCTCTCCGGGTTTGAGTGTTGGAAAGAATGGAGCGGAACTGAAGACTGGATCGATCATGCCAAACTTGGAATTGGAGTATATGTTTGGAGGTTGGGGGTCTGTTATTCTAGGGGGTACGTATTCGAGGTTTGGCTATAAAGGGAACCCTAATAATTTATGGGGAGTGTCGGCATTATCCTTGGAGCCTCGCTTATGGTTTAACGATGATGGTACTTATCGGGGATTCAATGTAGGCTTGCAATTGAAATATGGTAACTTCAACGTGCGTGATAATGATCCGCTAGGGCATGGACAGACCGGGCAGTTCTTTGGTATCGGAGTGATGTTGAATTATTCGCAACCTATCTCCGGAAATTTCGCTTTTGAGGCGGGGCTTGGCTTTGGTTCACGGATGATATTTGACGCTTCCACCTATATGCGGGATTATGAAACGCAAGTGAGCGAGACTACAGAGAATTTCTCAGCGACCCATTTCATGCTTAATTTCCGGTTGGCGCTGGTGTATAGGTTTGGATTTAAATAAACGAGATTAAAGTCCCCTTCTCGGAAGTAGTAATGGACGCTGTGTAAATCTTATCTTCGATCTTTATTATAATAATCTTCTTTTTGTCGAAGAAATTACCTTTTTCGATGATGCCAAGAGCTTCCGCCTTATGTCCCCTAGCGGTAAGCTCTTTTTTTATACCTTGTTTTTATGTCTTCTTCCCATATATATTATTATTAGAGGTAAAGTTCCTAGCCTCATTAAGAGGAAACTCACTCACAAAGGAAATTATTCTTTTTCGTCTAACCAAATTATTCCGTACCTTTGCCCCTCAAAAAGAGAACACAAGGTATGGAAAAACATTTTAAGAGAACGCTGATTACTACGGCGTTGCCGTATGCGAACGGACCGGTGCATATCGGCCACTTGGCCGGGGTGTATGTGCCTGCTGATATTTATGCCCGTTACCTTCGTTTGAAGGGAGAGGAAGTGTTGATGATTGGTGGTTCGGACGAGCATGGGGTACCCATCACGTTGAGAGCGAAGAAAGAGGGGATCACGCCGCAGGATGTGGTGGATCGTTACCACGGTATTATCAAGAAATCGTTCGAGGAGTTCGGTATCACGTTTGATATCTATTCACGTACTACTTCCGCTACGCATCATCAGATGGCCTCGGATTTTTTCCGTACATTGTATGATAAAGGCGAATTCATCGAGAAAACAAGCGAGCAATACTACGATGAGGAGGCGAAGCAATTCTTGGCCGACCGTTATATCACGGGTACTTGTCCGCATTGTGGAAACGAGAAGGCATATGGTGACCAGTGTGAGGCTTGCGGTACTTCCCTTAGCCCGACGGATTTGATCGATCCGAAATCCGCTATCAGTGGCAGCAAGCCGGTGATGCGTGAGACGAAGCATTGGTATCTGCCTTTGGACAAGTGGGAGCCGTTCTTGCGTAAATGGATCTTGGAGGATCATAAGGAATGGAAACCGAACGTATATGGGCAGTGTAAGAGCTGGCTGGATATGGGACTGCAACCCCGTGCGGTGAGTCGTGATTTGGATTGGGGTATCCCTGTTCCCGTAGAAGGGGCGGAAGGAAAGGTGCTGTATGTATGGTTCGACGCTCCGATCGGTTATATCTCTAATACGAAGGAGTTGCTGCCGGATAGTTGGGAGACTTGGTGGAAGGATCCAGAGACTAAAATGGTCCATTTCATCGGTAAAGATAATATCGTATTCCATTGTATCGTGTTCCCTTCCATGCTAAAAGCGGAAGGTTCTTATAACTTGCCGGAGAATGTCCCTGCTAATGAGTTCTTGAACTTGGAGGGCGACAAGATCTCTACTTCCCGCAACTGGGCGGTTTGGTTGAACGAGTATCTGGTGGATATGCCGGGCAAGCAAGACGTGTTGCGCTATGTCTTGACGGCCAATGCGCCAGAGACAAAGGATAATGATTTCACATGGAAAGATTTTCAGGCTCGTAATAATAACGAGTTGGTCGCTATCTTAGGGAACTTCGTGAATCGTGCGTTAGTCCTTACGGATAAGTATTTCGAGGGTAAGGTGCCGGCGGCTGGCGAGTTGACGGATTATGATCGTCAGACCTTGAAGGATTTCGCGGATGTGAAAGAGAACGTGGAACGCCTGTTGGATACCTACCACTTCCGTGACGCTCAGAAAGAGGCGATGAACCTAGCCCGTATCGGAAATAAGTATCTCGCTGATATGGAGCCTTGGAAGTTGGCGAAGACGGATATGCCTCGTGTCGCTACGATCATGAACATCGCTTTGCAGATTACGGCTAATCTGGCGATCGCTTTTGAGCCGTTCTTGCCGTTTAGCATGGAGAAACTGAACAAGATGCTGAATGTAGAGCCGTTGGGATGGAATCGCCTAGGTGCTACGGATCTATTGGAGGCCGGTCATCAATTGGGCAAGGCAGAGTTGTTGTTCGAGAAGATAGAGGATAGCGTGATCGAGGCCCAAGTGCAGAAATTATTGGATACGAAGAAAGCGAATGAGGAAGCGAATTATAAGGCGAAACCGATCCGTGAGAATATTGAGTTCGATGATTTCATGAAACTGGATATCCGTGTGGGTACGGTTCTGGAATGTGTGAAGGTTCCGAAAGCGGATAAGCTGCTTCAGTTCCGTATCGACGATGGCCTGGAGAAACGCACGATCGTATCGGGCATCGCCCAACATTATAAACCCGAGGAATTGGTAGGCAAGCAAGTTTGCTTCATCGCTAACTTAGCTCCCCGTAAGCTGAAAGGTATTGTTTCCGAGGGCATGATTCTCTCCGCCGAGAATTTCGATGGAAAGCTGGCCGTTATCACCCCGGAGAAAGAGGTGAAACCGGGTAGTGAGGTGAAATAGGAAATCCTTTTGGAATGGCATAATTAAAAGTAGGGACATTCAAGTGCTATTTGAATGTCCTTCCTTTTTCATTTTTAAATAATAAGATTGCAGATATGGAGAAAAAAATACAAATGGTTGATTTAGTTGGTCAATATCATCGACTAAAGGAAGAGATAGATGAAGCTATGTTTTCAATGATAGAGAGTAGCTCTTTTATTAATGGCCCGATGGTGAAGGTTTTTGGCTCAAATCTGGCAGCTTATTTAGATACGGAGTATGTGATTCCCTGTGGAAACTGTACCGATGCTTTACAAATCGCTTTGATGCGTTTGAATTTAAAGCGAGGAGATGAGGTAATAGTGCCGGCGTTCACATATGCGGCGGCGGCTGAGGCTGCGGTTTTATTAGGTCTGGTTCCCGTTTTGGTTGATGTAGATGAGCGTACTTTTAATATTTCTCCGGAAGCCATAGCTGAAGCTATAACGGATCGTACGAAGGTTATCATTGCGGTCCATCTTTTTGGACAAAGCTGTGATATGCATCCGATATTGGAATTGGCTAGGAAAAATGATTTATATGTTATTGAAGATAATGCGCAATCATTGGGTGCGGAATATACATTCCCGGACGGAACCTCAAGAAAGACCGGGACGATAGGCGATATTGGCGCTTTGTCTTTTTTCCCGACAAAGATTTTAGGATGTTATGGTGATGGAGGAGCTGTGATCGTACATGATGCGGACTTGGCAGAAGAAGTCCGTATGACTACGGTGCATGGACAAAATGTAAAGTATCATCATCAGATTATAGGTTGTAATTCCCGCCTTGATACCTTACAGGCGGCTATCTTAAATGCTAAATTAAAACATATAGATGACTTTATTGCCTCCCGACAAGCTGCTGCCCGGCGATATGATGCAGGCTTATCAAGCTTGGATGGTATATTGTTGCCTACTTGTATTCCATCCTCAACACATGTATACCACCAATATACGATACAGGTCTTGGATGGCCGTCGTGAGGCTTTGCAAAATTATTTAAAAGAACATGGAATCCCTGCCTTGATTTACTATCCCGTTCCAATGCAAGAACAAATTGCGTTTAAGGATCATGTTCGGCATGGAGGCGACTTGTCTGTAGCTAAACGCCTTACACAAAACGTCCTCTCCCTCCCTATACATACGGAGATGGAAGAGGATGTTCAAGAGTATATTATAGATATACTACATGATTATTTAAACCACTAAAGAATCTATAAATTGATCAGGCTTTTCAAATATTTTCCAGATACGAGATGCTTTTAATGAGGGCTTGAGTTTTTTCTCAGCGACTAAAATATCATATCTAATAAGTATATATTGTAATGCTAAGATTTCAAGTTCATTTAATCCTCCTCCATAACAAGGAGAACTATGCATTATGAACTTATTTATCTTGAGATCGAAATCTTTGTCGGACATAGCATCTATCTTGCATAAATCAATTTGTATTTCCTCTTTTTTGTTTGTATCGTCATATAAGGCAATGTATGTATCTTCTATATAGAAGGGGTTTTTTTTGTCATTTCGTTGAATTCCTTTCCCCCAACCTTTAATATGAGAGGTTTCTAGCTTATGTAGAGATAATATTTTCAATAAAAGTTCCTTAAATATGTTGGATGCGTTAAAAGTTGTAGACCAATAGTAATTATTCCCATAAGTATATAGGTCATAAAGCTGTATGTTTTTTTTGTATAGGTCAGTTCCTAGATTAGTGGAAAATCTATAATTTTGAGATAGTTCCTCTGGTGAATAGTTGAGATTGAAATAATATATTAGGTTTTGTGGTCTGATGTTTATATTGTTGATAGTATTGAATTGTAGTATAATATCTTCTTTCATGGGGAAATTTATAGAATAAATAGTGTGTACTTGATTATTCTTTCTCTTTATATGAATTCGGTAAAAATACAGAGTTTTCTTTGTCTCGTTACTTTTGAAATCAATGTTTAAAAACTTTAAATTATTTGTTGTACCTGTTTCTTTATTTTTACTTATTTGATAAAAACTTATAGGTGTTTCTGTCATTTTCTCAAGTTTTCGTACCGCACATAAAGGTGTATTAGATAAATGTATTGATGAAGATAGAATTGTATTAGGGATTTCCTCTGAAGCTAGAAAATAAAGTCCGAAATTAGGGTTGTGAAAATCTTTATCATTAGAATTAAATTGGCCTGTTGTTTGTAATGGTTTTGCATTGCCATTCCATAAAGGTACCCATGGATAAATACTACTTTTGTACTTTCCTCTGGATTTTTTTAACTGATAAGAAGATATGATGGAAAGTATGGTGATAACTAATGCAAATATGGTTGATATATTTGTGTTGTCTTTTAGAATTTCTATTGAAAAGTTATTTAATAAAATGCTTTTGTATATTTCATGAATTGATTTGATTGATGATAATAATGTATATAGTGCGGATATAAATACGATTAGCGTTGAAATATTGAATAAGCGAGTTTCTCTAATAAAGGTCCTAATGAAAATAATAGGGGCAAAACTTATCCATGGAAGCCTTAGCTTTTCATTTGCCGTTTTTTTATAAAAATGATCTCCTATTCTATTAGGGGATATGCATATTTTTTTAAAATAGAGTTTAATTAATGATGGAAATTCTGCAATGAAAAAACCTTCACTCTCAAGATATTTATCTTGTGCTGGATAAAACTGTAACTCTTCGATGTCCTCTGTTTTAATAGTACAGCATAAACCAATCTCTCCATTATCTGTAATAATGCTAAAGTCAGAGAACTGTGGTATTATATCCTTAGCATTTTTATTAGATATTCCTATTTCTTCTTTCAGTCCACGAATGATCCATTGTTGTACATCATATTCTCCTTCAGGATTTTTATCTGTCTCGGAAAAAGCTTCGTCAATAGAAACATGAAGTCGAGATTGCTTTTGTGCGTCTATTTTGGATGAACGTATAGTTATGAGACATGAGTTTTTATTCTTCCCATTTTTTCCGCAGACAATTGCATCAACTCCCATTGAAGAAAATATGTAAGTCAAAGTTCTCATTAGTAAACTCTTTACTGTTTCGTTGTCTTTGTTTTGATATAAGGATAAGAATAGCCGCTTGAAAAAGTCGTTATTAGATTCTTTTCCATCTTCATTCTTTGTTTGATCAAGATATAACTCTTTAAATATTTTCCATGTGAAATGATCTGTAATATAGCACTTTAATGTAATATCATCTTTCTTGATATTATAATCATATAGTCCCACTTTGTCTCCAATAAATGCCATATCTAATTCCTTGTTTTTGCGACGATTGTTTAGCCTATCGATTATAGTGACTATTTTTGACTCATCTAAGACAAATTTTTGGATGAAATTTATATCTTCAATAGATATAGCATCTTGATATTCAGGTTTTATTTCTTTTTTAATTCGTTCATAGTAATCATTTAAATGTTTAATTCTATCTTTTAATAATGATGTTGCCTCATTGTTTTTTGTTAATTGTGTATTTCGATTCTCAAAAGGAATATTTTTCCAACCATGTTCTAAAAATGAGAAATCATACTCGGAAGAGTATTCTGTTCTAATGTTATGTATTTTGCGTTTTAATACGTATGCAAAATTATTACTTTTTAATTGTTGTTCATGTAGTTTTAATAATGTGCGTTTTATTATTGTTTCAAATGCCTTTATTAATATAAATACAATAGTTATACTTAATGTTATGAAGAAATAATTCTCTGCTAGATATGTTATAATAGATTCTATCATGATATTATATTTAAGATGTTATTGTATGATTCTTCCCGGATTCCCTATCACGACCGCATGTGCCGGTACGTCCTTGGTTACGACCGCTCCAGCACCTATCATGGCCCACTCTCCGATAGTTATTCCGCAAACTATAGTAGCGTTCGCTCCGATAGAGGCTCCGTATTTTACGATGGTTTCGGAACAAACCCAATCTTCGGAGGTCTTTAATTCCCCATCTTCCGTGATCGATCTAGGCCATTTATCATTAGTGAAAGCTACACCGGGGCCTATGAATACTCCATCCTCAATCGTAACTCCGTGCGGAATCATGACATTATCTTGAATCTTTACTTTATTCCCTATTTGCACATCATTGTCTACGTAGATATTCCGGTGTATTTTACATTGTTCACCAATCTTTGCATTCTCTCCGATTATTGTATGGTTCTCAATAATGGTTTTATTCCCGATGGTAGCGGAAGGTGCTACTTCTGCGGTTGGGTGGATTATATATTGGGATTGATAAGCTGATAATAGTTCCTGTATGTAATTTTGCGCAGCTTCTGTTTCTTGGGGTTTTGGAGCCCATGGGGCCATATCTTTAGGGTCTATAGGAGCAAATGGCCCTTGTTTGATTTCATATATAACAGTATTGGTTTCTAGAACAATAAAAGAATGCCATATATCTGGCTCTATCTCCATTCCGAAAACACCTTTAGCAGGGTTAATCTCGTGGATTTGTGTAATTGTGCCTTTGTCATCAAACAAAAATGTAAGTACACTCCCTCTTAGTACGAGGAATATCTCTTGTTTTTGGGCTTGGAGATGCCTATGAGGAGGTAAATATGTATTTGGCTCAAGAGCATTTAATAATCTTTGAACAGGCTCATCCATTTGTTTATGGAAGTTATAATTCATTCGTAAGCGTACGTTTGTCTTAGCTTGTTCGCTTACGGTATTTAGTAATGTGCTATCAATGATTTTCATTGTAAAATGAGTTTTTAAGATTAACGTCCTAAATATCGGAATAAATTTAATATGAGTGTGAATAATATAAAGAATAAGATAGTTCTCAGCCCATTTTTTGTTTTTAAGGCAATATTTAGGTTCTTGTTGCTAAAAGAAGTACTTTTGTACTTCTTTAATGAATAAGTGTTTTATGAATAAGAAGATACGTTTCGCCGTGATCGGCTGTGGTCATATAGGTAAGCGTCATGCCGAGATGATTACCCGGGATGAAGGGGCGGAGTTGGTCGCTTTGTGTGATATCCGTCCGAAAGAGGAGCTGGGGATCGAGGCTTACGCAGTCCCTTTCGCCCGGAATATAGATGAACTATTCCGTTTGGGATTGGATATAGATGTGGTGAATATTTGTACACCCAACGGTTTACATGCCGAGATGGCGATCCAAGCGATAGAAAGCGGACATCATGTGGTCATAGAAAAGCCTATGGCCTTGACCTTGGCGGATGCCGAGAAAGTGGTTTATACCTCGCTGAGATTCCGTAAGCAGGTATTTTGCGTGATGCAAAACCGATATTCCCCGCCTTCGGTCTGGATCAAGGAGATGGTTGAGTCTGGAAAATTAGGCCAGATTTATATGGTGCAGCTGAATTGCTACTGGAACCGTGATGAACGCTACTATAAACCCGGAGGATGGCATGGCGACGCTGCCTTGGATGGTGGTACCTTATTCACCCAATTCTCCCATTTCATCGACATTATGTACTGGTTATTCGGGGATATCTGTAATATCCAGACCCGTTTCGCCGACTTCAACCACGAGAAACTGACCGCCTTTGAGGATTCCGGTTTCGTGAATTTTAATTTCGTGAACGGTGGAATGGGCAGTTTGAGCTACTCTACGGCGGTATGGGACAAGAATCTGGAAAGCAGCATGCTGATCGTGGCTGAGAATGGCAGCGTGAAAATCGGCGGTCAATATATGAATGAGGTAGAATATTGCCATATCAAGGGGTATGAAATGCCGGAATTGGCCCCTACCAACCCCGGCAATGATTATGGCCCTTACAAAGGCTCCGCCCAAAACCACAACTTCGTGATCCGTAACGTAGTCAATGTCCTTTCTGGCGCCCCCGGCGAGATCATAACGACCAACGTCTTGGAAGGTATGAAGGTGGTGGATATTATACGGAGGATTTATGCGGGGAAGGGGTGAGGGCATATGTAAGGCGGGAAAAAGTCAGCATTACTTACCTCTTCATAGAATATATACTGCAAGTGGCAACGCAGTATATATCCTTTGGCACTTGCAGTACTACTGCGTTTTCAACAGACAAGTTTAGGCTTGAACACGTCTGATTATGGTGGTTCGATTTACTCCCTGTTTTGAGCACTGTGAGATAGAATGAAAAGTGTAAATTTAAAAATGTGAAATCATAGTTTTAAGCGGGATTTCCATGGATCATAGATCGTGAAATATGCGTGAAATGCTTATCTTTGTCAACTTACTATAAAAATCAGATGGCAGAGCAATCATTAAAAGACAAGGCGGCGAAAGGGCTTTTCTGGGGAGGTGTCAGCAATGGCTTGCAGCAGGTATTGGGTATGTTGTTCGGTATCTTCTTGGCTCGTATATTATCGGTGGATGATTATGGCTTGGTGGGGATGTTGGCGATTTTTGTGGCGATCGCCAATTCCATATCGGAGAGTGGGTTCACTGCGGCGTTAACGAATAAGAACGAGTTCAAGCACGCAGATTATAACGCTGTCTTTTGGTTTAATCTGATTGCGGGTAGTTTATCGTATGTGGTCTTGTTTCTCGCCGCACCCCTTATTGCCCGTTTCTTTGGGCGTGTGGAGTTGGTCGCCTTATCCAGGCTTTTTTTTCTGACGATTATTTTGGGGGCGTTCGCTACAGCCCATAGTGCGATCTTGTTCAAGCGTATGATGGTGAAAGAGCGGGCGAAGATCGATTTGTGCGCTTTGGCGTTGTCTGGGGTCGTGGGGATCTTGCTGGCGTTGTCTGGGTTCGGGTATTGGGCCTTGGCATGGCAATCCGTGACGTTTTCGGTCGTGACGATGCTCCTGCGGTGGTATTTTTCGCCTTGGCGACCAACTCTCAACGTCGACCTCTGGCCGGTGAAGGAGATGTTCGGGTTTAGTGCGAAATTGTTGTTGACCAATATCTTCAATTATATCAACAGCAATATCTTCTCCGTCTTGCTGGGGAGATTCTACAATGCGATGGAGGTGGGCTATTATTCGCAAGGCAACAAGTGGATGTCGATGGGGTATTCGTCTATCTGGGGGATGATAAACGGGGTCGCACAGCCTATTTTCACGGAGATAACGGATGATAAGGAGCGTCAGCGGATAGTTTTGCGCAAGATGATCCGTTTTGCGGCGTTTGTCTCTTTTCCCGTCATGCTGGGGCTGGCCTTTATTGCGAGGGAGTTGATCGTTGTTGCGGTGGGGGACAAATGGTTGCCTAGCGTCCCGATCCTCCAGTTGTTTTGTGTTTGGGGGACGGTTAGTCCGGTGCAACTACTGTACTCGCAACTGGCGATTGCCTATGGCCGCTCCGATTTCTATATGAGGAGCCATATCTTTATCGGTATATTGCAGTTGGTGGTGGCTTTAGCGATGTTGCGCTTTGGTGTTATCTGGATGGTGTTAGCGAATGTATTGATTTATACGTTTGTTTGGACATTGATCTGGCAATGGTATATCAACCGGTTGATCGGAATACGCTTGGGGGATTTGTTACGGGATATATGCCCTTATGGGGGGGGGGCGATCTTTGTCTTTGCGTGCGTGTATTGCCTTACGGGATCGATCGGGAATTTATACCTTTCGCTGGTCGCTAAAATCGTATTGTCGGTATTATTTTATGTGGCTATCATGTACTTTAGTAAGTCTGTCATTTTTAAAGAGGTTGTCGAATTTATCCTTAAAAGGAAATAATTAAGGTTTTTACGTATATGGGAATAGAGCATCAAGAGCGTTCGGGTTTGGATATGTGTCGCGATATCACGGTCATTACCATTTGTTTTAATTCGGGGGAGACGATTCGGCGAACCTTTAACTCGGTGTTGAGGCAAACCTCCTTGCCCAAGGAATATGTCGTGGTGGATGGCGGGTCTACAGACGCTACCGTCTCGATCATACAGGCGTATGAGAAACTTTTTACCGACTCGGGTGTCGATTTCAAGTGGGTATCGGAAAAGGATAACGGGCTTTATGACGCTATGAACAAAGGCGTGCGGATGGCGTCTGGCGTGTGGGCGCATTTCTTGAATAGTGATGATTACTATGTGAACGAGTATGTTTTGGAGACCGTCAAGCCTTATCTTTTGCGGACGGAAGCCGCGGTCGTATATGGCAGGACTATTTGTATCCATGACCGGATACATTCGGTGATGCCCGATATAAAGGAGGATAAATTGCGATTGAATATGTTGTTGGGATGCCCAGTTCAGCAGCCCGCTTCCTTTTACCGGGTCTCCTTGTTTGTGGAGGAGCGATATCGGTTTGATACCAGCTATAAGATATCGGCCGATTACAAGTTGTTCGTGGAGCTGATTCAGGCGCAGGTGGGCTTCTTGTTTATGCCGGTGTTCGTGACCTGCTTCAGCGAGACCGGTATCTCCTCTGTCCATAGAGAGGACTTGGCGCGAGAGGAGGACTTGCGTTTGCTCCGCGAGCGTGGGGTT
>ENA-UESG01000050-UESG01000050.1-human-gut-metagenome-genome-assembly--contig:-NODE-50-length-134264-cov-10.633936_pt1 | contig 134264 bp, 136 predicted proteins | sample MGYA00243002_ERZ508003 | MGnify/ENA primary metagenome ERZ508003 (study PRJEB26167, sample SAMN06115514) | human gut metagenome | host: Homo sapiens | place: China:Shanxi | collected 2015-12-02... | reverse complement strand
CGTCAGTGGAGCTACTACAAGCTGATGTATAAGGAGATCGACTGAAAACGGCCCCCGGTGGACAGTGTCCGCCGGGGACTGGTCCTCTCTTGACGGGCCCGGCCCGCCTTGATACAATGAAAAAAAGCCCATCTCCGGAAAGGATGTGAGCCCCATGAAGTCCTGGTCCAAACGGGAACTGGCCCTGGCCGTGCTGGTGGTTTTGGCGGCGATCTTCGTTCCCTATGCCGCTGTCCCTCTCTTGGCGAGGCTGGAACAGCTCCTCTCCAGCAGTGCGACGCCGCTGATCCTGTTCCTCTACGCCTGGATCTCGGCCCTGGTGACAGGGATGCCGTTTTTTCTGTGGGCCCGGAAAGGCCGGCGGGTCTGGCCCTGGATTTTGGTCCTGACTATCTGCCTGAGGTTGCTCTTCCTTTTGAGCAGAAATCTGGACACCGCCGCCCATCTGGTGGCGGTCTTCACCGATTTTTATGATACGGAGTCCACCGCCTTCCTGTTGCTCTTTGCCATGCTGACCTGCGGCGGGATGCTGTTTGGGGTCCTCCTGGCGGCTGCTGTCGCCTGGGTCCTCCGCAAAATCGACTACTGACAAACAACCCGCCCGGAGCTGTTGGCTCCGGGCGGCCTTTTCCGCGAAGCGCCCGCAAGTCGATCCATCAATCCCTGCCGCCTGTTGTCCGGATTCCCTTCGGCGGCACCAGTTCTGTCCCCTCCGGGAAGGCTCCGGCACAGGAGACGCCTGCGGCGTCCAGCAGCTCCAGCCGCATCCGGCAGAAACTCCCGCCGCCGGTGATGCAGAACACGTTTTCCCCCTGCTGCAGCGTCACCGGCCAGTTGCTCCAGATGGCGCCGTATGCCTCCTCCGATGCCCCCTGCAGTTCCCAGGACTCCCCACCGGCCAGACACACCGTCACCGGCTGGTCCTGGGAGGCATAGGTGCAGTTCACCGTGGTCGTGCAATCCTCCTCCACGGCGACATAGAGAAACGCCGCCGGTTCCTGCCGGGTGGTCAGGGAGAATTCTGCCGTGATCGGATCATCGGCAACCGTCAGGGTTTCAAACTGCGGCCCTGCCGGGGTCTCGGCGGTCTCTTTCCGTTCCGTCTCTGGAAACGCCGACAGATCCTCCGGAATGTCTTCCAGGCGGCCGCAAGCCGCCATGAGAAAGCAGCAGATCAGGATCAAAACGCAGTGTTCCTTCTTCATGAAAATACCAGTCCTTTCCTCACGCTCTGTTTATCAAACGAAATGGCTGCATCCTTTTCCTCATCTCCCGCAAAAAAGCCAGCGGCTGTGCCGCTGGCTTTCAGACGTTCTCGTTTTTCGGGTGAAAATGTTCCCACACCGCCTGGGCGGCGGCCCGGGGCACCACGGCGGCAAGGGTCTCCACATCCGCCTCCCGGATGGCCTTGATGGTGCCGAAGTGTTTCCGCAGCTCCGCCCGCCGCTTCTCGCCCACACCGGGGATACCGTCCAGGGCGGAGCGGGTGGCGCTTTTGCTGTGGCTCTCGTGGTGGTAGGTGATGGCAAAGCGGTGGGTCTCCTCCTGGATCTGGCCGATGAGGGAGAACACCGCCTGCTGGGTGACGATGCCGATCTCCCGGCCCTCCGGCGTCACCAGGGCCCGGGTTCGGTGGCGGTCATCCTTCACCATGCCGAAGATGGGCACATCCACACCGAATTCCCAGGCCACCGTCTGCGCTGCCCGGGCGTGGGTCTCGCCGCCGTCGATCAGAAACACGTCCGGCAGGGGCAGAAACTTCTCGTCCCCATCCGCTGCCCGCTGGAGCCGTCGGCGCAGCACCTCCTGCATGGAGGCGTAGTCATCCGGATGTCCCTCCAAAGACTGGATGCGGAAACGGCGGTAAGCGGACTTCAGCGGCCGGGTGCCGCTGTATACCACCATAGAGGCCACGATGTCGCTCTTTCCCGTGTTGGAGATGTCGAAGGACTCCATCCGCTTCGGAGGCTCCGGCAGATTCAGCATCTTCCCCAGCAGCTCCAGGGTGTAGGCAGTCCGCTCCTCCACGGTGGTGGCTCGCTCTGTCTCCTCCTGGGCGTTCCGCTGGGCCATGGCCCGCAGCTCCGCCTTCTCTCCCCGCTGGGGCACGTGGACCCATACCTTGTGGCCCGCCCGCTTCGTCAGGACCTCCGACAGCTCTTCGCAGTCCTCCGTCTCCATGGGCAGCAGGATCTCGTGGGGCAGGATGGCCCGGGGCAGGTAGTACTGGGCCGTCAGGGCGGAGAGCATCTCGGCCTCCGACTCCTCGTTGGGGGCGGAGAACAGCTCCGTCTCCCGGCCGGCCAGATTTCCCTCCTCCATGTGGAGAATGGCGTAACAACTCTTGCCGGATCCCCGGTACAGTCCCCAGATGTCCGTATCGGCACAGAGGCCCGCGATCACCGTCTGCTTTTTGCTGAGGGCACCGATGGCGTTAATCCGGTCCCGGAGCAGCGCCGCCTGCTCGAAGTGGAGGGCCTCCGCCTCCGCCTCCATCTCGGCGGTCATGTCCCGGAGCAGCTGCTTGCTCCTCCCCTCCAGCAGCTGCACCGCCTGCTCGATCCGGCGGTTATACGCTTCTGCTGTCATCTCCGGCCGGCAGAATCCGTCGCACCGGCCCATGTGGAAGTTCAGACAGGGGCGCTCTGCCCCGATATCCCGTGGGAATTTCCGGCTGCAGGTAGGCAACCGCAGGGCCACACACACCGCGTCCAGGGCCTGGCGGGTCTCGAACCGACCGCCGAAGGGCCCAAAGTACCGGGCGGAGTCATTGGCCATCTTGTTCACCAGGGAGAAGCGGGGGTATGCCTCTTTGGACAGGCGGACGAAGGGGTACCCCTTGTCGTCCTTCAGCAGGATGTTGTAGCGGGGCATGTGCCGCTTGATAAGGGAGTTCTCCAGCACCAGGGCCTCGAACTCGCTGGTGACGAAGATGGTGTCGAAGCGGTCCACCTGAGACACCATGTTCCGCGTCTTGGCGGTGTGGGAGGCGCTGTCCTGGAAATACTGGCTCACCCGGTTTTTCAGCTTCTTGGCCTTGCCCACGTAGATGACCCTGCCTGTTTTATCCATCATCAAATAGACGCCCGGCGCCAGTGGCAGGTCGTTGGCCTTCTCCCGCAGCTCTTCCTTTGTCACGCCCGCCGCCTCCTCGCATAAAAGATACACGGCCTTGCGCGCCGCAGGGCCGTGTCGTACTTCCTGTATCGAATGTGTTATTCGCCGAAGTTGTCCTTGACCAGTTCCACCAACGCCTCGACAGCCTCTTTCTCATCGGCGCCGTCGGCGATCAACGTAATGGTGGTGCCCTTCACGATGCCCAGGGACAGAACGCCCAGCAGGCTCTTGGCATTGACGCGGCGATCCTCCTTTTCAACCCAGATGCCGCTCTTGAACTCATTTGCTTTCTGGATAAAGAACGTGGCCGGTCTTGCGTGCAGACCTACCTCATTATTTACGGTGATCTCCTGTGTATACATGATCCAGCTCTCCTTTTCTATACCAAGTCAACCAAGTCTGTTCCAACAGCTCCACATGATAACCGATGATTTTTCTGATAACATCATACCCGGTTTTACACAGACAGTCAACGGCGTTTTTCACAAACATTTTAAAATTTCCAGGAAACCGTACACAGTCTTTTCGTCTTTTAGCCTATCTTTCACAATTTTCCGGCAGTTACGCCCTCTTTTTTATCTATTTCTACAAAGGCGGCTGGAGACGCAGACAGGGGACCTCCCAAAAGGAGGTCCCCTGTGGACAGTGGGATCAATAGTTCTCGGCCTTCACCTGGAAGTAGGCCTGGGGGTGCTTGCACACCGGGCACACCGCCGGCGCGCTCTCGGCGATCTCCACATGGCCGCAGTTGCGGCAGAACCACATGACCTTCTCGCCCTTCTTGAAGACCTCGCCCTTCTTCAGGTTGTCCAGCAGCTTTAAGTACCTCTCCTCGTGGGTCTTCTCGATCTTGGCCACGCCCTCGAACTGGGCGGCCAGCGCCAGAAAGCCCTCCTCCTCGGCGGTCTTCGCCATCTCGGCGTACATCTTGGTCCATTCCTCGTTCTCGCCTGCAGCGGCAGCCACCAGGTTCTCCTCAGTGCTGCCGATGCCGTCCAGGGCCTTGAACCACAGCTTGGCGTGCTCCTTCTCATTCAGAGCGGTTTCCTGGAAGATGGCCGCGATCTGCTCGTAGCCCTCTTTCTTGGCCTTGCTGGCAAAATAGTCGTACTTGTTCCGGGCCTGGGACTCCCCGGCGAACGCGATCCACAGATTGGCTTCCGTCTTGCTGCCCTTCAGTTCCATGTGTCTGACTCCTTTCAAATTTTACAATTGTCTCTTTTTTCCTCTGGTCTATACTCATGCCGGCCGTCCTGTCCCGCACAGCGCGGGCAGTGTCCGGTGAATATCAGGGTGTGGCCCGTGACCACGCAGCCCTGGGCCGCAGCCAGACGGTCCAGCCTCTCGTCATAGGGCACAGTCTCCAGATCCAGCACAGCCCCACAGGCGCGGCAGCGGAAATGGGTATGGGGCCGAGTCACCGCGTCAAAGCGGGTCACAGGGCCGTCCAGCTCTGTCAACCGCCCCTCCCGGGCCATCTGCTGGAGATTGCGGTACACGGTCCCCAGGCTCAGCCGGGGCATCTCCGGCTTCAGCTGCTGATAGACCATCTCCGCCGTGGGATGGGCGCGGCTCTCCAGCACAGTCTGGTAGATCCGCTCCCGCTGCTGGGAAAAACGCTGCGGCATAGGCTTTCTTCCTTAAATAGTAATAATTACTATTATTTATATATCATATCCTGCTGGAAAATGCAAGCACTTTTTCAAAATTCGGACAACATTCGACTGTCCGGCGCTGGCGGAAACTTCCGCTGCTAAATCCAGACGCCACGGAGACAATAACACCTGGGTATCGCGAAACAAACGCCCGCGCAAAGGGAGGTCAACCCATGAAAAGACAGTTTACGCTCTTGCTGGCCTCTGTCCTGGTGGTGTTTGCCCTGACCGCCTGCGGCGGCAACGACAAAGACACCAACCAAGATAACAACGGCCAAAACACGGTCGGAGAGGATATCCAGAACGCTGGCGAAGACATCATGGATGCCGGCGAGGACGTCCTGGACCCCGACAACAACAACAACAACAATAATAATAGCAACAAGGACAACGGGATCGGCGATCACAAGAACGACCAGAACACCACCGACAGAGGTGACAGCGCCCTCACCGGCGGCGACACCACCGTGGAGGATGCCGTCACCAAGCAGAACAGCCGTCCCGGCGTATCCTACGGACAAATGCTGCGCAATGCCCGAGTCCACGATTCCGACGGGCTTCTGACGGACCATGAAAATGCCGCCAGCGGCCGCACAGCATAAAAACGGACAGAGAAGCGTTTTGCCTGCTTGAACAGGAAGACGGCGCGCAGAAAACACACAGGGCCGCGGCAACAGCTGCGGCCCTGTCTTTTTCCGAAAGGGCTTGGGAAGGTCCTTGCCTTTTCCAGGGAACATGGTACAATAAGGCAAAGCATACATTTCGTGGAAAAGGAGCCGCTATGAGCACTGTGAAAGAACCCCTCCACCCCCTGAGGACAGCCCGGTACCTGTGGCTGGGCATCCTTCTCTGCGCCCTGGTGGGCGGCGCCTGCTTTCTGGGCGGGCGGTGGTCCGCCGGCCGGTCTGAGACAGCGAAAATAGACACGGTCATCCTGCAGAATCAGCTGTCGGAGATCCGGGAGCTGGCCACGGTCACCTACGCCTACACCAACATGGCCCAGTTCGAGAGCAGCAACGACTTCTACGGGGTGAAAATTCCCTTCACCACCAAGTCCTTCATCCTTACCTACGACGGCACCGTCAAGGCCGGGGTGGACCTGGACGGGGCGGAGGTGTCCGTCAGCGGCACCACGGTCACCATCACACTGCCGGAGGCGGAGATCCTCTCCCACGAGATCGATGAGGACAGCATGGAGGTGTTCGACGAGAAGACCTCCATCTTCAATCCCTTCACAGTGGAGGATTTCACCTCCTTCCAGTCGGATCAGAAGGCAGCCATGGAGGAAAAAGCCCTGTCCCGCGGGCTTCTGGCGGAGGCTCGCGCCAAAGCCGTCTCCAGCGTAGAGCAGCTGTTTGCCGCCGCACTGCCGGACACATACACCGTCACGGTCCAATAAAAAACAGAGGCGGAGCCGCGGCTCCGCCTCTTCTCATGCCAGGATATAGTCCCCCAGGGCCTCCGGCGTGTCCGCCAGATGGTCCGCCCCGGCGTCCTCCAGCTCCTGCCGGCTCCGAAATCCCCAGGTGACGCCGCAGGCCGTCAGGCCGCCGTTGTGGGCCGTTTGCATATCCACGCCGCTGTCTCCCACAAACAACGTCTCCTCCGGGCGCACTGCCAGGTCGGCCAGCAGAGCGTGGATGCCCGTCGGGTCCGGCTTCACCGGCACTCCCTTGACTTGGCCCCGCACCAGATGGAAGACACCGGGAAAGTAGTGTTCCACGATCTCCCGGCAAAAGCCGTCCGCCTTGTTGGAGTAAACCGCCAGGGTCACTCCCCGTCTCCCCAGCCGCTCCAGCAGTGCCGGGATGCCGTCATAGGGCCGTGTCTCGTCCATGTTGTGGGCGCCGTAATAGGCGGAAAACTGGGCGAGAGTATTGGCCAGCAGCAGGGGACTGCGGCTCTTCTCCGGAGAAAACCGCCGCACCAGATTGGGGATTCCATGGCCCACCATGGTCTTGAACTCCTCTGCGGAGTACTCCGGCCAGCCGTTCCGGCGGCAGACCCAGTTTCCGGCATTGGTCAGGTCCTGAATCGTGTCCAGCAGGGTGCCGTCCAGGTCAAAGATCACTGTATGATACATGGCCCGTCTCCTTTGTTCTTCGGTAAGATTGTTTTTATTTTATCAATTTCTCCGCACCGCTACAACTGGCATTCAAACCGAAAGGCGCGGTTTTCACCGCGCCTTTTTTATGAAAGTTTCCCGTCATTTCACAGGGGGCAGGGCTTCCAACCCCTCCCGGTCAGCAGAACACATTCCCGGAAACCCGCCGCTCTTGCCAGCTCCGCCGCCTGGCCGTAGCCGTACACGACCGTTTCCGGGCTGTGGGCGTCGGCGGTGAGGATGATCTGTCCTCCCATGCCCCGCCACTCCCGCAGAAGGAACACCGCCGGATAGGGCGTGTCCCGGTATCCCCGGGAGATGGCGCCGGTGTTGACCTCCAGCAGCGTGGCATCCGGGTCCGTGTGGTGCAGGGCCTCCAGCGCCGCCGTGCGGCAGCGGGGATCGTCCTCGTCAAACAGGGCATTTCCCCGATTCAGCTTGGTCACCAAGTCAATGTGGCCCAGAATGGCGGGTCTTCGGTCCGCCATGGCGGCCACATCCCGGTAGTAGCCCTCTGTCAGGGCCAGCATATCGCCGCCGAACATCTGGTCCCGGCAGGCGATCAGCCGCTCCCGGTCCCAGTCTATGCCATGGTACTTCCCGGTCTTCGGGTCATAGAGATTGTGGACGGAGCCGATCCAGTAGTCCGCCCAGTCCGGAACCGGCTGTGCGGACCGGCTGTCCTGCTCGATACCCAGCAGGACCTCCATCTGTCCGGCGTATTCCTCCCGGAGGCGTAGCACCTGCTCCCGGTATTCCGCCGGATCGGTTGGCAGGACGTTGCCCGCGTCGTGGGGGATCTCCGTGTGGCTGTGGCCGGAGGCGCCGAAGAAGCGGACCCCTGCCGCATACGCGGCCGCAGCCATCTCCGCCAGGGTTCCCTTCCCGTCGCAGAGAACGGAGTGGGTGTGGACGGAGCAGCATTCCGGTGTCAGATTCATTGCATCCGCTCCTGCTTCACCTTGTGGTCGATGACATGGCGCTTCTCCAACTCCGCCGTCACGTCCTCCAGGGTGATGCCCATCTGGACCATCAGCACCATCACATGGTAGGTCAGGTCGGCGATCTCATAGATGGTCTCCTCCCTGTCCTCCTTGCGGCCGCCGATGATGACCTCGGTGCACTCCTCACCCACCTTCTTCAGGATCTTGTCCAGGCCCTTTTCAAAAAGATAAGTGGTGTAGCTGCCCTCCTTGGGATCGGTCTTCCGCCCTTGGATCAAGCGGTACAGGCCCTCATAGCTGAAAGCCTTCAACTCCTCGGAGAGGTAGACCGGCCGGAAGAAGCAGCTCTCCGCCCCGGTGTGGCAGGCGGGGCCGTCCTTCACCACCTCCACCACCAGGGCGTCCTTGTCACAGTCCGCGGTGATGGACACCACATGCTGGACGTTGCCGGAGGTCTCCCCCTTGCGCCAGAGCTGCTGGCGGCTGCGGGAGAAGAAGCAGGTCCGGCCCTCGTCAATGGTGATGGCCAGGCTCTCTGCGTTCATGTAGGCCAGGGTCAGGACCTCCTTGGTGTAGTGGTCCTGGACGATGGCGGGGATCAGGCCGTTTGCGTCAAATTTCAAATCCATGGTGCTGTCTCCTTTTCTTGGGTATGCCGCCCGTGGGCGGCTGGGACTCCGCTTCCCGTCCGGGACCGGGCGTTCTGTCAGATCCGCATCTCCACGCCTTGCGCCCGCAGATAGTGCTTCAGCTCCTTGATATCCACCTGCCGGGTGTGGAAGATGGACGCCGCCAGCCCCGCATCGATGCCGGGGTGGGTGAAGAGCTGGGCAAAGTCCTCCATTTTCCCGGCGCCGCCGCTGGCGATGATGGGCACGCTCACCCGTGATGCCAGGGCGTCCAGCATCTCCAGGTCAAAGCCCTGCTTGACGCCGTCGGTGTCGATGGAGTTCAACACGATCTCCCCGGCGCCGTCGGCCACGCCCCGGGCGGCCCACTCCATAGCGTCGATGCCGGTGTCCTCCCGGCCGCCCTTGGCGAAGAGGCGGAACTGCCCGTCCACCCGCTTCACGTCCATACTGAGCACCACGCACTGGTCGCCGTACTTCTTGGCTGCCGCGCCGATGATGGCGGGGTCCGCGATGGCGCCGGAGTTGACGCTCACCTTGTCGGCGCCGCATTTCAAGACCCGGTCAAAGTCCTCCAGCGTCCGGATGCCGCCCCCTACCGTCAGGGGAATGAAAATCTCGCCCGCAACCCGCCGCAGGATGTCCGTAAACAGGTTCCGGCCCTCCGCAGAGGCGGTGATGTCATAGAATACCAGCTCGTCCGCCCCGGATTCGTTGTAGAACCGGGCCATCTCCACCGGGTCTGCCATATCCCGCAGACCCTCAAAGTTGGTCCCCTTCACCACCCGGCCGTCCTTCACGTCCAGGCAGGGGATGATCCGCCTGGCTAACATGCGCCCACCTCCCGGATGACCGTTTTTAAATCCAGACGGCCCGTGTACAGGGCCTTGCCCAGAATGGCGGCTTTGGCCCCGATCTTCCGGAGCTCCCGCAGCTCCTCCAGACTGCTGACGCCGCCGGAGGCGGTGATGTCCAGGCCCTCAATTTTTGCCAGCTCCCGGTAGAGCGCCAGATTGGTGCCCTGTTCCGCCCCATCCCGGCTGATGTCCGTATAGATGACGGTCTGGACGCCCGCGTCCCGGAGGCGGCGGCAAAAGTCCACGCCCTTTTCCGCAGACAGCTCCTTCCAGCCGCTGACGGCCACGTAGCCGTCCCGGGCGTCCACCCCCACGGCGATCCGGTCGCCGTATGTTTGGGCCATCCGCTCCGTGAAGTCGAAATCCTTCACCGCGATGGTGCCCAGGATGCACCGGCCCACACCCAGATCCAGGTACCGGCGGATGCGGTCCTCGTCCCGGATTCCGCCGCCCACCTCGATGTAGAGGCCGCCCTGTCCGGCAATGGCGGCGATGGTGTCAAAGTTGGCCAGGGTGCCGTCCTTGGCGCCGTCCAGGTCCACCACATGGAGGTATCCGGCACCGGCAGCGATGAAGTCCCGGGCCACGGCGCAGGGGTCCTGGGCGTAGACCGTCTCTTTGTCATAGTCTCCCTGATACAGGCGGACCACCTGTCCGCCCCGCAGGTCAATGGCGGGAAAAATCTGCATAGACCACGTCTCCTCTGTCAATCTTTGTTCTTGTTGTCCAGAAGCACCAGCACCAGACCGATGATCCCACAGAGCAGACCCACCGGGGCCCAATAGGCCCGCATCCAACTAAGAATCGTGAGCGCAGGGGGCTCAAATCCGACCAATACCAGCAGAATGCCGAACAGGATCCAGGCAAAACCCAGCCAGATCCGCCTCATGCCGTCTCCTCCCAATCTAATTATAGGTGCTCCTTGCAGGAGAGCTCCTCCGCATCCAGCCGCAGGACGCACACGGCGTCCACCGCCGCGTCCGGAAAGGTCCAGTCCCCGCAGCAGGTAGCCTGGCGCATGATAGCCGCCAGACCCCGCCGCCTCTCTTCCGCCGTCTCTACCACACGGATGGGGCCCTCGCCGATGACGCTTTGAAACGCGGCGGTGTAGCCGCAGGCCGCCTCCGCCCCCTGAAGCCGGTAGCCGGTGTCCAGCTCGAACCCGGCCCAGCCGTTTCGGCGGACCAGGTCCACCTTCCGCCCCTCCGCGGCGCCGTGGAAGTAAAAGACATGGCGGCCGCCCTCCACCGTGTGGCCGAAGTTCACCGGCACCACGTAGACGCCTCTGCCGTCCTGAAGGCCCAGGCGGCAGACTTCACATGCGTTGATGACCGCCCGGATCTTCTCCGGAGCCGTGACGGCCCTGTCCTGTCGTCTCATAGGTCTCATGGCATCCTCCCTCACAGTTCTGCAAAGGCCCGCAGCAACCGCAGTCCCGTGTCCCCGGATTTCTCCGGGTGGAACTGGGTGCCGTAGACGTTTCCCCGGCGCACCACACCGGTGACATCCACATTGCCGTACCGGGACGCGGCCAGAGTGCCGGCGGCGCAGTCCCGGGCATAGAAGCTGTGGACGTAATACACATACTCTCCGTCCCGGACGTGGCGGAACAGGGGGTCATCTTTCAAAATCTGCAAGCTGTTCCAGCCCATGTGGGGGACCTTCAGCGTCTTGTCCGTCAGGTCCCGGCGGAGGTCCACTACTTGGCCGGGCACCAGCCCCAGGCCGGGGTGCTCCCCGTACTCAAAGCTCTTGTCAAACAGCAGCTGCATCCCCAGGCAGATGCCCAGGAGAGGCTTCTTCTCCGCCTCCTCCTGAATCACCGGCACCAAGCCGGTGGCATCCAGCTTGGCGCGGGCGTCCCCAAAGGCGCCCACGCCGGGCAGGATGATCCGGTCTGCCGCCCGGAGGCGGCCGGCGTCGCCGGTGACCTCCGCCTCCAGGTCCAGGGTCCTCAGGCTGGAGAGCAGGGAGAACAAGTTCCCCACGCCGTAGTCTACAATTGCAATCATTTACAGCACACCCTTCGTGCTGGGAATTTCATCCCGGTGTTTTTCGTCCGGGGCCACAGCCATCTTCAAGGCCCGGCCCGCGCCCTTGAACACGGCCTCCAGAATGTGGTGGGTGTTCTCCCCGGCCATCTGCCGGATGTGGAGGGACATGGGGCACGCCCGGACGAAGGCCAGGAAGAACTCCTTGCCCAGCTCCGTATCGAAGTCCCCCACCCTTTGGGCGGGCAGGTCCACGGACCAGCCCAGATAGTCCCGGCCGGAAAGGTCGCAGGCCACCAGCACCAGCGTCTCGTCCATGGGCAGGAGGAACTGGCCGTAGCGCGTGATACCCCGCTTGTCCCCCAGGGCCTCTGCAAAGGCCCGGCCCAGGCAGATGCCGATGTCCTCCACGCTGTGGTGGCCGTCCACCTGAGTGTCCCCCTGGCAGCGGACGGTCAGGTCAAAATCCCCATGCCGGGCGAACAGCTCCAGCATGTGGTCCAGGAACCCCACGCCGGTGGCGATGTCCGCCTTCCCAGTGCCGTCCAGGTTTAAAGAGAGCTGGATCCGGGTCTCCCGGGTGTCCCGCCTGATATCAGCAGTGCGCATCTCTCCGCCTCCTTACAGCTCTTCCAGGATGGCCGTCAGCTCCTCCACCAGGGTCTCCATCTGCTCCATGGATCCGATGGTAATGCGGATATAGTCCCGGATCCGGTCCGCGTCGAACCAGCGGACCAGGACGCCGTTCTCCTTCAGCTTCCGGTACAGGGTCTCGCCGGGAAGCTGGCTGTGGCGGGCAAAGACGAAGTTGGCCTGGGAGGGCAGGACAGTGAAGCCCAAATTCTCCAGCTCTCCCACGGTCCAGGCCCGGGTCTGCCGGATGGCAGCGGTGCAGGCGGCGAAGTACGCCTCGTCCGCCACAGCGGCGGCCCCTGCCGCGATGGACAGCCGGTTTACATTGTAGGGATGGAAGCTGTATTTCACCCGGTTCAGGTCCGCGATCAACTCCGGGCTGCCCAATGCGTAGCCCACCCGACCGCCGGCCAGGGACCGGCTCTTGGACATAGTCTGGGTCACCAGCAGGTTGTCATAACGGTAGATCATGGGCACGCAGCTCTCGGCGCCGAAGTCCACATACGCCTCGTCCACGATCACCACTCGGTCTGGGTTCGCCTCCAGCAGCCGCTGGATGTCGTTCCGGGGCACGGCAATACCGGTGGGGGCATTGGGGTTGGCGATGACGATGGTGCCGGGGAAATCCATGTAGTCGTCCACATGTAAGGTGAAGTCCTCCCGCAGGGGGATTATCTTCACATCCAGATCGAACAGGGCAGCCTGGGACTTATAGAACCCATAGGTAACATCCGCAAAGGCCACGGGTTGCCCCGCTCCGCAGAAGGCCCGGAAGGCAAAGGCCAGCACCTCGTCAGAGCCGTTGCCCGCCAGCACGTTCTTGGCTTTCAGCTCATAGCGCCTGGCGATGGCCTCCGTCAGCGCGGCACAGGTGGGGTCGGAGTACAGGTTCAGTTTCAGGATCTCCGCCCGGTTGATGGCCTTGAGAACCTTGGGCGACGGGGGGAAGGGGCTCTCATTGGTGTTCAGCTTTACATACTGCTGATCCTGGGGCTGCTCGCCGGGGGTGTAGGGGGCAAGGCGCTCCGCCTCCTGGGAAATCCAGCGGCTCATGGGATCACTCTCCTTTCTCTTCCGTGCGGGACAGGGCAGACCGGGCGTGGCCGTGGAGGCCCTCCCGCTCTGCAAAGTCCGCGATCCGGGGGGCGGCGTCTGCCAGCGCCTCCCGGGTGTAGTAGATGAACTGGGTCTTCTTCACAAAGTCGTCTACGCTGAGGGGACTGGAAAACCGGGCCGTACCGCTGGTGGGCAGGGTGTGGTTGGGACCCGCGAAATAGTCCCCCAGCGCCTCTGGCGTGTGGCGGCCCAGAAAAACGCTGCCGGCGTTTTTGACCAGGGGCAGCAGGGCAAAGGGATCGTCCACGCACAACTCCAGATGCTCCGGAGCGATGCGGTTGGCGGCCTCCACTGCCGCGGCCAGGTCCTTTGTCACCAGGATCTTACCGTTGGCCTCTAAGGACTTTTGAGCGATATCTCGCCGGGGCAGGTCCGTCAGCTGGCGCTCCACCTCGTTTTGGACGGCCTCCGCCAGAGGGCGGCTGTCCGTCACCAGCACGGCGGCGGCGTGGGCGTCGTGCTCCGCCTGGCTCAACAGGTCCGCCGCCACCCAGGCGGGGTCGCTCTTCCCGTCCGCCACCACCAGGATCTCACTGGGGCCGGCGATCATGTCGATGTCCACCTGTCCGAACACCTTCCGCTTGGCGGCAGCCACAAAGACGCCGCCGGGACCCACGATCTTGTCCACCTGGGGGACTGTCTCCGTGCCGTAGGCCAGGGCCGCCACCGCCTGGGCGCCGCCGATCTTGAACACCCGGTCCGCCCCGGCGATTTTTACCGCTGCCAGAGCTTCTGCAGAGATGGCGCCGTTTTGGTTCGGCGGCGTCACCACCGCGATCTCTTTTACCCCGGCGATCCTGGCAGGGATGACGTTCATCAAAATGGTGGAGGGAAAAGCCACCGGGCTGCCGGGTACGCAGATGCCCACCCGCTCGACAGGCGTGTATCGCTGGCCCAGCACCACGCCGGGCCGGTCCGTCAGGCAGAAGTCCCGGTGGACCTGTGCCTCATGGAAGTGCCGGATATTGTCCGCCGCCTGCCGCAGCGTCTCCCGGAAATTCCCGTCCACACAGTCCCAGGCGGCGCGCAGCTCCTCCGCCGTCACCTCAAACCGCTCCAGATCTGCGCCGTCGAACCGGCGGGTGTATTCCCGCAGGGCCTCATCCCCCCGGGTGCGGACGTCCGCCAGAATGGCGGCCACCGCCGCATCCACGTCCTCCTCCGCCTGGGGGGGGCGGTCAAAGAGGGGCAGGTCCTCCAGGCGGTCCGCCTCATAGATGGGAATCATGCCTCCGTCACCTCCTTCAGCCTGCCCAGAAGCGCCTCGATCTCCTGGTGCTTGAACTGGTAGCTGGCCCGGTTGGCGATGAAGCGGGCCGAGATGGGCATGAACTCCGTCAGCACCTTCAGATCGTTCTCCCGCAGGGTGGTGCCCGTCTCCACGATGTCCACAATCACATCGGAGAGGCCCAGGATGGGGGCCAGCTCAATGGAGCCGTTCAGCTGGATGATGTCGATGTCTCGGCCCTGGGCGGCGTAGTACCGCTTGGCGATATTCCCGAATTTGGTGGCCACCCGCAGGGCCCGGCTCTGGTCCTCGGTAAAGTCTTTCGGCCCGGCCACGCACATGCGGCACCTGCCCAAGCCCGTGTCCAGCAGCTCATACACATCCGCGCCGGACTCCGCCAGGATGTCCTTGCCTACGATGCCGATGTCCGCCGCGCCGTGCTCCACGTAGATGGCCACGTCGCTGGGCTTCACCAAGAAGTAGCGGATGCCCGCCTTTCGGTTCTCCACCACCAGCTTCCGGGTGTCGGCGTAGTTTTCCGGGCAGCCGTAGCCCACGCCCGCCAGCAGGTCGTAAACCTTGTCTCCCAGGCGGCCCTTGGGCAGGGCCACGTTCAGCATCACCAGGCCAGCCGGCTCCGCCGCCGCGTCGGACAGCCGGTCCAGCTCGTCTAAGTACAGCGCAAAGCCGATGGCCCGGGCGCCGGGGCGGAACTGCTCCGCCAGGGGGTCATACTGCCCGCCCCGGAGCACTGCCCGGGGCGCTCCCGCCAGATATCCCTGGAGCACCAAGCCGTTGTAATACTCCATATCGTTCACCAGGGAGAAGTCCAGCTTCCAGTGGTCCGTCTGCCCCTGGTCCTCCAGCGCCCGACACAGGCCCCGCAGCTCTTCCAGCGCCGCCCCCATGGCGGCGTTCAGGGCCAGCACCTCCGCGGCAGCAAGAACCTCCTGCCAGGGCCCTGCCAGAGTCCCCAGGCGGCAGAGTGCGTCCGTCCCCTGGCGGGAGAGGCCCGCGGCCTCAGCGGCTTTGCGCAGCTCATGGACGTTTTTGTCCCGGATGCAGGTGAGGAGCCTGGGCCGCACAGCCTCCTGGGCGCCCACCGCGTCAAAGAGGCCGGTGACGAAGCCCATGTGGCTGATCTCCAGCACGAAGTCCCGCCCGGTCAGGGCCAGGCTCCGCAGGGCCAGGGACACCACCTGGGCCGCAGCGGCATCATCCACGGCACCGATGCACTCCAGGCCCATCTGACTGATCTCCCGGAAGGTATGGCTCTCCTGGCTGGGGCGGTAGACGTTTTCCTGATAGTAGTACCGGCCGCAGCCGCCGGGCCCCACCTGGGCATTCTTGGCGATGGAGAGGGTCACGTCCGGCTTCAGCGCCAGCAGCCGCCCGTCCAGGTCCGTAAAGGTGATGACCTGCTCGCTGGAAAGAAAACGGCGGTTCTCCTGATAGAGACCGTATTCCTCGAACCGACCCATGTGGTATTTGCGGAAGCCCTCCTGTTCATACAGCAGCCGCAGCTGCAGCGATGCCCGCTCCTGGGGCCGCAGGACGTTCAGATCCAGTTCCATGGGGACTCTCCTCCCGGCGGACTATCAGCCCGCGTTGATTTCAATATTTATTTTACTTTATTTTATTAGCAAAGTAAAGTGGTAATTCGGTAGCAAGAAAAATTCTATGCTTTTAACAAATTCAACTTCGCACAAAATAGAAGTTAACGTGATTTTACACCCAGGATGGTGTTTTTGCAATCTCCCTTTCCCCTGTTCCCGCCCTGACATTTCCAGCCCTAAAAATGAAATTTTCTTCATAGATAGAGGATTTCCGACAAATGCTCCTTTTATCATTTAAAGAAAACCCATGATTCTATGGAGTATGGCAATGAAAAGAAGTACCCCTCTGACCCGCAACATCGGCGCGAAAGTGAAATACTACCGGAAGCTCCGCGGCCTTTCCCAGAAGCAGCTGGCCGCCCAGCTGCAGACCAACGGCTGCGATATCACGGAGACCATGCTGGGCCACATCGAGACGGGCTACCGCTCCACTTCCATTTTTGAGATCGACAAGCTGGCCGAGGCGTTGAAAGTGGACTACAACGCCCTGTTTGCCCAGGATTAACGGCACGGTACGGAGAGATCTCCGCGCCGTGCCGTTTTGCTTCCGGTCATCCGTTGTCCAGGGCTACGGTGTAGGTGAAGGAAAGTGCGTTTTCCGGCTGCTCCGCATGCCAATCACAGAAAGAATTTGCATGATAGGAGAGTCCGGACTGTTGGATGTCCGATGTGATGACCACCCCCGGCTGATGGATCACAAAGTCCTTGGACCAGTCTCGCCGCTCCAGCTCCGTCATCTGGGCCTGCCGGGCGAGGGACCAGAAGGAGGCCTCCTCCCGCCCCCAGGCCAGGGACATGACGATGCGCGGCACCAGGCCATTAGGGGTGTCCACCCCCTCCTCCACATTCTCGATGGTCCCCGTCAGCGTGATGGCCGTGATGTGGCCGTCCTCCAAGGTGAAGTGGAGCTCCCGGGCCTCGGGCCAGGGCTCGATGCCGAAGTCGCCCACCGTCACGGCGTTTGGGTTTCCGGGCTCCTCCTGCCACTGCCCCGTCTCATCCAGATACGTCCTGCCGCCAAAGCCCAGATAGTCAGCCTGGCGGTTGTAGTTCTCCGCGAACTCCGCCACCGTCACGTCTCCCCGGTTGGGCGGCGTCTGGGACCAGCTGTTGGCGGCCTCTCCCGCCGTCAGCACCAGGCCCACGCCGTACCGGGCCCGGAAGGGCTTGGCGATGTAGGCCACCTCCACATCCCAGGGCTGGGGCTCGTCATTCCAGCACCGCCGGACAGAGCGGTACCCTTGGATCAGGGACCAGACGGGAATCTCAAAGCCCTGGCCGTACCACATCATCAAAAAATACCGGGCCAGCCCCTCAGTATAGGGCACGTTCTTCCCATCCGGGCCTGTCAGGCGCATCCCCAGCAGGGCCTTGCCCGGCGTGGTGCCCCACAGCCGCAGGAACAGCGGCTCCACAAAGGCTAGGAGCACCACAGCCGTCAGGCTCACCACAAAGCTGCTCACAGCCGCCAGGTTGATTCCCGCCAGACACAGCCCGGAGGCTATGAGAACCCGCACCAGCATCTCATCGAACATCCGGGCGAACAGCCGCCGGGAGGCGCTGCACACCGTAGGCAGCCGGTCCGTCTCCGGCAGGGCCGAAGCAGATGCCTTCTCCCACCAGGGGCCGCCCTCCCCCGGCAGGGCCGGGGCGTCCAGGTCCGCCAGGTACCTCCCCGGGTCCAGGCCGGTGAATGTGGCGCCTGTCCGCCGCAGGTCGCCGCAGACCCGCTCCACCCGGCCCAGGGCGGCCTGTTCGCCGCCCACCTCCGCCAGCCGCCGGTCCAGCACGGCAGAAAGTTCCGCCCTGCCGTCCCGCAAGGCCCGAAGCGCCTCGATGGTTACTCCCAGCCGCCGCAGCAGCTTGATCTTCTCCAGGGTCCGCAGGTCCTCCTCGCTGTAATCCCGGTAGCCGTTACCGGACCGGGCGGGGGCCAGCAGCCCCTCCGCCTCGTAGTAGCGGATATTGGCCCGGGGCACGCCGGACCGGGCCTCCATCTCCTTGCTGGTCAATGATACCGCCTCCTTTGGCCTCAGGATAAAGTATCAAGGGACTTGACAGTCAAGCCTTTTTCGCAAAAAAGCCGCCCGCCGCCGGAGATTTCCCGGCTGGACATTCCCCTTTGCCTCTGCTATGATGGTATCATCTTCGCCGGGGCTCTGCAAGACCACCGGCAGATCAATAAAAAGGAGAGACTGCCATGTTCACCCCATCCGACAAGTGCCCCCGTCGGGATGCCTGCGTCCAGAACGGCAAGGGCCTCATCCACATGAAGGACCTGACGGACAAGGAGGGCCTCTATAACCACGGCCGCCTGTTCGCCCACGTCACCGTGGACCCAGGCTGCTCCATCGGCGACCACCCCCACGACCATGAGACCGAGTTTTACTACATCATCAAGGGCGAGGGCGTGTTCAACGACAATGGCAAGGAGATCGTGGTCCGCCCCGGCGACATCTGCGCCACCGGCTACGGCGAGGTCCACGGCCTGGAGAACCGGGGCACGGAACCCGTGGAGCTGATTGCTTTAATCGTGGGAGAATAAAACCGGATCTAAGCGGCCCCAGGGGCCGCTTTTTCCTGCCCTGAAAAAAACTTTCCCCTCCCTGAAAGTTTTTTCCCCGCCGGATCGTATCCTGGGTGAGAGCGCTCCAAAGGAGTTGAGATACATGGACGATATGGAACAGGCGGAGCGGCTGGCCAACACATACGCCGACGCGATCCTCCGCCTCAGTTACACCTATCTGAAAAACACCCACGATGCCCAGGATATCTGCCAGACGGTCTTCGTGAAGCTGCTGATGGAGCCCCGGGAGTTTAAGAGCCCGGAGCACGAGCGGGCCTACATCCTGCGGATGGCGGCCAACGCCTGCAAGGACCTGCTGAAAAGCCCCTGGCGGCAGCGGTCCCAATCCCTGGACGTCGGACTGGAGGTCCCCGCCCCCCAGGCGGGCGACGGGTCTGTGCTGGAGGCGGTAAATCAGCTGCCGCCCCACTACCGGGCCGTCATTTACCTGTTCTATTACGAGGGTTACCAGGCTGCCGAGATCGGTCAAATCCTGGGCATCCCCACCGCAACCGTCCACACCCGGCTGGCCCGGGGACGGACGAAGCTGAAAGAACTTTTGGGAGGATATGGCTATGAACAGCCCGTTTGAATATCAGGAGTCCCTGAACAGCCTGCACTTTACAGAGGAGGAAAAGGCCGCCATCGCCCGCCGGGCCGCGGAGGCGGCGCGGAAGCAGACCCGGCCCGCCCGCCGCCCCGTCCGCCGGATAGCCCTGATCGCCGCTGCGGCGGTGCTGGTGCTGGCAGTGGGCACCGCCGGCGCCACCGGCATCCTGCGGTCCGCTGCGGAGGTCTTCTCTCCCCTCTTCGGCGGGGCACCCGCTCAGACGGAGATCATCGACAAGATCGGCTATCCCGTGGGCGCCAGCGACACGGACAACGGCGTCACCGTCACCGCCGACGCCGTCATGGGCGATGCGTATAATGCCGTTATCGTCTACACCATCAGTCGGGACGACGGTACCCGCCTGCTGCCGGAGGACATCACAGGCGAAATGCTGCTGGTCCACGGCAACGGCACGGACCTGAGCATTCTGGGCGGAAGCCACGGCAGCAGCTATTTTGTGGTGGAGGATCCCGCAGCCAGCTCCATCCAGATGGTGGAGACGGTCAGCGCCGACAAGCCCATCAACGACTGCACCGCCACCGGTGTGTTCGAGAACCTCTACAAGTGGGACGAGGAGGCCGGCGAGGCCGTACCCATCATCGAGGGCAAGTGGAGGCTCAAGTTTGAGATGACCTACGAGGACAGCTCCGTCACTCTGAGCGGCGGCGAGACCTTCACCCAGGACGGCATGACCTTCACCATCGACTCCATCACCCTCTCTCCCGTGGCCTACAAGGTGGACTACACCGTGGACAGCGAGGTGGTGTGGAGCAACTCCGGCAGCGGCCGGCAAAGCGAAGAGGACCGCCTCACCACACAGCGGTACTTCGAAAACGTGGAAATCCTGCTGACCCTCACCGACGGCACGGTGATCGACCTGTCTAACGCCGGCGGCAGCATCGGCCCGGAGGATGGCGTCACTGTCTGCTCCAAGGGCGAGGTGTTCTCTGAGGTCCTCCCCATGGAGGACATGGCCTCCATCTCTGTGGGCGGCGTGGTGTACGATCTGACAGTGGAGTGAGCTGAGGCATTCCCAGGCAGGCCGAACCGTTCCGGAAGCAGCGCAGAGAACTGTGCGGCCGCCTCTATCGGACGGCTCTCAGACGAAGGGGCCCGCACTGCTCTAAATTAAAACTTTGCCTGTCCTGTCAAAACGTTTTTTGCAGAAGAAGGACCCGCCGGAGCACACGCCCCAGCGGGTCCTTATCTTTTGCAGTTCCGGTTACTGGGGCGCCACGTGCTCCGGCTTTACCAGATCCGCCAGCAGCTCCTTCGCCCGCTCCACGTCCTCCGGCTTCACGGAGATGTAGTAGGTCAGCCGGTCGATCTTCCCGTTGGGGCCGAAGTCCCGGTGGTCCAGCTTGGCGCCGCAGCCGCACGCCGGCGCCCCCGTCTCATAGAAACCGGTCTCCATGACCTTGATGCCAGCATCCTTCAGCCGCTGCCGGGCTTCCTTCCACCGGGGTTTGTCGCCCCAGACCTCATAGGCCTTCTCACGCTTTCCGAACAGCGCCATACGTCAGCCCTCCAGGGACTTCCAGGCAGTCTCCAAGGCGATCTCCATCATCTCGTGGAAGGAGTCCTGCCGCTCCTGGGCGGAGAGGGACTCCCCGGTGAAGATGTGGTCGGAGATGGTCAGCAGGGACAGCGCCCGCTTCCCCAGCCGCTGGGCCGTCCAGTAGAGGCCAGCCGTCTCCATCTCCAGCGCCAGGATGCCGAACTTCCGGTACATGGCCCCGGCGTCGGGGTTGTCGTTGTAGAACTGGTCCGCCGTGAACACCTGACCCACATCTGCCCGGACGCCCATGGCCTCCGCCGTCTCCACCGCGTCCCGGAGGAGCCGGAAGTCGGCGGTGGCGCACAGCTGGCCGGGGAACCGGTACTGGTCGGCGAAGTGGGAGTTGGTAGAGGCCCCCAGGGCGATGACCACATCCCGGACCTTTACATCATCCCCGATGCCGCCGGCGGAGCCGATGCGGATGATGGTATCCACACCGAAGAATTGGTACAGCTCATAGCTGTAAATACCCATAGAGGGCACGCCCATACCGTGGCCCATGACGGAGATGCGCTTGCCCTTGTAGGTGCCGGTGTAGCCCAGCATGTTCCGGACGGTGTTGAAGCACACCACCTCCTCCAGATAGTGGTCCGCCACGTACTTGGCCCGCAGGGGGTCGCCGGGCATCAGCACAGCTTTTGCAATCTGGCTCTCTTCCGCCGCGATAGAGGCGGATGGGGATTCCTTGATGGCCATTTTTGATTCCTCCTTGTAATGTAGATGTCAGATATTCCATTTCGTTGTCACTTCTTGTCGTCAAACAGCGCCTTCAGGCTCTTGGTATAAGGCGGGCGGCAGATGCCCTTCTCCGTGACGATGCCGGCGATCAGCTCATGGTCCGTCACATCGAAGGCGGGGTTGTAGCACTTCACCTCGGGCAGAGCCATGGGCTTTTCGTACCACATGGTCTTGATCTCCTCGCCGTCCCGCTCCTCGATGGGGATGTGGTCCCCGTCGGGGCAGGCCATATCAATCGTGGAGGTGGGGCCCAGCACGTAGACGGGAATGCCGTAGTGCTTAGCCAGAATCGCCACGCCGGAGGTGCCGATCTTGTTGGCGGTGTCGCCGTTGGCGGCCACCCGGTCGCAGCCCACGAAGCAGGCCTGGACCCAGCCGTTCTTCATGACAATGGAGGCCATGTTGTCGCAGATCAGCGTCACGTCCACCCCGGCCCGCTGGAGCTCATAGCTGGTGAGCCGGGCGCCCTGGAGCAGGGGGCGGGTCTCGTCGGCGAATACCCGGATGTGCATCCCTCGCTCCGCCGCCAGCAGGAAGGGGCCCTGGGCCGTGCCGTATCGGGAGGTGGCAAGGGGCCCGGCATTACAGTGTGTCAGGACGCCGTCGCCCTCCTTCAGCAGACTCAGACCGTATTCGGAGATGGCCCTGCATTTGGCGATGTCCTCCTCATGGATGGCTACTGCCCGCTCGTACAAAGCGTCCAGCATTTGGCCCCGGGTATCGTGGACATGCTCCAAGGCGGTGCGCATCATCTCCCGGATGGCCCAGCCCAGATTCACCGCCGTGGGACGGGCCGCGTCCAGCTGCTGGCCATAGTCGCTGAGGCGCTTCAAAAACGTGGGACGGTCCTCGGTCCGGATGGACTTGGCCAGCACATACATGCAGTAGGCGGCGCAGATGCCGATGGCCGGGGCCCCCCGCACCCGCAGGGCCCGGATGGCCTCCACCATCTCGTCAATGGTCTGGAGGCGGATCTCCTTCTCCTCCCCCGGCAGCAGGGTCTGGTCGATGATGTAAAGGGCCTCCGCCTTCCGGTCGTAGCGGATGTTCTGGGCATGGGTTACCGCGGTGATATCTGGCATGGTGGTTCTTCCTTTCCAAACGGCGGCCGCCCCTCCGGTCTCCCGGGGCAGCGCCTTCGTGTTCTCCCGTCCAGTGTATCGCAATTTCCCCGCCGACGCAAGGGGGGGAGGTCCGCAGCTCCCTTTTCAAGCTCCGTTGTGATGGCCTGAACTCCGTCTTTCACCAACCGACCTTGTGAAAAATGGGTCTGTATGATAAAATAGGGGTGTTTCCAGTGAGCCTGTGTATCAGGAGGGATTGTATGCGCCAGCCCCAAACGATCTGGTCCTTATGCGCTTTTATATTTGGGTTGATGGGAATCATTTTTGTTTTCCTCGGGATGCTCTTTTATATCACAGACATCCCTGTGAATGGCGGCTACAATTGGTTTTTTATCCCAATCGGGGCGATCCTTTTATTGGGCAGTATTGTCTGTTTGGCGAGGTGCGGTCTGCAGGAGCAGCGCAGAAAGCACCTAAAAACAAACGGCATTTCAGTGGTCGGAAAAATTCAATCCGTTCGACATCTAGTTTGGATCAACTGGAACACAAAGACATTTGTAAACTGGCCCGGGCAATGCTCTCCGTGGGTCGTTCAATGCTCCTACTGTTATGGCGGACGGACTTATACAGTCAAAAGCCTCTTGTCATGGATAAAGCCGGCTACTGATTTTCAGCAGCCCGTTATTTATCTTGATCCACGCAATCCAGTACATGCCTATGTGGATATGGATACAATCAAGTGGGAACTTTCATCTTTTTGAGCGCAATCACAAGCCGATCATATCTACAGGCCTCTCTGTTGATTTCACCAAATGAAGCGATTGCATACGATTCGCCAAGGGCTACCGCAGCAAAACAGCAGGGCGGCGGGAATGCTCCCGCCGCCCTGTGTATCTGTCACACGCGGAGGATCCAGCCGTCCTTCCGGGGCTTGGGGGCGGGCAGGTCCCCCTCCACATACCCCAGGATGCAGTTGCCCACACCACGGCAGGTCTCCGGCAGCCCCCACTTCTTCAGCAGTTCCTTGCCCTCCGGCCGGTCAAAAAGCTCCATGGCCCGGTTGATCCAGCAGGAGCCCAGTCCCAAAGCCGCGGCAGCGGTCATCAGGTTTCCCATCACCAGGGAGCCGTCCTGCAGCCAGTTCAGCTTCTCTCCGTCCCCCAGAACCACCACCACGGTGGGGGCACCGTAGAAGGGATCCGTGCCGGGATTGCCCTGGATCTCCGCGTTCAGCTTGGACATCCAGGCAATGGTCTCCGGGTCCTGGACCACCACCATGACAGAGGTCTGGAGTCCCTTGGCGGAAGGCGCCCAGGTGCCCGCCTCCAGAATGGCGTTCAGCTCCTCGTCCCTGATCTGCTCCGCCTTGTACTTGCGGACGCTCCGGCGCTCCTTCAAAACCTTCAATGTCTCGTTCATGTTCGCAGCTTCCTTTCTATCGTTATGTTGCTTTGAAAATCAAATGGCTCCGGGTTCCAGCACCTGCCCCATAATCTCCCGGCACTTTTGGTACATCAGGATGGTGTCGCGCAGGCCAGGACGCACAGGTCCGCCGCTTCCCCGGCCCGGACCATCTCCACAGTTTTCTCCGGGCCGTAATAGGTGTGCTCCAGATTCACGGCCAAGAACCGGAACCCGGCGTAGCCCGCGGCCTCCACAAACTCCGGTGCAGCGGACTGGATGAAGGTCCCCAGAAAAGGCCGCCCCTCCGCCAGCAGAGCGGAAAATGCAACGTGCATGGCCGTGCCCCTTTCTCATCTATTATAGCACATCCCCCCGGAATTCCCAACGTTTTTTCACATCAGGTATCGCCCCTTTGCGGATTCCGGAGGTGACAGCTGTCCCGTGACGTGCTATACTGATAAAAATATTGCGCTTTGGCAGGACTTTTTCCCAACTGTTCCAAATTAAGGAGTGATTTTGACCATGCCCCAGCCTCTTTCTGAACGCACCGCCAGTTTCACCGATTCCGTGATCCGGCGGATGACCCGCGTCTCCCTGAAGTACGGCGCGGTGAACCTGTCCCAGGGCTTCCCCGACTTCGAGCCGCCCCAGGCGATCCTGGAACGGCTGGCCCAGGTGGCCCGGGAGGGCCCCCATCAGTACTCCGTCACCTGGGGGGCCCAGAACTTCCGAGAGGCCCTGGCCCGCAAGCAGTCCCGCTATATGGGCCGCACCATCGACCCGGACAAGGAAATCGTGGCCACCTGCGGCTCCACCGAGGCTATGATGTGCGCCATGATGACCGCGGCCAACCCCGGGGACAAGGTCATCGTCTTCTCCCCCTTCTATGAGAACTATGGGGCAGACACCATCCTCTCCGGGGCGGAGCCCATCTATGTGCCACTGCACCTGCCCGCCTTCACCTTCGACGTGGACGAGCTGGAGGCTGCCTTCCGCCAACGTCCCAAGGCCCTGGTGCTGTGCAACCCCTCCAACCCCTGCGGCCGGGTCTTCACCCGGGAGGAGCTGCTGACCATTGCGGAGATGGCCACCAAGTACGACACCTACGTCATCACCGATGAGGTGTATGAGCACATCGTCTACGCCCCCCACCGGCACACCTACTTCGCCACCCTGCCGGGGATGTGGAACCGGACGCTGTCCTGCTCCTCCCTGTCCAAGACCTACTCCATCACCGGCTGGCGGCTGGGATACATCATCGCGCCGGAGGAGATCATCGACCGGGCCAAGAAGGTCCACGACTTTCTGACGGTGGGCTGCGCCGCGCCGCTGCAGGAGGCGGTAATCCCCGGCCTGGAGTTCGGCCAGGACTACTATGACGACCTGCTGGCCAAGTACACCCACAAGAAGGACCTGTTTCTCAAGGGGCTGGATGACCTGCACATCTCCCACAATGACCCGGAGGGCGCCTACTACGTGCTGCTGGACATCAGCGAGTACGGCTATGAGAGCGACCTGCAGTTCTGCAAGAACCTGGCCCGGGAGGTGGGCGTGGGGGCCGTGCCCGGCTCCAGCTTCTTCCGGGAGCCGGTGAACCACCTGATCCGCCTCCACTTCGCCAAGAATGACGACACCCTCAACGAGGCCCTGAACCGGCTGGAGAAGATCCAGAAGCTGAAAAAATAATCCCCCTCGGGCCCGTCCGGAAAACCCGGACGGGCCCTTTTTCGTCTAAAGACAGAAGAGGTTCTCTTCCCTCCGCCCCAGTCCGCGCATATCCCTTTTTCTCCCCGCATAGGATGGAGCAACAAGAGGCGGGGAGTGTTGTGTTTTGAAGGGTAACATGGAGGAGCGGGCCGAACGGCTGGCTCAGTACATCATCGAAAACCGGACCACGGTCCGCGCCGCCGCACAGAAATTCGGCATCAGCAAATCCACAGTGCACAAGGACATCTCCGAACGGCTGCCCCAGTTCAATCGGGTGCTGTACCAGCAGGTGAAGGAAGTCCTGGAGGTGAACAAGGCCCAGCGACACATCCGCGGCGGCATCGCCACCCGGAAAAAGTACCGCGGGGAATAAAATGCGCATAGACTAGTCTTAGAAAGCTCGCAACGGAGGAATCGATATGGCAAAGCAATCCCGCTGCCGCCGCGTGGCCCGGTCCACACCGGAGCCCCCGGTCGCCGCAGTGCCGGCCACCCCGGAGCCTCCCGTCCGCCGCTGGCCTCACCCGGTGGAGGGCGTGGAGCCCATCCAGGACCTGGATCCGGCACTCCATTACATACGATGCGCCCTCTCCTATCAGAACCAATTGCTGGCTGACATCAAGACGCTCTTGCAGCAGCTGGTTCCGGAGGAGACCCGGGAAGATGCGGAGAATTCCTGAAAAATGGCGTGCCGCGCTCCGGCACGCCATTTTCCTCTTGTGTTTTTCCGCTTCCCGTTTTATAATGTTGCAACGAGTATTATGTAAATCTTCTCACCCAGTTTTTCCAAAGAAACCCCCGCGGCACCGCCGCGGCTGTAAGGAGCGTTTTGAATATGGCAAAGAGAACCCGCCGGAGACGGCGCAGCTGGAGCAGACTGCTGCTTCTCGTGGTCTTTGTGGCCGCCGCACTGTATGCCGGCTACTTCTGTCTCTTCCGTCCCCCTGAGGTCCCCGCCGAAACCACCCGGCCCGACGAAGCGGAGGAGGTCTCCGCCGAAGACACCGCCCAGGACGCGGAGGCCCTGGCCCAGGCGGCCCATCTGGAGCGCAAGCCCTATTTCTACACCATTCTGGTGTCCGGCGTGGATGACCACAATGGCGGCAGCGACACCAATATCCTGGTGGCCGTGGATGCAGAGAACGACTACATCTATGGTGTCAGCATCCCCCGGGACACCAAGGCCGTCATCAATGGAAAGAACCACAAGATCAACTTCGCCTATAACTCCGGCGGGACCGCTCTGCTGGCCGAGACCATCTCCCAGCAGCTGGGCATCCCAGTGGATTTTACGGTAACCGTGGATCTGGACGGCTTCGCCGCGCTGGTGAATGCCATCGGCGGCGTGGACTTTGAAGTCCCCATCAGCATGAATTACGACGATCCTTACCAGGACCTGCACATCCACTTCTCCGCCGGGATGCAGCATCTCTCCGGTGCGGAGGCGCTGAAGGTGGTCCGCTTCCGCCACAACAACGACGGCTCCGGCTACGGCAGCGAGGACATCGGCCGGATGCAGACCCAGCAGAACTTCCTAAAAGCCGTGGCTCAACAGACGCTGACGCTCTCCAACGTGGACAAGGTGGGGGAGTTCGCCAAGATCTTCCAGCAGTATGTGGACACGGACCTGTCCCTTGGGAACCTGGCCTGGCTGGGGAAGGAGGCCATCAGCATGGGCGTGGATAAGATCTCCTTCTCCACTCTGCCCAACGAGTGGCGCTCCCCCTACATCTATCTGGACCCGGACGCCACTCTGGAGCTGGTCAACCAGTACCTGAATCCCTATGTGGAGGACCGGACCATGGAGGATTTGGACATCCCCTCCTGAAAAGGCCCCTGTCCGCGTTTTGTTCCATCAGGCAGAAATCCTGAATTCGATCTTCCATTTTGTATAAGGAGGTGCCGTCATGAAGAAACGGGTCCCCGCGCTGGTGCTGGCACTGGCGCTTGCTCTTACTGTCCCCGCCTGGGCCGCCCAGGACACCCCGGACAATTTTGTCCGCAGCAAAACCTACGCCGGCCAGTTCTCCGACCTGACGCCGGAGTCCACGTTCTACGACAATGTGGCGGCGCTGTATGCGTATGGTCTCTCCGTAGGCAAGGCCGACGGCACTTTCGGCCTGCGAGACCAGCTGACCGTTGGGCAGGTGGTGATTTTCGCCGGCCGCATCCGCAGTCTGTACCGCACCGGAGACGCGGAGGCAGGTCCAGGCGCCTATGCCGCCGAGAATGAGGCAGCGGCCCTCCGGTACCTGCGCTATCTCCAGTCGGAGGGTGTCATCGGCACGGAGCTGGACGAGTCCCTCTCCACCCCCGCCACCCGGGCCCAGGTGGCCCATGTGCTGGCGAACACGCTTCCGGAGGAGGCCCTGCCGCCCGTTCACGCGGACCTGGTAACTCAGGCTTACGCCAGCCGGCAGTTCATCACCGACGTGACCGAGTACACCCCCTATTACCAGGACATCCTGACCCTCTACCGCACCGGCGTGTCCGTAGGCAGCGACGCCGCTGGCTCCTTCCTGCCGGACCAGCCCATCACCCGGGGCGCGGCCGCCGCCATGCTGACCCGCATGGTGGATCCAAGCCTGCGGGCAACGCCGGACTGGGACCTGGGAAAGGAGTCCTGGAGCGCCCTGGGCGCTGCCATGGGAGATCTGGTGCCCTTGGGGACGTATATCGCCGCTCCCGCCACTGCGGCGGAGATAGATGAAAGCGTCCGCTACATGCTGGCATCCAACCAGAACACGCTGGTCCTGCAGTACCCCAGTCTCTCCGTAACCTCCGCCCGACGGGTGATGGAGGCGGCCCTGGCAGCTGTGAAAACCTATTGTGAGCAATGCTACAACACGGTCAACTGCACCTATTCTGCGGACGGGTCCATCACCCTCACCTTCTCCGCCGCCAGCGCGGGAGATCAGATCCTGACTTACCGCGACGCGGCCATGGAGGCGGCCATTGCCGTCCATGATGCCCTGTGGGAGAGCGGAGAGATCACCACCTCCATGTCCGACTATGAGAAGGCCCGGGTCTACTTCACCTGGATCTGCGATAACTGCGTCTATGATTACACCGCCGGGGACAGCTCCCTGAGCCATATTGCATACAGCCTGTTTGAAAACGGCACCGCCGTGTGCGACGGGTACACCGGCGCCTACAACCTGCTGCTGAAGCTGGAGGGCATCGACTGCACAGCCCTCTCCAACAACTCCCACATCTGGACCGTGGCCACCTTGGACGGCACAGACTACCACATCGACACCACCTGGGGCGACAGCGGCCCCGCCCCCAATTACGACTACTTCGCCATGACTGCCGAAGAGTCCTGGCAGCACCACAGCTGGTAAGCTGTTGAAAAGCGCCCCCGGCTTTTGCCGGGGGCGCTTTTTTCTCTTCAGGGGCTGCCGACTTTCAAAGATGATGGTCCCGCAGCAGCCGCTTGGCCTGCTCCCACAGCTCGTCGCTGACAGTCTGGACCACCACGACCTTCTGCACCAGCTCCGGCAGGGCAGCCGTCAGCTCATGCTCGATCAGCGTCTCGTTGGTCAGGTCCGCGGAGGGGCACCCGGCACACTGGCCCAGCAGCTTGATATACAGCACGCCGTCCTCCAGGTGGTCGATCTCCAGCTCACCCCCGTGGGCCCGGAGAGACGGGCGCACCTTCTCGTCCAGCACGGCTTCGATCTGCTTCCACTCTTCACTCATGTGTTTTCCTCCTGTTCTGCCGCCTTGGCGGCGGCAATCTCCTCCCGGATGCGGTGGCGGGTGCTGTCAAACAGCAGCTCCCGGTTGTGGCGGAAATAGGCGTCACAGCCAAACTGCTCCACGAACCAGGAGGTGTCGTACCCGGCGGTGATCTCCGTGACGAAGATCACCAGCTCCTGGCTGTCGCCGAAGGTGGTCTCCAGGAAACGGAAGGCGTTGTCGAACATGTCCTTCGTCTCCATGGCCATGGCCTTCCGCCGCTCCACCTCTTCACCGAACCAGCCCCGGACGGCGTCCATAGCCCCTTCCGGGGCCACGGCCTCCCGGTCCAGCCGCTGGCGGTAGTCCTCCAGGACGTTGATCTCCCGCTGCTTGAGGTCCCGGGACTCCTTGTCCAACTGGCCGGCCTCTTTGGCCTGCTTCATGGCAGTGCGCCGCTTCCACAGCAGCTGGTCCAGCACCGTCAGCGGCGGCGCGTCCGCGATCTTCTCCCGAAACTCTGTCAGGGAGGTGTGGAGGGCGTCGGTCAGGGCGTCCTGGCGGCGGGTGTTCCGGGCTTCCTCGCTGAGCCGGGACAGCACCAGCCCCATGACGGAGAGCTTCTCATCAAAGGGCGCCTCCCGCAGCTCCAGCACGGTGATGTTCTCCCAGGTGCCGCTGAGGATCCCCTCCACGTGGTAGGTCTTTTGATACTTGTAGAACATCTCCAGGTAATTGGCGAAGTCCTTGGCAATGCGGGGCATCTGGATGTACTGCCCCACCACCTCCCGGTCCGCCCGGATGCCCAGGGTCTCATAAGCGTACAGCAGTTCGCTGAGATCCTCCCAGCCCCGGGCGGTGGCAAACTGGAGGCCGTCTGCCGTGTTCTCGATGCGGTAGAAGTTGTCCTTCTTGATGTCCAGGTAGGAGAGGATGGCCCCGTGGAGGTTCTTCCGGCGGGCGTACTCCTTCCACACGCCGTAGTCCTCCTCCACGTCGATGCGCTTCACCCGGTCCAGGGTCACCACGTCGAAGTCCCGGACGGACTTGTTGTACTCCGGCGGGTTGCCCGCCGCCACGATCAGCCACCCCTCGGGAAGGGCCTGGTTGCCGAAAGTCTTGCACTGGAGGAACTGGAGCATCATGGGGGCCAGGGTCTCGCTGACGCAGTTGATCTCGTCCAGGAAGAGGATGCCCTCCTGCAGTCCGGTCCGCTCCATCAGCCGGTAAACGGAGGAGAGGATCTCGCTCATGGTGTACTCGGTGACGGAGACCTCCTCCCCGCCATAAGTCCGCTTTTCGATGAAGGGCAGGCCGATGGCGCTCTGTCGGGTGTGGTGGGTGATGGTGTAGGCCACCAGGCCCACGCCGGTCTCGGCGGCGATCTGCTCCATGATCTGGGTCTTGCCCACGCCCGGCGGGCCCATCAGCAGCACCGGCCGCTGGCGCACTGTGGGGATCAGGTAGTTCCCCAGCTGGTCCTTGGCCAGATACGCCTTCAAGGTATTGGTGATCTCCTGCTTTGCCTGTTTGATGTTCATATCGTTAGCTCCTTACAGTTGGGGAAGTTCGTCCAAATCGATCAGGTCCAGCCCGGCGGCTTTGGCCTCCTCCGCTGCCTCCCGGGCGGCCTGTTCCAGGGCCGGGGTGGGCACCACCAGCCGGATGGCCCAGGGGGGCATCTTTACGGACAGGGGCGGCTCCTCCAACAGCACGAAGGCCGTGTCATAGGGCGGCCGCTTCCGGGGATAGACGCCCATGCCGTCGGTGAAGTATACCAGCCCCCGAAGGAAGGTGAAGGCCCCCTCTACCTGGAGCTCCGCCACGTGTTCAAACACCGGCCGGAAGTCCGTGGCGCTGCCGCCCATCAGAGAGAAGTTCTCCATATAGGCTTTCAATTCCTCCAGGTCGCGGATGGGGGTGTCGGACCGGACCTGGTCGTCGCACTGGAGAATGCGAATGTTCACCTTCCGAGTGAAGGTCTCCGTGCTGCGGAGGATGGCGTAAGTGCAGGCCAGAAACTGCCGCACCAGCTCACCGGAGGTAGACATGGAGGTGTCCACGGCGATGACGAAGTCCTCGATCCGCTTCTCCTCCTTCGTCTCCGGCGGCTCCACCAGGGGCATGTTGCCGTAGAGCTGGAGGCCGTAGGTGTAGAAGATATAGTCAAAGGCGTCGCCGTCCACCGCCATCACCTCCCGGGGCACGGCGAACCGCCGGAGGAAGGTCCGGTAGTCCACGTCGTCCCGGTTGGCCACCTGGATCTGCTCCAGCACCGCCTCGCCGCCGGTGGCCTTGCCGGCCAGCACGGTCTCCAGTCCCGTCTGGGTCTTTTCGGAGACGCCCTGCCACTTCTGCTCCCGCTGCTTCTGCTGCTCCTGGTCCTGCTGGTCCGGGTCCCACAGGCCATGGTCGTCCACCAGAAAGGTCCGCTGGAGCCGGGCCACCTCGTACTCCGGCAGGTCCAGCCGCAGGAGATGGCGGTAGATGCCCTCCGCCGTCAGCACCGGCATCTCTGCCCGGCACTCGCCGTAGAACTTCTGCTTGGCGGGGACGAAGCCCCCGGCCAGGCAGGGGTAGTCCAGCTCGTCCAGGATGCTCTCCACCGCGACATCGCAGGCCAGATCCCACAGCTCCGCCACCCTGCCCCGCTTCTTCCACAGGTGCCGCAGCATACAGTGGAGCAGCACGTGGAGATAGGCCCGGTCCACCGCCGTCCGGGACCGGAGATACCGCTCCGAGAGGAAGCTGCCGTCGTAGTACAGCGTCTCCCCGTCGGTGGCCAGGGACAGCGTCACCCCGCCGCCGGGCTGGAAGTCCAGGCTGCACAGCGCCACATCCAGATAGGGCAGATTCAGATACAGTTCATTCCGGGCCGTCTGCAAAATCTCCAGTCCGATGGCCGTCAGGTCCTTGGCCGCCATGGTGCGCCTCCTTCCCTGCTATAAGTCAAAAGTCTTGTCCAGCCCCCGGGGGGCCACATCCCGCTGCTGTTCCAGCAGCAGGGCCAGGGCCTCGGAGACCCCGCTCTCCCTCGCCAGGGCGCAGGCGGCGGACAGGGCCTCCCGGTCCGGCTCCGCCGTCCTCAGCAGAAACGCCAGCCCCGGCATGTCCCGCTCTCCCACCAGCCAGACTGCCGCCTCTCCGGCGTGGGCCCGGAGGTAGGACAGGTACTGCCCCTCCGCCCGGGGCGTCAGCTCCACCGGGTAGCGCAGCCGCCAGAAGGCCAGCCGCACCGCGCAGTCCTCATCGTGCTCCATGCCCAGAAAACCGCTCCACAGCTCGTCATACGTCCGCAGGTCCAGCCGCTTCCGGCGGAAGGAGTGGTGATAGGGATATCCGGCGCCGAAGATGTTGTAATCAAAGTGATGGGCCGGGCAGTTCTCCTCATAAACCTCCCGGTACTCCGGAAAGAGCAAACGGAACACGGTGCCGTCCGTCTCCTCCACGGTGACGTCCAGCTCCCAGGGCAGTTCGTCGGCAAACCAGGCCAGGGTGTCCCCCTGCTCCCCCACCCGGGTCAGATGGAAGGCTGCCAGCCGTCGGCAGTTCATCAGCACCCCGCCGCCCCACTGACCGATGCCGTCGTGAAGCCGCAGGGTCCGCAGGCCGCCGCAGTTCATCAGGGCGTAATCCCCCACCCGCTCCAGGGACCGGGGCAGGGTCAGGTCCTCCAGGTCCCGGTTGCTCCAGGTCCCCGGGTCCGTCCCGGTGCCGCAGGTCACCAGCAGGTCCTCCCCCTCCGCGGAAGCGGCGGTGGGCGAGAGGGCGTGGTCCCCCAGGGCCGTCACCGGCAGGCCGTATAACGTCTCCGGCAGGCGGGCCCGGGCGTCGCAGGTGGCCGCCCGCAGGATGGTAATCCCCGCCGCCTCCCGGCGAATGGTTAGCTTCCAGTTTCCGCTGCCGGGGATGGTCTCCACGGCGCTCACCTCCTTTTCTCCGGACAAGCCGTCAGTCTCAGCTTTAGTAGTGTATCACATTTTCTGTTGAGAGCCTAGCCCCAAGGACCACAAAAATTTTTGCGGGATCCAGCATTTCCCTCTTGACAATCCGTGCATACTGTATATACTGTAAATGTACAGTACGAACAGGAGTGACTTCCATGGAACTCATCATCCGCAATACCACCAACCAACCCATCTACGATCAGATCTACTCCCAGATCAAAGCCCAGATCATTGCCGGGAAGCTCTCCCCCGGAGAGGCGCTGCCCTCCATCCGGGCCCTGGCCAAGGACCTGCGGATCTCCGTCATCACCACCAAGCGGGCCTACGACGAGCTGGAGGCCGACGGCTTCCTCTACACCGTGGCCGGCAAGGGCTGCTTTGTGGCGGAAAAGAATCTGGACCTGATCCGGGAGCAAAAGCTGAAGGAGCTGGAGGACCACCTGGACGCCGCCGTGGAGCTGGCCGCCCAGTGCGGCGTCTCGGCACTGGAGCTGATGGAAATGCTCCGCATCCTGCTGAAAGAGGAGGAACCTCACGTATGAACGCCATTGAATTGAGCCATGTGACGAAACACTTTCCCGGCTTTACCTTACAGGACCTGTCCCTCACCGTGCCCAGCGGCACCATCTGCGGTCTGGTGGGAGAGAATGGCGCCGGCAAGTCCACCACCATCCGCCTGCTGATGGGGGCCCTGCGGCCGGACAGCGGCACCTGCACCGTCCTGGGGGCGGATTCCGCCGCGCCGGAGTTTCTCTCCCTGAAAGAGGACATCGGCGTGGTGCTGGACGAGGCCTATTTCCCAGAGAGCCTGAATGCCCTTCAGGTGGGAGGCGTCATGGCCAAGACCTACCGCCGTTGGGACGGAAAGCAGTACCAGAATTACCTCACCCGCTTCGGCCTGCCGGAGAAAAAGCCCTTCAAGGACTTCTCCCGTGGCATGAAGATGAAGCTGGCCATCGCCGTGGCCCTGAGCCACAGCCCCAGGCTGCTGGTGCTGGACGAGGCCACTGCCGGCCTGGACCCCATCGTCCGGGACGAGGTGCTGGAGATCTTCAACGAGTTCACCCGGGAGGAGGACCACTCCATCCTGATCTCCTCCCACATTTTGAGCGACCTGGAGAAGCTGTGCGACTATATCGCCTTCCTCCACCAGGGGCGGCTGCTGTTCTGCGACGAGAAGGATCGGCTGCTGGAGGAGTATGGCATCTTCGTGGGCACGGCAGATCAAGTGAACAGCCTTCAGGACGGGGCCGTGGTAGCCCGGGAGAACAGCAGCTTCGGCGGCGTCCGGTGCCTGGTGAAGCGGGCGCTGGTGCCTGCGGGCTGGGCGCTGGAGCGGCCCACAGTGGAGGATATCGTCCTGTTTTTGGTGAAAGGAGCGAAGGAGCAATGAGTGCCCTGCTTTTGAAAGACTACTACGTGATCTTCCGGCAGATGAAGATCTTCCTGCTGTTAATTCTGGTGTTCTCCTGCATCCCCGGCACGTTTTACAGCACCTTTGCCGTGGTGTATGCCTCTATGCTGCCCTACACCGCCCTGGCCTATGACGAGCGGAGCCGCTGGGACCAGATGGCTGCCATGATGCCGTATTCCGCCCGGGACGTGGTGCTGAGCAAGTATCTCTTCGGCTGGATCGCCGTGGCCGCCTCGGCGGCGGCCACCTTTGTCCTTCAGACCATCCTGTCGGTCATCTGGCTCAGCGATGTGGAGGGTCCCTCCATCCCCGTCATCCTGCTGTCCGTGTGCGTGGCCGTGTGCATCCTGGACATCACCCTGCCCATGATGTTCCGGTTCGGCGTAGAAAAGGGGCGGCTGGCGATGTTCCTCATCATCTTTCTGGTGTGTGCCAGCGCCGGAGGCATCGCCACCATTGAGCAGTCCTCCCTGGACGGCGGCTTCTATCTGTCCCTCTCCCTGGTTCCCGCCGCCATTGCCGCCGTGGTGCTGACCGTGGTGTCCATCCCTCTCGCCATCCGGTTTTACGGCCGCCGGAGCCGGTGAGCGGTATGGAGGATACACCGAAAACGCTCCGCCCGGCGCCGGCCCCGGCGGACCTGGCCGCGTTGCTGGCCCTGTGCGGGGCGGCCCTCCTAAACCGAAAGGAGCCGAAATGAAGAATTCGCACACCTGCCCCAAGTGCGGCAGCAGAGACATCGTCCGAATCCCCGACCACCCCAGCCGCTATGCCAGCGGCAGCAACATTTACACCACCCGGTACACCCTGCTGGGCAAGGTCCCGGTGATCCGCTACGTCTGCTGCGGCTGCGGGTATGTGGAGAATTGGGTGGAGTCCCCCATGGAGCTGTTCCAGATCCACCAGACCTACGGGGCTCCATGACTCTTCCAAAGGCCGGGCGCGGAGTTTCCGCGCCCGGCCTTTGCCGAAATCCACAGAAAACCGGTTGGAATCGCCCTGCGGATTCTGCTGGTTTTGCCATCTGACGGCCGTTGACATTTTCCCAAGCCGGTGCTACACTGAAACAGTATTTTTTGGAAACGCTTTGGGCAGCGGTTTGCGGCGGATGCCGCAACGCGACAACCGAACAGACACACCGCGGACCGCGGCCGAACGTCCCGAAAGAGACTGGGACTTTCAGCCGCAAAATCGGTCCGGCGGTGTTTTTTGTTATGCTTTTGCATAACAAAAAACGAAAATGCGCCATTTCCCCGCCCTTTTGTGGCAACCGGAAATGATGCGCAAAAACTTCATGCGCAGCGGCATTTGCCTGTATTCGTGGTGCACTGTACCGCGCATGAAGTTTGTTTTTTGTTTGTCGGCCCGGGGCGTACAATTCGGTTTCCTGCTAAAACTGTGTGCGTGGAAAGGCAAGGTGAGCGGCATGTCAACGAAATTCGTATTCGTTACCGGCGGCGTGGTCTCCGGCTTGGGCAAGGGGATCTGCGCGGCCTCCCTGGGGCGGCTTCTGAAGCAGCGGGGCGTCCGGGTGCGGAACCAGAAGTTCGACCCCTATATCAATGTGGACCCGGGGACTATGAGTCCCTATCAGCACGGCGAGGTGTTCGTCACCGAGGACGGAGCCGAGACGGACCTGGACCTGGGCCACTACGAGCGGTTCGTGGACGAGGACCTCACCGGCAACAGCTCCGTGTCCTCCGGCAAGATCTACTGGTCCGTGCTGAACCGGGAGCGCCGGGGCGACTACCTGGGCGCCACGGTGCAGATCATCCCCCACATCACCGACGAGATCAAGCGCCGCATCTACGCCATGGCGGAAGAGGACGTGGACGTGGTCATCACGGAGATCGGCGGCACCGTGGGCGACATTGAGTCCCAGCCCTTCCTGGAGGCCATCCGGCAGGTGGCGGCGGAGCGGCCCCAGGGGGATGTGGTGTTCATCCACGTGCCCCTCATCGTCCAGATCCCCGGCAGCGGCGAGTTGAAGAGCAAGCCCACCCAGCACTCCGTGAAGGAGCTTTTGTCCCTGGGAATCCAGCCGGATATTCTGGTATGCCGGTGCGACGTGCCCATCACAGAGGACATCCGCCGGAAGATTGCCCTGTTCTGCAATGTCCAGCCGGACTGCGTCATCCAGAACGCCACGGCGGAGACGCTGTATGAGGTGCCCCTGCTGATGGCCAAGGAGGGTCTGGACGAGGTGGTGTGCCGGAAGCTGGGCCTCATCACTCACCAGCCGGATCTGCGGGAGTGGAGCGCCATGGTGAAGCGGGAGAAGAACGCCCGCAAGCGGGTGTCCATCGCCCTGGTGGGCAAGTACACCCAGCTCCACGACGCCTACCTCTCCGTGGTGGAGTCCCTGAACCATGCGGGCACCGCCAACGACGCGGTAGTAGACATCCGGTGGGTGGACTCTGAGACCCTGACGGAGGCCAGTGCGGCGGAGCGGCTGGCGGGCTGCAGCGGCATCCTGGTGCCCGGCGGCTTCGGCGACCGGGGCATCGAGGGCATGATCGCGGCCGTGCGGTACGCCCGGGAACACTGCATTCCCTACTTCGGCATCTGCCTGGGGATGCAGATGGCGGTGATCGAGTTCGCCCGCCACGTGCTGGGCTGGGCAGACGCCAGCTCCTCCGAATTTTCCTCCACCGCCCACCCGGTCATCGACCTGATGCCGGACCAGGTGAATGTCACCGCCAAGGGCGGCACCATGCGGCTGGGCCGCTACCCCTGTGTGCTGGCGGAGGGCTCCCGCAGCCGGGAGCTGTATGGCGCGGCAGAGATCTCCGAGCGCCACCGCCACCGCTACGAGTTCAACAACGATTTCCGGGCGGAGATGCAGGTGGGCGGTATGCGGCTGGCGGGCCTGTCCCCGGACGGCCGCCTGGTAGAAATCATCGAGCTGCCGGACCACCCCTGGTTCGTGGGCGCCCAGTTTCACCCGGAGTTCAAGAGCCGTCCCGACCGGCCGCATCCGCTGTTCTATGGATTTGTAAAGGCCTCTGTGATGAAAATGGAGGCTCAGGAGGTAACACGATGAATCACTTTGCTAAAATCGCCGCCCAGCTGGAATCCCGTGACCTGGACGGTATGCTGCTGACCCATGAGGCCAACCGTTTTTACGCCTCCGGCTTCCACTCCGCCGGAACCGACGGCATGGCCCTGGTCACCCGAGAGAAGTTCTATTACTTCACCGACTCCCGGTACACAGAGGCCGCCCGGCGGCATGTGCAGGATGCGGAGGTCCAGGAGGCAGGCCACGGCCGGGGCTATTCCGCCCTGCTGATGGAGGCCGTCCAGCGCCACAGCATCCAGCGCCTGGGGTTTGAGGACGCCTATATGACCGTCCGGGAGCACGACGCCTATGCCCGGGCTCTGCCCTGTGAGCTGGTGCCCGCGGCGGACCTGCTGGCAGAGCTGCGGGCGGTAAAGGACCCGGAGGAGCTGGAGATCATGATTGCCGCCCAGCGGATCGCGGAGAAGGCCCTGACGGATATCCTGAACGAGATCCGGCCCGGCGTCACGGAGAAGGAGATCGCCGCCCGGCTCCAGTATCTCATGCTCCACTACGGGGCGGAGGACAAGTCCTTCGATCCCATCGTGGTGTCCGGCCCCAACGGAAGCCTGCCCCACGGGGTACCCTCGGAAAAGGTCATCCAGGCCGGGGAGTTCGTCACCATGGACTTCGGCTGCATCTATCACGGCTACTGCTCCGACATGACCCGTACCGTGGCGGTGGGATCCGTGACGGATGAGATGCGCCAGGTCTACGACACGGTGCTGCAGGCCCAACTGGCGGGTATCGCAGCCGCCCGGGCCGGGGCCACTGGAAAGGCCGTGGACGGCGCCGCCCGGGACATCATCCGGCAGGCGGGCTACGGTCCCTGTTTCGGCCACAGCTTCGGCCACGGCGTGGGAGTGGAGATCCACGAGGGGCCCAACGCCACTCCCTCCAACGACAAGCCCCTGCCCGCCGGGGCGGTGATCTCTGCCGAGCCGGGCATCTACCTGCCCGGGAAGCTGGGTGTGCGGATTGAGGACGTGCTGTACCTCACACCGGAGGGCTGTCAAAACCTCACTCTGGCCCCCAAGGAGCTGGTCATTCTCTGACCCCGATTCAATCCCACGCAAGGAGGAAAAATCCCATGGCAAGCTATATCGGCGCGTCCGCCGAGCAGGAGGACGCCGACCCCATTCTCATGGCCTTTGCCGCTGAGGCGGCCAAGGGCGACCCCGCCAGTCCGGAGGCCCGGGAGCTGGTGCTCCGCTGGCAGGCCCATCTGGTGAAGTTCAGCCGCAGCTACGACGAGGAGAAGCTCCGCCGCCTGGCGGACCTGTACAGCTGGGACAACCGCTTTGCAGAGGTTCTGGACAGCTACGGCCCCGGCACGGCCCACTTCATGGGCGAGGCCATCGAGGCCTATTTGGAAACCCTGTGAACGCCGTCGCGCACCGGCGCAAAACCGCCTCCGCCCCCGCTGGCGGAGGCAGTTTTTGCCCTTCCGGCCCCCGGTTTTCCGGCCTGCGGGCTGTTGACAAACCTGCACCGGAGACGCATAATAAAGCTATCAACACGCCAAAAATTGGATGCCCCGCATCCACTTGAGAGGGAGTATTCATGGACACCATCTATATCACCGGACACCGGAACCCGGACACGGACTCCATCGTCTCCGCCATGGCCTACGCGGCGCTGAAGAACGCCCTTGGCCAGCGGCAGTACGAGGCCGCCCGCCTGGGCCAGATCAGTGACGAGACCCAGACCGTGCTGGATCGCTTCGGCTTCCAGCCCCCCAAGCTGCTGAACAACGTGCGTACCCAGGTCCGGGACCTGGATTACGACACGCCCGCCACCCTGTCCGCCGCTGCCACCATCAGCCGGGCCTGGCGGACCATGCAGAAGGACAAGATCTCCGCCATCCCCGTGGCCAATGAGGACGGGACCCTGTTCGGAATGCTCTCCGCCGGGGATGTGGCCAACTATGACATGTCCTCCGTCCGCAACCCTAAGGTGGGCGAGATCCCGGTGTACAACCTGCTGTCCGTGCTGGAGGGCAAAATTCTCAACCAGGGCGGCGAGATGCGGGACGTGATCTCCGGTGAGGTCACTATCGCCCTGCCCGCCAGCCGGGAGAACCTGGTGTTCTCCGACCCGGGCAGCATCGTGGTCTGCGGCGACCAGCCGGACATGATCCGCCGTGCGCTGGAGATCGGCGTCAGCTGCATCATCGTCTGTCAGGCGGAGGTGGACCCGGAGCTGCTGGCCATGCAGACGGACACCTGCATCATCTCCACCGCCTATGACGCCTACCGGGCAGTGCGGCTCATCTACCATGCCATGCCCATCAGCAGCATCTGCAAGAACAAGGATCTGGTGTGCTTCCACCTGGACGACTATATCGACGACGTGCAGAACACCGTGCTGGAAAGCCGCTTCCGGGCCTATCCCATTCTGGATGAGGAGGAGCGGGTGGTGGGCACCCTGTCCCGCTACCATCTGCTGCGGCCCCGCCGCAAGCAGGTGATCCTGATGGACCACAACGAGAAGGCCCAGTCCGTACCGGGCCTGGACCAGGCGGAGATTCTGGAGATCATCGACCACCACCGGCTGGCGGACATCCAGACCAAGAATCCCATCACTGTCCGGAACGAGCCCGTGGGCAGCACCACCACCATCGTGGCGGGGATGTATCAGGACAAGGGCCTGATGCCCACCGCCAAGATGGCGGGATTGATGGCCGCGGCCATCGTCTCTGATACGGTCATGTTCAAGTCTCCCACCTGCACCCAGCGGGACATCGACGTGGCCAACCGCATGGCCCGGATCGCCAACATCTCCCTCCAGGCGCTGGGACAAGTGATCTTCTCCGCCTCCGGCGGCGGTGCGAAGTCTGCAGAGGAGATCTTCCGCACAGACTACAAGGAGTTCCACATCGCAGGCCACAACTTGGCGGTGAGCCAGGTCACCTGCATGGACTCCGACCAGCTGCTCCAGCGCAAGGGAGAGTTTTTGCAGCTCATGAGCTCCCTGCAGAAGAAGCAGGGCTTTGACATGGTGATCCTGATGATTACCGATGTACTGCTGGAGGGCACCCAGCTGCTGTTCGTGGGCGACAGGGACAGCATCCGCCAGGCCTTCAATGTGGAGGATGCGGAGGACGTGGTGTTCCTGCCCAAGGTCATGTCCCGGAAAAAGCAGGTCATTCCCATGCTCTCCGCCCTGTGGGGCTGAGGAGCGCGTGGCCCCGCCGCCCGGCGCTTTCTGCTGAGGAAGCTGCCGGGCGGCTCTGTTTTTTGGGAAATCTCCTGCCTCTGAAACATTTTCCAGAGATTTTGTATAAATTCACCATTGACTTTGCCTGTTTAAAGCAGTATGGTGTAAAAGTACAAAGGCCGGTCGGCAGAAGGGAGCTCTTCCATGGTTTTGTTTGCAGCAGCGTTCCGCACTGTAGCGGGGTTCTCTCGATTTTATGGCTGCCAGGTCCGCTATGCGGGCCGATATTGTCATAGGCAGAGCAGCCAGTGAAGGTCCGGCGGCCGGTGGATCTCACCCCGTATGGAAGGCGGCTCTGCTCTTCGGACAGAGCCGCTTTTTGTAATTTCCCCGCGATCAATCTTGAAAAGGAGATCTCTGCGATGAAAAAGAAGTTTCTTGCCCTTGCGCTGACCGCCGTCATGGCTCTGAGCCTGGCTGCCTGCGGCGGCGACACCCAGTCCACAGATACCGATGCCGATACCAGCGGCGACGAGTCCGCCTCCGGCAGCCAGACCTACACCGTGGGTATTATCCAGCAGGTCCAGCACGAGGCCCTGGACGCCGCCACCCAGGGCTTCCAGGACGCCCTGACGGAACTGCTGGGCGACAGTGTCACCATCGACCCCCAGAACGCCTCCGGCGATACCGCCAACTGCACCACCATTGCCAACAACTTTGTCTCCCAGGGCGTGGACCTGATCATGGCCAACGGCACCACCGCTCTCCAGGCCGCTGCCACCGGCACCAGCACCATTCCCATTCTGGGCACCTCCATCACCGAGTACGGCGTGGCTCTGGGCATTGACGGCTTTACCGGCACCACTGGCTACAACGTCTCCGGCACCTCCGATCTGGCGCCCCTGGACCAGCAGGCTGAGATGCTGCACACCTGGTTCCCCGACGCCCAGACTGTGGGCCTGCTGTACTGCTCCGCCGAGCCCAACAGCCAGTATCAGGTGGACACGGTCCAGGGCTACCTGGAGGATCTGGGCTATACCTGCACCCAATACTCCTTCTCCGACTCCAACGATCTGTCCGCTGTGGCCTCCTCAGCCTGCACGGCCAGCGATGTCCTGTACGTTCCCACCGACAACACCGCTGCCAACAACGCCGAACTGATCGGCAACATCTCCCTGGACACTGGCACTCCCATCATCGCCGGTGAGGAGGGCATCTGCAAGGGCTGCGGCGTGGCCACGCTGACCATCAGCTACTATGACATCGGCTACAAGACCGGTGAGATGGCCTATGATATCCTGGTGAACGGAGCCGATCCCGCCACCATGCCCATCGAGTACGCCCCCCAGTTCACCCCCAAGTACAACCCCACCATGTGCGAGGCTCTGGGCCTGACCCCGCCCGACGGCTATGAGGCCATCGCCGAATAAGGACGAATGGACGGAGAACCGATAAAGAGCCGGCGGATGTTTTCAAATTCTTGTCTGCAAAACTTCCGCCTTCACCGGCGGGGAGCCCTCTCCGGGGCTCTCCGCCGCCCGGTCTCCGTCCTATGGGCGGCATCTGCGGTATGCTCCGCAGGGCGTCCGTCCACCCTTCCGTCCCGTCATCCAAATCTTATCAACACACTTTCAGCGGAAAAGGGGCTTCCCCTTTCCGCTGAACTTTGCTAGAATAGAGCAGCAAATTGCCTCCGGAAACAGCCGGGGGATTTTGGAGGGATTTCACTTGAACATCATGCATCTGGTCAACGCCCTGCCGGGTGTGGCCGCCCAGGGACTGATCTGGGGCATCATGGCCATCGGCGTCTACATCACGTTCCGGATCCTGGACGTGGCCGACCTGACGGTGGACGGCACCATGGCTACCGGCGGCGCCGCCTTCATCATGCTGACCATGGCGGGGGCGCCGGTGCCGCTGGCGATGCTGGGGGCGTTTCTGGCGGGTGTGCTGGCAGGACTGGTCACCGGCCTGTTCCACACCGCCTGCGGCATTCCGGCAATCCTCGCCGGTATCCTCACCCAGCTGGCCCTGTACTCCGTCAACCTGCGGATCATGGGACAGGCCAACCGGCCCGTCAGCTCCCGACAGTATGACCTGCTGGTGGACCAGCAGAGCGTCCGCTCCCTGAGCCTGGACAACCCCATCCTGGTGGTAGCCATTTTTGTGGCGGCGGTCATTGCCCTGCTGTACTGGTTCTTCGGCACGGAGCTGGGTGCCTCCCTGCGGGCTACTGGTTCCAACCCCAATATGTCCCGGGCCCAGGGCATCAACACCAACTTCACCAAGGTGCTGGGCCTGATGCTGTCCAACGGACTGGTGGCCCTGTCCTCCGCCCTGCTGGCCCAGTACCAGGGTTTCGCGGACGTGAACATGGGCCGGGGCGCCATCGTCATCGGCCTTGCCGCCGTCATCATCGGCGAGGTGATCTTCGGCAAAGTGTTCCGCAACTTTGCGCTGAAGATGCTGGCTGTGGCCATCGGCGCCATTTTGTACTACCTGGTGTACCAGGTGGTCATCTGGCTGGGCCTGAACACCGATGACATGAAGCTCATCACCGCCCTGATCGTGGCGGCCTTCCTGGCCATCCCCTACTGGAAGGGGAAATACGCCCACGTCAAGGTGCCCGCCGGGAGCGCCAATGCCGGAGCAAAAACAGGAGGGGATCAGGATGCTTGAGATCAAGGAGATCTGGAAGACGTTCAACGCCGGGACGGTCAATGAAAAGCAGGCCCTCCGGGGCGTCAGCCTGACGCTGAAGGACGGTGACTTCTGCACGGTCATCGGCGGCAATGGCGCCGGCAAGTCCACCATGCTCAATGCGGTGGCCGGCACCTTTTCTGTGGACAGCGGCGCCATCGTCATCGACGGGGTGGACGTGACCCGCCTGCCGGAGCACAAGCGGGCCAAATTCATCGGTCGGGTGTTTCAGGACCCTATGATGGGCACCGCCCCCACCATGCAGATCGAGGAAAATCTGGCGCTGGCGGCCCGCCGGGGCCAGCCCCGCGGCCTGGGCTGGGGCATCACCAAGACGGAGCGGGCGGACTACCGGGAGCTGCTGCGGGACCTGGGGCTGGGTCTGGAGGACCGTCTGACCAGCAAGGTGGGGCTCCTCTCCGGCGGCCAGCGCCAGGCGCTGACGCTTCTGATGGCCTCTTTGAAGCGGCCCAAGCTTTTGCTGCTGGACGAGCACACTGCCGCCCTGGACCCCAAGACCGCCGCCAAGGTGCTGGAGCTCTCCGACCGGATCGTGGAGGAAAACGGCCTCACCACCATGATGGTCACTCACAACATGAAGGACGCCATCGTCCACGGCAACCGGCTCATCATGATGTACGACGGCCGTATTGTCATCGACGTGTCCGGCGAGGAGAAGAAGAAGCTCACCGTTCCCGACCTGCTGGCCCTGTTCAGCAAAGTCAGCGGCTCTGACGAAGCCGACGACAAGCTGCTGCTTTCCTGAGCCGCGGAAAACCCGATTCAAACTGCATGTTACTCCCCGGCAGGGCCATCCTGCCGGGGTAGTTCTTGCCCCGGATTTTATCTCTTTAAAGCAACAAAAAAGATTTGTGCAAAATCACGGTTGACATTTCCGCCGCCGCTTCGTATAATGCAAAGCAATCAAGCAAAACCGATGAGCAAGAGGAGTACCTGGTCAGGTCACCTTTCAGAGAGCCGTGGATGGTGGGATCACGGCAGAGAACTTTCCAGCGAATGGACTTGCGAGGGCAGCGCAAACGGCAAAATGCTCAGTAGCGTCTGACGGGACCCGCACCCGTTATCCGGGCGGCGCGTATGAATGTACGTGGAACGAGCGGGCGCTTTGCGTCAACTTGGGTGGTACCGCAGGATGGTTTCAAGTCTTGTCCCAAATATGGGGCAGGGCTTTTTTTGATTCCCCTGATCGGTCCGGGAAAGGAGTATGGAGATATGAAACACAATACCAGACGATGGCGCGGCCTGTGCTGCAATATCAATTCCCTGAACGGACCCCTTTCAAATATTCTGTATCAAAGATTGGAGAATCTATTATGATGAATCTGCTGAAGAAGCTGGCCGCCTGCGGCCTGTCCCTGACCATGATCCTGTCCCTGGCCGCCTGCGGCGGCACCGATGACACCTCCTCCGGCGAAAGCGGCGGTGAGCCCGTCAAGTATCTGATCGGCATCAGCCAGTACGGCCAGCACGGCTCCCTGGACAACTGCCGGGAGGGTTTCCTCCAGGGCCTGGAGCAGGCCGGTCTGGTGGAGGGCACGGACTTTGAGGTGGACTACCAGAACGCCAACTTCGACGACAACCAGGCCACCCAAATCGGCCAGATGTTTTCCGCCGAGGACGCGGACCTGATGGTGGGCATCGCCACCAACTCCGCCATCGCCTGCTTCAATGCCGCGGAGGACAAGGACATCCCCGTGATCTTCACCGCCATCACCGACCCGGTGGGCGCCCACCTGGACGCGGGCAACATCACCGGCACTTCCGATGCCCTGCCGGTGGAGGGCCAGCTCCAGCTGATCCGGGCCCTGCAGCCGGATGCCGACACCATCGGCATCGTCTACACCACCAGCGAGGCCAACTCCGTCTACTCCATCAGCGTCTATGAGGAGCTGGCAACGGACTACGGCTTCACCATTGACGCGGTGGGCGTCACCTCCCAGGCAGAGGTCACCCAGGCGGTGGATACCTTGCTGTCCCATGGGGTGGACTGCCTGTCCAACCTGACGGACAACAATGTGGTGGGCGTGCTGGGCGCCATTCTGGAGAAGACGGACGAGGCGGGTATCCCTGTCTACGGTTCCGAGGTGGAGCAGGTAAAGCTGGGCTGCGTGGGCGGCGCGGGCCTGGACTACATCCAGCTGGGCATCCAGACCGGCCTGATGGCCGCCAAAGTCCTCACCGGCGAGGCCGCCTGTGAAGACCTGCCCTACGAGACCATCGAAAACTATGGCCTGTATATCAACTCCGACGCGGCGGCCGAGCTGGGCATCACCATTCCCGACGACATCGCCCAGGAGGCCCAGGAGTGCGCGGAATAACATCTGTAACATCCATTACCAAGGAGAACTCTTCATGAAGCTTGTCACCTATCGTCTCAGCGGCGCCGAGTATGTGGGCGCCCTCACCGCCGATGGAAAGGGCGTGCTGCCCCTCCCCGCCGCCGATATGAACACCTTGATCGAAACCATGACCCCTGCCGACCTCCGTTCTGCCGCCGCGGCGGCAGAGCGGGGCGGTGCGGTCCCGCTGTCAGATGTGGAGCTGCTGGCTCCCATCCCCCGCCCCCGGCAGGATGTGGTCTGCCTGGGCATGAACTACCGGGACCACGCGGAGGAATCCGCCCGGTACAGCGCCGATGCCTTCACCAAGAGCAGTACAGCGGCGGTCTACTTCTCCAAGCGGGTCAGCGAGGCCGGGAAGCCCGACGGCGTCATCCCCCGTCACGCGGGCCTTACGGACCGGCTGGACTATGAGGCGGAGCTGGCGGTGGTGCTGGGCAAAGCCGCCCGGGACGTGAAAGCCGCCGATGCGGCAGACTACATCTTCGGCTACACCGTCCTTAACGACGTATCCGCCCGGGACCTGCAGACGGGCCATAAGCAGTGGTATTTCGGCAAGAGTCTGGACGGCTTCACGCCCATGGGCCCCGTACTGGTCACCGCCGACGAGATCGCCTATCCCCCGGCGCTGGAGATCACCAGCCGGGTCAACGGTGAGCTGCGGCAGAAGTCCAATACCGCTCTGCTGATTACCTCCATCGGGCAGATCCTGGAGGAGCTGACCGGGGGAATGACGCTGCTGCCGGGCACCATCATCGCCACCGGCACCCCGGCGGGAGTGGGCATGGGCTTCGATCCGCCCAGATTCCTCCAGTCCGGCGACACGGTGGAATGCGCCATCGAGGGCATCGGCACCCTCTGCAGCACCGTGATCTGATCTTTTCACAAGGAGGCTTCTCATCTCATGGATGTGATGGAACTGCTGACCAGCACTCTGATCCAGGGGCTGATCTACGCCCTGATCTCCTACGGCGTGTATATCACCTATTCCATTCTGGACTTTCCGGATCTGGGGGTGGATGGCACGTTTCCCCTGGGGGCCGCTGTCACGGCGGTGCTGATGACCAAGGGCGTCGATCCCTGGCTGACCCTGCCCGCCTCCCTGATAGTGGGCGGTCTGGCGGGACTTTTCACCGGTCTGGTCCACGTGAAGCTGAAGGTGCGGAACCTGCTGGCGGGCATCATCACCATGACCGCCCTGTTCTCTGTGAACCTGCAGATCGCCGGGTCCAACCTGACCATCGACCGGGGTACGGACACCATTTTCACCTCTGCCCCGGTGATGGCCCTGTTTGGGGATCTCTCCCTCTCCGGGCGGAAGCTGATTGTGTCCCTGGCGCTGGTCATCGTCATCAAGCTGCTGCTGGACGCCTATTTCCACACGAAGTCCGGCCTGCTGCTGCGGGCTGTGGGCGACAACGCCACCCTGGTGACCACCTTGGCCAAGGACCGAGGCACAGTAAAGATCCTGGGGCTGGTGATCTCCAACGCCCTGGTGGCCTTCGGCGGCTGCATCGTCTGCCACGAAACCCGCAGCTTCTCCGCCACCATGGGTACCGGCCAGCTGGTGTACGGCCTGGCGGCGGTGATTATCGGTGTGTCCATCATACACTTCTACACCGGCACCCGGCTGGCCCGGGGACTGCGGAAGTCCGGGCCCCTCCGCTTCCTGGGTTCCCCCCAGGGCACCACGGCGGTAGTGCTGGGCAGTGTGCTCTACAAGCTGTGCATCCAGGTAGCCATGAGCCTGGGACTGCCCACCAATATGATGAAGCTGATTACGGCTGCACTGTTCCTGCTGGTGCTGGTGCTGTCCGGCCGGAAGGGGGAGGCGATCATCCATGCTTGAAGTACGGGACATCACGAAGATCTACAACCCCGGCACCCTGACGGAGCAGCGGCTGTTCGAGCACTTCTCCCTGACAGTGGAGGAGGGCCAGTTCGTGGCCATCGTGGGCAGCAATGGCAGCGGCAAGACCTCCCTGCTGAACATCATCTGCGGCTCTATCCCCATCGAGGGCGGTGACGTGTTGGTGGGCAGCCGGAGCATCTCCAAGCTGAAGGACTACCAGCGGTACGCCACCATGGGCCGGGTCTACCAGGACCCCGCCGCCGGCACCTGCCCCAACCTCACCATGCTGGAAAATCTGTCCCTGGCGGATAACAAGGGCGGGTCCTACGGCCTGGGCCGGGGCGTCAATAAAAAGCGTATCGACTTCTATCGCCAGCAGCTGGCCTCCCTGGGCCTGGGACTGGAGGATAAGCTGGATGTGCGGATGGGGGCTCTCTCCGGCGGCCAGCGGCAGGCGGTGGCGCTGCTGATGGCCACCATGACGCCCCTGAAATTCCTGATTCTGGACGAGCACACGGCGGCCCTGGACCCCAAGACCGCTGAGGTCATCATGGCCCTGACGGACAGAGTCATCCGTGAAAAGCATTTGACGGCCATGATGGTCACCCATAACCTCCGCTACGCGGTGGAGTATGGAGACCGGATCCTGATGATGAACCGGGGCCGGGTGGTGCTGGACCGGGCCGGAGCGGAAAAGCGGGCCACCTCTATGGACGATATCCTGACCATGTTCAATCAGATCTCTCTGGAGACCGGGAATTGAGGGAAAAGAAAGCGGGCATCCTTTGGATGCCCGCCTTTTTACTCCTTTTCCAGCTCATAGCCCATGGCCGTCAGCTCCCGTCGGATCTGCTCCACATGGGCGGCGTCCCGGGTCTCCAGCACCATGGAGACCATGCAGGCTCCCACGTCGGAATGCTGATCCTCCCGGGCATGGTTGATGCTGAGGATGTTGGCGCCGCTGTCCGCCACCACCTTCAAAAGCTGCAGCAGGCTGCCGGGCTTATCCGCCACCTTCGTGCTGATCTCTGCGATCCGCCCGGCCTTGGACAGGCCCTTGGTGATGATCCGGGACAGCGTGGTCACGTCCACATTGCCGCCGGAGACCACGCACACGGTTTTCTTCTCCGACGTGTCCACCTTGCCAAACATCACCGCCGCCACCGGCACGGCGCCGGCGCCCTCCGCCACGGTCTTCTGCCCCTCCATCAGCGCCAGGATGGCGGAGGCGATCTCGTCCTCGCTGACAGTGACCACCTCATCCACATACTGCTGGCACAGGGCAAAGGTCAGATCACCCGGCTTCTTCACCGCGATGCCGTCCGCAATGGTGGACACGCTCCGCAGCTCCGTGGGGCCCCCGGCGTGGCGGGACAGGTACATGGACGCCGCGCCCGCCGCCTGGACGCCCACGATCCGGCAGTCCGGCTTCAGCTGCTTCACCGCAAAGGCGATGCCGCCGATGAGGCCGCCGCCCCCGATGGGCACCACGATCTGCTCCACGTCCGGCAGCTGCTCCAGGATCTCCAGGCCGATGGTGCCCTGGCCGGCGATCACCAGCGGGTCGTTGAAAGGGTGGGCGAAGGTGTAGCCCTGCTCCTTCGTCAGCCGCTCCGCCTCCGCCGCCGCGTCGTCATAGACGCCGGGCACCAGCACCACCTCTGCGCCGTAGCCACGGGTGGCCTCCACCTTGCTGATGGGCGCCCCGGCGGGCATGCAGATCACCGCCTTGATCCCCAGCCGGGATGCGGACAGGGCAATGCCCTGGGCGTGGTTCCCCGCAGAGCAGGCGATGACGCCCCGGGCCGCCTCCTCCGGCGTCAGGCTGCGGATCTTGTTGTAGGCGCCCCGGAGCTTGAAGGCCCCGGTCAGCTGCAGGTTTTCCGCCTTGATGTACACGTTCTCCCCAAATTTCGGGGCCCTGTCCAGCGGTGTCCGCCGGGCGATGCCCCGCAGGGCCTCCTGGGCCTCCCGGACCATATCCAAAGTCAGCATGGACTCCCCTCCCACGTCTTTCTTATGCTTCATTATATCGGCGTGCCCGGCAGAATACAATGCACAACTCCTCCAATGTTTTTCATTCAATGACATCGTTTTTACAGTTTGTCTTTATACAAAGGATATCCATATTCTCTCCGCGGGCAGCAAGGCGTTCCTCCGCCTGCTGCGGCACGGAAAGTTTTCAATTCATCTCTATACAAATCTTCCGAAAATTGCTATAATGAATCAAATTTTGTCGAAGGAGGAGTGTCCGTGAAACCGCACCGGAAAGCGGCCCCCGCGGAGGCCGCGGCCGCTGGCCGCCAGGAGATGCCCCGCTGTGCCCCCAAGGCGGACAGCGGCCTCTCCTCCGCCCAGGCTCAGGCCCTGGCGGAGGCCGGCTGGGACAACCGCCCGGTGGAGTCTCCCACCAAAAGCGATAAGCAGATCATCCGGGAGAATATCTTCACCTACTTCAACCTGATTTTCGTGGTTCTGGCGGTGTGCCTGCTGCTGGTAGGGGACTGGAAGGACATGACCTTCCTCCTCATCGTGGCAGCCAATGCCGTCATCGGCATCGTCCAGCAGCTGCGCTCCAAACGCACCATTGAGAAGCTGTCCCTCCTCTCCGCCGCGAAGGTGCGGATCATTCGGGACGGAAAGGTCCGGGAGCTGCCGGTGGACCAGCTGGTGCGGGAGGACGTGGTAGAGCTCACCGCCGGCTGCCAGATCCCTGCGGACGGACCGGTCCTCACCGGGCAGGTGCAGGTGAACGAGGCCCTCATCACCGGCGAGGCGGACGCCGTCACCAAGGAGCCTGGGGACCAGCTGCTGTCCGGCAGCTTCGTCATCTCCGGCAAGTGCCGGGCCCGGATGGACCAGGTGGGAGCAGACTCCTACGCCTCCAAGCTGACGCTGGCGGCCAAGAAAGATGACGGCCCCGGCAAAAGCGAGATGATGCGCTCCCTGGACAGCCTGATCCGCTTCATCGGCATCGTGTTGATTCCCATCGGCGCAGCGTTGTTCTACAACCAGTTCGTCAATCAGGATCTGGGCCTGCGGCAGTCCGTGGTCAGCACGGTGGCGGCCCTGATCGGCATGATCCCGGAGGGACTGTTCCTCCTGACCAGCGTTGCCCTGGCGGTCAGCGTGGTGCGGCTGGCCCAGAATCGGACGCTGATCCACGAGATGAACGCCATCGAGACCCTGGCCCGGGTGGACGTGCTGTGCGTGGACAAGACCGGCACCGTCACCAGTCCTCAAATGCAGGTGCGGGAGGTGGTGCCCCTGGACCCGGAGTCCTGTTCCGACACGGACATCACCGACATTCTGGGTGCCTTTTACCGGGTGCTGGATCCGGATAACGACACGGCGAAGGCCATCGCGGACAAGTTTCCCCGGGGGCCCGGCTGGCCGGACCGGGGAGCCGTGCCCTTCACCTCCGCCACCAAGTGGAGCGCCGTGAATTTCCTGGACCGGGGGGCTTATGTGGTGGGCGCACCGGAGTATATCCTGGGGCAGGACTTCGCCGCCCTGGAAAAGCGTACTGCCCCCTACGCCGCCCAGGGCTGCCGGGTACTGCTGCTGGCCCAGTGCGACGGGGCGGAGATCGGGCGCCTCCACGGCGTGGTGATCCCCCTGGCCCTGCTGGTGCTGGAGAATCCCATCCGCCCCAACGCTCCCAAAGTCTTCGATTACTTCCACACCCAGGGCGTGGATGTGAAGGTCATCTCCGGCGACAACCCGGTGACCGTCTCCGCTGTGGCGGCCCAGGCAGGCATCCGGAACGCAGAGCAGTGGGTGGACGCCCGGGAGCTCCAGACGGATCAAGACATCGCCGCGGCCGTGCGGGAGTACACTGTGTTTGGCCGAGTGGTCCCCAACCAGAAGCGGAAGATCGTCCGGGCCCTCCAGAGCCAGGGCCACACGGTGGCCATGACCGGCGACGGCGTGAATGACGTGCTGGCATTGAAGGACGCCGACTGCGGCGTGGCCATGGCCTCCGGCGCGGATGCCGCCTGCCAGGTGGCCCAGCTGGTGCTGCTGGACAGTGACTTTGCCGCCATGCCCAAGGTGGTGGCGGAGGGCCGCCGGGTCATCAACAATATCCAGCGGGCCTCGGCATTGTACCTGGTGAAGAACATTCTGTCCTTCTTTCTGGCCCTCATCACCCTGTTCGCCGCCTTCCCCTATCCCTTTGTTCCCATCCAGCTGACGCTGATCTCCGCCCTGACCATCGGCGTGCCCTCCTTCTTCCTGGCGCTGGAGCCCAACCACGACCTGGTGAAGGGCAAGTTCCTCCACAATGTGCTGCGGCGGGCTTTTCCCGGCGGTCTCACAGCCATCTTCGTCATCCTCTTTGCGGAGCTGTTCGTCTACACCTTCGACCTGACGCTGGCAGAGCTCTCCACCATCTGCGTGATCCTGATGGCGGTAAACGGTCTCATGGTGATCTACTACGCTGCCCGACCCCTGGATGCCAAGCGGCTGGTGCTGCTGGTGGCCATGAGTGCGGCCATGTTCGTGGCGGTGGTGTTCTATGGGGCGTTCTTCTCTCTCTCCTCCCTGTCCTTTGCAGCCTGGCTGGTGCTGATCGTGCTGGTGCTGCTGGTGGTGCCCATCCAGATGGGCCTGGAGTGGTGCTTTGACCGCTGCACCACGGCCCTGGACCGCCGCCGGGAGCGGCTGGCAAAGCGCCGCCGCGCTCCCCGCAGACCCCGGCCGGCGCACCGCTCCCGGCGCCGTCGGTGATCTTTCCCACGCCAAATAGAGCGGACCGTGGAAAACCACGGTCCGCTTTCTTCATTGGGTCAGCAGGCGGAGCATCTCCTCCGCCGGGTCCACCAGCGGCAGCCCTGTCCGGGCCGCCAGGGCCTCCTTAAAATAGGGGAAGTGCGTGCAGCCCAGCACCAGCGCCTCCATCCCGCCGTCGGCAAACCACGCTGCCAGCGCCGCCAGACGGTGGCGTTCCACCAGCTCCTCCGGCGGCATCCCCGCCTCCACGGCCAGCACCACCGGCAGCGCACAGGCCCCCAGCAGATCCAAGGCGGGATTGGCCTCCAGCAATACCTTCTCGATGCCGGAGAGTCCCTGGGCGTTGGCGGCGATGACTCCCAGCGCCCGGTAGCGGGGCGCCAGCCGCCGGTACACGTCCAGCGGCGTCACGATCCGCATCCCCGTCTCCTCCGCAAGCCCCGGGAAATCCACTGCCGCAGACAGGGAGTTGCAGTAGACGAAAGCCCGCCGACAGCCCTGGGCCATGGCGCCCCTCAGCACCGCCAGGGCCTGGCGGCGCTTGTCCGCTGCCGGGGCGTGCTGAAAGGCAGTCTGCTCCCTGGGTCCCCGGGAGAGGGGAAACGGCACGCCCGGCAGCCCCCGTTCCTCCAGATATGCCACGCCCATCCGGGTGTCCACCGGTGTGCCGGCCAATACAGCAATAGGTCCGTTCATGGCGATCCTCCTCTCCTCATCCCAGCTTCCGCGGAAAGTTGCCGAATACCCGGACGCCCTCCTGCACAGTCAAAAACGCGTGGGGGTCCACAGAGTGCACCATGTGGAGCAGCTCCTCGATCTCATATTTGGAGAGGCACACGCACAACACACGGACATCGTCCTTGGTGTAGGCGCCCACGCCGTCCCAGTAGGTCACGCTCCGCCCTAGCTGTTTGATAATGAAGTCCGCCAGGACGCTCTCGTCCTCCCGCGTGAAAATCAGGGCTTGAACGGTGACATTCTGCTGGTGCATCCTGTCCAGGATCATGGAGTTTGCGAAGTTGTAAATCACGGAGTAAATGGCGACCTCCGGGTCAAACAGGATCAGGATGGCCGTATAAAGCAGGGCATTGAAGCCCAGCGCAAATTTACCCACCGTAAAAGCACTGTCCCGCTTGCTCATGATGAGTCCCAGCACGTCCAGTCCGCCGCCGCTGCCGCCGCAGGTGAGGACGATTCCGCTGCCGATCCCGGTGAGGATGCCGCCCAGCAGGCAGGCCGTCAGATAGTCATCCACAATGGGCTGCGTGGGAATGGGAATGATGCTGTAAAAAACAGAGTAGGATACCGTACAGATGATGGTCCGCACCGCCAGTCCCCTGCCCAGGTTCCGATACCCGATCATGAGCAGCGGGATGTTCAGCAGAAAATAGAGGACGCCTGCGATGTCGTAGGCCCCGAAGCTCACGCCCAGGAAGTCCTGCAGCAGCGTTCGCACCAGTTGGCAGAAGCCCAGCAGGCCGCCGGTGTACAGGCTCAGGGGGACAATGAAGAGATTCAGCGCCGCGGCCGCGATCAGCTCGCCCAGCACGGCGAGCACCAGCCGCAGGATTCGGTTGTGCAGGGTAGTGTACAGCATGGGTAAAACCTCCCTTGGGAGTGCAGCTCCCTTCTGCGGATATCCATGGTCCCTCTTTGATACCGATTATACGGTGTATCCCGCAAAACCTCAAGAGGGAAAATTACAGGGCGTACCGCAGGCAGCGGTACAGCCGCTGTTTAGCCCGCTTCACCGTGCGGGAGACGGTGGAGCGGTTCACCCCCAGCTTTTGAGCAATCTGGGACATTTTCAGTCCCCGGTCGTAATAGAGGAACACCATCTCCCGCTGCCGGGGCGTCAGCTCCTGCTCCCGGGCCCGGCGCAGGCCGCGCCGCAGCCGCTCCAGCTGCTCACTGTTATCCTCCGCATGGTCCCGCAGCCAGACGGTCATGTCCCCGATCCACTCGCTGCTGCGGGCGTCAAAGCGTGTATCTCTCATGTCTGTGATAGCTCCTGTCGTAATAATGGGCCGTCAGCGCCGCCAGCTCCCGGGTCTCCTGCAGCAGCGGCGTCAGCTCTGTGATCCGCCGCCGCAGAAGGCGGCGGTCCTCCTCGTCCTTCAGCTCCCGCGCCGCCTGCCGCAGCTCGCCGATCCGCCGCCGCAGGGCGGCCGCGCTCTCCGCGTAGAGGGCGGACATCTCCAGCAGCGTCATGGCGCCGCCTCCCTTCCCCGCACCTGGCGGAAGGGAGCCAGCTCCGCCCGGGCGAACACCGGGAGGCAGGCCCCACATACGCTGCTGCCGTTGCAGTACCAGTAGTCCTCTCCCTCTGTGATCTCCAGCCCGCAGAGCGAGCAGCGCAGCGTCCGCCGTCGGCGGGTATGTTCCTTTGTTTCCAAATGCGATGCTCCTTTCCTGTATACAGATCCCGGCAAGTCTCATGTGCCCCGCCGGCAAAATGAAAAAAACGGGTGGAAAAGCAAAAATTTTCTGTTGACAAACAGGCGCTTATCTGGTAAGATAAATTCTGCTGTTGGAACTGCTGGTGTAGCTCAGCTGGTAGAGCAGCTGATTTGTAATCAGCAGGTCGGGGGTTCGAATCCGTCCACCAGCTCCAGTTTTAATATGGGGGAATTCCAGAGCGGTCAAATGGGGCAGACTGTAAATCTGTTGCCTTCGGCTTCGGTGGTTCGAATCCACCTTCCCCCACCAAAAAGGTGCCTGCAATCGCGGGCGCTTTTTTCATTTTGATAAACAAGATACTTGTAAATTTTTATTTATTTTACAAGTATCTTGTTTACAGCTATACAGTAACACAAGTTTTTTTGAAAGTCAAGTATAATTTTACAAGTTTCTTGTAAAATTGGATTGACAGCTTCCTTGAAATCCGATAGGATACTGTCAAGAACATCGGAAAGGATGGGATCCATGGCATTTGGAGACCGGATCAAAGCCCGTCGGGAGGAGCTGGCTCTCTCCCGCCCCCAGCTGGCGGATCGGCTGGGCGTCACACCGTCCACTGTCAGCAACTACGAGACCGGTGTCAGCTTCCCTAAGGAGGAGATGATGCTCCGGCTGTTCGACTGTCTGGAGACGGACCCCAACACCTTGTTTCAGGACAGCTTTCGCCGCGGCGCGGACGTCCTGACTGAGCGGGAGCGGCAGCTGCTGGAGCAGTATCGCTCCCTCTCTCCCCTGGGGCGGGAGAGCGTCCAGACGATGGTGGAGGCGCTGCGGGCCTGTCAGCAGGAATCCGCAGCCCCGGAGCAGGAGCCCCGGGTCATTCCCCTGTACCGGACCCCTGCGGCGGCCGGTTATGCGGCGCCAGTGTTCGGCGAGGATTTCGACTACCTCCAGGTCACAGACGGCGTGCCTCAGGCCGCAGAGTTTGCTGTGCGTATCCAGGGGGACTCCATGGTCCCCTACATCCCGGACGGCTCCGTGGTCTATGTGAATCGCGATCCCCTGAAGGCCGGGGACGTGGGGATCTTCTGCGTGGACGGGGATATCTTCTGCAAGCAGTATTACAAGGATCCCGCCGGAACGGTGTATCTTTTCTCCCTGAACCGGGCGCGGGCCGATGCGGACGTGGTACTCACCGCCGGCAGCGGCCGGACGCTCGCCTGCTTCGGCCGGGTGATCCTCCACGCGCTGCCGCTGCCGGGGCGGACGTAACGGAGAGCCGGGCGCCGCCTATGCGGCGCCCGGCTCTCTTGTTCGGCAGTCTTCAAACGATGAACCCGCCGTCGGCGGCGAGGATTTGCCCCGTGAGGAAGGATGCCTTGTCGGAGGCCAGAAAGGCAACGGCGTGGGCCACGTCCTCCGGCGTCCCCAGCCGTCCCAGAGGCGTCTGCTCCGCCAGATCCCGCAGGGTCTCCTGTCCCAGAACCTGAACCATGTCGGTGTTGATGACGCCGGGAGCCACGCAGTTGACCCGGATGTGGGAGGGCGCCAGCTCCAGCGCCAGGGACCGGGTCAGCCCCACGAGAGCGGCTTTGGTGCAGGCATACGCCACCTCGCAGGAGGCTCCCCGCAGTCCCCAGATGGATGAGATGTTGACGATGCAGCCCGCCTTCTCATGGAGCATGTGGGGCAGTACTGCCTGGATGGTGTTCCGGGCGCCGCCCAGGTTCACGCCCAGATAGCGATTCCACTGGGCATCTGTGATATCCTGAAATTGGATCTGCCCCGCAATGCCGGCGTTGTTCACCAGCAGGCTCACGGGTCCCAGCTCCGCTTCCGCAGTGCGAACCATCGTCTCCACAGCCGCCCGGTCCGCCACATCCGCCTGAACTGCAATGGCATTTCCACCATGGTTCCGGATTTTTTCTGCCAGCGTCTCCGCCTCCTGCCGGTGCGTCAGGTAATTGATACAGACAGCATGTCCCGCCTCCGCCAGCTCTGCCGCAATCGCTCTCCCGATCCCCCGGGAAGCCCCAGTGACCAATGCCACACGATTCATAGTGATCCTCCTGTCATAGTGCTGTCAGCAGTATAACAAAAAAAACAGGATCGCGCAAGAAAAGTGTTGACAAAAGGTGCGTTTTCGTGTATCCTATATACGTTCCGTTTTGGACGATTAGCTCAGCTGGCTAGAGCACCTGCTTGACGTGCAGGGGGTCACAGGTTCGAGTCCTGTATCGTCCACCATCGAAAGTTCCGCTTTCTGTTGAAAGCGGAACTTTTTTATAATTTTTTCGCAATTTTCATGCGTGTTATGTAACCTTATTTTATCCCTGACCACTCAACCAGCCACAGTCAGGAAAAATACGGGCCTCCGAGAGCAGTTCGCCCTGGGAGGCCCGTTTGTTCAACCTGCCAGTTCTGCCTGCTTCCGCCGCTTTTTCTCGGCGGCGATCTCCGCGATCAGCCGGGCCAACTTCTCCTTGCACGCCGCCTCTGTATGGACGGAGACGTTGGTGCCATTCGTTTCCCGTTCACTTTCGGGGAGTAGAGAGGCTGGGACGCTCCAGTTCCCAGAAAAACCGCTGGTGCAGGGCCTTCATGTAGTCGTTCATACGTGTCGCCTCCCTTGTTCAGCAACACAACATACCACAGAAACAGAGAATAGCCAGGGCTCCGGCGCACCGGGCCGCGGACTCCGCTTTCTTCCAGGAGACTAATAGCGGAACCCGTAATCGTCTTATTTCTCAGACACCTGCACTCGGCTCTCCGCTCCCCCACTCACCTCCAGAAATGCGCAGAGGGACTGCTTGCTTATCGTGTAATACTTGGGCGGGTCCAAGAACAGAAACAGAATCCGGATGGCAGTCTCCTCGCCGGTGTCGGCATCCATGGCCGCAGGAATCCCATCGATAGTTTTCCATCGCACCGCTGGTAGTACCCGGTATAGTCCCGCCCGCCCAGCATACCCTCCCCCCATTCCATGTTCTGCTTTCAGTATAGTGGGGTAAGGAGCATCTGCAAAGCATTCACATCTCATCATCTGATTTTATGGGTAAGTGTGAGCAGAGGGGCGACCGTTTGGCTGCCCCTCTGTTTCACGTTTACATTACTGCACTTCTGATGAATATTTATAGTGCCCCACAGAGCAACTTGCAGTCCTGAGAAAGAAAACTTATGGTGCCAGGAAACTGGCTCCCGTGTATAGCCAGTTGACGCATACAGACGTACGGGCACCGCCTCGGGAAGAAAAGATTCGGATCTCACACATGGACCAAAGACCGGTAGAGGGCTCTTGTTGCCGGATTCGTGTCCAGTGCATCTCCTGAGACTGGCTGTAGATCAGATCATCCACTACGAACACACCTGAGATTGTCAGGTTGTCATTGGTCTGGCTGTCAATAGAAGCTCCATCGTAAATACTTGCGCGGCGAATATCGGCCACAATAGACGTTCCTGTTACCGCAGGCTGGAGGGAAAAGCGGAGTGAAGTGGCCGAAGTGTTCTGCAAGGTCATGTTCAGCGCCTCCAGAGGAACCGTCAAGACACTTCCAGCAGAGGACAGATTTGCGTTGTAAACCTCCGGAACAGCTTTTAGATTGGGAGTCAGGAAATCTGTCTCCGCAGTTTTAAACCGAACCTTGTAGACAGTAGGTGTATTTTGCTCCACTGTAATTTCAGGAGTCTGCCCAGGGATGCCCTGCGGTCCTTCGGGTCCAACTTCACCAGGTTCACCTTTCGGCCCCTCGGGGCCAACGGGAACCACAAAGTCCAGGGAGATCCCGGTGTCTGTCGGATTGGCGGTGACGGCTGCGGCAGTACCGGAGGAGACAGTTCCCACAGTGACGGTAGGTGTCGTGCCCGCGGGTCCCTGAGGGCCAAGTTCACCCTGAGGCCCGGTTTCGCCCCGCTCGCCCTGAGGCCCTTCCGGGCCCTGGGGACCTGTCGGGCCGGATTCTCCCTGAGGGCCTGCAGGACCGACGGGAACCACGAAGTCCAGGGAGATCCCGGTGTCCGTCGGATTGGCGGTGACGGCTGCGGTAGTACCGGAGGAGACAGTTCCCACAGTGACGGTAGGTGTCGTGCCCGCGGGTCCCTGAGGGCCAGGTTCACCCTGAGGGCCGGTTTCACCCCGCTCACCCTGGGGTCCTGCCGGACCTTGAGGGCCGCTTTCGCCACGCTCGCCTTGGGGCCCTGCCGGACCGATGGGGCCCTGTTCTCCCTGTGGTCCGGGACAGCCGCGATCTCCTTGGAGTCCTTGAGGGCCGGTCTCACCAGGAAGCCCTTGCTCACCCTGAGGTCCCTGTTCTCCTTGAGGGCCGCGGTCGCCCGGAATGCCTCTTTCCCCCCTGGGGCCGACTGGGCCAGCCGGTCCCGGATCACCCTTAGGCCCTACGGGGCCGCGGTCGCCTTTGGGGCCCATGGGGCCGGGATCCCCGCGGACACCCTGCGGTCCGATATCTCCTGTGTCTCCTTTTGGCCCCATATCGCCCCGAATACCCTGAGGCCCCGGGAGTCCCTGAGGGCCCACCATTCCTTTTGGGCCCATGGGACCGGGACAGCCCTGCTCACCCTTTGGCCCCTGGGGACCACGCTCTCCGCGGGGGCCGCGTTCACCCTGGGGCCCGCGTTCGCCCTGCGGCCCACGTTCACCTTGGGGGCCGCGTTCACCGGAGAGAATGGGGCAAAAACACTGACAGGAGGAGTCTCTGTCAGGTGCAGAGCCGCAATGACGCTCTTTATTTAAATTGTTGTTGGGAAAATAATTCATCTCATTGACCTCTCATCCAAAGTAAGGGAACTGTGGTTACAGCTAAAGTTGCTTCTTGTCTGTGTCCTTCTCGATCTTTTCATTCAGGCGCTGACTCTGTGTGCCGAAATAGAATGCGATGACAACTGAAAAAATTGTTAAAAAATCTTGGTTAGAAATTCGGTCCAAAACAGCGAGATAGGCAAATACTACCGTCAAGACAAGCGTTACAATGCTTTTAACACACAGAAGGTTACTGAATTTCTTCAAGAGAGCAGACATTACAATCGTTCCTTTCTCATAAGGCCTATGCTCATGGTATGCTATGCACATGGTGGGGCTGAAGTGTGTGGTTTTGCTTCAGGGAAATTCGTCTGCATATAGTCGTCCATCACTCTAAACGGCATTTCCATGGCAATCTAACTGCTGGAAAATTCGGCATTTCGGGGCAAAGAGAGACGTCTGCCTGTCCAGGGCTGAAAAACGAGCCCGCTTTTCAGCAGGCTCGCTTAATGGAACCATTCTCCCTTCAATGTTCTGTGAGTATCCGGTGCACTCTCCGGCAGAAGTTTCTCCGCCTCTTCTTTGTCCTCCAGTTCGGCTGGTATTCATACAGCACGACAGGGTGTTCCACATCCCTGCGGTCCGGTACAGCCGCATATAGCATTTGCTCCGGATAGTCCGGCCCTCCAGCTTCAAAACTTGCGGAGCTGCCAGGGATTCGGGCAGTCTTCTTTTCAGCTTTCAAGATGGGCATTTCCGTTTCTGCCGTGTGCAATTTTGACAAGCGTATGTATGCCCGAATCCTCACCTGTGTGGGGATCATGACTCATGTCCGCCGGACTTTTCTGCCAATCCCCTCCATGGGCGATCCGGAGCATACACGCCCAGATTCAGAAAGCCGGTGCTCCATCATCTCAATAGTGACATTTTCGGGCGGAAGCTCCTCCACTTGTAGGGACCGCTCCTGCCGGATATGGGGCTCTGCCGCGGTTCCCCTTATAGCAGCTCTGATAGACAACCATGCCTCCGTCTCATCAAGTATCGGGCTCAGTTGACCCGCCAATTCCTCTTTCATCTGTTCAGAGAATGCCCACAGGCTTTCTTTTGGCAAGACGCACCTGTTCCATCAGCCATTCCAGCTTCCGGTTTCGTTCCGTATACCCCGCGCTCTTTCGAAGCAGTTCATCCTATTCCGCACGGGAGAGCGTTACCATCTCCGTGCTGTTCATCTGTGTATTGGTCTTGTTTTTGCAAATTTGGCGGCTAAAAATTACCCGGAAAGTTATCATTTTCAATGCTTTTGACAATTAAGGATACTGCTGGTAACTTAACCTCCGAGCCTCTGCGCTGTTCCGAGGCCACTGGAAGCTTCCAGCCTCCAACCGCTTCGTGACCAGTACAAATCCATCCTCTTCCCAATAAAGCCTCTTGATCCAGTCCTGCCTATAACCACAGGGCAAAACAGCGTACCGCTGAACGGAGCTAAACGGAACTTCTGCTGTACCAATGTCGCAAAGCCGCATACCCACAGGCAATATAAATCTGCCCTGCTCCCGCAAGGTCATTCAGCATCCCTCAGCCCCCAGCACAACGCTGCCTCGGCCGCGCTGTCTGCTCGGATGTAAATCCCCACTTCAACTGCTCCGGTTTTAATCCCGGCAATCACCCTGCCTCGGCTCCCACGCAATTCCGAGGCGGTAATTTCCGCGAATACCGGCGCTGCTTCCGGCATCCGCCCCTCTTTCTGCCTGTTTTGGTTTTCGCTGTTTATGCCGTACAGCTCCCGCTCTCACCGCTGGTATATCTTTGGGCCGACACCGTGTTCCAAGCACCATTCACTTACTCGTCTCCCCCTGTTTCGGCAACCTTCTATCTGCTTCTTCCACGTTTCAAGCCGCGCCTCATGTCAGGCTGCTCTCATTGCCATTTGATTCACCTACTTCTGTTTATCCGTCCTTCTTTATTATATTGCGCCTGGGCAATCCGCTTTTCTATTTGACACTTGTTTTTATGGCGCTTAGAAGCCATAGCGATATCCACTTTTCTATCGTAATACAGAAAGCCCGGGCGGAAAAAATCCGCCCGGGCTTTCTGTCAAATTGATTTTTGAGCTCCTTACTCGTACCGACTCCAGTCGGGAGCGCGGTTCAGGTCGGTCCAGCTCTCATAGACCCGGTCCTTGGTGACAAAGTCGTGGGAGTTGGTGGCCTCCTGGATGGCCAGGTAGAACCAGTCGCTCTCGTGGCAGTCGGTCCAGGTGTTCATGCCGGAGAGCAGATCGTCCGTGTCCTCCGGCAGGCGGCACAGCACCCGGTTGATCATGGTCACCGCCTGGGCGCGGGAGATGTACTGGTCGGGCCGGAAGGAGTCGTCGCTGTATCCCTGGATCCAGCCCAGCGCCGCGGCGCGGCTGATCTCGTCCTCCGCCCAGTGGTCGGCGGTGTCCGTAAAGGTGGTGACGCCGGCGACGCCGCTGTCGTCGAACCGGGCGCAGATGGCCGCGAATTCGGCGCGGGTGATGTTAGCGTCGGGGTCGAACAGGCCGGAGTTGCGGCCGTTGATGACGCCCAGCCGGGCCATGGTGGAGATGGCCGTGTTGGCCCAGTAGTCCTCGTTCACATCCGGGAAGGCGTTGGACGTGGTGAGATTGTCGTCCCGCACATTCTCGTCCAGCAGGCGGAAGAAGATGGTGGCCACCTGGGCCCGGGTGATATTGGCGTTGGGCCGCACAGAGCCGTCAGAATAGCCCTGGATGTAGGCGTAGTGGTCGTCGCCGTTCAGCATGCCGGGCACGGAGGTCTCCGTCCAGCCGGCGAATAGCGTCACGGAGGAGGTCACCCGCAGAGTCTCATCCTCGTCCACCCGTATGGTCAGGCGGCTGTCCTTGTACCAACCGGTAAAGCGGTAGCCGGGCCGGGTGGGGATGTGGGCGCCGTACTCCTCATCATCGTACACATTGAGGGAGAAGCTCCTTCCGTCTTCATCGATGGGGTCGAAGCGGGTGCCGCCATTGGAGTCGAACCTCAGATAGGGATCGCTGTCATGGCCGCCACCGTCTCCGGAGCTATCGCGGGCAAAGGTTGCAGAAATGGTGTGGTTTGCATTAACATCCGTAAATGTATAGCTATCGACTGCTCCTACGCTCTTTTCATCCACTTTCACATTGGCGATGGTATAGCCGCCGTTCGGCGTGATGGTGAAAATCTTGTCCGCACCCTCGGCCACAGCAACGCTGCCGCGGGGGCTGATGGAGCCGCCGTCACCGGCGGAGGCGGTGATAGTGAAGGTCTGCGCGTTCTCCTGCCAGACAACAGCGAAAGGAGAGAATCCGGAACGGTCCACATCAAATTCGATACCATTGGCGTCAAATTCAGCGGTTATAACCTCCGGCTCACAGGCTTCAATGGCATCCGTCACCTCGGCCTGACCGGCAATGCCATATTCCCGGTGCAGGCCCGGAAAGTGGATGACCTGTACATCCAGGTCATTTGCGTTATCCATTGTCACACCGTCGGGATATGGCAAATAGATTGTGGTGCCATAGCTGGCAGAAACCCAGGCGTTGCCGTTGTAGGCGTCCACCAGATCCAGGTAGTGAAAGTCGTAGCGGTAGGTTTTGCCATCGGACAACTCATTCAGAAGATCAGAATCCTCTGCCTTTTGTTCCAGCAGAGCCTGGCGGTCCGTGCCGTCGTCATCAATCAGCAGCGAGTCGTCCAGGAGTTGGATACCGGCGATATCCTCGATCTCAAAGTCTTCGTTATCGTTGGTGTAGAAAGACGGCTGATACACGGTTCCCCATGAGCTGGTTTGTGTCTTTGCAATCGCCTCGGCGTGGATCACAGCCTTGATGGGCTCTGCGGTCAACAACACATATGTATTGGCGCCGTCCTGCGCTTCCTCAATATCCTGCGTATGGCGGACGATTAGTGTACCCGCACCGTCAAGGTTTACATTGTTGCCATTCACCCGAACGTCCTCATTGGTAAGTCCGTTCTTCCATTTGAGGGTAACTGTGTACACGCCCGGCTTGGAATCATCTGTGGCGACAGTGCCGTCCTCATAGGTATAGACCGCCTCAATGTTTTCAAGGAGCTGATCGAGCATGGTCTTGTCGTCCGTTGCCGGGATAGTCACACCCTTGATTTCCAAACTTGTAAGGTCGCCGGTGTATTTTACGTCAACACTGCCATTGATGGTGAGCTTGGGGAAACCGCCGTCGTCATAGTTCTCCTCGCCCTGACCGCCGCCGGTGTAGATGGTGATGTCGTCGGGGGCCAGGGTATACTCCTTGTTGTTGAAGAGCATCACCGCATACGGAGCACCTGCCGTCAGATCCTTCAAAGCGATGGGCACCTTCTCCGCATTCTCCACCTCTTCGACCGCCACTTCAGCCCCATCAATGGGTGAACCGTCCGGATTGACCTGTACATAGGCCACATAGAGGTCGGTCTTCTTAGGGGAGGAAGTAGGATCGAGCTCGAAGCTGTACTCAGTCGCAGACGGCTGAACCCACAGGGCGCTGCTGCCCACGGGGGTCCAGTCGGCGTGCTCGTTAGCAACGCCAGCTTTCAGCGTGTTGACTGCCTCATTCGTGGCGCGGCCCAGGTTCACATCCGCATAGCCCTCAGGAAGTTCCACCTTCCCGGCGCTGACGTATATGGTACGGGGTTCCCCCATCACATCAGCGCTTACATGGGTGTACTCATATCCGGCGCCTTCCTCCGTTTCAGCAACAGCATAACCGCCGGAGGAGGAGATTTGTCTGCCACTCGATCCCTTATTGCCGGAAATGGTGCCGCCATTGATCTCGACGAGGGACTTCCCTGCAACGGTATGGTAGATACCATAGCTGCCGTTGTCGCAGATTTTGCCGCCGTTCATAATGAACTTGACACCCGTCCAGTCGGTCTTGCCGCTGATCTGGATACCGTAGCTCGAGTTGCGGGCAATCTCACCGCCGTTCATGGTGAGATTGGAGCTGTTGTTCACACGAACGGCAAGACCCTTGTTGTCCACAATATGGACAGTCTCCTCAATCGTGGCGATGACACCGCCGCCACCCTGGTTGGCAAGATAAATCATGCCTTTAGAGGCGGTATTGTTGCGGATGGTGCCCGCAAATGTGTAGTGGGAGCCGTTATTGGAATAGATCAGGCCGCCCGCACTGCTGGAACTACAGTTTTCAATCACGCTGTTCGGGCCAAATGTGATCTGGCCGTACCAGGACCGCAAAAGACTCGCCGAACCCGAAGCGCATTCTGAGATCGTACCGTTGAGGTACACCTCATGGCTGTAGTTGTTGTTGTCGAGGTCGTCAAAATAGAGCAGCTGGAAACCGTCCACATGAGAAATCTTAGATCCCGCTTTAGTGGTAAAGTTGCAAAATTGGGTCCAGATGGCGCAGTTATTGCCTGCGTTGGTGCCGGTCACATTGGTGATCTCTCCAGTGCTGGCAAGGGTAGCTTCACCGTGAGACCGCAGATGGACAGCAACACCGTTCTGCCCCTGCCAGGCCGCATCGGTACCATGAATATTTTGAATGGTGCCGCCGATGTTAGCGGTGCCGCCGTCTGCATAGAGTGCACGCCCATTCATCATGACACCTTTATCGCCGCCTATCGTGCCGCCGTTCATGGTCAAGATGCCGCCCTGGAGCCAGACCGCACCAGCGGGGCCAAAGCTGCCGGACGCACCTTTCTCACGTTCGTTTTCGGTTGTATCCAAAATGGCGCTGCCTTCTTCCATGACCAGCTCGCCACCGGACAGGCGCACGGCACTCATACCGCCGTAGTTGCGAAGTTCCGCACCATCCCCCAAAGTAATCGTACCCATACCGTTGTAAGTTGCGATTATGGCGTCTTGCACAATGCTTGTATTTGGGACCTCACTCCTGCTAACGGTGGTCTCCCCATCGCCTTCGGAATCGGCCTGCACAAAGTATTCACCTTCGTATTTGCCCATATCATCCAAAATGATGTGGGTCAAAATAAGAGACGAAACGGTCCCTTGTTCCGTTTCCCCGCCTACTTCGATCATCGCGGGGTTGTAGCGCTGTCTGGCGGGATCTGTGTTGGTATGAAAATTTTCTCCGCGGGAGAGCGTCACAGGATCAACACCATAGCTGGTGATGGTCAGCTCTTTCTCCCAGACCCATGCCATTTGGTTCATTTCCACATCTGACATGACATAAATCGTCGCACCATCCGGGGCTGCTTCCGCCGCCTTTGCCAAGGTGGCATATGGAGCGTCTGCTGTGCCAGTGCCGTCCGCATCATCGCCTGCTGCCGACACATACACCGCGTTCTCAGCCACAGGCTCTTCTACCACTGTCCCCGGATCCTCAGCAGGCTCTATGGGATCCAGCTCTCCCGCAGGCTCCGTGGGGGCCGTGGGATCCGGCCCCTGAGGGGGATCTCCCGGAACCTCTGTCGGCTCATTTTCCTCTGGATCCCCTGAAGTCCCCGGCTCATTTGGCGCACTGGGGCCATCCGGTTCATCGGCGGTCCCACTTTCCACGGCCTCCTGTTTCCCGCCTTCCTCTGCGGGGTCTTTCCGCAAGTCCGATCCATCCTGATTGATCGCAGGATCCGACTCGCCAGTCCCCTCCTCTGCCGCCAGTGTCGAAACCGGCAGCAGTGTCAGCAGCAGGCACAGCACCATCAAAGCTGATAAGATCCGTTTCTTCATCTCTTCTCCTCCTTTACACCTCTCGGCGAGAAAATATCTATCGCAAACATCCTTTTGGATGGAATTGCTCTCATTCTCCGTCCATCCGGCAGCCAACTGCTCCGTATCCAGAATCTGCTCATAGGCTTGCTCCGCCGGGAGCCGCACGTTCCGCTCGATCTCCGACCGGGTGGCCAGATACAACTTCCGCAGGCACCAGGGGTTGCACTTGGCCTCCTCCACCCGCTTGTCAGACGGCAGGTAGTGATAGAAGGCCCGCAGCTTGGCACCGTACATCTGCACCGTGTTCCGGCTCCTCCCCCGGCGGGAGAGTGTCTCCAGATAGGACCGGATCATCTCTGATGTGATGACAGCGCCAGTCTGGCTGCCTCCGCGCACCGCATATCCACACCCCCTGTCAACGGAATTCGCATTCCATCCCGCGCCCGACCAAGCTGGCGCAAGAAGCTCCGCAGAACAAGTGCGAAAAAAGCCCGTGCGGCTGGCACGGGCGTAAAAAATGGCGCAGGGACCAAGGCCGGACAAAATTTGACATTTTTCCGGCTTTTTTCTGCTGCCCAAAGCGGCAAAATCCCTTGCGGTTAGCTGTCCTTTGTGCTAAAATTTGTCTATTGATATGTAGGACGAACTATTTTTTCACGATCATTTGTGTCGGAATGCGAATTCCGTGATTAGGAGATCAGTCCCAGCCGGTCCAGCGTCCGCTGGTGTTCTGCGCCAGAGGTCACCAGGTAGATGCGGGTGGTCTCGATGCTGCTGTGGCCCAGCAGGTCCGCCAGCTTGACGATGTCCCGGCTGGTCCGGTAGAACACCATAGCAAACAGGTGCCGCAGATTGTGGGGGAACACCTTGCGCGGGTCCACCCCGGCGTGCCCGCACAACCGCTTCATCTCCGCCCAGATCTGCCGGCGGCCCAGCTCTTTTCCGCTTTTGGTGCGAAAGATTGCACCGGAGGCGGTTTTTTGTTTTTGGGCGTATTGGAGCAGCTTCCGGCAGAGCTTTCCCGGCAATAGGATGGTGCGGATCTTGCCCTTGAGGGAGATCTCGGCCTTGCCCTGCCGGGCGGCCTCCACCGTGAGATACCGCACCTCGCTGACCCGGATGCCCGTGGCCCCCATGGCTTCCACCAGCAGGCCCAGCCGCTCCTGTCCCAGCCGGTGCGCCGTGTCCAGCAGGCGCTGGTACTCCGCCTTCGTCAGTTCCCGGCCGGCGTCCCGGAACAGTCGCCGCTGGACCCTCAGGAATTTCACCCGGCAGCCGCCGAGGCCCAGGAACTCCAGCAGGTTGTTCAGTGCGGAGAGCTTGGCGTTGATGCTGGCGGGGGCGTAGCCCCGCTCCACCAGATGAGCCTTCCACGCCGCGCTCAACCCTTTGCTGATCTCCCGCCCGTCCAGCCAGCGTGCGAAGGCCCGGATGTCCCGGAGATACTTCTCCATAGTGGCTTCGCTCTTCTCCTCCAGCCGGAGGTGGCGGGCAAATGCCTGGATTTGCAGGGGAGTCAGTCTGTCTTCGGTCATAAGATGCCTCCTTTTGTGATTTCACAACGATATTTTACCGGATGTGCAAATATAACAAGGCCCACAGCGGCAGCTGCCGCTGTGGGCCTTGTTATTTTAGTGCCGTAATCGTAAGATTTCCTCCAGTTCCAAAAAGCTATACGCGGATCTGCCAGTTTTTCTATGAAGGGACGCGCCTCCTCCCGTTTTACGGCGAACATGATACCAGAGGCCGTACCGGAAGTCGGTATGTAGAAAAACGTATACGCAAGTTCTTGATTCCGCAAAGGTTCTATCTTTCAATACCATCTCAAACGGCTCAGATAGTGCATGTCTGTATTCCTTCCGGAACAGCGGCATGGAATTCCATACCGCTGTCGTTCTAAAAATACTTCTCTTTTTCTGTCAGGGTCTCATTTCCGATGATATTCTCTAAACTGTCCCATTTTTAGCTGATAGCTTCGATTCCCGCCCCTGGTCACGATGGCCCCCTGAAATCAGATCATTCAGATAATCTCTTGTACAGGACGGCTTCAGGCCAATAGACTCTGCAGTTTCCGATGCTTTGCTTCGGAATGATCGGCCAGGTATGTCATGATGGTCTCTTCCACCCTTACACTTATCGCTGTTTTTCTTAAGGAAGAGCTCCAGCAGAGTCCCCTCCGGCTCAAACCGCTCTGTGATTACAGGCGCCATACGTGAAAGATATTGCGATGCCACTGCCGGCATGTTCGCCGACATCAATGAGGCTGCATATTTTCAGTATCGTCCCATTGCGGGAATCGAAGACGCCACCGCTCTTTGCCTCATTGATTTCCATGCGAACACTACTGGGGTTCGCCATGGTGATGGCGTCCCATTCTTTGATGACCACTCCGAGTCCCGGCAGCTCGCTTCGGGAGCCCTTGATTCCCCTGAGAAACATACTGTCAAGGCCCGGCGGATGTTGCGCCGCAAAGGCAATGGCAATATCATACCGCAGAAATTTGAATCGTTTTTCCCGGTTCTATTGCAGAAAATCGCCGCACCGGACAGCGACAAAGCCGGAAAAGCCCCCGAAAACGCGGAATGCTTTTTCCTTTTGAGTGGAGCGATTGTTTCTTGACGGTTTCTTTTGTGAAAGGCTTTCAATTTTCACAGCTTCTTTCCAAGAATTCGGATATCTTTTCCACTTTTTATAGAATTCGTTGAAAATACTTTACAGGATACACGCTTTTTTGATATGATAAAAAAGTAACAAATCAGAAGTACTATGCTCATTTCTGGGAGCTCATCTCTACGCCGCATCAATCCCAGGATCGGAGGAAAATCGGATGAAAAAATTTTTAACAGCGATTTTAGTCGCAGCAGCTCTTTTTACAACTGTCGGCTGCAGCGGCCGGCCCGCCACGACAGCGGATGTTCTCCAGAGTTCCGCGGATGCGGAGGAAGGTTCGTCCCATGACAGCCAGGGCAGCCTCCGCACCGGCCTCTATGCGGTGGGCTCCCTATCCTCCAGCGCCAGTGCGGGAGAGGAGGACGGTCTGATCCAAACGGATGTGACGATCGTCGCCGTCACCGTGGATGAGACGGGCGTCATCACTGACTGCGTGATCGACGCCGTACAGGCAAAGGCAAATTTTGACAGCCAGGGCCAGCTCCTCACGGATCTCACCGTCCCGGTGCCCAGCAAAAATGAACTGGGCGCTGATTACGGCATGGGCAGCATCAGCGGCATCGGAAAAGAGTGGAACGAGCAGGCCCAGGCTCTGGCGGACTATGTAGTGGGCAAGACGGCCGATGAGGTGCTGGGCATTGCCGTGGATGAGGCCACCAAGCCCGCAGAGGCGGACCTGGCCTCCAGCGTCACCATCTCCATCGGCGGCTTCCAGAACGCCATCGCGGAGGCGGTGGACCGCGCCCAGCCGCTGGGCGCTCAGGCCGGAGATGAGCTGCGGCTGGTGACCAGCAATTCCATGGCCGCCGGCAATGCACCAGAGGGCGCCGCCGGCATGGTGGAGACCAATGTGAACATCGCCGCCGTGACCATGAACGGAGATGCCATCACCTCCTGCGTGATCGACGCCGTGCAGGCCCAGGTCAGCTTTGACGGCCAGGGACAGCTCCTCACGGATCTCTCCGCCCCGGTGCCCAGCAAGAATGACCGGGGAGCGGACTACGGCATGGGCGCCGTCAGCAGCATCGGCAAGGAGTGGAATGAACAGGCGGCGGCCTTTGCCGCCTATGTCACCGGCAAGACCCTGGACGAGGTGGCGGGCATCGCGGTGGATGAGGCCACCAAGCCCGCAGAGGCGGACCTGGCCTCCAGCGTCACCATCTCCATCGGCGGCTTCCAGGCCCTGCTGGAAAAACTCCGGTGAGGCTCCGGCTGCTGTCCCTGCTGCTCCCCTGCCTCCTTCTGACCGCCTGCGCCGCTCCGGAGGAGGTGGAGACGAGGCCCAAGCAATATCAGGCGACCTTTCTGGACGTGTTCGATACAGTGACCACGGTCATGGGCTATGCGGAGAGCCAGGAGGTCTTTACAGAGACGGCGGAGATGGCTCACGATCTGCTGCTGGAATACCACCAGCTCTACGACATTTACAACGACTATGAGGGGATCCACAACCTCAAGACCGTCAATGACCAGGCGGGGATCGCCCCGGTGACGGTGGATGCGCGGATCCTGGATCTGCTGCTCCTGTGCCGGGACCTGTATGCGGACAGCGGCGGCAAGGTGAATGCCGCCATGGGGAGCGTCCTTCTGCTGTGGCACGAGGCCCGTGAGGCGTCCGTCAACGACCCGGAGCATGCCTATCTCCCAGAGGAGGATGCTATCCAGGCCGCGTTGGAGCATACCTCCTTTGACAATGTCGTGCTGGATGAAGCGGCCTCCACGGTGTATCTGACGGACCCGGCACAGCGCCTGGACGTGGGGGCTGTCGCCAAGGGGTACGCCGCCGGTGCCGTGGCCGCCGCACTGCCGACGGGCATGGTGCTGAGTTTGGGCGGCAACGTCTGCGTCACGGGCCCCAAACCCGACGGCAGCCCCTGGGTGATCGGCGTCCAGAACCCTGATGTGGACGACACGGAGTATGTCCAGCGCCTGGATATCACCAGCGGCGCAGTGGTCACCAGCGGGGACTATCAACGGTATTACACGGTGGACGGCGTCGCCTACCACCATATCATAGACCCGGATACCGGCTGGCCCGCCCGGCATTATCGGTCCGTGACGGTCATCTGCGCGGACTCGGGGCTGGCAGACGCCCTCTCCACGGCGGCATTCATCATGGATGAGGAGAGCGGCCGGACCCTGCTGGAGACGTATGGCGCAGAGGCGTTGTGGGTCTACGCAAACGGCTCCGCCTCCTGGACGGGGGGCTGTGACGCCTATTTTCATTCATAAACGGAACATGAGGAGAGGTGAGATCATATGCTGCGAAAGCAAACCTTCTGGGGTGGCGTCCACCCCGCGGGGCGCAAGGAGCTGTCCAGCGGAGCACCGCTGGAGGACTGCCCGCCGCCGCGGGAGGTGGTCATTCCGCTGCTCCAGCATATCGGAAAGCCCTGCACGCCCCTGGTAAAGGCCGGGGACCATGTGGACATGGGGCAGAAGATCGGTGACGGCGAGGGACTGTGCGTCCCTGTTCACGCCTCGGTGTCAGGCACCGTGAAGGCCGTGGAGCCCCGGAGCCACCCCAGCGGCCAGCCCCATCTGGCTGTGGTGATCGAGAACGACTTTCAGAACACCTACCACAGCGCGGTCCCGCCCTGCGCCGACACGGATGCCCTGGACGCCGACGCCTTGATCCGCCGCATTCGGGAGGCCGGGCTGGTGGGCATGGGCGGTGCCACGTTCCCCACCGATATCAAGGCGAACATCGGGAAGGTGGAGACCCTGATCGCCAACGCCTGTGAGTGTGAGCCCTATATCACGGCGGATGACGCCCTACTCTGCACGGATGCGGACCGGGCGATTCGCGGACTGCGGCTGCTGCGGCAGCTGCTGAAGCCCCGGCGGACAGTGATCGCCATTGAGGACAACAAGGAGCGGGCCGTTTCGATCCTGACGGACAAGCTGAAGCAGCAGGACGAGGTGGAACTGGTCGTGCTGCCCACCCGCTACCCCCAGGGGGCGGAGAAGCAGCTCATCCAGGCAGTCACCGGCCGCCAGGTCCCCTCCGGCGGATTTCCCAAGGATGTGGGGTGTGCGGTCTTCAACATCGCCACCTGCGCCAGCGTATGCCGGGCCGTGGCGGACGGGGAGCCCATCCTCCGCCGGATCGTCACGATCACCGGCCACGGGATCAAGGAGCCGAAAAACCTGATCGTCCCCATCGGGACGCCTTTCGCCCACGCTATCGAGGCGGCGGGCGGCCTGCAGGGGGATGTGTGGAAGGTCATCGCCGGAGGCCCCATGATGGGCCGTTCCCAGGCGGATCTCTCCACGCCGGTAATCAAGGGCACCAACGCCATTGTGGCGCTGACCAGCGCCGATGACCTGGAGTCTCCCCACCCCTCCTGCATCCGCTGCGGCAGGTGCGTGTCCGTCTGCCCGATGGGGCTCCAGCCGCTGTACCTCTATCGCTTCTCCCGCTGCCGGGATGTGGGAATGCTTCGGCAATACAGCATTCTGGACTGCGTGGAGTGCGGCTGCTGCGCCTACACTTGCCCGGGGAAGCTGCCCATCGTGGCGGCGATCCGGGAGGGAAAACAGCGGGTAAGGGAGGAACCATCATGAGGTTTGCCATGTCTTCATCCCCGCATATCCGCTGCGGCGACAACACCCGGCGGATCATGCTGGACGTTTTGATCGCGCTGCTGCCCACCCTCCTGGCGGGAACGATCTTCTTCGGGCTCCGCTGCCTGCTGCTTGCGGCGGTATCCATTGCGGCCGCAGGATTGGCCGAGGCGCTCTGGAACAAGCTTACCCGCCAGTACCAGACCGTGGAAGATCTCTCGGCCGCCGTCACGGGGCTGCTGCTGGCGCTGACGCTCCCGGCCACCGTGCCCTATTGGATGGCGGCGGTAGGTGCGGTGTTTGCCGTCATTGTAGTGAAGGCTGCCTTCGGTGGCCTGGGCCAGAACATTTTCAATCCCGCGCTGGCGGCCCGCGCCCTGCTGCTGTTGCTGTTTCCCGCGTCCATGACCCGTTTCGCGGCCCCTGGGGCATCCGTTCCCCTGGACCTGGGCTCCGCAGACGTGGTCACAGCCGCCACGCCCCTCCACAGCATGGTGATGCCCGCGCTGCCGGACGTCCCGCTTTCGGAGATGTTCCTGGGCAGCATCGGTGGGTGTATCGGTGAGGTCTCCGCGCTGGCGTTGCTGATCGGGGGCGGATATCTGGTGGTCCGCGGGGTCATCAAGCTGCGGATCCCCCTCAGCTATCTCGGAACGATGGCGGTCCTGAGCTTCGCCTTCGCACCGATGGAACCGCTTCGGTGGATGCTGTACAGTCTTCTGGGCGGCGGGGTCCTGCTGGGGGCCCTCTTCATGGCCTCGGACTATGCCACCTCCCCCGCCACACCTGGCGGGCAGGTGCTCTATGGGATCGGCTGCGGCGTGCTGACCGTGCTCTTCCGCTCCGTCGGTCTCTACCCGGAGGGCGTCACCTACGCGATTTTACTGATGAATGCCGCGTCCTGGCTGCTGGAGCGCTTCACGCCCACCCGCCTGTTCGGCGCGCCGCAACGGAAAGGAGGCCTTCGATGAAGGCAAAAGAGCTGCTTGTCAGTGCCGGTTCCCTGCTGCTTGCCGGCCTGATCCTGGTAGTGGCTGGGAATGCCGTGGCTCCCGCCGCGGCCGCAAACGCCGCAGCGGAGCAACAGGAGATGATGGAGACCCTGCTTCCCGGAAGCACGGTCTTCACCCCGGAAGAGGACACGGGGACCGATGCCAATATTACGGCCGTCTGGAAAGGGGAAGGCGGCTGGATCATAGAGACCACTGTGGACGGCTATGCCGGCCCCATCCGCCAGTGGACCGGTGTGGACAGCAATGGCCATGTAACAGGTTTGGTGGTCCGGGACATGGAGGAGACCTTCGGCCTGGGCCGGAACGCATTGACGGACATTGATTTTCTGGTACAGTTCGTCGGCACCTCCGGAGAGGCGGAGGTGGGCGGTGGTGTGGACGCGATCACCGGCGCCACCGTCACCTCGCGGGCGGTTGCCCGTGGCGTCAGTTCCGCCTGCGCGTATGTCACCGGTGCAGATGTCAGCACGTCTGCGACAGAGTGGGGAGGTTGATGCTGTTTGAAAAAGATCATTGTATCGCCGCTGTGCACGGCGTCCATCTGCCTTTCCGTGACCTTGCTGGCAGCGGGTCTTGCCGCCCAGATTGCAGCGGCGCTGGTCCCCAACATCATCCTGCCCGCGCTGGACATTCCCACGCTGGCGGCCCTCTCTCTCCTCGCGCTGGTCCTGGAGGTGATCCTCTTTGGGGAGAACCACCGGTTCTGGGCAACCTCGCTGATCGTGGGCACTGTGGCGTTCGGCGTGCTCTCTCTGTGCGCCGGCAGTGTGCCGACGGTGCTGGACGCGCTGCGGGTCGGGATCCTGGGCGGCGCTGTGTTCCTGATCTGTGAGGTGCTGCTCCACTCCATCCTGGACCGGATCTCCTCCGGTGCCGCGGGCAAGTACCCCAGGAGCATGGCTGTGGTGTCCGCGCTGCTGCTGTGGCTTGCTGCACAGATCCTGATGAGTATTGGGATTTAAAACTGCGGTCGGGGTTCCCATACGGCAGGGCAGCGAGCTGCGTGGATCGGTTCGCCGGTACAGTCCAGCTGTTCTGCAAGCCCGGACTATCCGTTCCGGTACCGGTTGTATGCGGAGCACCGGAAGGCCGAAGCCGCCTGAAAAACCCTCCATCGCTAAAAAACAAGGGCCTCCGGCAAGATGCCGGAGGCCTTTTTCATATCCCTGAGAACTGCCGTGAGCTGTGAAAACATCGGACCGCAGCGAAGGATTGGGCGGCAACGTGATCCCGCAAGCTCTGTGTTCTTGTCAATACCGTTGCAAACGCGGCTTTGACGCAAGCCGTTTCAGCTGCCGGCAGGCATTTGGGGATGGTAGTCCATTTTCCCGTGGAGACCCCACCGAGTCTTCCGCACCTCTGTCCCATTTATACAGGGATCACCGGCAAGCAGGGATTTCAATGCGCCTCCCCGGGTGGAGGAAGGTCTCAGTGCTCCAGCAGGGTGAGTCGTTTCAGAATATGTCCGATGTCCGCAGGGATGCAGACAGACCGCCCCCGAATCTCCGGGGGAATATAGGACTCCTTCTGATTGATACAGGCATAGGCAGCGCTCCGGTTCTCCAGGGTCATCTTCCAGAAGGGATACTTGATGATGCCCGGGGTGTTGCCGCCCACCCCCAGCTCCAGGAACAGCAGCCGCCGTCCCCTGTGCCGCCGTAGGAAGTCCTCGTACCGCCGGGCGGCGGCATACCAGCCCGCATCCTGGACGAAGGTATCGTCGCACCGCAGGTTCATGGCCATGGGACGGCCGCACCTGGGGCAGCGTGGCACCAGCTCCGTGGGGATCCGCATGTCCCTCTGTTCTGCAAACATTTTGCGGACGGTCTCCTCGTTGTCATAGGTCTCCTGATGGCAGGGCTTGGAGCACTGCCACAGGCCATAGTCCCCCTGGGTGTAGAACAGCCGCTGCTTGTCGAAGCCCGCCAGCTGGAACTGGTGGTCCACATTGGTGGTCAGGACAAAGTAGTCCTTGTCCTTTATCAGCTTCAGCAGATCGCCATATACAGGCTTCGGCGCCTTTTCATAGCGGTTTACCAGGATCTGCCGGCTCCACCAGGCCCAGTACTCCTCCAGGCTTTCAAAGGGATAGAATCCGCCGGAGTACATGTCCTGGATGTCGTACCTGGACTGAAAGTCGCTGAAATACCGCCGGAACCGTTCGCCGGAGTAGGTCATCCCCGCAGAGGCGGACAGGCCCGCCCCCGCCCCGACCGCCACTGCGTCCGCAGAGGCCAGGGCCCCCTTCAGCTGCTCAATCGGGTCCGAGGAGACGGCGGTAGATGGCTGCGTCCAGGTCTTTGAAAACATTGAAGATCACCCTTTCTACGGAAGTTGTCTGCTGCTCCAGAAATTCCCGGACCGTTCTCACGGCGATCTCGGCGGCCTCCTGGTTTGGAAAGTGGAACTCCCCGGTGGAGATGCAGCAGAAGGCCACACTGCGGAGATCATGCTCCGCGGCCAGCGCCAGGCAGGAGCGGTAGCAGGCGGCCAGCTCCCGCCGGTCCTTCCAGGTCACCCACCTGCCCACGATGGGCCCTACGGTGTGGAGCACATACCGGGCCGGCAGGTTATAGGCACGTGTCAGCTTGGCCCGGCCGGCGGGCTCAGGATGCCCCTGGGCCCGCATGATTTCTGCGCACGCGTCCCGGAGCTGGAGCCCCGCCGCCGAGTGGATGGCGTTGTCGATGCAGCCGTGGCAGGGGGCGAAGCAGCCCAGCAGAGCGGAATTATCTGCATCCACAATGGCGTCCGCCCGCAGCCGGGTGATGTCCCCCTGCCAGAGCACCAGGCGGGGATCTCCTGCAGTGGGCGGCAGGGCATCCCCGTCCACCACGTCCTTTTCCTCCCGTTCGGCGGAGAGCAGGGCATCCTGGACTTCCAGAAATTTGGGGGCTAGGGGCATGGGCGGCCGGACATTCATCAGAGAGCGGAGCAGCCGCCGCTGCGAGATCTCATCCGCCGGAAATGATTCCGCCTGCTCCCGGTACTGAGGCATTTCCGCCAGAAGGGTTTGATTCAAATATTGTACCTGTTCCCTGCGATCCATGGGTCTCCTCCAAAGGAAAGATTCATTGTACGGTCTGATACCGGAAATGCCAGAGCGGAGATCGGCACAGAGCCCGCTTCCCGGCACTTGCAGAGGGCGTCCCCTTCTGCGGGAAAGCGCAGGCTGCTTCACCCCTCGCTTTCTATTGTACGGCGGGATTCACCACTCGTAAAGTACGCACAATGCTGTGACATAGGCACCGGGAGGTAACCAAGGGGCTGCGGGGCTTTCCACGGGGCGAAATTTTTCATCGCCGCCCCATGGGAGCTTGACAATCGCTCTGCAGGTACCATAAAATATGGATGATATCAGAGGATTTGAAGTGATCGGTATACAGGAGGGACCTGCAGATGGCAGCCGCGGCAAAAGAACTTCCGGCCTGTCCGGTGGAAACCACGCTGACGCTGATCAGTGACAAGTGGAAGGTGCTCATTCTCCGGGATCTGATGCCGGGGACAAAGCGTTTTGGAGAATTGAAGAAGTCCATCGGCTCGGTCAGCCAGAAAGTGCTGACGGCCCAGCTCCGGGAGATGGAGCGGAGCGGCCTGCTGACCCGTACGGTCTATCCGGAGGTCCCGCCCCGCGTGGAATACACGCTGACCGACCTGGGGTACAGCCTGAAACCCATTCTGGACGCCATGAGGAACTGGGGCGAGGCGTATAAGGCCCAAAAACAGGGGTAGCCCTCCCTCAGCGTCAAGCCGCCTGCTTTGGCGGCCTTTGCGGGGCGGTCCCGAAAGAGCCCTGCCCCAGCAAAAAACAGACTGCTCATGCAGTCTGTTTTTTGGATCCCGCCGTCCCGCAGCGGCAGGGCCCGCAAAGGTGCAGGCTCCCTCAAAGGGGAAACGACTCCATTACCAGAGTCAGGAGCGGGATCGTCAGGATCGAACACAGGGTGGAGGCAAACGCGATCTGCGAGGCAAAGACGGCGTCGCAGTCATACTTGTCCGCCAGAATAGAGCCCGTGCTGCCGGCGGGCATCCCCGTCATCAGGATGCAGACATTGGTCAGCGTCGTGTCCAGGTGGAGCGGTTTGAGCAGTACGCACAGCAGAAGCGGGTACAGGACCAGCCGCAGGCAGGTGTACCACAGAACAGGCTTTGAGAACATGGAGCGGATGGGGGCGTCCGCCAGGATTGTCCCGATGACGAACATGGAGACCGGGACGGTGCAGCTGCTGACCGAGGCGACGGCGCTGTCCAGGAAGCCCGGCAGGGACACCGGAGCGGCCATCAGGAGCAGCCCCGCGAAAACGGCGATGATGCAGGGGTGGCGGAACAGCTTGCGGAAGGCGTCCTTCCTGCTGACGCTGGTGAAGAGGGACAGCCCCGCCGTCCACATGGTGAAGCGGAGCGGGATCTGGAACATGGACGTGTAGATCACGCCCAGATCCCCAAACAGCAGGCGGGCCACCGGCAACCCCACAAAGCTGGAGTTGGAACAGATGATGCCGTAGGAGAGAACGCTCCTCTGCTCCCGAGGGTACTTTCGGAAGAGCAGCTTGCTGCCGTATATGGACATCAGCTGGATGACTGCGGAAAGTCCAACCGCCAGCAGGCAGTTCCGGGCGAAGCCGTCTGGGAACACCATCCCGCCTAAAAAGGACTCGACGATATTGCAGGGCAGGATCACATCGATCAGCAGGTCGGAGAGCATCTTCCGCCCCGCCGCGTCGATGATCTTCAGCTTTTTGATGAGTACGCCCGTCAGGATCAGAAGGAACATCGTCTCCTGCAGGGACAGCATCTCCCAGAAAAACTCCATCCGCACGCCTCCTGTCCGGTCCCCCGCAGGCCCCGGTCTGTATTGTTATTCATTATATACCACCCAGACGGGATTGCAAGCGCCGGACACTTCTGTGCTTTTGTCACAGAAATCCCGGTCGGCGTGTGGTATACTCTTTTTAAAAGAGCCGCCGGACGGCCCGGCTCCCGGTGCCGGGAGCCTCGCCGCAGCAGCGGCGCGGACAGAAAGGATGCGTATGATGGGATTCTTTGGATTTCTGCAGCGGCCGGACCTGGGACAGGGGCTGGAGCGGTTTGCCGCCACGCCGAACGCCCTGCTGCTGGACGTGCGCACACAGGAGGAATATGCGGACGGTCATATTCCGGAGAGCCGGAATCTGCCGCTGCAGACGTTGGGGCGGACAGAGCTTCTGCCCCCTGCCCGGGAGACGCCCCTCTTCGTCTACTGTCTCAGCGGCGTCAGGAGCCGTCAGGCGGCCGGCCTGCTGCGGCGCATGGGGTATACTGATGTGACGGATCTGGGCGGCATCTGCAACTATCGTGGAAAGGTGGTCAAGTGAGATGAAAGTCATCATTGTAGGCGGCGTGGCCGGAGGCGCCACCGCCGCGGCCCGGCTCCGCCGGCTGGACGAGACCGCGGAAATCGTGGTATTTGAGCGGTCCGGATATGTATCCTACGCCAACTGTGGTCTGCCCTATTACATCGGCGGCGTCATCACCGACAAAGAGGAGCTGACGCTCCAGACGCCGGAGAGCTTCTGGCGGCGCTTCCGGGTGGACATGCGGGTGCGCCACGAAGTCACGGCCATCCACCCGGCAGAGAAGACCGTGGACGTGCGGAATCTCGCCACCGGCGAGACCTTTACCGAATCCTATGACAAACTGGTCCTCTCCCCCGGTGCCCGGCCCACCCAGCCGGCGCTGCCCGGCGTAGGGATCGACCGCCTGTTCACCCTCCGCACGGTAGAGGACACCCTGAAGATCCAGGAATTCATCGAACAGCACCATCCCCGGTCCGCGGTGCTGGCCGGCGGCGGCTTCATCGGCGTGGAGCTGATGGAAAACCTGCGGGAGCTGGGCATCGACGTCACCGTGGTCCAGCGGCCCCGCCAGCTGCTGAATCCCCTGGACGCGGACATGGCCGCCTTCCTCCACGCCAAGCTGCGGCAAAAAGGGGTGCGGCTGCATCTGGGCTGCACTGTGGAGGGCTTTGCCGCCAACGGTGACCGGGTCAATGTGCTGCTGAAGGACGAGGCGCCCCTCACCGCCGACATGGTGGTGCTGGCCATCGGCGTCACGCCGGACACCGGCCTCGCCAAGGCGGCCGGGCTGGAGCTGGGGATCAAGGGCAGCATCCTGGTGAACGACCGGATGGAGACCTCCGCGCCGGACATCTACGCTGTGGGGGATGCGGTGCAGGTGAAGCACTTCGTCACCGGGCAGGACACCCTCCTCTCCCTGGCGGGCCCCGCCAACAAGCAGGGGCGCATCGCGGCGGACAACATCTGCGGCGGAGACAGCCGGTATCCCGGCTCCCAGGGCAGCTCCGTCATCAAGGTATTCGATATGACCATCGCCACCACCGGCGTCAATGAGAAGACGGCAAAACAGGCGGGCATCGACTGCGACAAGGTCTACCTCTCCCCCATGAGTCACGCCGGATACTATCCCGGCGGCAAAGTCATGACCTTGAAGGTGGTGTTCGAGAAGGGCACATACCGCCTGCTGGGCGCGCAGATCGTGGGTTACGAGGGTGTGGACAAGCGGATCGACGTGCTGGCCACGGCCATCCATGCGGGACTCTCCGCCCTCCAGCTGAAGGATCTGGATCTGGCCTACGCGCCGCCCTACTCCTCCGCCAAGGATCCGGTGAACATGGCAGGCTTTATGATCGAGAACCTGTCCCATGGGCTGGTGGAGCAGTTCTTCCCGGAGGATGTGGACGCCCTGCCCCGGGACGGCAGTGTGACGCTGCTGGACGTGCGGACCCCCGGCGAGTACGCCGACGGCCACGCGGAGGGCTTTGTCAACCTCCCGGTGGACGACCTGCGGGAGCGGCTGTGGGAAGTCCCGGTAGGCAAGCCGGTGTACGTTATCTGCCAGAGCGGCCTGCGGAGCTATATCGCGTGCCGCATTCTGGCCCAGCAGGGGTTCAAATGCTATAACCTCTCCGGCGGCTGGCGGCTGTATGAGGCGGTGGTGCGGGACCGGACCGCCGCACAGGAGGCCTGGCCCTGCGGGATGGAGAAGTAAACAGGAAAACGCAAGCCACCCGCTGCCTTTGCAGTGGGTGGCTTCATCCGTTATTTGTCTCAGCAGTCGGACGCGTGTTGATCTGCGGCCTTCTGCGGGTCTGCGGGGTGCGCCGCCCTCTCCTGCCGCAGGGCCGCCAGAATGCCCAGGAACACCGTCCCGCACATATAGAGGTACTGAAACCCCTCATCGCCGCCGCTGGAGTTGAACAGGTGAATGGAGGAGGGATCGTCATCCGGAAACACCAAGACGCCGCAGTACCGCAGCAGTCCATAGGCCATCCCCGCAGCCAAAAGGGCCAGTCCGATCAAAAGGCATACTCTGACACCCCGCCGGAAATGCAGAGTCTTCCGCTGCAGGCCCCAGCGGGCTGCGGCAAAGCAGAGGATGCCGTAAGGTACAGACAGCGGCAGAAACATCAGGGCCATCACCAGAAACAGTTTCAGCATACGACCTCCCTCATCGGTTATGCTATCCTCTCCGGAGCGGGAAGTCAACGGCACGCCTTCAGCGGGGTATCGCGTTTGCCGTCTATCATCCCGGCCCAACAGACCGGCGGCGCCACTACGCCGTTCAAGTATTTTGCCGAAGACAAAACCTTGGCGGGACAAGTTCGCCTCCTACACAAAAAAACAGGACACCCAAAGCTGGGTGTCCTGTTTCACTCTGGAGCGGGCAACGAGGCTCGAACTCGCTACCTCCACCTTGGCAAGGTGGCGCTCTACCAGATGAGCTATGCCCGCGGAACAAGGGGTATTTTACCAGAGAAACACCCGCTTGTCAAGACTCTTCTGCAAGATTTTCCGAATTTTCTTCCGCAGCAGCCGCGGCGTCTCCGCCCATCACAAACTCGATCAGCCCCACCGGACCCTGTGCCGGATAATAGGAGATCGTCCAGGGCGGCGTCTCTGCCAGACCTCGCGCCTCCCGGAGCTGTGCCACCGTCTCCTCCACCCGGGCCTGGCCGTCCTCTCCCCAATAGCCGACCCGGACCGCCAGCTCTGTGCGGCCCTCGTCCAGCGCCGCCTCCAGCAGGGCGGACAGCGCCTCCGTACTGGTGGCGTTCACCACCGCCTGGATCTGCTCCGCCGTCCGGCGGTAGCTGACCTGGATGCTGATCTCATAGTACCCCCGCTGGGACCGGCTGGAGGCGGTGATATACTCCACGGCATAGGCGCCCATAGGCGTCTCCTGCTGGACCTCCGTAGTGGCCTGCTCCAGTGTGTCCGCCACCGTCAGATCGTCCTCGTAGTTGTAGAGGCGGACCGTGGCGCTCTCCGTGTGCTGGCCGATGAGGATCAGCAGGTCGTTCACGATGTCCTGGTAGTTCTCCGCCCGGAGAGTCCCGGCGGCCTCGCTCTCCCAGAACTTGCTGCTGTGGGGCTCCACGGTGGCATAGTTCCGCTCCAGCAGGGCGCTGCACCCCGTCAGGGACAGGCTGACGCACAGGAGCAGGGTGAGATGGCGCAGCTTCACGGCTCGGCGCCTCCTTTCCCGTCAGAATGGCCCAGGGACGGGCAGGGGCGCGCTTACAGCCCCAGGTCCTCGTCCACCAGCAGGACCTCCGTCTCCATGCCCAGCATAGGCCCCCAGAGAGTCACCAAGGCGCGGCAGACCCGCTCAGGACTCCGGCAGTCGTAGCAGCGGTCCGCCTTCACGGCGCAGGGCGTCTTCTTCCCCAGCTGCCGGGCGCGCTGGGGTGCAGCCACGTTCCGGGCCCGGTACACCGCCGCCTCGTAGGTGGGGGCCAGCTTGTTCCGGCCGATGACAAAGTACACCTTCTCATGGCCGAACAGCGTAGCGGACACCCGGTTGCCGGTGCCGTCGATGTTGACGATCTCCCCCGACTCCGCCAGGCCATTGGCAGAGGACAGGTACACCTGGGTCTGCATGGCCGCCTTCCGGGCGGCGTTCGCCTCCTGCTTCCAGTGCCAGATGACGGTGTTGTGGGCCGCCAGCTTGTCGTACACCCCCAGAGCGTCCAGGGTGGCGGAGCCGCCGAAGCCCACGGTCTTGCCGTCGATGGCGCCGTCCAGGTAGGCCGCGGCCTCCGCCGCCGCCGCAAAGGTGCGTACGGTGTAGCCCCGGCGCTCCAGGGCCTGCTGAACCTTCGTGAAATCTGTCATGTCAAATTTCCTCCTTCTGATAATCCCCAAATCCCTCGCCCAGGATCTCATGGGCGTCGCACACGATGAAAAAAGCCTTCGGGTCGATCTCCCGCAGCATCCGCTTGATGGGCACGATCTCCCGCTGCCTGAAGGCCACCAGCAGTACCTGCTTCTCCGCGCCGGTGTATGCGCCTTTTCCCTGAAGCAGCGTCACGCCCCGGTTCATATCCAGCAGTCCCTGGACCGTCTCCTCCCACCGGTCGGTGATGATGTAGGCCACACGAGAGGTATCCCACCCGTACAGGATCATATCCATGACCTTGGACAGCAGATACATCTGAATCAAGCCATAAAGTGCCGCGTTGACGGTGCCGAACACCACTGCAGCCAGGATCACCACCACCATGTCCGGGATCATCACCAGCTTACCGATGGGCAGCCAGGGGAATTTCAGCTTCAGCAGCTTGCCGATGATATCCGTGCCGCCCGTCGTGGCCCCCTGGGAGAATACCAATCCCAGCCCTACCCCCATCCCGGCGCCGCCGTACAGGGTCGCCAGGATCGGGTCCATCGGGGGGAAGGTATGCATCCATGCAATCACGTCAATGGCCAAGGAACTGACTGCCATGGCGTACAGGCTGCTCACCAGCAGGCGGCCTCCCAGCAGCCGCCAGCCCGCCAGAAACAGCGGCACATTGACAAGGATGGACAGCACTCCCACCGGCAGGACCGGCACCAGGGCGTTCACGATCTGGGCTAGACCCGTCACGCCGCCCATGGCGATCTGGTTGGGGGCTACGAACCAGTCAAATGCCAGGGCGTAGATCACTGCCCCCAGCGTGATGATACCGCAGCTCCTCACCTTCTGCGCCATAGATCTACTCCTTTTCTATCTGATTCAGTCCAGCAGATCCATCTGCCGCTCCTCGGAGTCCTCCTCCCGCAGCAGGGCGCCCGCCGCCGGGAGACTGCGCACCCGGTAGCGGCTCTGGTTGGTGATGGGCGTGTCCTCCAGCGCCTTCACCGTCTCCAGCTGGTACTTTGGCTTCAGGGTCATCACCGCCACCCCCTGGGTGGTGCGGGTGGTCTTGGGAGCCAGCAGAGCGGTGTGGAAAATCAGCGCCCGGGGCTCCGTGGAGTACACCGCCAGCTCGCAGTCTGTATCCAGCCTGCGGATACAGGCCAGGGGCGCCTTGTCGGAGTAGGCCCCCGTCAGCTTGCGGCGGTTGGAGGTGGTCTTGTAGGCGGTCAGGTCCACCCGGGCCGCCTTGCCGTTTGCAAAGAAGAACAGCAGGGCCCCGGCGTAGTCCGGTCCCGGCAGGACGGCGTAGATCACATTCTCGCCGCTGTCCATGGAGAGTTTCGCGGGCAGATAATCCCCCAAGGCGCTGGCCTTGGTGTCTTCAAACTCGCTGAGGCGGGTCTTGTACACCTGGCACCGGTCCGTGAAGAACATGATCTCCGCGCCGTTGGTGGTCTCAAAGGTCTGGGACAATCCGTCCCCGTCCTTGTACTTCTGGTCCGCCGCCATTCGCAAAGAGGCAGGGGTGATCTTCTTGAAGTACCCCTCCCTGGAGAGGAACACATGGACGGAGTAGTCCTCCACCTGAGCCTCCTCCACATAGGTCTCGATCTCGTGGCTGTACACGATGGAGGTTCGGCGGGGCTCGCCGTATTTCCTGGCCGCCTCCGTCAGCTCGTCCACCAGGATCTGCTTCAGCCGCCGGGGGGAGTTCAGGGTGTCCTCCAGGTCGGCGATCTCGTCCTGGAGGGCGGCGGTCTCGTTGACACGCTTGAGGATATACTCCTTGTTGATGTTGCGGAGCTTGATCTCCGCCACGTACTCCGCCTGGATCTGGTCGATGCCGAAGCCGATCATCAGGTTGGGGATGACCTCGGCCTCCTCCTCTGTCTCCCGGATGATTTGGATGGCCTTATCGATGTCCAGCAGGATCCGCTTGAGGCCCTTTAAGAGGTGCAGCTTGTCCTGTTTCTTCTTCATCACGAAGTAGACCCGCCGCCGGACGGACCCGGTCCGCCAGGCAGTCCACTCCTCCAGGATCTGCCGCACCCCCAGCACCTTGGGAGTACCGGCGATCAGCACGTTGAAGTTGCAGGCAAAGGCGTCCTCCAGGGGTGTCAGCTTGTAGAGCTTGGTCATCAGCTTGTCCGGGTCCACGCCCCGCTTCAGGTCGATGGCCAGTTTCAGGCCGGAGAGGTCCGTCTCGTCCCGCATGTCGGCGATCTCTTTCGCCCGGCCCGCCTTGATGAGCTCCGCCACCTTGTCCAGGATGGCCTCCACGGTGGTGGAGTAGGGGATCTCGTAGATCTCGATGAGATTCTCCTCTTTGACGTAGCGGTACTTGGCCCGGACCCGGACGCTGCCCCGGCCGGTCTCATAGATCTCCCGGATGGTGTTCCGGTCGAAGATCAGCTCTCCGCCGGTGGGGAAATCCGGCGCCAGCAGGGTCTCCATCAGGTCGCAGTCCGGGTTCTTCAGATAGGCGATGGTGGTGTCGCAGACCTCCTTCAGATTGAACCCACAGAACTGGGAGGCCATGCCCACGGCGATGCCGCTGTTGGCGGACACCAGAATGTTGGGGAAGGTGGTGGGCAGCAGGGCCGGCTCCTTCATGGTGTTGTCGTAGTTGTCCACAAAGTCCACGGTGTCGCTGTCGATATCCCGGAACAGCTCGGCGCAGATGGGCGTCAGCTTGGCCTCTGTGTACCGGGGGGCGGCCCAGGCCATGTCCCGGGAGTAGACCTTGCCGAAGTTGCCTTTGGAATCCACAAAAGGCGTCAGCAGGGCGCCGTAGCCCCGGGAGAGGCGCACCATGGTGTCGTAGATGGCGGCGTCGCCGTGGGGGTTGAGGCGCATGGTCTGGCCCACGATGTTGGCGGACTTGGTCCGGGCTCCCGTCAGCAGACCCATCTTGTACATGGTGTACAGCAGCTTGCGGTGGGAGGGCTTGAACCCGTCGATCTCCGGAATGGCCCGGGAGACAATGACGCTCATGGCGTAGGGCATGTAGTTGGTCTCCAGCGTGTCGGTGATGGGCTGTTCCACCACCGCCGCGTGAAGGCCGATGACGTTGGACGCGTCTACCTTATGCTTGTTGTCGTCGGTTTTTTTCTTTTTGGGCAAGTGTAATCAGTCCTTATCTTGTATCCATTTCAAGGGGTTGTTGCGGATGTACTGGCGAACATTGGCTAGGTCCTCGTCATTGCGGATCACATGGTCATAAAAGCCCTTCTGCCAAAGAGAAATGCCCGCTTGCTTGCTGGTGATCCGCTTCATCTGCTGGATGACGTTCGACAGCGGCGTAGGGGCGGCAATCTGCCGCTCGTCCGGCCCGATGTGCCGGAGTGCCAAAATCAAATGCACATGGTCCGGCATGATGATATATTGATCTACCGATATGCCGGGGTAGTGATCCGGGATCGCTCGGATGGTTTCATCCACGATCCGCCCCAGAGGTGTCAGGGAGATTCGAGGCGGGCGATTGATAATCGCCCCTACGGCGGGTTCGATGGAACACAGGACCTCCTGATTCCGCTCCCTGGTGCAGATGGTGATGAAATAAGATCCCGGCTGGCTGTAATCATAGGACTCCAGCCGCAGGCGCTTCCGCTGGGGGCGTTCCATGGCATCCTCTCCGCTATCCGTTGATTGGGAGTGTATTTTCCGTTGTCGAAACAGAGGGTGCTTTCTGTCCCAACGGCTACGCATTTATTAACCCAAACAGCCAAAATACTTGAAATAATTCACGTATTGCGCATTTTCCGAAACTCTAGTATGCTGTATTCATAAAATTCAAAGGAGGCTGCTCCATGAATGAGACCTATAAATGGCTGTATGACTACTACGCCCTGCCGTTGATGAAAGTCGGCAAACAGGCGGATGCGCTCAAAGAGCGGATCGTCTCCCACGGCAGCCCTGCGGACGCGCTGTTCCTGTGGGACCGGCTGGAAGACCTGTGCCTGCTGTGGGGCACGGAGTCCTTTGCCATCGGGCTCCAACTGGGCCTGCGGCTCATGGCGGGCCAGCGGGCGGACGGGCTGCTGATCTCATAAAACTCTCACGAAATATCCGCCATCTCCAGGTACTTGTACCCGTTCTCCGCAATATGGTCCTTCCGGCCCTGGAGGTTGTCCCCCAGCAGCAGGTCGAACACCGCCGCCGTCTGCTCCACGTCCTCCGGCATCACCCGGATCAGCCGCCGGGTCTCCGGGTTCATGGTGGTCAGCCACATCATGTCCGGGTCGTTCTCGCCCAGGCCCTTGGACCGGTCGATCTTGTACTTCTTCCCCTCCAGGGATTTCACGATGTCGTTCTTCTCCTTGTCGGAGTAGGCGAACCACGTCTTGTCGCCGCTGTTGATCTCAAACAGGGGCGTCTCCGCGATATACACGTACCCCTCCCGGATCAGGGTGGGGGTCAGCCGGTACAGCATGGTGAGGATCAGCGTCCGGATCTGGAAGCCGTCCACGTCGCCGTCGGTGCAGATGACCACCTTGCTCCACCGCAGGTTGCCCAAGTCAAAGGGCGCCACGTTCTTCACGTGCTTGTTCTGGACCTCCACGCCGCAGCCCAGGACCTTGATGAGGTCCGTGATGATCTCGCTCTTGAAAATCCGGGCATAGTCCGCCTTCAGGCAGTTCAGGATCTTGCCCCGCACCGGCATGATGCCCTGATACTCGGAGTCCCGGGCCAGCTTCACGCTGCCCAGGGCGCTGTCGCCCTCCACGATGTAGATCTCCCGCTTGTCCACGTCCTTGGTGCGGCAGTCCACGAACTTCTGGACCCGGTTGGCGATGTCCACCGAGCCGGAGAGCTTCTTCTTCACGTTCAGGCGGGTCTCCTCCGCCTTCTCCCGGCTGCGCTTGTTCAGCAGCACCTGCTCGCCGATCTTCTCTGCGTCAAAGGGGTTTTCAATGAAGTAGATCTCCAGGTTGCTGCGGAGGAACTCCGTCATGGCCTCCTGGACGAATTTGTTGGTGATGGCCTTCTTGGTCTGGTTCTCGTAGCTGGTCTGGGTGGAGAAGTTGTTGCTGACCAGCACCAGGCAGTCCTCGATGTCCGCCCAGGTGATCTTGCTCTCGCTCTTCTGATACTTCCCCTGGTCCCGCAGGTACTTGTCGATGGCGGAGACAAAGGCGGACTTGGCCGCCTTCTCCGGGGAGCCGCCGTGCTCCAGCCAGGAGGAGTTGTGGTAGTGCTCGATGACGTTCACCTTGTTGGAGAAGCAGCAGGCCACACTGAGCTTCACCTTGTATTCCGGCTTGTCCGCCCGGTCCCGGCCCTTCTTCTCCGTCTGCCAGAACACCGGCGCCGTCAGGCTCCCCTCTCCCGCAAGCTCCGTCACATAGTCCATGATGCCGTTTTCGTAGAGGAACTCCGCCTCTTCGAACCGACCCGGCTCTGTCTCGTTCCGGAACCGGAAGGTGACCCCGGCGTTCACCACCGCCTGGCGCTTCATCACGTCGGTGAAGTACTCCGCCGGGATGGCGATGTCCGTGAACACGTCCAAGTCGGGAAGCCAGCGGGTGCGGGTGCCGGTTTTTCTGGCCTGGCTCTTGAGCAGGGGCGCCTTCCCCAGCTCCCCCACGATCTCGCCCCGCTGAAAGTGCAGGGTGTATTCAAAGCCGTCCCGCCAGACGGTGACGTCCATGTACCGGGAGGCGTACTGGGTGGCGCAGGCACCCAATCCGTTGAGCCCTAAGGAATATTCGTAGTTGTCGCCGGAGACGTTGTCGTACTTGCCGCCGGCGTACAGCTCGCAGTACACCAGCTCCCAGTTGTACCGCTGCTCCTTCTCATTCCAGTCCACCGGGCAGCCCCGGCCCGCGTCCTCCACCTGGATGGACCGGTCTGCAAACCGGGTGACAGTGATGGTCCGGCCGTGGCCCTCCCGGGCCTCATCGATGGAGTTGGAGAGAATCTCGAACACCGCGTGCTCGCAGCCCTCCAGTCCGTCAGAGCCGAAAATGACGCCGGGCCGCTTCCGGACCCGGTCTGCGCCCTTTAATGCCGAAATGCTGTCGTTGCCATAGTCCTGCTTCTTGGTTGCCATTAAGTTCCTCCAAAGGCAGTGTCTGCCGTAAAATTCATAAATTTATTGTAGCACACCCGGCGCTGTCCTTCAAGTGCTCCCCCAAAAGACGCCGTGATCCCGCCCGCTTCCCGACGCTTCACACAAATTTTACAAAAATGTTATTGCGTAAAATTTCTCATAACCTGGCCGTCACCCAGCTCAATGCCCTTTTCATCGGGGTTTTGCACATTCTCCACAGAGTTTTCCACACCGTTATGTCAACTTTTGAAATATGAAAAAAATACCGCGCCGCGCACACCCCGGCCGGACGCTCCGTTTTTCGGATCAGATGCTTTTACAGAGCGCCTTTTCAGCCAGCCGGATGCCCGAAATTTTTTTGTGGTTGCAAATGCAATATATGCGCACATTTGGATATGCTAATATATTGCCAGAAGAAATCCCTCTCCCCTTGAAAGTATTTCAAAAAACGGAAAAAGGAGAATTCTATATGAAGTTCTATATCTGCAAACATTGCGGCAATGTCATCACCAAGCTCACCTCCGCCCAGGTGCCCGTGAAGTGCTGCGGCGAGGAGATGCATGTGCTGGAGGCCGGTGTCACCGACGCCGCCCAGGAGAAGCACGTGCCTGCCGTCACGGTGGAGGGCAGTCTGGTGAAGGTGGACGTGGGCTCTGTCACCCATCCCATGACCGCCGAGCACTTTATCCAGTGGGTGGTGGTGGAGACTGAGCGGGACGCCCTGATCCACTGGTTCCACCCGGAGGAGACGCCGGAGGTCGTGTTCGCCCTGGCGGAGGGCCAGACTGCCAAGGCCGTTTATGCCTACTGCAACCTCCACGGTCTTTGGAAGAAGGACCTGTAAGCTGCGAGACACCAGACCGCCCCGGCGCTGCACAGCGCCGGGGCGGTCTTCTGACTTTTGAGATCGGATATATTTAGGATATAGGAAGCCTCTGTGGGTGCAGCATCCCCAAAGCGGGACGGCATGGCATTCCCGCTTCAGCCGAGCAGCACCAGGACCACGCCGTAAATCACCGAGGCCAGGGTGCCGAACACGATCACCGGCCCGGCGATCAGGAACATCTTGGCCGCCATGCCGGTGACGAATCCCTCGCTGCGGAAGTCGATGGCCGGTGAGACCACCGCGTTGGCAAAGCCGGTGATGGGCACCAGCGTCCCGGCGCCGCCAAAGCGGGCCAGCTTGTTGTACAGGTTCAGCCCCGTCAGCAGGGCGGAGAGAAACACCAGCGTGCAGGAGGTGGCGGTGCCCGCCGTCTTTTCCTCCAGGCCGGCGGCAGTCCAGCCGTTCAGGATCAGCTGGCCCACCACGCAGATGGCCCCGCCCACTACAAAGGCCAGGACCGTATCCTTCAGCAGCGGCGACTTGGGGGCCTTCTGCTTCACATACTGCTGGTATTCCTGCGGCGTCATATTCATTGAAAATCCCCTCCAGGCCATTTTCCCATAGGGTCTCCTGCTTGTTCGGAAACTATACGCACTTGCAAACCTGCGCGGAAGGGAGTACACTGTTGCCCGAAGATTTGTGTGTTTGGAGGAATCCCCATGAGACCCATGCCCGCCCCGCTGGGCCTGTATATCCACATTCCCTTCTGCAAGAGCAAGTGCGTCTACTGCGACTTCTACTCCCTGCCCCGGTCCGAGAGCCGGATGGACGACTACACAGATGCCCTGTGCGCCCATCTGGCGGAGACCGCCCCCTTCGCGGCGGGCCATCTGGTCGACACCGTGTACTTCGGCGGCGGCACCCCCAGCTATCTGGGGACCAAGCGGCTGGTGAAGATCCTGAAGACCATTCTGAAAAAATACAAGGTGGACAAGCAGGCGGAGATCACCCTGGAGGCCAATCCCGACTCCGCCGGGGACTGGAAAGAGCTGCGCACCCTGCGCCGGTGCGGGTTCAACCGCCTCTCCCTGGGAATGCAGTCCGCCGATGACGAAGAGCTCTCGGAGATCGGCCGGGTGCACACCATGGCTCAGACGGAAGCCGCCGTGGAGGCCGCCCGGAAGGCCAAGTTCCAGAATCTCTCCCTGGATTTGATTTACGGCCTGCCCCATCAGACGCTGGAGGGGTGGCAGAAAAACCTTTCCGCTGCCTTGGACCTGACGCCGGAGCATCTCTCCTGCTATGGGTTGAAGGTAGAGGAGGGTACGCCCCTTTTTGCCCGGCGGGGGACCGCGGGTCTGCCGGGGGACGACGCCCAGGCGGACATGTATCTCTACACGGTGGAGTTCCTGAAGGCCCAGGGCTATGAGCAGTATGAGATCTCCAACTTCGCAAAGCCGGGCTGCGCCTCCCGGCACAATCTGAAATACTGGACCCTGGGGGAGTACGCCGGCTTCGGCCCCGGCGCCCACTCGGACTTCGGCGGCGTGCGGTACGCCTACACAAAGGATCTGGAGGGCTATATCCGGGGCGTGCGGGACCACGCCCCCATGCTGTCGGAGAGCGACCGCATCCCACCCCTGGACCGGGACACCGAATGGGTAATGCTGGGCCTGCGGACCACGGCGGGTTTGGACCCCAAGGCATTTGAGCGCCGCTTCCGCCGCCGGTTCACCTGCTTTCTGCCCTTCCTGGACCAGTGCGCCAGGGCCGGCTATGCGGTGGAGGAGGACGGCCGCTGGCACCTGACGCCCCGGGGCTTTCTGGTGTCCAACCAGATCATCGGTGGGATGCTGGATGCCCTGGCCGCGGACAAACAGCGGCGGGCCGATGCCGCCGCCCGGGGAGATTTCCGGGTGAACCTGGATTGAATGAAAAAAGCCGCCCGCTGGAATGCTCCGGCGGGCGGTTCTTTCTCATGCCTTCCGGGCCCGGATGGCATTGACCGGGCAGCCGTTGGCCGCGTCGAAGGCCCCCGCCTCCTCCGCCGGGGTCCGGGGCCGGGCCTGCACCACGGACACCCGCCCCTGGATCTGAAACACGGCCGGCACCGCCGCCGCGCACATCCCGCAGCCGATACACCGGGAGGCGTCCACATTGACTGTCATGCGCTTCCTCCTTTTCCGCGGGCTGCGCCCGCTGTTCCCTTTTATTGTAATACACCGCGCCGGTTTCTCCAAGTCTTTTCTGCGGCGGGCGGAACTTTTTTCCCGCAGACGCCGTCTTGTATTTGGGAGACTCTGTGCAATCTGGTGGATTTTGTTGCCCCATTCCCATTTACTTTTCCGCCTGTTTATGCTATTCTGAAGAGGATTATGTAGACCATCTCAGCTGCAGCTTATGGAGGTATGACATGAAAAACACCCTGCGCAAAACCCTGTCCCTGTTTTTGGCGTTCACGCTTCTTTGCTCCCTGGGCCTCACCGCCGCCGCGTCCGAGGCCATGGGCGAGGACCTGACCTCCAAGGGCACTCTTTTGAACCAGAAGACCCAGCTCTCTACCAATGTGTTTTGGAGTACTGCGTACTCCGACCTGCGGACGGAGAACGTCGTCACATACGAGCCCAATGCAGATGTGACGCCCATCGTCACCTTCGGGGACTCCCTGACCACCCGCACCACGGTCACCTCTGCGGCCCGGGCACTGGAGAGCCAGGGCTACCGGGTGGTGGCGGGCATCAACGGCGACTTCTTCAACACCTCCAACGGCCTGCCCATCGGCATCCTGGTGTCAGAGGGAGAGGTCCTCAGCAGCGACGGCGGCTACTACGCCATGGGTTTCCGGAAGGATGGCTCTGCTGTCATCGGCAAGCCCGGACTCTCCATCTCCGCCAACCTGGGCTATCAGGGTTCGGACAGCAGCGGGTACTTCACGGACATCATCCGCACGGTGGCCGGCATCAACAAGGCCCGGGTCTCCACCGGCGGCATCTACCTCTATACATACGACTTCAACAACCGGCACACCACCGGCAATACCGAGGCCGGCGTGGACGTGCTGTGCACCATCGTGGACGGCTCCCTCTCCATCGGCGGCACCATGACGCTGGTGGTGGACCAGGTGATCGAGGCCACCTCCGCAACGGCCATCGGGCCGGACCAGATTGTCCTCTCCGCCAACGCCCTCTCCAACACCTACTACACCGACGCCCTGCGGAACATCCCTGTGGGCGCCACGGTGACCGTCACCGTCTCCGCCGCCAATGAGGCGTGGAACGATGTGCAGTACGCCGTGGGTGCCTTATACTCCCTGGTGCAGGACGGCGCCGTGGTCTCCGGTCTGCCCTCCGGGGTGAACCCCCGCACGGCGGTGGGTGTGACAGCTGACGGCACCGTGGTGTTCTATACCATCGACGGCCGCCGGTCCGGCCACTCCATCGGCGCCAGCCTGAGCCAGGTGGCCCAGCGGATGATCGAGCTGGGCTGCGTGGCCGCCATCGGCCTGGACGGCGGCGGCTCCACCACCATCACCGTGACGCAGCCCGACGACACCACCGCCGCTACCATCAACCGTCCCTCCGACGGCAGTGAGCGGGCGGTGGCCAACCACCTGTTCCTGGTGGCCACCAATGAGCCCACCGGCGAACTGGGCCACTTCTACGTCCAGGCGGACAACGCCTACGTTCTGGCGGGCAGCAAGGTAGAGATCTCCGCCGCCGCCGTAGACACCAACTACATCCCCATGGACGAGGACTATGACTACGACCTGGAGGCCTCCGACGGGGAGCTGGACGGCAATATCCTCACCACCCCGAAACGGGGCGGTGAGATCACCGTCACTGCCTCCAGCGGCCGCAGAGAAGGCTCTACCACCGTCTACGCCATCGAGGATCCCACGGACGTGGTGATCCGGGACAGCAGCGGCACCGCGCTCACCACGCTGAATGCCGCCACCGGCACCACCACCCAGCTGGCCGCCACCGCCGCCTACAACCACATCTCCCTGAAGGCGGATCCGGAAGCCTTCACCTGGGAGGTCACCGGCGACATCGGCACGGTGGATGAGCACGGCCTCTTTACTGCCGCCGCGCCTGGCACCGGCACCATCACGGTCTCCGCCGGCCGGGCCAGAGTCTCCATCCCCGTCACCGTCTCCAGCTCCGGCACGGTCTCCGCCGGCGGCGTCATGGAGGTGGAGTCCTTTGAGGGCAGCACCACCATCTTCCGGGGCAGCGGCAGCAACATGGACTTCAGTCTGAACCACAGCGCCGACACCGTGCGGATGGGCAGCGGCTCCGCCAAGGTGGATTACACTCTTACCGAAACCGGCGCATCCCAAGGCGCCTACACCGCCGAGTGGCGGGCCTCCAAGTCCACGGGCATCGACTGCAGCACCTACACTGCCCTGCACCTGTGGGTCTACGGCGACGGCTCCGGCAACATCCTGTCCCTGCTGTACAACGATGGCGCCGCAGGCTATCAGTCCCTCCAGGTGACCCCGCTGGACTTCACCGGCTGGAAACAGGTCACCGTCACCCTCCCCGGCGCACACTTCGAGATTCAGGGTCTGCAGGTCAGCGCCACCACCGCCGCAGACGGTACGGTTTCTGTCGGCGACAAGCTCTCCGGCACCATCTATATCGACCACATCACCGCCACCGCCTCCGGCACGCCGGACAACGCGGCGCCTGTGGTCTCCGCCTCCCTCGACAATTCCCTCTGGCAGGTGACCGCCTCGGTCGCCGACGCGGTGGATGGCATCCTGCCGGCGGGCAGCGTCACCGTCACCTACAACGGCGCCCCCTACGGCAGCTATGATCCCGCCACCGGTCTTGTGACCGTGGCCCTGCCCGGCCCCGGGGAGAGCCACGAGGCCATGCGGATCACCATCACCGCCCGGGACCTCTCCGGCAACATCGGCCGGGCCTCCGTGGATGTGGAGCCCTACGGCGTGGACCACAAGTTCACGGACATCAACGACTACTGGGCGGCCACCTATGTGGACTTCCTGTACAACGCCAATATCACCACCGGCTACGCCGACGGCACCTTCCGGCCCAACGACAACATCTCCCGCCAGCAGTTCGCGGTGATGCTGTATCGCTACCTGGGGCTGGACGGCACCCAGTATGAGAGCGTGACGCTGCCCTTCGCGGACAACGCCTCCATCGGGGATTACGCCCTGACGGCGGTGAAGGCCCTGTACACCGAGGGCATCATCAACGGCTCCACCGGCAGCGACGGACGGCTGTACTTCAATCCCGGCGGGTCCCTGACCCGGGCCCAGGCCGCCGCCATGATCGGCCGTACCCAGGAGAAGGGCTACGCCATTGTCGATCTGACCTTCTCCGACACCGCCTCCATCCCTGCCTACGCCACCTACTACATCCAGACCATGGCGGCCCAGGGCGTCATCAGCGGCTATGCGGACGGCACGTTCCAGCCCGGAGCCAACATCACCCGGGGTCAGATGGCCAAGATCCTCTACAACCTGATGTGAGTTTCGCCTTTCAGAGGCCGGCGCATCCGCGCCGGCCTCTCCTTATGGAGAGCGTCTTTTCGGAATCTGCCGGGTGCTGCAAAGCGCTATCGACTCCAATCCCCTGTGATTTCAGGAAAGGGTCTCCCCCGGGGCCCGTCCAGGCAAATGCCGCCAGGCACAGCCCTTCCCGGTCGGCCTCTATTCAGGCGGCCAGGGCTGTCCGGTGAAGCCGGAAGATGGAAACGGTGCCTGTTGACAGCTCCTGCCCCAGGGTGTAAAGTAATCATATTCCACATCCTGTCCGCGGACAGGATGTCTCTTTGCGAGGAGGCCCCCCCATGAAGCTGAGACGTTCCGCCTGTATTGACACGCTGTACCTGGAGCTGCCCTTCCCGGACCGGTTCCAGGCGGCAAAGGAGGACGGCTTTGACGCCGTGGAGTTCTGGAGCTGGGCGGACCGGGACCTCTCTGCCGTCAAATCGGCATCAGATCGGGCCGGGATCCCTGTCTGCGGCTTCAACGGGGACGCGGACCTCTCTCTGATCGACCCTGCCCAGCGGGAGGCGTATCTGGCCTTTCTGCACCGCTCTCTGGAGGCGGCCCGGTTCCTGGGCGCCTCCGGCGTCACCGTCCACTCCAACGGTCTGGGGCTGGGGGGCGTGGTGCTGGCGCCCCGGGAGGACCTCTCCCACACGGTGAAGCTCTGCTCCCTGTACGCGGGCCTTGCCGCCAGCGCCCGCCTGGCGGAGGAGGCAGGCGTCACCCTCTATCTGGAGCCGCTGAACATCTCCACAGACCACCCCGGCAATTTTCTGCGGGACACGCAGACGGCGGCGGAGCTGGTACGCCTGATCGGCTCTCCCCGCCTGAAGGTCCTGTATGACATCTACCACATGCAGCTGAGCGAGGGCCGCCTCTGCGACACCATCCGGCAGTACGCCGATACCTTCGGCCATGTCCACGCGGCAGACGCCCCTGGCCGCCGTGAGCCCGGTACCGGGGAGATCGCCTTCCCCCGGGTCTACAAGGCGCTGGAGGCCGCCGGCTACACAGGGCTGGTGGGCTATGAGCTGTTTCCCGCCCGCTCCACCCGGGAGGCTGTAAAGGCCATTCTGGACGCCGGCTGACACGTTGACCGGTACCCCCTGTATTCTGCGAAAAAGGACGGATCCAACAAGATGCACTCCATAAAAATCGCTCTCTCCCGCTATGGCTGGTTCACTGCCGGGGTCCTGCTGAACGCCTTCGGCGTGGCCCTGATTACCAAGGCCGCGCTGGGGACCTCCCCCATCTCCAGCCTGCCCTATGTGCTGAGCCTCCGCTTTCCCGTCACGCTGGGACAGTTCACTTTTTTGATGAATATGCTGTTCATTCTGGCGCAGGTCCTGCTGCTGCGGAAGGACTTCCGTCCCGTTCAGCTCCTACAGGTTGCTGTGAATGTGGTGTTCAGCCTGTTCATTGATGTGAGCATGGGACTCCTCTCCTGGATGGAGGTCGGTGTGCTGCCCATGCGGCTGCTGGCGCTGGCCGTGGGCTGCGCCGTGCTGGGCTTCGGCATCAGCGTCGAGGTGGCGCCCCGGGTGCTGATGGTCCCCGGCGAGGGGATCGTCCAGGCCATCGCAGTCGTCACCGGCCGACAGTTCGGCAATGTAAAGACGGCTTTCGACGCCACGCTGGTGTCCACAGCCCTGCTCCTCTCCCTGCTCTTCTTCCATCAGCTCCAGGGCCTGGGGATCGGCACCATTTTTTCCGCACTGGCGGTTGGCCGGTTCGTGGACCTCTATAACCGGAGACTGCCGCTGATCTCCCGCATCTCCGCCCTGGGTGCAAGAACCTGAAAAATCAGTGTTGCATCCCTTCCGTTGTTATGGTATATTAGCAGATAAGTAAGTTGGCCTGCCGGCCAGGAAGGATCTGTGAACCCGCGTGGACGAACCTCCGTTGCCCACCCATACATACCGAGGTGTCTTTCAGAAGGACAGTCTGCCCCAAGGGGTGAGACTGCCCTTTTCGCGTTTTGGGCCTCAGGGATCCGCTGATTTTTTTGAGGAGTGATGATTTTTCCCATGGACAGTTCCACTATATCAATGACCGTGGCCATCGTCCTGCTGGTGATGATGTCGGCCTATTTCTCCGCCACGGAGACCGCCTTCTCCTGCCTGAACAAGATCCGGATGAAGAGCCGGGCGGAGTCCGGCGACCACCGGGCTGCTCTTGCCATGGACCTGGTGGAGGACTATGACCGGCTGATCTCCACCATCCTCATCGGCAACAACATCGTGAACATCACCGCCTCCACTGTGGGCACAGTGCTGTTCACCAAGCTGTATGCGGCTTACGGCCCCACCGTCTCTACGGTGGTGTTGACGCTGGTGGTGCTGATCTTCGGCGAGATTTCCCCCAAGAGCCTGGCCAAGGAGCACGCGGAGAGCTTCGCCATGTTCTCCGCGCCCATCCTGCGGGTGTTTCTGCTGGTCCTGCGGCCACTGAACTTCCTGTTCTCCCAGTGGAAGCGGCTGCTGAACATGATCTTCCACCCCTCCGAGGACCAGGGCATCACGGAAGAGGAACTAATCACCATGGTATCCGAGGCGGAGAACGAGGGAGGTCTGGACCAGCACGAGAGCCAGCTGATCCGCTCCGCCATCGAGTTCGGCGACCTGGAGGCCGGGGACATCCTGACGCCCCGGGTGGACATCGTGGCGGTGGAGGACTCTGCCTCCATGGAGGAGATCGCCGCCGTGTTCGCTGAGAGCGGCTACTCCCGCCTGCCGGTGTACCACAAGGACGTGGATGACATCGTGGGCGTGATCCATGAGAAGGACTTCAACGCCGCCCGCTACCGGGGCCAGGGCAACATCTCCGGCTGCATCACGCCGGTCCACTATACCACCGCCAATGCGGACCTGGGCCTGCTGCTGCGGACGCTGCAGAAAAAAAAGACCCACATGGCCATCGTGGTGGATGAGTACGGCGGCACCGAGGGCCTGCTGACCATGGAGGACATCCTGGAGGAGCTGGTGGGCGAGATCTGGGACGAGCACGATGAAGTGGTGGAGTCCTTCCGCAAGCAGAGCGACGGCAGCTTCCTGGTGGCCGCCGGCGCCGACCTCTCCGACTTGTACGATCTGTTCTCCATCAAGGGGGACTGCGACGCCAGCACCGTCTCCGGCTGGGTGATCGACCAGCTGGGCCGCCTGCCCCTGGTGGGGGACCACTTCCAGGCGGAGGGCCTGGACGTCACTGTGACCATGGTGGACCACCGCCGGGTGCTGGAGGTTCGGGTGGCCGTGGCGGCGGAGGCGCCGGAGACCGCGGAGGGCGCGGCACAGCACTGACCGGACGAACCCGACGCCCGTCCCGCCAGAGCCCCGGCGGGACGGGCGGCTCCCTCATTTGAAACCGGAGGTCTTATGTACGTCTATTCCCTGGGACAGTGGCTGCTGTTCTTCTTTCTCTACTGCTTTCTCGGCTGGGTGTGGGAATCCTGCTACGTCTCCGCCAAGCGGCGCCAGTGGGTGAACCGTGGCTTTCTTCACGGCCCCATGCTGCCCATCTATGGCACCGGCGCCGTCATCATCCTGCTGGCCACCATCCCCGTGCGGGACAGCCTGTGGCTGGTTTTCCTGCTGGGAATGCTGGCCGCCACGGCGCTGGAGTATGTCACCGGTGCCGCCATGGAGGCCCTCTTCAAAGTCCGTTACTGGGATTACTCCAAGCAGTCCTTCAACCTCAACGGCTATATCTGCCTCACCAGCTCCCTGGCCTGGGGCGCCTTCTCCATCCTGCTGGTGCGGTTTCTGCACCCGCCTGTGGAGGATCTGGTGCTGCGGCTGCCCGCCTTCCTGGTGGATCCTCTGGCGTTCCTGCTGACCATCGCCGTCACCGTAGACGCAGTCCGGTCCTTCCAGGCCGCCATGGACCTGCGGGAGGTCCTCACCCGCCTCACGGAGGAGAACGAGGACCTGCGCCGCCTTGCCAAGCGGGTGGAGGTGATCTCCGCCTTTGCGGAGGAGGACCTGCGCCGCTTCCGGGAGCGCACGGAGGTGGAGCGGCTGCTCCGGCAGGAGCGCTGGGAGGACACCCGCCGCCAGATTCAGGAGGCCTATGCCAAGGGCGCCCGACGCCGCCAGGCCCAGCTGGAGGAGTCCCTGCGCCGCCGGACCGATGCCAAGCTGACGGCCCTTGCCAACATCCAGGAGGCTCTGGAGGCCTACCGGGACCGGCTGGCAGCTGCCAGGGACCTGACAGAGGAGTCTCTGGAGGCCCGCCGGGCGGAAGTCCAGCAGCTTTTGGACCGACTCCGGGACCGGGAATCTTCCATCCGCGCCCGCACCGCCAGGCGTTATCGCCAGTCCCTGCGCATCCTGCGGGGCAACCCCTCCGCCAGCGCCAAAGCCTTTGCCGAGGCCCTGGAGTCCCTGCGGAAGCTGGGGGATCGCCGGGAGGGGGAGGACGGCGAATGAGGAAAGCCGGCGCAGCAGCCCCTGCTCTGCAGAGCGGTCGTTGGTTCCATACGGAGCGGACGTCCCTTCTTTTCGTGTCCCCTTATAGCAATTCTCCATCTCTGTCTGAACCGACGATCTTATACAAACAAAGCGGCACAGCCTTCGGCTGTGCCGCTTTGTCGATCAGGATGGCAGCGTGGACTTGTTCTCCGCAGCGGGCGGGTCCGCGGGGAAATCCAGAATCCGCCGGATGCACAGGGCATAGACTGCGATGCTCACCACCGGCCCCGCGATGTCGGAGATGGGTTCCGCGTAGAATGCGGCCCGGGCGCCGAAGGCCGCCGGCAGGGCAAACAGGGCGATAAAGTACACCGCCTTCCGGAAGGCGGACAGGGGCAGGGCCAGCTGTACCTTTCCCATGCCGGTGAATCCGTCCACAATGGCGTACTGCAGCCCCAGGGGGATCAGGGCCAGGGTGCAGATGTGGATGGCGGAGAGGGCCTCCGCTGCCAGCTCCGGCTCCGTGGTAAAGAGGCGCACGAAGAGAGCTCCCCCCAGACGGGCCAGCAGAAACAGGGCCGTCACATAGGCCACGCACAGTCCGGCGATGAATGCCTGTGCCTTCAGGATCCGGTCCCGCCGCCGGGCGCCGTAGTTGTACGCCAGGATGGTGCCTGTGCCGGCGGAAATGCCTCCCAGGGGCATGGTCACCACCAGCATGAAGCTCTGGGCGATGGTGGCGCAGGTCACCAGACGGTCTCCCAGCTCCGCCCCGCCATAGGACTGGAGGATGGCGTTCATGGAGATAATCATGATGTTGTCCACGCCGATGATGAGGAAGGGCGTCATGCCCACCGCCAGGATGCGGAGCATCAGCCGCCCGTCGTAACCGCCGAAAGTGATGGCGATGGGCACAGACTTGCCGAAGAGGAACCGCAGTACATAGAGGCAGCTGGCCAGCTGAGAGAGGACCGTGGCCACGGCAGCCCCAGCCACCCCCATGTCAAAGAGAAAGATGAACACCGGGTCCAGCACGATGTTCAGTGCCGCCCCCAGCATGACGGAGATCATGCCCTTCCGGGCGTAGCCCTGGCAGATGATGAACTGGTTCAGCCCCAGAGCCAGCAGGTTGAACACCGTCCCGCAGAGATAGACGGTGAAATAGGTATTGGCGTAGCCGTAGGTGGCATCGCTTGCGCCGAAGGCCATCAGCATGGGCTGGCGCAGGGGGAACACCCCCGCCATCAGCGCCACGGAGCAGACACACAGCATCAGAAAGCTGTTGGAGAGGATCCGCCGGGCCTCCTCCGTTTTACCCGCCCCCATGCGGATGCTCATGAGCGGCGCGCCGCCCACGCCGATAAGAGAGGCGAATGCGCCGATCAGCGTCACCACCGGCCCGCAGACCCCCACGCCCGCGAGAGCGGTCTCCCCCACCAAGGGGATGTTGCTGATGTAGATGCGGTCCACGATGCTGTACAGCACGCTGACGAACTGGGCCAGCATACTGGGTATGGCGATCCGCAGCACCAGGGGCCGGATGGCGTCCGTGCCCAGATTGTTCTCCAGCTTCATAGCAGGTCTCTCCCAAAACACACAAAAATCGGGCTGTCCGCACCGGACAGCCCTCTCATTATAAAGACACGGGATTCAGTTTGCAACCCCCGATTCGCCCCGGAGGATAGCGGAGAGCTGTTCGCACAGCACTGTGCTGTCCCTGAAATACCCCTGCACCACCCGGTCACCGCATCCCAGTCTGTTGCTTCCTGCAATCAAGCCAAGATGGTCCTTCTTCCCGTCTGAGACGCTGTCCAAAAATACGCTCTGCTCTCCGATAGGAACAAGGCGGTCTCCGGCTAGAGAGGAGAGGCACAGGTGGTAAGAATATCCCTCCAGCGCCTCCCGGACAGTCTCTGCCGCCGGTGTCCCCGGCTCCAGGACGGAGGAAACCGGTTCCTTGACGGTCCAGCTTCCATCTTCCTGCATCTCCAACTCTGTAACTGTTAAGGTAAAAGGCTGGTCAAAAGCGAACGCTCCCCCCAAGGACCGGGGCCACAGCATCCAGGCTGCAAAGGCCAGGACGGCCGCCGCCAGTAGGACCAGTACCACTCGCTTCACGCTTCGGGCCATGAAATCCCTCCTCTGCAAATAGGGCCGCCGGGGCTCAGCCGCACTTGCGGACGCTGCCCAGCAGGGTCTCCAAAGCCATCAGCCCCACCAGCACAGCCAGCGCCGCCAGCAGGATCAACAGCCACTTCCACTTGCCGCGGATCATCTCTCCGCCCCCTCGGTCTTGTTTTTTCCAACATAACATAGGCCATGGAATTTGTCCATACCGCGTCTGAAGGCAGGCACTCAAATTCCCCGCAGGTCAAAGGCCGGGGTGTACTCCTCCCTGGCCGACGTCCGCTCCTGGGTGTAGCCGTCGGTGATCCCGCAGTTTTCCATGTACTCCACTGCCGCCCGGTACTCCGCCTTGGTCACGTGGCGGGCCAGTTTCCCTTCTGCCCCTGGCTGGGGCGTATACTGGCTCATGAGGGAAAACAGCACCTCCCCGGGGCGGAAGCTCTCCGCCACCCAGTCGATGACTCTTCGGGTGTTCTCCAGTTCTCCCGGCAACAGAAGATGTCGGATCAACACACCCTGCTTTAAAAGGCCGTTTTCCATCCGGTAAGGCCCGGTCTGGCGGAACATCTCCAGAATGGCCCGCTTGGCCCAGTCAAAGTAGTCCGCCGCGCCAGAGTATTTGCGGGCAGGTTCGGAGAGGCCATACTTCAAGTCCGGCAGATACACCTGTACCTTCCCCTCCAGACGGCGGAGAGTCTCCGGTTTCTCATAGCCGCCGCAGTTCCACACCACCGGCACGGGCCATTCCTCGTCCCCCAGGGCCTCCAGAACCGCGTCGGTGAAGTGGGTGGGGGTCACCAGGTCCAGGCAGGCGGCCTCCTGTCCGATCAGCTCGTGAAAGATCTCCCGGAGCCGCTCCGCCGTCAGGACCTTTCCCACCTCCCCCTGGGAGATGGGCTTGTTCTGGCAGAAGCAGCACCGGAGATTGCAGCCGGAGAAGAACACGCACCCGGCGCCGCGCTCCCCCACCAGGCACGGCTCCTCCCAGAGGTGGAGCATGGCCCGGGCCGCCACGGGCACGCTGGGCATCCCGCACACGCCGCCCCGCCTCGTCTCCGTCCGCTCCTCGCCGCAGTTTCTGGGGCACAGGCGGCAGATCACAGCAGGTCCTCGGGGCGGAAGTCCGGGCCCAGGTCCCCGGCCATCCAGTGCTTGCGGCACAGCCCGATGTACTGGTCGTTGGCCCCCAGCACCACCTGCTCGCCCTCCTTCAGCACCTTGCCGGCAGCATCGAACCGGGCGTTGAAGGTGGCTTTCTTGCCGCACCAGCAGATGGTCTTGACCTCCTCGATCTTGTCGGCCATCACCAGCAGGGCCTCGCTGCCGGGGAACAGGTCCCCCTTGAAGTCCGCCCGCAGGCCGTAGCAGATGACGGGGATGCCCAGGTCATCCACCAGACCCACCAGGTACATGACCTCCTCCCGGGTCAAAAACTGGGCCTCGTCCACGATGACGCAGGCGTTCTGCTGCAGTTCCATGACAGAGAGCTGCTGCATCTCGTCAAAGTAGATGCAGGGATAGGTGAGGCCGATGCGGGAAACCACCATGTGGTCCCCGTCCCGGGTGTCCAGCCGGGGCTTGACCAGCAGGGTCTTCTGCCCCCGCTCCTCGTAGTTGAACCGGGTCATCAGGGCGTTTGCGGTCTTGCTGGAACCCATGGCCCCGTATTTGAAATAGAGCTGTGCCATTTGTCTGTTTTCTCCCTCTCTATGTATCTTCTTATGCGGCACTCCGCCGCCTTCTCTTTGGTGCCGGTCCCCTCCGCCGGGAGGGATCCTCAGCCCTGCAGCCCACGGTCGATCTTCCGCTGGGCCTCCCGCCGCCGCTGTTCCTCCAGCTGCTCCGCCGCTTTCTCCGACGTCAGGGGCTTGGGGATCTCCTCCTCCGGAATTTCCATCACCATCCTGCGGCAGCCGCGGCAGAGCCAGGCGGTCTTGTACCTGTTGAAAAGGCTCCCCTCATGGAGGATATCGATCTCCGGGCCGCTGGCACCAAAGAACCGGTTGGGCCAGCCGGGCCACCACTGGACACTGTCCCGTCCCCCAGTGATCGTCCCCACCTCCATCTCCTGCCCGCACCAAGGACAGATCATGGGCGGGGGCGGGGTCTCCCGCAAGGCCTTCTTCTCCTTCCGCTCCTCGTTCCAGTCCCGGAGCTCGTCCATCAGGCTGGGAGCGCAGTCCTTCTCCTCCTGCCCCGGCTCCGCCGGACGGGACGGCTTTTCCGGCTCATAGTCCCAGGGATCCTCGCTTTTCTTCCAGAAGGGCACGGTCACTCCTCCTCTCGGCTTTCGGATAAATGCTCTGCATCAGCCCCGTAGATGATGCGGCGGTTGATCCCCTCGGAGGTCAGATGCTCCGCCCGGGTGCAGTTGGCCGTGTCAAGGACCAGCTTGCGGCACGCCCCGCAGTGCCAGGCCAGCTTGTAATCGCTCCAGAAGGAACCGTCCCCCCGGAGGTAGAGGGTTCCGTCGGCATCCGCCAGGCGAAACGCGCCGGGACGCTCCCACACCAGGCGGACAGCGTCCCTTCCGCCCACCAGATACCCCATCCGCATCTCCTGCCCGCACCAGGGGCAGGTCATGGCAGACGACGTCTGCTCCTCCGCTGTCTCCTTCTCCCCTGGGACCTTCCACGCCTCCCCGTCGGCGGCCGGGGGCTGGGGCTCCCCCGCTGTCCAGGTGCGCCGTTTCTCCGGCTCCATATCCCAGGGATCCTCGCTTTTCCTCCAGAAGGGCATCACGAATCCTCCTCGTTTTGCTCTCTCGCCTGCCGGATGCGTTCCTCAAAGGTCTCCCCCGTCCGCCGGGGCAGGAAGGAGACGGGCTCCGGCGTCTCCTGCCCATGGTAATAGCACCACAGCCACCGGAGGCACCAGACCAGCTTGCGGGTCAGCAGGGCCAGCAGGGCGATGCCCGCCAGGTTGATGAGTTCCATTCAGTTGCCCTCGTCCTTCTTCTGGTCCTCGGAGTCCGGGACCTCCTCATAATCCACCGTATACACAGGGCCGTGAAATTTCGGCTCCTGCCTGTCCTCGTCCTCCGCCCGGTACCGGGCGGACCGCCTCCGCACATGCCGCACCACCAAGATCACCGCCACGAGAATGAGAATGGGCACCGCAAACCGCAGCGCCACCAGCAAAATACTCCCCAGCAGCCGAAACAGCCCCAGGGGCAGTCCCACCAGCCAGCCCATTCGTCACTCCTCCTTCAAGCGTGCTGCCGCTTCCGTGTAATACCGCCCAAAGGCGGAGGGCACCGCCCGGTCCGACAGGGCTCCGGCATCTGCCCAGACGAAGTCCGCCGGGCCGTCTCCCGCCACCTCCAGGGTGTAACCAGTCATGTGCCACTCCACATGGGTAAAGATGTGCTTCGCCGTCAGTCGGCTCTCCCACCGCCTGGGCTCCAGGCCCCAGACGGACACCGCCGCTCCGGCGGCAGCCTCGTCCAGGGCTCCCTCCACGTTGGGAAACTCCCACAGGCCCGCCAGCAGGCCGGTCCCCGGCCGCTTCCGCAGGGCGATCTTTCCGTCCCGCACCAGCAGGAACACCGTCTTCTCCTCCACCCGGCGGGGCTTTTTGGCCCCCTTCACTGGCAGATCCTCTGCCGTGCCCCGAAGGCGGCCCTTGCAGAAGGCCATGGCCGGACACTCCAGACACCGGGGCGGGCCGTTGGGTGCGCAGACCGTGGCCCCCAGCTCCATGGTGGCCTGATTGAAGACGCGGATATCCGCCTCAGCCTCCGGCATGACGGCCTGGATCTGTGCCCGCACGGCCTTTTTTACCTTGGGATCGGCAATATCGTCCCGGCAGTCCGTCAGCCGCATGACCACCCGCAGCACGTTGCCGTCCACCGCCGCTTCCCGTCGGCCGAAGGCGGCGGAGGCAATGGCGCTGGCGGTGTAGTCCCCCACCCCCGGCAGGGCCAGCAGGTCCTGGTAGGTGTCCGGAAACCGGCCGCCCTGCTCCGCCACGATCCTGGCGGCCTTCTGCAGGTTCCTGGCCCGGCTGTAATAGCCCAGGCCCTCCCACAGCTTCATCAGCCGCTCCTCCGGGGCGGCTGCCAAAGCCTCCACCGTGGGGAATGTCTCCAGAAAGCGGGCATAATACCCCAGCACCGCCGCTACCCGGGTCTGCTGCAGCATGATCTCCGAGACCCAGATCTGATACGGGTCTGTGGTCCGCCGCCAGGGCAGGTCCCGGGCATTGGCCCGATACCACGCCAACAGCGGCCCCGGCAAATCTTGTAAAACAGTTTTGGTTGTCAAATTCTCACCGCACATGGTATGATTGTACCATATCCGCAGAATGGATATGGCACCCTTTCCGAACTTGCGCCGCTGTATCAGCCTGTCCAGCCGCACAATCGCCGCATTGCGGTTATTGTACCACATCCGGCGCCAACTTCCCACCCCCTGTACAAAAATTTTGAAAGTCTCTTGACTTTCCCCCGGGTGGAAGGTGTACCCTGTCCCCAGAGATGAGGTGTAATCCCTTGAAAATCAATGAAGTGGAAGCCCTGGTGGGCATCACGCGGAAGAACATCCGCTTTTATGAGGCGGAGGGACTGCTCTCCCCCCGGCGGAACAGCCAGAACGGTTACCGGGACTATGGGGAGACTGAGGTGGAGGTCCTGCGGCGGATCAAGCTGCTTCGGAAGCTGGGCCTTCCGCTGGAGGAGATCCGGCAGATGCAGCACGGCGCCTACACCGTGGGGGACGGTATGCGCCGCCATCTGGTGTCCCTGGAGCGGGAGCGGCAGAATCTGGAAGCGGCCATCCGCTTCTGCGGGACGCTCACAGACCGCAGGGAGCGGCTGGAGGAGCTGGACGCCCAGTCCCTGCTGGATCGGATGGCCCAGATGGAACAGGAGGGAACGACCTTTATGAACAAGCAGAAGCAGGACACCAGGCGCCGCCGCTTCGTGGCGCCCATCGTGGTCGCCATCGTCATGTCAGTCCTGATGGCGGGGCTGATCTGGCTCTTCCTCTGGGCTTTCGAGGTGGATCCGGCCGGTGCGCCGCCCCTGCCGGTGCTGGCGCTCTTTGTGGCCATCCCGGCGGCAGTGGTGGTCGGTGTGGTCATCGCCCTGGTCCAGCGGGTCCGGGAGATTGAGCGGGGAGAGGAAGACGATGCGCGGAACTACTGAGCGGCGGGATTGTCGACAAGCAGCGGTGTCCGCCGCAGGGACGGCCGTATGGCTGCTGGCTGCGGCCGCGGTGTTGCTGTGGGTGCGGCAGGCCTTTTTCCCCAGCGGTGCGGCATCCGTTCTGCTGGCGGTTCTGGCCGCTGTCCAGGCAGCAGGGCTGATCCCGCTGGGGCTGGCCCTGCGGGACCGCTTGAAAGAGATCAAAGGAGGAGAATTATATGAAGCTCGTCAGTATTGAGACCATTCCCGGCCAGGAATTTGAGGCCCTGGACATCGTGCGGGGCACGGTGGTGTACAGCAAAAACTTCGGCCGCGATTTCATGGCCGGCATGAAGACCCTGGTGGGCGGAGAGATCACCGGCTACACCGAGATGCTGGTGGAGGCCCGGCAGATCGCCACCAAGCGCATGGTGGACGCGGCAGAGGCTCTGGGAGCCGACGCAGTGGTGGGCCTGCGGTACGCCTCTGCCTCCGTGATGCAGGGGGCGGCGGAGGTCATTGCCTACGGAACGGCTGTAAAGTTCAAATGATGCACGTCACCTTTCTGGACCACAGCGGCTTTCTGGTGGAGCTGCCCGGTCTCACGCTGCTCTTTGACTGGTGGCAGGGGGACCTGCCCCCCCTGCCATCAGACCCCCTGCTGGTCTTTGCCAGCCATCGCCATCCAGACCACTTTAATCCCCGGATTTTTGCTCTGGATGACGGTCAGCGGGATGTCCGATTCCTTCTTGGCAAGGGCATCCATCTGACAGACCGGAACCGGAAGAAATGGGGACTCTCGGAAAAAGCCGCCGCGGACTGCCGGGTGCTTTCCGGCGGGGAGAGCGCCTCTCCCCTGCCCGGCGTCACCGTGGAGGCACTGCCCTCCACCGACGAGGGCGTGGCCTTTCTGGTGACGGCGGAAGGCCGGACGGTCTTTCATGCCGGGGATCTGAACTGGTGGCACTGGGAGGGCGAGGACCCCGTCTGGAACCGGAACATGGAAGCGGACTTCCGGCGGTATGCGGAACCTCTCCGGGGCCGGAAGATCGATCTGGCCATGCTGCCTCTGGATCCTCGTCTGGGGGAGGACGGCTTCCGTGGCCCCCGGTACTTCCTGGAGCTGGCGGATATCCGCCGCTTTCTGCCCATGCACCAGTGGGGAAATTTTAACTTTACAAATCAATTCCTGTCATGCTATACTTCTTTCACATCCCGAACTGTGTACGTTAACAGAGTCGGTCAAGTCTTTACATTTGAGGAGGAAGCGGACACATGAAGATCGATGGCAATGAACTTGCAATTGAGCAAAACGAGCTGGACCGGGAGGGCCGCCATACGGAAGCCATGGCCATCAAGCGGGAATTTCTGAAGCAGGTGCGGGAGAGCGGTGACCACTGCCCCTGCAAGCAGGCCTGCCCCCACCACGGCAACTGCTTTGAGTGCGTGACGCTGCACCGTGGTCACCGGGATCACTTGCCCATGTGTATGTGGGATATGGTGAATGAACGGCTCCATAAGCTCTCCCGATTGACAGAGGGGACCCTGCGGTCCTATGAGGAGGCGCACCGCTGAGGAAGCTCCAGAAAAGCGCCCGTGCCAATCGGCACGGGCGCTCTCCTCTTCATCTGTCTTCAATCTGCAAGGATCAGGCAGCTGCCGGTCACATCAGGGCTGTGGCCCGTCAGCTCCGCCACGAAGTCCGTGTCCTCACCGGCGGCACTGACCGCCGCTTCCAGCGCGGGGATCTGGTCAACCGTGGTGACGGCGTAGACTCGGTCCACCAGCGGGGCGATATCCGAGAGTACCAGGCCGGCAGTGTCGTCGGCGCCGGAGGTGATGACCTCCGGCGGCAGCTCAATGGAGACAGCCACACCATACTCACCCAGAGCGCTGCGCAGCTCCTCCAGGAACAGCCGGATGCTGGCCGCCCGGTCGGCGCCGTTGTAGTCGATCTTGTCCAGCTTCCCTACTGTGGGATAGCCCACATCCGTTAGCAGGATTTCATCAAAACCCTGTTGTGCCAGCTCCGCCGCCAGGGTGCACAGGTACTGCCGGGCCGCCGGCTTGCTGGGATCCAGCCAGTTTCCGTTGTTCCCGTCGTAGAAGATATAGCCGCCGGTGTTCTTCAGTCCCATGCCCTCCACGTCCGCGCGGGCGGCAATGGGGTCCAGGAAGCAGCTCATCCGGGCGATGGAGTGGTAACTGCTTTCCGTCACCTCCGCCAGAGCCGCCGCCGTGTCCTCCGCCGTGCTCACGGTGCCGGCCGCGGCGCCAGTGGCAGCAAAGTAGATGTGTCCGGTGCTGTCTTTCAGCGTGACGGCAGCAGCGTTATAGGCGGGAGCAGACATCACAGAGGCTCCCAGCCAGGCATCTTTCCAGCCCGCCTGGGTCAGCGGCGCGGCGGAAGCAGAGAAGGCAGCCAGAGCCTTCGGCTTCTCCGGCTCCTGAATGGTAATCTCTACGTCCTCTGGGGGCACTTCCTCTTCCGCGGGGGGCGTCTCCGTCTTCCATGGCAACTCCAGGTGGAAGCTGCCGTCCCTATCGTAGACGATATACTCCTGCAGCCATAGAAAGCCCACCGCCGCCAGGATGATGAGCACCAGCAGCACTGCCAGCGCGATCTTCCCCTTGGAGGTCCTGCCCCGGTAGCTCCGGTAGCCCTTGGTGCCTCCCATGTCCGTCACCTCTTCTCCAGGAGATTGCCCCTGCCCGTCAGGGCTGGATGGCGTTGAGCTTGTTCACGCGCCGCTCATGCCGGCCACCCTCAAAGTCCGTGGAGAGGAACACCTCCACCATCCGCTCCGCCAGGTTCTTGCCGGTGAACCCCGCGCCGATGGCCAGCATATTGGCGTCGTTGTGGCGGCGGGTCATCTCCGCCTCCAGGGAGTCGGCACAGTGGGCGCAGCGGATACCCTGCACCTTGTTGGCGGCAATGGAGATGCCGATGCCGGTGGTGCAGATGACGATGCCCCGATCATACTCGCCGGAGGCCACAGCCCGGGCCGCCGCCTCGCCGAAGTCGGGGTAGTCGCAGCTCTCCGTCGAGTAGCAGCCGAAGTCCTTGTATTCATGGCCCAGCTTCTCCAGAAGCTGGATGATGTCGCATTTCAGCGCGTAGCCGCCGTGATCAGAACCCAGAGCGATTTTCATGGTGATCGTTCTCCTTTTCAAATCAAGTCATCCCATTCGGAGAGGAATGGGGCTGGAATGGATTTATTATAGCCAGTTTTCCCCTGAAAAGCAAATCACAATTCATGCCACACCGGTTTCCCCTGCCGGAAGGCGGCAAAACGGCGGAATCCGCAGGCCCGCAGCAGCGCCTGCCCCTCCCGGACGGCACAGCCCACAAACCCCGGCGTGTGGGCATCCGTCCCCAGGGTGACGATCTCGCCGCCCAGGGAGCGGTACAGCCGCAGCCACTTTTCGTCCGGCAGCGGGGTGTTGCCCCGGTTGGTGTTGAGCTCGATCCCGATGCCCTTGGGGATGATGAGGCGGAAGATCTCCGCGATCTCCTCCTCGAACCCGTCGAAGCTGACATGCATCCCCCGGTTCTCGTTCAAATACCGCAGGGGCAGCGTCAGATGGCCCAGTACCTGGAATCGCCCCCACTCCGCGAGCTTCCGCACCTGGCCCAGGTAGTCGGCAAGGCAGTCCCGCGCTTCCTGTTCATCCCGCGGGGTAAGGAAATACAGGTCCCGGCCCTCCATCTTCTCCGACAGGGTGTGGATGGAGCCGATGAGAAAGTCCAGCGGCGGGGCCTCCGCCAGCATGGACTCCATCCGCCTGATGCCCCACACGGCGTCTCCCAGCTCCGCGCCCAGGCGCAACGTGATCCGGTCCCCCACCGCCGTCCGGGCGGCGCGGAACTCCGCAATCATGGGATCCCAGTCATAGGCCCCCCGGGGTTCGGTGGTGCCGAACCGGATGGGCTCCACATGGTCTGTGAAGCAGATCTCCTGGAACCCCAGCCGGATGGCCGCCTCCGCCATCTCCTGCATGGAGGCGGAGGCGTCCGGTGAGATGCGGGAGTGGACGTGGTAGTCGGCTAAATACATACGTGCCTCACTTTTTGAACTTCTTGAAGAACTTCTTCTGCTCCTCGTAATTGCTCTCGCCCATGGTCTCGGCGAACTTCTTCAGCGCTTCCTTCTGCTCCTTGTTCAGATTTTTGGGGGTTTCAATGTAGACGGTGACATACTGGTCGCCCCGCCCCCGGCCGTTGATGGAGGGGATGCCCTTGCCCTTCAGGCGGAAGGTGGTGCCGGACTGGGTGCCCTCCGGCAGGGTATACTTCACTTTGCCGTCGATGGTGGGGATCTCCAGCTCCGCACCCAGCACCGCCTGGGTGAAGGTGATGGGCGCCTCGCACAGGACGGAGGTGCCCTCCCGCCGGAACAGCTCGTGAGGCCGGACCGTAATGGTAATCAGCAGGTCGCCTGCCGGGCCGCCGTTCTTGCCGGCGTTGCCCTGTCCACGGATGGAGATGGTCTGCCCGTTGTCGATGCCGGCGGGAATGCTGGCCTGAATGGTCTTTTTCTTGCGCACCATACCACTGCCCCGGCAGTCCTTGCAGGGCTGGTGGATAATCCGCCCCTTGCCGCCGCACTTGGGGCAGGGGGAGGAGGTGGCGAACACGCCCATGGGCGTCTGCCGCCGGACCTGGACCGTCCCGGTGCCGTGGCAGTCCGGGCACACCTCCGGCGACGTGCCGGGGGCACAGCCGTTGCCGTGGCAGGTGTCGCAGGTCTCATACCGCTCCACGGTGACTGCCTTCTCACAGCCGAAGGCCGCCTCCTCGAAGCTGATGGCGATGGACATGCGGATGCTCTCGCCCCGCTGGGGGGCGTTGGGATTGGTGCGCCGCCCGCCGCCGAAGCCGCCGCCGAAAAAGCTGCCGAAGATGTCCCCCAGGTCGCCGAAGTCGAAGCTCCCGTCGAATCCGCCGCCGAAGCCCCCGGCGCCGAAGTTGGGGTCAACGCCCGCATGGCCGTACTGGTCGTACCGGGCCTTCTTGTCCGCGTCGGAGAGGACCTCATAGGCCTCGTTGACCTCCTTGAACTTCTCCTCCGCCGTCTTGTCCCCCGGATTCAGGTCCGGGTGATACTTCCGGGCCATTTTTTTATAGGCCTTTTTGATCTCATCCTCAGAGGCTCCCCGGGAAACCCCCAGGACCTCGTAATAATCGCGTTTCTGTTCTGCCATAGAATCACCAACTTTTCAATTAGGAATGGGGAGTTAGGAATTAGGAATTGTGGAATCCGCTCCCGGCGGATGAATTGAAATCCGTCCGGCTCCGCCGGACACCTCAATTCCTTATTCCTGATTTCTAATTCCTAATTCATGAGAGCGTGCCGCGCAGGCGGGGGTGTCCCCCGCCCGCGCGGCCGCATGGCATCTGATCACTTCTTGTTATTCTCGTCATCGTCGACCACCTTGTAGTCGGCGTCATAATACTGGCCCTGCTGGGCGCCGGCGTCGGGGCCGGCCTGCTGCTGGGCGCCGCCCTGGGCCCCCTGGGGATTGGCCTGCTGATACAGCTTCTCGCTGACGGCGTAGAAGGCCTGGGTCAACTCGTCGGTAGCGGTCTTGATGGCAGCGGTATCCGTGCCTTTCAGAACCTCCTTCAGTTTGTCGATTCCGGCCTGGACCTTGCTCTTGTCATCGGCAGGGATCTTGTCGCCCATCTCGGAGAGGGTCTTCTCGCTCTGGTAGACCATCTGGTCGGCCTGGTTGCGGACCTCGACCTCCTCCTTCAGCTTCTTGTCCTGGGCAGCATACTGCTCGGCCTCCTTGACGGCCTTCTCAATGTCCTCCTTGCTCATGTTGGAGGAGGAAGTGATGGTGATATGCTGCTCCTTGCCGGTGCCCAGGTCCTTGGCGGAGACGTTGACGATGCCGTTGGCGTCGATGTCGAAAGTCACCTCGATCTGGGGCACGCCGCGGCGGGCCGGAGCGATGCCGTCCAGGTGGAAGCGGCCCAGAGACTTGTTGGCCGCGGCCATCTCCCGCTCGCCCTGGAGGACGTTGACCTCCACGCTGGTCTGGTTGTCAGCGGCGGTGGAGAAGATCTGGCTCTTCTTCACGGGGATGGTGGTGTTCCGGTCGATCAGCTTGGTGAACACGCCGCCCATGGTCTCAATGCCCAGGGACAGGGGTGTGACATCCAGCAGCAGCAGCCCCTTCACGTCGCCGGTGAGGACGCCCGCCTGCAGGGCGGCGCCCATGGCCACGCACTCGTCGGGGTTGATGCCCTTGAAGGGCTCGTTGCCGGTGAAGTTCTTCACGGCCTCCTGCACGGCGGGGATCCGGCTGGAGCCGCCCACCAGCAGGACCTTGCTCAGGTCACTGGGCTTCAGGCCCGCGTCGGACATGGCCTGGCGCACGGGGCCCATGGTGGCGTCCACCAGATGGGCGGTCAGCTCATTGAACTTGGCCCGGGACAGGGTCACGTCCAGGTGCTTGGGGCCGTTGGCGTCGGCGGTGATATAGGGCAGGTTGATGTTGCTGGTGGTGACGCCGGAGAGCTCGATCTTGGCCTTCTCGGCGGCCTCCTTCAGCCGCTGCATAGCCACTCGGTCGGTGGACAGGTCCACGCCGTCGGTGCGCTTGAACTCGCTGACCAGCCACTTCATGATGCACTCGTCGAAGTCATCGCCGCCCAGGCGGTTGTTACCGGCGGTGGCCAGGACCTCGATCACGCCGTCGTCGATGTCCAGGATGGACACATCGAACGTGCCGCCGCCCAGGTCGTACACCATGATCTTCTGGCTCTGTTCCTTATCCACGCCGTAGGCCAGGGCCGCGGCGGTAGGTTCGTTGATGATGCGTTTCACGTCCAGGCCGGCGATCCTGCCGGCGTCCTTGGTGGCCTGGCGCTGGGAGTCGGTGAAGTAGGCGGGAACCGTGATGACCGCCTCGGTGACTGTACTGCCCAGATAGGCCTCAGCGTCCGCCTTCAGCTTCTGGAGGATCATGGCGCTGATCTCCTGGGGGGTGTAGCTCTTGCTGTCAATGGTCACTTTATAATCGCTGCCCATCTCCCGCTTGATGGAAGAGATGGTGCGGTCCGGATTGGTAATGGCCTGGCGTTTAGCCACTTGACCCACCATGCGCTCGCCGGTCTTGGAGAAAGCCACCACGGACGGGGTGGTTCGGTTGCCCTCCGCATTGGGGATGACCACAGCCTCGCCGCCCTCCATGACGGCCACACAGCTATTTGTCGTACCTAAGTCGATACCGATAACCTTAGACATAATGATTGCCTCCAATTTATGATCAAATAATTCTATCTCAACAAATAAAAATTTGCGATTGTTGTTTTCATTCACCCCAGGCGAATCCATTGCAATGATTTGTCAGGATATATGCCTGACAAAAACACGTTGGCTCGTGCGCCTTGGGCGCACACGCCAGTGGCCGATGTCACTGGTGCGGGGGAAGGTCAAGGGGGGACACAGTCCCCCTCTCGAATTCGCTCAGTTTGCCACCTGCACAATAGCGTGTCGGATCACCTTGTCACCCAGCAGGAACCCCGCCTGGAACACCTGGGATACCACGTTCTCCCCAAGGTTCTCATCGTCGATGTGCATAACGGCGTTGTGCTTTTCCGGGTCAAATGGCTGGCCCTGGGCCTCGATCTCCGTGACTCCCAGCTTCTTCAGGATCTCCTGGTACTGGTGGAAGATCATCTCCAGCCCCTTCTTGTGGGGAGAGTCCTCATCGCCTTCAGTGGCCACAGCCCGCTCCAGGTTGTCGTACACCGCCAGGAACTCCTTGATGGTGTCCGCCTTGGCGTCCTGGTAGAGATTGTCTTTCTCCTTAGCGGTGCGCTTGCGGTAGTTGTCGTACTCTGCCGTCAGCCGGACGAACTGATCCTTCACGGACTCCAGCTGCCGGGCGGCCAGCTCCGCCGCCTCCATCTGCTCCCGGGTCAGGGTGTAGGTCTTTTCCTTTTTCTTCTTGCCCCTGGCGGCCTTCTCCGCCTTCTCATCGGGCACCCTCTCCTCCGCGGGGGGAGCCTCTTCCTGAGGAGCCTCCTGCGGCTCTTCCGGCGTCTCCTCCGCCGGCTGCTTCGTCTCTTCGCTCATTCTTTTGCATCCTCCTTCGGGGGTAATTCCTGTTTGCCGAACAGCCGCGTCAATCCCTCCGCAAAGCCGGAGAGCCGGGCGGCCACGGTTCCGTAATCCATTCGTGTGGGTCCCACCACGCCGATCAGGCCCCGCATGTCGTTGCCGATGTCATAGCTGGCCACCACCACACTGGTGTCCTGCAGGGCCTCGCTGACATTCTCCGGACCGATCAGGATCTTCATGGGCCCCTCGTCCGGCACAGGGAGATTCTCCTTGCTGTCGGACAAAAAGCTCATCAGCTGGTGGGCCTTGTCTGCGTCCCGGAACTCCGGCAGCTTCAGCAGTTGGCTGGTGCCCACGGTAAACACCTCTTTCTGCCCCGCCTCCTCCAGCACATCCGCCGCGTAGGCGATGGTCTGGCTCAACAGCAGGAACATCTGGGGCGTCACCTGTTCGGACACATCCATCAGCCGCCGGTTCATCTCGTCTGCGGAGATCCCGGTGAAGTTGCTGTTCAGCAGGTTCACCAGGGTGGGCATCTGCTCGGTGTCCACCTTCAGCTGCATCCGCAGCAGCTGGCTCTTCACCCGGTTGTCGCCCATCATCATGACCACGATGCAGCTGTGCTCATCCACGGGCAGCAGCTCAAACCGCCGGGCGGTCATCTGCTTCTTGCCGGTGGCGGCCACATAGGCGGGGTAGTTCATCAGAGAACTCACCGCCCGGCCCGCCTGGGAGATCACCCGGTCCAGCTCCTCCATCCGCATCTGGAGGGACTGGTTGATCCGCTCCGTCTCTGCGATGGAGAGCCGCTGGCGCTCCATCAGCTCGTTGACATACAGCCGGTAACCCTTGGGAGAGGGCACCCGCCCGGCGGAGGTGTGGGGCTGTTCCAGATAGCCCAGCTCCGTCAGATCCGACAGCTCGTTGCGAATGGTGGCGGAGCTGACGCCGCCCATCTCCGCGGCAATGGCCTTGGAACCCACCGGCTCTGCAGTACGGACATAGTCCTCCACCACCACTTTCAGTATTTGCTTTTTCCGGTCCGTGAGTTCCACAAAAAGCACCTCTGGTCCAAGCTGTCTCACGCTGGTTTTAGCACTCCTTTCTCCGGAGTGCTAAAACGAGTTTACCACCACGCGCCTTCATTGTCAACGGATGGATATAAACAAATTGTAAACAAATGCCATCGGATTTTTGAACATTTTCCGCGGCTCCGCAAATCAAAAACCGGCCGCCTGCCGCGGCCGGTTTTTCGTCTCACATGGTCCCCCTGTCCGCTCAGTCCGGCCTGGCCCCCGCCCCCTGCCGGGGCAGCATCCCCGTCCGCTGAAGGGCTGGCTGCAGCGCCCGCAGTAGAAGCACCAGCAGCACCGTCTGCACCGGCAGCATGATGAGGTTTTTCACCGCGCTGAGAGACGCGCTGGCATACCAGGCCTCCAGGCTGAAGCGGCCGTTGCTGTTGAGAATGGCGATCCACAGCGCCCCCAGCACCACGTTCTGCACATTGGTGACCAGCTTGGCGCAGAAGATCCGCCAGACCCGCAGGGGCGCCCGGTACAGGAACAGAGCGTAGGTCAGCACACCCAGCATAGTGGTCAGAGTATAGCCGGGGAAAAAGGGATAGCCGCCTCCTCCAGTGAGGAAGAAGCTGAGGATGTCCTCCGCAAAGGCGAACAGCAGGCCCAGCACCGGGCCGCAGACCCAGGCACAGACGGACCGGGCCAGGAAGCCCCAGGTGACCTTGGCCCCGCCGAACAGCGGCACCGAGGGCACTTGGGCCAGCACAATGCACAGGGCGATCATCAGGGCGGAGAACAGCAGCTTCCGAAGGTCCCGGACCTCCCGGGACGCGTCCCGCCAGTAGTCGGCGGAAAAGGGATGTGCGTACATAAAAAACCTCCTTCTGTTTTGGCAGTCCGAAATTCGGAGATGCCGCACAGAGGAAGGCCGAAAGGGTCCCTGTATGCGGCAGCGGGATGCGGGACACACACTGCGGACTCGCGGTCCTTTCGTCCGAAGAGCAACTCCCCGTCTCTCCAGCACTGGATGTACACGTATGTCCCTACTCTGCCTGTTAGATATTGTCCATTATAGGACTTTCGCGGAAAAAAGCAAGGGTTTCCGCCGTTTTTCCAGCACACCTTGCGGCAATCCGGTCCATGTGTTAAGATGACCGCAACCCGAATAGGAGAGGAGGCGATCCGCAGATGGTTCTTTTGATTACCGGCGCCTCGCACACAGGCAAAACCCTGCTGGCCCAGAGACTTCTTCAGACATACCGCTGTCCCTGTCTCTCCATGGATCTTCTGAAAATGGGACTTATCCGAAGCGGCAACACCCGCCTCACGCCGGAGGATGACCGGGAGCTGGAGTCCTATCTGTGGCCGATTGTGCGGGAGATCATCAAAACCGCCATTGAAAACCGCCAGGATCTGATCGTGGAGGGCTGTTATGTCCCCCCACGCTGGAGTCAGGACTTTACGCCGTCCTATCTCCGGGAAATCCGCTTTTGCTGCCTTGTGATGACCAAGGCATATATCGAGACCCATTTTGCAGACATACAAAAATATGCCTGTGCGGCAGAGCGGCGCATTGACGATTCCACCTGTACGAAAGAGACTCTCCTCCTGGATAACGCGCACTATCAGCAGATGTGCGAGACCTGGGGGTATCCCTGTATTCTGATCGATCAGGCGTACGAGGTGGATATCCCCCTGTGAAAAAACGATCCCGGCCCTTTCGGCCGGGATCGTTTTTTCACTTACTCTACGTTACTGGGCAGCGCCAGCGGTCTCCGCAGCCTTCGCGGCAGCGGCCTTCTCCGCCTGGGCCTTCTTGATGGCCTTGTACTTCTCCTTCTCCTCCGCGGTGGCGATGGGAAGGATGGCGTCCCGCGGGCAGACCTTGGTGCAGAGCTTGCAGCCCACGCACTTGTCGTAGTCGATGACAGCCACGCCGTTCACCACATGAATGGCGTCCTTCTTGCACTCCTTCTGGCACAGGCCGCAGCCGATGCAGGAGTGGGTGCAGACGCTCATGGCAGCCTTGCCCTTGTCCTGGTTGGCGCAGGCCACGTGGACCTTCTTGGACACAGGGACCTCCGTGATCAGATGGCGGGGGCAGGCCTTGGCGCAGGCCATGCAGTCGGTGCACTTGTCCGGGTCCACCACGGCGGCGCCGTTGGGACCGATGGACATGGCGCCGAACTGGCAGGCGGACACGCAGGAGCCGAAGCCCAGACAGCCGAACTGGCACTCCAGGGGACCACCGGCCACCTTGGTGGCAGACAGGCAGTCCTTCACACCGACGTACTCATAACGCTTGGCGGCGTTGGTGCCGCCGTTGCAGCGGACAAAAGCCACCTTCCGCTCACCGGAGGGAGCCTCCTGGCCCATGATCTTTGCGATGGCGGCAGCATTCTCCGCGCCGGCAGGGGCGCACGCATTCACCGGAGCCGTGCCCGCCAGGATGGCGGCGGCACAGCCGGCGCAGCCGGGGAAGCCGCAGCCGCCGCAGTTGGCGCCGGCCAGATGGCTGAGGATTTCCTCTTCCCGGGGGTCCTTCTTTACCTCAAAGACCTTGGAGGCTACTGCCAAGATGAAGCCGAACACGGCGCCGAGGACAGCCAGCACCACAACGGCAGCAATGACATTTCCGATATCCATTTTCCTCTTGCCTCCTCTTACCAGACCTTCAAACCGGAGAAGCCCATAAACGCCAGGGCCATCAGACCAGCGGTGACCAGGGCGATGGGAAAGCCCTCAAACGCCTTGGGATAGTCCGCAAACACCAGCCGCTCCCGAATGCTGGCGAACAGCACGATGGCCAGCAGGAAGCCCAGGCCGCCGGTGATGCCGTAAACTACGGAGGAGATGAAGTTATAGTTGTTCTGCACGTTCAGCAGCACCACACCCAGTACGGCGCAGTTGGTGGTAATCAGGGGCAGATACACACCCAGAGCCGTGTACAGAGACGGCATGGATTTCTGTAAAAACATCTCCACGAACTGGACCAGGGATGCGATGACCAGAATGAAGGTCACGGTCTGCATATACTCCAGTCCAAAGCGAACCAGGACGAACTCGTTGACCGCATAGCACACGGCGGAAGCCAGTCCCATGACGAACGTCACAGCGATGCCCATGCCCACAGCGGTGTCCACCTTCTTGGAAACACCCAGGAAGGGGCAGATGCCTAAGAACTGGGAGAAGATGAAGTTGTTTGCCAGAATGGCACCCAGCGTAATTGCCAGGAGTTCATAGATTTGATCCATTATTTGCTCTCCTCCTTATTTTTCTTAGGTCTGGACAGCGCCCACTGCATCAGGGCAATGAGGCAGCCCAGCACCAGGAAGCCGCCGACGGGCAGGGTCAGCATGCCGATGGGGAACTGCTCCGGCAGGATCTGAATACCATCGCCGCCGTTGAGGATACCGCCGCCGAAGGTGCCGGCGCCCAGAAACTCACGGATGATGCACATAACCATCAGCACCACAGTGTAGCCAAAGCCCTGGAAGATACCGTCCCAGAAGGAAGCGGCCACACCGTTCTTGTAGGAGAAGGACTCCGCCCGGCCCAGGATGATGCAGTTCACCACGATCAGGGGGATGAACACGCCCAGCGACTCGGACAGGGCCGGAACGAATGCCTGGATCAGCAGATCCACGCAGGTCACGAAGCCAGCGATCACCACAATGAACATGGCGATACGGATCTTGTCCGGCACGATCTTGCGGATAGCCGCGATGATGACATTGGAAAGGGTCAGGATGACGGTGACCGCCACGCCCATGCCCAGGCCGTTGAAGAACGAGGTGGTGATGGCCATGGTGGAACACATGCCCAGCACCTGCACCAGCACAGGGTTGTTGGTGATCAGTCCCTCTTTGAACTGTTTGCCTAAATTCATGAATTGCTCCTCCCTTCTCAGCCCATGGCAGCCACGGCAGCCAGCGCCGCATTCACGCCGGCAGTCACACCCTTGGTGGAGACGGTGGCGCCGGTGATGGCGTCCACGTTAGTGCCCACCGTCAGAGTGCCGTCCGCCGCGCTCTTGCCGATAAACTGGTCCAGCACACCCACGCCGGAGGCGGTGGGTTCGTTGCCCACGACCTTCGTGCCGATGCCGGAGGTCTCAGAGTGGTTGACGACAGAAACGCCAGTGACGGCGCCTTCCGCGTCCACGCCCACCATCATTTCAATGCTGCCCTGGGAGCCGGAGGCGGTGACCTTTACGGCATAGCCGGCGGCCTCGCCGTTCACCTGGACCTCGTACATCTCGTTCAGGGTGCCGCCGGCAGCTGTGGCCGCAGCGGTCATGTCGCCAGACAGTTCCAGCGCGTCGGAGAAGGTGGTGTTGTCCGGATCGGACACCACGGCCAGCATGGCCGCTTCAGTCTTCTGCTGGTTGATCTCAGCGATGGGGCCGGCCGTCACACCGTTGACCAGACCCAGCAGCAGTGCCACGATCAGGCAGGTCCCCAGCAGGGTCACAGTCAGCTTTACGATGTACTTGGGGTCCATATCAATCTTTTCTTTGGTCTTGACTTCGTTGCTCATTTCGCAGCCGCCTCCTTGTTAGCGGATTTCACAACGCCGAAGCGAGAGGGCTTCACAGCCTTGTCGATCAGCGCCACTACCAGGTTCATAATCATGATGGAGTAGCACACGCCCTCGGGATAGGAGCCGAAGTAGCGGATGAACACCGTCAGCAGGCCGCAGCCCAGGCCGAAGATCAGCTGGCCGGTCTTGGTGACGGGGGAGGTGGTGTAGTCAGTGGCCATGAAGAAGGCACCCAGCATCAGGCCGCCGCCGAAGATGCTGTACAGCATGAACTGCAGATTGTCGGCGCCGCCCTTGGGGAACAGGAAGGTCAGCACGGCCACGGTGGCGATGTAGGCCGCGGGGGTCTGCCAGCTGATGACCTTGCGCCAGATCAGATACGCTCCGCCCACGATCAGCAGCAGGGCGGAGATCTCGCCCAGGGAGCCGCCGATATTGCCCAGGAACATATCCGTCACGCTGTACTGGCTGGTGAGGCCGGCCATGTCGCCGGTCTTCATATAGGCCAGAGGCGTGGCAGCGGTAACCACGTCGGCAGTGCCGGCCAGGGGCACCCAGCCGGCCTGGGGATCCGCCCAGGCGCCGCTCATGGTGCCGGCATAGCTGGCCACCAGGGCGGCACGGCCCGCCAGCGCGGGGTTGACGAAGTTCTTGCCGATGCCGCCGAACAGCTGCTTGACCACCACGATGGCGAAGAAGTCGCCCACCAGGATCATCCAGTAGGGCATGTTCACCGGGCACACGAACGCCAGCAGGATGCCGGTAACCGCGGCGGAGAGATCGTTCACGGACTGGGGCTTCTTCATGAGCTTGCGATAGCCCCACTCAAAGAACATGCAGCCCACCACGGACACGGCAGTCAGAGTCAGGGCCCGGAAGCCGAACTTCACAATGGCCCAGATCAGGGCGGGCATCATGGCGATGATAACATCCAGCATGATGGAGCGGGTGTTCTCCGCCGCCCGGATGTGGGGAGAAGAAGTGGCAATCAGTTTGAGATTCTTGTAGTCAGTCATTTCGCAGCGGCCTCCTTTGCTTCTTCGGCCTTTTTCTTTGCCTCGGCGGCAGCCCGGTCAGCGGCCGCCTTGTCCTTCACCAGCTGCTTGCCGGTTTTGAACATATGGGTCAGGTGCATCCGGGCCGGGCAGATGTAGGAGCAGGCGCCGCACTCCATGCAGTCCATGATGTGGGCGTCATTCAGCTCCTCCACCATGCCCTTGGAGGCATACTGGTACATGAACAGGGGCTCCAGGTGCATCGGGCAGACGGACACGCACTTGCCGCAGCGGATGCACTGGGGATTCTCCACGGTCTTCTCCTCGTTCTCGCAGAAGGCCAGGATGGCGCCGGTGCCCTTGGCCACGGAGATGTCCGCGGTGTACTGGGCCATGCCCATCATGGGGCCGCCGGCGATCAGTTTGTATGTACCGTCCTTCAGGCCGCCGCAGGCGTCCAACAGGCTGGAGACGGGGGTGCCGATGGGGCACTCCAAGTTCTTGGGCTCCACCACGCCGGAGCCGGAGACGGTGACGATCTTGCGCACCACGGGCATACCGGTGGTCAGGGCCCGGTAGATGGCGCATGTGGTGTTGATGTTGAATACGGCGCAGCCGATATCGGCGGGCAGTCCGCCGGGGGGCACCTGGCGGCCGGTGATGGCCTGGCAGAGCTGTTTCTCACCGCCCTGGGGGTAGCGGCAGCGCAGGGGCTCCACCACCACGGGGGCCTTCTGCTCGGCAATGACCTTGTTCATGGCGTCGATGCCGTTGCGCTTGTTGTCCTCCACGCCGATGACGACCTTGTCCACGCCGAACATCTTGGCCAGGAACTTGGCGCCGCCAATGATCTCCTCGGGCCGCTCCAGCATGGTGCGGTGGTCGCCCGTGATGTAGGGCTCGCACTCCGCGCCATTGATGATGACGGTGTTCACCTTGCCGATGCCGCTGGTGATCTTCACGTGGGTGGGGAACGTAGCGCCGCCCATGCCGACGATGCCGGCGTTCTTGACGATCTCCACCATCTCCTCCACGCTGAGGGCATTGGGATCCGCGGGGGCCTGGACCTCTTCGCTCACCTCGTCCTGCATGTCGTTTTCAATGACCACAGACGTGATGTTGCCGCCCATGGAATAGGGGCGGGGTTCCACTGCCTTCACCGTGCCGGAAACGCTGGCGTGGATCGGGGCGCCCAATCCGTGGAATTCGCCGATCTTCTGGCCCACCTTCACGTGGTCCCCGGCCTTGACCAGGGGCGTGCAGGGCGCGCCAAAGTGCATCGACATGGGGATGACCACAACAGCCGGCGGAGCCAGCTGCTCGATGGCCTTTTCATTGGTTGCGGCCTTCATATCATGGGGATGAACGCCGCCAAAGAAAGCTTGTGCCATTGTCTTCACCTCATTTTTACTCCTTGATAGTCGGCCCGGGCAGGAGGGCACGGCCCCTCCCCTTCCCAAGAGAGGGGGTCTCCAGGCAGGCGACACTATCACATACTGCGCCTCATTCTACACCTATTTTTGAAAAATGTCCAGACTGTGAACGACAACTTTTGAAAAAAATATGCTTCTTTATACAGAATCTTTGCAACTTTTCACACGTTTTATCCAGTTCTGTCATTCCCTCCCATTTTTACGCCGTCTCTTGTTATTTCAGAAGAAACATGATATGCTTGGTGATACGGGTCCGGCTCCGGCCGCCCCATTTTCAAATTATCTGGAGGCCAAGACATATTATGATGGCACAACTGATCGACCGAAAGCATCTGAAGCAGGAGATGAAGGAGCTGCTGCGCTCCGCCCAGGTCAGCCCCCGCGGGATGACCTGCCTGTACCTGGCCCTGGTGCTGGTGCTGAACCTGGCGGACAGCTTCATGGGTCTTATGAATCCGGGCCTGCTGGGCACCTTCATCTCCATCCTCACCGGCCTGATGAGCATGGTCCTGGCCTCCGGCTTCGTGATGTACTGCATGGCCATCCGCCGGGGCGAGCGGGCGGAATACCTGACGCTGTTCGACGGGTTCTCCTTTGTGGGCAAGGTCATCCTGCTGAACATCGTGATCTACCTCTTCACGTTCTTCTGGTCACTGCTGTTCGTCATTCCAGGCATCATCGCCGCCTACCGCTACCGCTTCGCCCTGTACAACCTCTATGAGAACCCCGGCATCGGGGTGATGGAGGCCCTGAACATGAGCAAGCAGCAGACTCTTGGCTACAAGGGGCAGCTGTTCATGCTGGATCTGAGCTATATCGGCTGGCTCCTCCTGGCGTCCCTCACCTCCGTCGTGCAGACGGGCTATATCTACGCCTGCATTTTCCAGGACCCCGGCTACTATTTGGCGAACCCCGCCCAGGTCTATGCCATCACCCTGCCCATGCCCGTAGGATTGCAGGTGGTGCTGGGCTGTGTCTGGCCGCTGCTGGTGGCGCTGTTCTACCTACCGGTCTACCAGTGCACGGAGCTTGGCTATTTTGACACCGCCAAGCACACTTCCGGCGTGGGAGAGGGCGCGGCCCCCAAGGATCCCGGCAGCTTTGACAGCGGCTGGGGAGGCTTCTGAGCGCCCCATTAAGCCTACAAGCCCCCGGCGGGTTTTAGAACCCGCTGGGGGCCTCTCTTTCAGGAGACCTCGCCTGCGGGCCGGGGGCTCTGCGCCATCCGGCCTCCTTCCGGGGTCCGCCTCCGCGCCAAGGGCCCCCCTCCACAAGCATCTTTCAGATTCTCCCTCAGACGCAAAGCTCCCCCGGCGGGCCTTTGGCCCGCCGGGGGAGCTTTCTTCCATGTTGCGGGGATCACAGCCGGGGGAACTCCCGCCGGACGTAGGCGCTGCGGCCCAGAGCCGCCGCCAGCAGTGTGGAGGCGGCGATGCCGAAGGCAGCCTGCACCAGATTGCTGGGGATACCCGCCGCGGCACCAGCCGCGCTCCCCAGCAGCAGGGCGTCGTACAGCCAGTAGCCCACCACCATGGGCAGCTCTCCCACGATGCCGCAGGCCGCAAGGCCCAGGGGACCCCGTCCCTTTCCGAACGCCTGATGGCACGCGGCCGCCAAAGCCGCCATCCCTGCCTTGATGACCAGGGTAGCGGGTGCGTAGATGGGCGAGCCCAGCAGCACATCCGCCAGGGCCGGGCCGATGCTGCCCGCCAGGGCGCCCCAGGCTGGCCCCAGCAGATATCCGCCCAGCAGCACCACCGTGTCCCCCAGGTTCATGTAGCCGCCGGTGGGGGACGGCACCTTCACCACCATAGTGGCCACGCAGGCCAGCGCCGCAAAGGCCGCCGCCATCACGACCATCCGTGTCCGCTGGAAGGTCTTGGCCGTCTCCTGCTCCGCTGTCTTCTCCATATCCTCTTCTCCTTCCGGCGGGGCCGTCTCGCGCCCCATTTGCTGTTGCCATCATAGAACAAATATGATATGATTAAAAGCGTCAATTTCTGAATTTTTTATCAGGTCAGATGGAGGAAGCCCATGCGTACCTACGCCCTGGAAAACCGCGGCAGAGCGCCGCTGTATGAATACCTGTACCGCTGCATCCGGGGGGACATCCTGGACGGCACCCTGACGGCCGGGGAGCGGCTGCCCTCCAAGCGGGCCCTGGCGGAGCACCTGCACATCTCCGTCATGACGGTGGAGGGGGCCTACCAGCAGCTGGAGGCGGAGGGCTATGTGTACACCCAGCCCAAGCGGGGCTTTTTTGTGGCGGAGGTGGAGCGGCCCCGGCCTGCCGTCCCCGCTCCTCCGGCTCCTGAGGCGCCGCCGGAGGCCCCGGTCTGGCGGCTGGATCTGAAGAGCAACCAGGTGGACGCCAGCCGCTTCCCCGCGGCGGCCTGGGCCCGTCTGACCCGGCAGGTGCTGTCCGAGGACGGGGAAGCCCTGCTGCGCCCAGTGCCCCACCAGGGGCTGCCCGCCCTGCGGCAGGCCATCGCCCGGGACCTGCGGGAGTATAAGGGCATGGCTGTGCCGCCGGAGCAGATCGTGGTGGGGGCCGGGGCGGAGTACCTGTATCTGCTGCTGGCTCAGCTGCTGGGACGGGAGGCCGTCTTTGCCGTGGAGGATCCGGGCTATCCCAAAATCCGCCAGGTGTACGGCAAGTGCGGCGCGGCTTGCCGCCCGGTGCCCCTGGACGGCCAGGGCGTTCCCCCGGAGGCCCTGGAGGCGGCGGGAGCCAGTGTGGTCCATCTCTCTCCCGCCCACCACTATCCCACCGGACTGGTGACACCCATCGGCCGGCGGCAGGCCCTGCTCCGCTGGGCTGAGAAGGCCGGAGGCATCATCATCGAGGATGACTATGACAGCGAGTTCCGCTTTACAGGCCGTCCCATTCCCACCCTCCAGAGTATCGACACCGCCGGGCGGGTGGTATACATGAACACCTTCTCCCAGACCATCTCCCCCTCCATGCGGGTGGGATTCATGGTGCTGCCGCCCCGCCTGCTGGAGCAGTACCGCCGGGAGCTGGATTTTTATTCCTGCACGGTGCCCGCCCTGGACCAGCACGTGCTGGCCCGGTTCCTGGACCAGGGCCACTACGAGCAGCACCTGGCCCGGATGCGCAAGGAGTACCGCACCCGTCACGACGCGGTTCTGGCCTCCTTCCGGTCCAGCCCTTTCCGGAATCGGATCACGATCTCGGAGCAGGGGGCGGGGCTCCACTTTCTCCTGCGGCTGGACACCCGGGAGAGCGACGGGGCCCTGCGGGACCGGGCTGCGGCTCTGGGCGTCCGGCTGGGCTTTCTCTCGGAGTACGCCGCCATCCCCTCCCCTGCCTACGCCCACACGCTGGTGGTGAACTATGCCGGCCTCAGCCCGGCGGCGCTGCCAGAGGCCATGGACCTGCTGGCGGAGATCTTCGGGGCCTGATGCCTACCGTCCACTCCCCCGCGCAAAAAAGCCGGCCGCCCTTGGGGCGGCCGGCTCTCTGCATCGGGTTTTCGGTTCACACGCCGGGCTTTCCCTCCAGCGCGGTCATGCTCTTTTTGAAATGGACAGCGAACATGGTGGCTGTGGTACACACCGCCAGGAAATCCGCCACCGGCTCCGCCAGAAAGACCGCAAAAGCCTTATCCGCAAAAAAGTTGGGCAGAATATAAATGAAGGGAATCAGCAGGATGATCTTCCGCAGCACTGCCAGGAACAAGGAGATCTTGGCGTTGCCCAGGGCCACGAAAGTCTGCTGACAGGCGATCTGGATGCCGAAGATCCCGGTGGCCGCCATGTAGATCCGCAGGGCCCAGGAGGCATAGCTCACCAGCTCGCTGTCCGAGGTGAACATCAGGGCGAACAGCTGGGGGAACAGCTGCACCAGCGCCCACAGCAGCAGGGAGTATGCCAGGCAGGCCATCAGCAGCACCTGGAAGGCACGCCGTACCCGCTCCGGATTCCGGGCGCCGTAGTTGTAGCTGATGATGGGCTGGGCCCCTTGGGTCAGGCCCTGGAGGGGCATCATGGCGAACTGCATGATGCTGGAGAGCACGGTCATAGCACCCACAGCGATGTCCCCGCCGTATTTCAGCAGTGAGGAGTTGAAGCACACGGTAATGAGGCTCTCCGTAGACTGCATGATGAAGGGGGAAGCGCCCAGGGCCAGGGCCGGCAGCACCACCTTGGCTTGGGGCCGCAGGTGCTCCCGCCGCAGGTGCCACTTGGTCTTGCTGCCCGTAAGGAACTTTAGCACCCACACCGCGGAGACCGCCTGGGATAGAATGGTGGCCAGGGCCGCGCCCCGGACCCCCATGCCGAAGGCGAAGATGAAGATGGGGTCCAGCACCGTATTGAGGATCGCGCCGATCAGCACAGTCTTCATGCCCACCACCGTGAAGCCCTGGGCGGTGATATAGGCGTTCATGCCCAGGGTCACCTGGACGAAGATGGTGCCCAGGGCATAAATGCGCATATAGTTCAGGGCGTAGCCGATGGTGTTGTCGCTGGCGCCGAAGATGCGGAGCATGGGCTCCGCAAACACCAGAAAGACCACAGTCAGCACCACGGACACCGCCACCAGCATGGTGAAGCTGTTGCCCATGATCCGCTCCGACTCTTTCAGGTCTCCCCGCCCTTCGGCGATGGAGGCCCGGGGTGCGCCGCCGAAGGCCATCAGGGCCGCGAAGGCGGAGATCACCATGATGATGGGCAGGCACACCCCCACGCCGGTGAGGGCCAGCTTGCCCACAGTCTCCACCGGCTGCATGTGGCCGATGTACACCCGGTCCACCAGATTGTACAGCATGTTGACGATCTGGGAGGTGATGGTAGGAACGGCCAGGGAAAACAGCAGCTTTCCCACGCTCCCGCTGCCCAGGTCCACATTTCGACGGCTCATGTATTGCCTCCTTCCTTCAACCGCACTTCCGCGCTGGTCAGAACCTTTTCCAGCAGTTCCTGAAATCGCTCCGCCTCCGACTGTGTCAGACCGGCAAACAGCGCGTCCAGGCAGGTACTCTGGAGCTTCTGCCCCTCCCGGGCCAGGGCCGCGCCCGCATCTGTCAGCGCCAGATGGATCACCCGGCGGTCTGTCTTGTCCGGCTGACGGCGGAGCAGCTCCCGCGCCGCCAGCAGGTCCACCGCGGCGGACACCTGGCTCTTGGCCAGTCCCCGGAGCTCTGTCACGTCTCGGGCAGTGTCATGTGCCGGATGATTGGCCAGAAACAGCACCACATGCATCTCCCGCATGGAGAGCCCGGTGCGGGACAGAAGCTCTGAGAAATGCCTATCGTAATACCGGCGGAACTGCTGGATAACCCGCAGCAGCTGCGTACTGCTCACTGCCACAGCGCCCGCCCCCTTTCATTTTATTTAAAACAGTTCTTATAAGAACTGTTCCAGCATAGCACTATTTTTTCCGCCTGTCAAGATTTCCGAATCCATCCTTGACAATTCTCCCTTCCTCCAGTATGATGGTGGCAGAAGATATCGTTTTTAAAATCAGATTTCGGGGTGTTCTTTATGACATGGAATATTGTGAGCGACAGCAGCTGCGACCTGCGGACAGCTTCCTTCCACAGCAGCTGCGTCCGGTTTGAGACCGTGCCTCTGCGCATCCAGGTGGGCGGCCGGGAATTTGTGGACGATGACGCCCTGTCGGTTCCCGCCCTGCTCTCCGCCATGGCGGTGGAGAAGGCTGCCTCCTCGTCCGCCTGCCCCTCCCCCGCCGACTTTGCCGGGGCCTTTGAGCGGGGGGACCGTACCGTCTGCTTCACGCTTTCCTCCCAGCTCTCCGGCACGTATCACGCGGCCTGCATCGCCCGGGAGATGGTGCTGGAGGAGCACCCGGAAAAGCAGATCTGCGTCATCGACTCCCGCGCCGCCGCCGGGGCCATGGTGCTGCTGATCCGCCGGGCCCAGGCCCTGATGGAGGCAGCGGGGGATGATGGGGACTTCGACGCTCTCTGCCAGCAGCTCCACCGCTATCAGGCCACCTTGCGGACCTGCTTCACCCTGGAGAATTTCGACAACCTCATCAAAAATGGCCGGATGCGGCCCATTGTGGGCACGTTGCTCCGCTCCCTGGGCATCCACATCATTGCGGACGCCACAGCCGAGGGCACCATTCATGTGGCGGATAAGGCCCGGGGCGTGGGTAAGACCTACCGGGCCATCACCGCCCTGATGAAGGCCAGCAAGGACTGCACCGACGCAGAGGTGGTAATCTCCCACTGTGAGAACCTGGAGGGTGCTATGGCCCTGAAGCGGCAGATCCTGGCAGACCTGCCGGTGAAACAGGTGGACCTGCTGTCCTGCCGGGGACTCACCAGCTTCTATGCCATGGAAAAGGGCCTCATCGTGGGGTACTGAGGTACGTCCTTCCCCATCAGGCGCCTCCGCGGAAGGCCGCTTCCGGAACAGCAGTCAGCCGCCGGAACCGCCATCTTCCGGCATTTGGATATGGCAAAAAAGCGCGCACGGAAAACCGTGCGCGCTTTGCTTTTTCTATCCCAGCAGCACACCCGCCACCAGGAACGCCAGGGCCAGCAGCAAAAACCAGAGTATCAGCTTCCACACATACTTCACCCAGCGGTCGTAGGGCACATGGCCCAGGGCCAGGGCGCCCATCACCACCGCCGCAGTAGGGGTGATGATGTTCACCAGGCCGGAGGCGGACTGGAACGCTGTCACCACCAGATCGCCGCCCACCCCGGCGAATTTGCCCAGGGGCGCCACAATGGGGATGGACAGTGTCGCCAGGCCCGACGAGGACGGGATCAGGATGGTGAGGGGCAGGTACAGGGCGAACACCAGCAGCGTGAAGCTGATGGCCCCGGCGCCGGAAAGGGCCTGCTCTCCCCAGTGGAGGACCGTGTCGGTGATGGCGCCGTCGTTCATCAGCACAGTGATGCCCCGGCTGATGCCGATGATAAAGGCCACGCCCAAAAGGTCCGCGCAGCCGGCCACGTAGATCTCCACCAGCTCCTCCTCACTCATCCGGTCGATGAGGCCGATGACGACACCCGCCACCAGGAACAGGGCGGAGAGCTCCGGGAACCACCAGCCCAGGGTGGGCAGGGGCAGCCCCATCTCGTCAAAGGGCACCACGGCATAGACCATGATGAGGAATGTCAGCGTAAAGAGGGCCATGATGACCTTCCGCTTGGCGGTGAAGGGCACCTGCTGGTCCATGCTCACCTGGATCTTGCCGGCACCCACGCCCACCACGGATTTGGAGGGGTTCTTCTTGACCTTGGCGGCGTAGGCCATCACAAACCAGATGGCCGCCGCCTCGAAGGCCACCCACTCCAGCAGCCGCAGCACGATGCCCTCTCCCAGGGAGACCCCGGCAAAGCCCGCGGCGATGCCGGTGGCGAAGGGGTTCACCGTGGAGGCGATGACGCCGGCCCCGGCCCCCAGCAGGATCACGCTGATGCCCACTACCGCGTCGTACCCGGCCGCCAGGAACACCGGGATCAGCAGGGGATAAAAGGCCATGGTCTCCTCCCACATGCCGTAGGTGGTGCCGCCCAGGCCGAACAGCAGCATCAGAATGGGGATCAGCCACTTCTCCCGGCCTCCCAGCAGGCGGATGATGTTGGCCACGCCGGCGTCCACGGCGCCGGTCTTCATCACCACCCCCAGAAAGCCGCCCACCATCAGGATGAAGATGCACACGTCCACCGCGTCGTAAAAGCCGGAGAAAGCCGCCTTCAAAACGTCGCCCACTCCCTGGGGATTCTGCTCCACCGGGTGATACGTCCCCGCCACCGGCACGCCGTCCACGTAGTCGTAGCTGCCCGCTGGGATGATCCACGTGGCGGCAGCCACCAGGATCAGCAGCAGGAACAGGATCGTATAGGCGGTGGGCATGTGGAATTTTTTTTGACTCAAGATATCTACCCCGCTTCTGTTTTGACGCCGCGGCGTCAACATCATTTCCATCATGTTTGCCGGCAACACGCGCGTCGGCAAGCATCCTTCCCAGCTATCAAGTGTGCAAGCGAAGCGAGTGCATGCAGATAGCCGTAAACTTTCTCATGGAAAAGGCGGCGCCTTTTCCGCGAATCATCTTCCGATGGTAGCCACCAGCACGGCCTTGATGGAGTGCATCCGGTTCTCCGCCTCGTCGAACACCACGGAGTGCCTGCTCCGGAACACCTCGTCGGTGACCTCCCGGATGTCCACGCCCTTGTCCTTCCACTCCTTGGCCAGCTTGGTCTCGAAGTCGTGGAAGGAGGGCAGGCAGTGCATATACAGCACGTTGGGATTGCCGGTGGCCTTCAGCGTCTCCTCCGTCACCCGGTAGGGGGACAGCAGCTCCGTCCGCTTGGGGATCAGGTCCTCCTCGCCCATGGAGGCCCAGATGTCGCCGTAGATCACGTCCGCGTCCTTCAGGGAGTTCATGTCGTCTGTGATCTCAATGAGGCCGCCGTTCTCCCGGGCGGTGGCGAACACCCGCTTCACCAGCGCGCCGTCCATCTCCTTGGCCAGCTCCTGGGGCCCCAGGCCCACAAAGTGCATGCCCATCTTGGCGGCGCCGATCATCCAGGCGTAGCACATGTTGTTCCGCACGTCGCCGGGGAACACCACCTTCACCTGGTTCAGGGGCTTGTGGCAGTGCTCCTCAATGGTCATCATGTCCGCCAGGATCTGGGTGGGGTGGTCCGCGTCGGTGAGGCCGTTCCACACGGGCACACCGGCGTACTTCGCCAGATCCTCCACCACCTTCTGGTCGTAGCCCCGGTACTCGATGCCGTCGAAGAACCGGCCCAGCACCTTGGCGGTGTCCTCCAGGGATTCCTTCTTTCCCATCTGGCTGCTGCCGGCGTCCAGGTAGGTGACGTGGCCTCCCTCCTGGGTGGCGGCCACCTCAAAGGAGCAGCGGGTGCGGGTGGAGGTCTTTTCAAACAGCAGCACGATGTGCTTGCCCTGAAGGGTCGGGTCGCAGATGCCGGCCCGGCGCTTGGCCTTCAGGTCGTGGCCCAGGTCCAGGAGATAGCGGATCTCCGCGGGGGTGAAGTCTTCCAGAGTCAGGAAACTCCGGCCTTTCAAATTGATTGCCATAAAATGCACTCCTTTTTATCTTGTTCATGATGAGGACTTTTTGAGGGGACAGATGTGGACCTCCGAACAGGGGCTGTGGGGGATACTGCTCCCGGCGGAAAAGAAAACATGTTTCGGCGGGGGAAGGTTGGCGATCCCTTGCGGCGGTCAGAGAGGGAAACGTCCGGCCCTTGTGAACCCCTCCAGCCCGGGGAAGTCCGGGATACACGCTGCGCTGATTTTCGCTGCCGCTGGCCGGTGGTTAATGAGAGTTTCAGCATAGGGCCAAGCTGCAGCTTCCATGACCGCCAGGGCAGCGCGTAGCGAAGCCGAACGCGCGGAAGGAGGAACCAGTGAAACACTGATGACGGAAATCCCCGGAGCGCCGTAGCGCGAGACAGGAAAAGCGAAGCAGTTCAAATGCGTCCTTGCATCCCGGCAACTTCCGCACCATCCGCCGCGGGACGGCAGTCGGGGGAATTGCAGAAGGGCCTAGCGTGCCCGAAGGCAAGGCCAAATCGGAGCAGGCACCGATTCGCCGCCCCCCTTCAGCGCGGAGGGCCACTGCACCAGAGCGCATCCAGGCGCCTTTCTCTTTGGACCGTGCACGGCCCGTTTCTCTTTTGGCAAGACCGATAAGGGGTCCCGCCGCGCCCCGCACGGTGGGGAGAGGAGGAGCGCCCAAGCCCACGGAGTGGGTGCGGAAGTGCCCTTGGGGTGCAAGGGAGCGGGCGCAGTTTTCGCCGTACACGGAAACGGGGCTGAGCGGACTTTGCGACGACGACATGGGGGTGCATCCCGCTGGACAAGCCCTCCCTGGCCGGGGCGGCCCATTCACGCTCCGCGAATGCTTACGGATCCTCCCGCCACAGCGGCATGGACATGCACCGGGGTCCGCCCCGCCCGCGGGAGAGTTCTGCGCTGGGAATGGTGTGGAGCCGGATGCCCGCCTCCTCCAGGGCCCGGTTGGTGACATAGTTCCGGGAGTACACCACCACCTCGCCGGGGCCGATGGCCAGGGTATTGGAGCCGTCGCTCCACTGCTCCCGGGCGGCGTCGATCTCGCTGCCCTGGCCGCAGGGGATCAGTGTCACCTTATCCAGCTCCAGGTGCTCCTTCAGGATGTCCTCCAGCCGGCCGTCCTCCTGACGGATTTTCATCTTCCGGTTTTCGTCCAGCTCCATGACGAACACCGTAATCTGCTGGAGGATGTTGGGATGGACGGTGAACTTGTCCCGGTCCACCATGGTGAACACCGTATCCAGGTGCATGAAGGACCGGCTCTTGGGAATGTCAAAGGCCAGCAGCTTGCGGAAGGTCTTGCTCTCGGAGAGCACCGTCTCCGCCAAGGCGTCGATGGAGTCCTCCTCCGTCCGCTGAGAGATGCCCACCGCCAGCACCTGAGGGGACAGGATCAGGATATCGCCCCCCTCCAGGGAGGAGGTCTCGCCCCGGTCGTACCACCTGGGGGCGTTGCGGTAGTCCGGGTGGTGCTCGAAAATGAACTTGCCGAACAGGGTCTCCCGGTTTCTCGTGGCGGTGTGCATTTTGTGGATGGACACGCCGGTACCGATGGTGGCGAAGGGGTCCCGGGTAAAATAGAGGTTGGGCAGAGGGTCTACGGCGAAGGGGTAATCATCCCCGGCGGCAGAGAGATAGTCCCCCAGCCGGGCGCTGTTTGCCCGGAGCTGGGTCTTGCGGACGCCCGCCATCATGGCAGACACCATCTCCTTGTCCGGCAGGGCAGAGAGGAAGTCCTCCAGGCTCTCCCGGAGCCGGTCGTCCTTGACGCCGGACTCCTCCAGGAACTGGCGGATCAAGTCGGCCCGCACGTCGGCGTCCGTGATGGACTCCGCCACCAGATCCCGCAGGTAGACCACCTCCACTCCTTGCTGCCGGAGGCAGTCGGCAAAGGCGTCGTGCTCCCGCTGGGCCTCCTTCAGATAGGGGATGTCATCAAAGAGCAGCCGCTCCAAATACTCCGGCATCAGATTTTCCAGCTCACCGCCGGGGCGGTGGAGCAGGACCTTTTTCAGCCGCCCGATCTCGGAGGTATTGTGAATTCCGGTTTCCAAAAAGCTCACTCCTTTGTTCATCGGAAAGGTACAGGGAAATCGCTCTGGTTTAGGGTCTCTGGATTTTGGCATTTCATGCGCCGTTCCGAAAAATCCGCGCAAAAAAAGAACGGACGAATCGTCCGTTCTCCCCACATGTTCTCCGCAAAGGCCGCCCGTCCCTCCTTCGGGCCGCGGCGTCTCCCCGCCGCCTCCGGGGTCCCGCGGCATCGGCAGTGGAAACGCAAAAACAGGAGAGAGGCTTCCGCCTCTCTCCTGCTGTTATCTGTGCTTGCCGAGATACGCCTCTTTGATCTTCTCATTGGCCAGCAGCTCCGCGCCGGTGCCGGACATGGTGA